>WNFU01004513.1_pt1 | contig 19018 bp, 17 predicted proteins | sample 5400121 | NCBI WGS metagenome assembly WNFU01 (sample SAMN13153360, study PRJNA577476) | soil metagenome | isolation source: 100 cm soil or saprolite under grassland replicate 1 | place: USA:California | collected 2016-06-15 | reverse complement strand
GGCGGCGAGGAATAGGCCACCGACGGTCTCCGCCGGGCACGCGCCGGCGGCCGGGTCCTAGTGCTTCTTCTTGACCTTGAATTGCGCCTGGGCGGGGGTGGAGTCCTCGTTCCACTCCTCGTCCCAGGCCACGATCTCGACGGTGTGCTTACCGGGCTCGAGGCCCTGGACGGTCCAGGGGGAGTCGCAGTCGTATTCGGTCTCCCCGGCGCTCTTGCTCCTCGCTGCGTGGAGCGCGTCCTCGTCGTCTGACTCGTCGTCGTTTGAATCCTCGTCCGGAGACTCGTCGTCGTCTGACCCGTCGTCCGAACTGCCGCCGTGGTCGCCACCGTCGACCTCGCAGTCATAGCTCAAGTCCTCCGGGGCGTCGACTGGGTCGGAGCCCACGAAGTACACCTTCGCGAGCCCCTTGTGGGCGTTGACCTTGACCTTGGTCACCGTCGCGTCCGGCTCGGTCTCGTCGAACAGGCCACTGCCCCAGTCCTGAGCGCCCGCGAATGCGGGCAGGGCAAGCAGCGCGCTGAGCGCAACGAGGGCGAGCAGCAATCCTCGGCGAGGCACGATGCTTCCATCGGGCCGCGCTCGCCAAGGCTTGAGCATTCGGGCCGAATGTCGAGCGCAGCTACTTCCTGTGCTTCTTCTTGATCTTCCAGCCGTCGGTCGCGGGCGTCGCGTCGGCATTGCCGGCGGCGTCGGTTGCGACGACCGCGAAGCTGTGCTTCTTGCGCTTCAGCTTGCCGTAGGTCGTCGGTGAGGTGCAGGCCTCGAGCGGCCCACCGTCGAGCGAGCACGCAAACGTCGAGCCGGGCTCGTCCGCGGTGAACTCGAACGTCGCCCTGCGCTTCCTCGTCTTGTGCTTCGGCCCCTTGGTGATCGTCGTCTCGGGTGGATCGTTCTCCAGGACGTAGGTGGCGAAGATCAGGTCGTTGACGTTTGCGCCCAGGGGGTTGAAGTTTCCTGTCTGGGTGCTGCTGAAGAAGAGCTGCCCCGCACAGGCGTTGCCGGTCCGCGTCCCCACCTGGAGCCCGCTTGAGGTCGGTCGCGTGACTATGAGCGCGTACTGCTGGCCCGCGCTCACGAGCGCGGGGTTGGCGAACGAGCCGGTGATGATCGAGGCCCCGGGTGGAACCTCCGCATCGGGAACGGTCGCCGAGGCGAGAGTGGTGTTGCTTGGCGCACCCGCCCCGTCAACGTCGTTGACGTCCAGCCGGTAGTCGCCTGGCGTCCCGAACTTCGTCACCTCGACCTGAGCGGTAGTGAGGCCTCCCGTGATGCCGGCGGTGAAGGTCTGCGCGAACCTGCTGGCCCCGCCCCCCATCGAGGCGAACGACATCTCGCGCGGCCCGGGGCAGTTCGCGTCGAGGGTCTCCTGCGCAGCGGCATGCGCCGGCATCGCGAGCGCCATCAACCCCGCGAGCGACGCCAATCCTCGCCCGACCACGATGCACCGACGGTACTCCTGTGTCACGCGGGCCGCAGCCAGCTCTGTCAGCCCGGAAGCGCCGCCGACTCGCTCCGGCGCTCGAGCGCCAGGGCGACGATCCGGTCGACCATGTCCTCGAACGACAGGCCCGCGGCCTCGGCGGCTTGGGGAAACAGCGAGGTGTCGGTGAGGCCGGGGATCGCGTTCACCTCGAGCACCTGAGGCTCGCCGTCCTCGGCCAGCATCAGGTCGACGCGCGCGAAGCCCGCGCACCCCAGCGCCTCGTAGGTGCGCCGTGCCGCGTCCTGGACGGCCTGGGCCTCGGGCTCGGACAGCTCCGCGGGACACACATAGGTGGTGCGGCCGATCTCGTAGCGCGCCTCGAAGTTGAAGAAGTCCTCCTGCTTGGGAATCGCCTCGACGATCGGCAGCGCGTCCGTGCCCAGGATTCCGACCGCCAGCTCGCGGCCCTTGACGTAGCGCTCGAACAGCACGCGGTCGTCGTAGGAGAACGCGGCGACGAGCGCCGCCGGGACGTCGTCGCGTGAGCCTGCGAACTCGACCCCGAGCGACGAGCCTTGGCTGGCGGGCTTGACGACGAGCGGGAAGCCCAGCCGCGCCTCGATCTCCTCGAGCGCGTCGGCGGCACCGAGCTCGCGAAATGCGGTCGCGTTGAAAGCCACCCAGTCGGGGGTCGGGACCCCGGCCGTGCGGATCTCGTGCTTGGCGACGATCTTGTCCATGCAACGCACGCAGGCCGCGACGCCGGGGCCCGTGTACGGGACCGCGAGGATCTCGAGCAGCTCCTGGACGGTCCCGTCCTCCCCGCCGGGCCCGTGCAGGGCTATGAATGCGACCTCGGGACGCTCATCCTTGAGTCGCCGCACCAGGTCGGCGCCGGGGTCGAGCTGGATGACGTCGTGGCCGAGTGAGCGCAGCGCATCCTCGACACGCGCTCCGGAGCGCAGCGAGATCTGGCGCTCCAGCGAGCGCCCGCCCGCGAGAACGGCGGCGCGCATCAGTTGAGCTCCCCGGCGAAGCGCATCAGTGCCCCGCCTCGCCCCCCCGCGCCTCGCGGCGGCGAAGCGGCAGCACGTCGGCGCCCTCGGCCTCGAGCTCGGCGGTGTCGGACTCGGCCGGCCGGCGGGCGGGGTGCTCGCCGGTGATCGTCTCGTAGAGCGCCACCTGCTCCCACACGACCTGTCCGATGCGGCGGATCCCCTCGCGGATCTCGTCCGCCTGTGAGGCCGAGAAGTTGAGCCGCATCGCGCTCGAGTGACGCGCGTCGACGTAGGCCGCCGCGCCGGGCACGAAGGCGACGTTCTCGCGCAGGGCCTTGGCCAGCAGATCCGAGGTGTCGATGTACTCGGGCAGCGTTGCCCACAGAAAGAGCCCGCCCTCGGGCCGACTCCACTCGCACTGGGGAGGAAAGTGCCGCTGGAGCGCCTCAATCATGGCGTCGCGTCGTTCTCGGTACAGAACGGTCAGGTCGGCGACGTAGTCGCGCCAGCGGCCCTCGGCGAAGTACTCGGCGACGAAGTACTGGGTCAGCGTCGAGGTGCAGAGGTCGGTGGCCTGCTTTCCGAGCACGACCTTCTCCATCACGGGCGGCGGGGCGACGCACCACCCGAGGCGGATCCCGGGCGAGAGAATCTTCGAGAACGTGCCGAGGTAGATCACGTAGTCGCCGCCGTCGAGCTGGTAGAGCGGCGGGAGCGGCTCGCCCTCGTAGCGCAGCAGCCCGTAGGGGTTGTCCTCGACGAGCAGCACCTCGCGCGAGCGCGCGATCTCGACGAGGCGGCGACGACGCTCAGCCGACAAGGTCACCCCGGCGGGGTTCTGAAAGCTCGGGACCGAGTAGATGAACTTGGGCCGGCGGCCGTCGGCGGCGAGGCGGTCGAGCAGCGCCTCCAGCTCGTCGATGCGCATCCCGCCCTCGTCCATCGAGACCTGGTGGGTGTCGGCCTCATAGGAGCAGAAGACCGGGACCGCGCCGGGATAGGTCGGCGCCTCGCAGATCACCGGATCGCCGGGATCGACGAGCGTCTTGGTGACGAGGTCTATTGCCTGCTGGCCGCCGGTCGTGACGATGATGTCGTCGGGGTCGGGGCTCATCCCCTCGGCCGCCATCACCTGGCCGATGCACTCCTTCGTGAAATCGAATCCCTCGGTCGGCCCGTACTGAAGCGCTTCGGCCGAGGACTCCTGCGCGATCTTCGTCATCTGCGCCGCGAAGCTCTCGGGCGGAAAGCTCGACGTGTCGGGCAGCCCGCCGGCGAGCGATATCACCTCGGGCCGCGCCGTGATCGCCATCAGGTCACGCATCGCCGACGAGCGCATCACCTGCGTTCGCGCGGCGAACAGGCCCGCGTAGCGCTCCAGGTCGCGCGCGCTGGTGTGGGCGCGGCGGCGGGGGGCGGGCGTGCCGCGGGGGGGTTTGGCGCGCGACGCGGCGCCCAGGTCCCGTGAGTCGGGTCGATGCTCGGCCACCGGGGAAGTGTGGCGGATGCCGGGAGGTGGGGGCCTTTCGGCCGGCCCAGGGACAGCGGGCAGAGCACCCAATAGGTAGCCTCGGCGCGCCGATGGATGTCTTTGTCGAAGGCTGCCAGGGCCTGGGGCTCGCGCTTGCCGTCGGGGGCGTCTGCGGATCGCTGATCGGCGCCAGCTCCGGCGCCGGCGGCCTCAACGGTGCGCTCGCGGTCGGTGCCGCGGTTGCCGGGGCGCTGCTCTTTGGGTGGTCGCTGACCCAGGCCGAACACCCTGCGTGGCCGGGCTGGCCCCTGGGCGCGCTGCTGGCGCTGTTCGCCCTGGCAACCATCGGGGGGGTCGTCGCCGGTGCCCGCGAGCGTGCGGCGGGCGAGGGCTCGGCGTCGGCGCTGGCTGCCCCGGCGCTGCTCGCCTCGATCGCCCTCGCCGGGTTGTCGCTCGCCTTCGGGCCGATCGCGCTGCTCGCCCTCGCGGCGCTCGTCTACCTCGCGCTGGCGCGGCGCAAGCGCTCGCAGCGCAAGTACGAGCGGCTCCGGGTTCTGCGCTGAGGCCGGCGGGCGGATGGCACAAAAGCTCGTTCTGGTAGTGGTCGACTCGCTGAAGAGTGAGACGCTCGACGGCGCGATCGCCGCCGAGGTCGCGCCGACGTTCGCCAAGCTCGTCGAGCGGGGCACGTTGGTGCGCGACTGCGTCTCCACCTTTCCCTCGGTGACGCCGTGCGCGACCTCGGAGATCTCGACCGGGGTGGGTCCCGACGGCCACTGGATCCCGGGCATGAACTGGTACCACCGTGTGGAGCGCCGCTACGTCGAGTACGGCACCTCGCTCGAGGCCACGCGGGCGTTCGGCCTCTTTCGCTGCCTGTACGACACCGTCTACAACATGAACATGGCCCACCTCTCCCACGAGGTGGAGACCGTGTTCGAGCGGCTGATGGACGCCGGGGTGAGGACCGCCGTGACCCCGTTTCTGATTTACCGCGGGCGTCGCCGACACGAGCTCGGCCTGGAGGGGCTTCTGCGCCGGGTCGCCGTGGCGGCCAACTTCCACCACGCGGTGTGGGGCCCCGACGAGCTGTTCTACGGGGAGCTGTACGCGAGCCGGCGGGTGCCCTGCCGGCCGACGCTGGCACGCCCGGGAACCCGCGACGAGTACTCGGCCTGCGTCGGCAGGGAGCTGGTCGAGAAGGACCTCTTCGACTTCCTGCTCTTTTCGCTTCCCGACCACGACTTTCACTCCCACCGCCTCGGCCCCGACGAGACGCTGGACTCGATCGCCCACGCCGACGCGAGCCTCGAGCAGATCGTCGCCGCGGGCGGCGGCATGGACGCCTTCCTCGAGGAGCACGCGGTGATCGTGATGTCCGACCACGCGCAGACGAAGGTCGAGCACCCGCTCGACGTGATCGCGGCACTCAGCGAGGACTGGCGGGTGCAGCTTCCCAACATGGAGAGGCCCGAGTCCTCGGAGCTCGCGGTGAGCCCGACGAGCCGCGCGGCGAACGTCTACGTGCTGGGGGAGGGGCGGCGGCGCGCGCGGGCGCACGCCGCCGCCCGCCACACCCTCGAATCCCTCGACGGCATCGACCTCGTCGCATGGCTGGCGAACGGCGACGGCGAGCCGGCCGAGCGCTTGGGGGCGGGGCCCCCGCAGGGCGCCGAGCTCGAGGCCGTGGTGGAGAGGGCCGGGGCCCGATTGCGATTCAGGCCCGGCAGCGAGGTCGCGGACTGGCGCGGCAACCGCTGGGACCTCGACGGTGACTACACGGCGCTCGCGGGCGAGCTACGCGGCGGGCGCTTCGAGAGCGGCGAGTACCCCAACGCGCTCGAGCGCCTGTGGTCGGCGCTCGCCGCGCCGCAGTCCGGCGACATCACCGCTTCGCTCTCGCCCGGCTACGAGTGCGTCGACTGGGGCGGCGCGACGCACGTCGGGGGCGGCAGCCACGGCTCGCTGCACGCGGGGGACTCGCTCGGCCCGCTGTTGATGGTCGGGGTCGAGCCGGGGCCCGGTGCTCCGCGGGAGCAATGGACGCTGCGCGATATCTACGGCGTCGTCCTGGACCACTTCGGCGTCCCCGTCGAGCCCGAGCCGGTGGCGGTCGGATGAGCGGCGTCGAGCGGGTCGAGCCCCCGCCGGATTCACCGACGCGCACCACGCGCGCCAGGGACGCAACGACGCGCGCCGCCGACCGTGCCTGGGGGATCGTGCGGCGCATACACCTCGGCACGCGCCAGCCCGCCAACTGGGTGCAGCTGTTCAAGTTCGGCGTCGTCGGCGCGACGGGCTACGTCGTCAACCTTGCCGTCTTCGCGGTGCTCACCCAGGCCCTCGACGTCCACCACATCCCGGCGGCGGTCGGCGCCTTCGTCGTCGCCGTTACCAACAACTTCCTCTGGAACCGCCACTGGACCTTCCAGGCCGGGGAGGGCCATGCCGGCTTTCAGGCAGCGCGCTTCTTCGCCATCAGCCTCGGGGCGCTCGGGGTCAACCTCGTCGTCCTGGCGCTGCTCGTCGACGAGCTCGGCGCCCCCGAGATCCCGGCGCAGGCGGTCGCGGTCGCGCTCGCGACCCCGATCAACTTCATCGGCAACAAGCTGTGGACGTTCGGGCGGGGCTGAGGGCGGCGCTCGCTCGTCCCCTCGCGATTGCCGCCCCCGCCGCAGTCGTGGCGGCGGCGCTCCTCCTCGCTTCGCCCGCGCTCGCCGCCCCCCAGCGCAGCTTCGAGGAGTCGTCGACGTCGTCGACCCCGGGCTCGACGACCGGGATCGCGATCTCGGGCGAGCTCCCCGGCAAGCCTGCGGGCTACCGGCTTCACGCCCGCGAGGCGATCCGGATCGCCAGTCGCGACCCCAAGGTCCAGGAGACGCGCGAGCGCTGGGGCGGGCTCACCGCCGTCGTCGAGGCCGAGTTCCCGGACACGTGGAAGGTCGGCTATCTCGCCGACGGGGCCGAGCGCGCGCAGGTGCTCGTCGACGATCCGTCGGCGACGGTGCGCGAGTCATGGACCGGCTACCAGGTCGCATGGCAGATGGCGCGCGGCTACGAGGGCAGCTTCGGCCACCTGCTCAATGCCGCCTACGTGTGGATCCCGCTAAGCGCGCTGTTCTTCTTCGGCCTGTTCGACTTCCGCCGCCCGCGCAAGTGGGTCCACCTCGACCTGCTCGTGCTGCTGTCGTTCTCGGTCTCCCACATCTTCTTCAACGAGGCCAACATCGGGGTCTCGGTCCCGCTCGCATATCCCCCGCTCGTCTATCTGCTCGCGCGGATGCTGTGGATCGGCTTCCGCGGCCCGCCGCGCCACGGGCTGCGGCCCTCGGCGCCCGTGGCGTGGCTCGCCATAGCCACCTGCTTTCTGCTCGGGTTTCGGATCGCGCTCAACATCGCCGATTCGGGCGTGATCGACGTCGGCTACGCCGGCGTGATCGGCGCCGACAGGGCGGTCGGCGGCGAGCCGCTCTACGGCGAGGGCGAGTTTCCCCACAACAACCCGTTCGGCGACACCTACGGCCCGGTCAACTACTACCTCTACGTTCCTTTCGAGCTCGCTCTGCCGTGGAGCGGCGACTGGGACGACCTGCCGGCCGCCCACGCCGCGGCCCTGTTCTTCGACCTCGCGACGGTCGCACTGCTGTTCGTGCTCGGACGTAGGTTGGACCGGGGAGGGCAGGGTGACGCCGAGGGTCTGATGGGCGAGGCTCCGCACGCCGTGCGATGGTGGAGCCCCACCGGCGTGACGCTCGCCTTCGCCTGGGCCGCCTATCCCTACAGCGACTACGTCCTGCAGTCGAACGCCAACGATTCACTGCTCGCCGCGCTGGTGTTGGGCGCGTTGCTCGTGGTCGGCTCCCCGCCGGCGCGCGGCGCGATCGCCGCGCTGGCGGGGCTGACCAAGTTCGCTCCTCTCGCGCTGGCGCCGTTGCTGGCCGCCGGGCCGCGCGCCGGCCTCGCGGCAGCCGACCCCGAGACCGGCGACGGCCCCCTGTCGGCTCCGCGCCGCAGATCCCTCGCCCTGTTCGCGCTCGCCCTTGCCGGCGGGAGCGCGCTGGTCATGCTCCAGACCCTGATCGACCCCGGTCTCGGAACCTTCTACGACCGCACGATCGCCAGCCAGATCGACCGCGAATCCCCGTTCAGCGTCTGGGGCCAGACCCCGAGCCTCGAGTGGCTCCAGCACGCCGCCCAGATCGCCGCCGCCGCGCTCGCGATCCTGGTCGCCTTCGTCCCTCGCCGCCGCACCCTGCCCCAGATCGCCGCCCTCGCGGCCGCGATCCTGATCGCCGTCCAGCTCACGGCGGATCACTGGTTCTACCTCTACATCGTGTGGTTCTTGCCCGTGGCCACGGCGGCGCTGGCTGCCTTTCCGCGCACGACAGCGCCCAAGGCGGCACCCGCCGGGGATCGGTCAGGGCTCGATCAGCCGGTCGCCGTGCGCCAGTAGCGCAAAGGCTCAGTAGCGCGGGGGCGGGGGCTCGCGCGTCGCGTACGGGTCCGCCGCGTAGGGCTCGCCCGGGTAGCGCCGCCGCGCCGCGAGCGTCATGAAGGTCCCGACCACCAGGCCGATCGCTCCGGCCAGCATCAGGATCAGCCCCACGACCGAGAGATCCACGCCCTCGATCGAGTCCGCGACGGCATAGCGCAGGATCGCGCCGAGCGCCAGCAGGAATACTGAGCTTCCAATGGTCATCGCCTGGGGCGGTTACCCGTTCGATCGACCGCGAAACGGGCCGGGCCTCGGAGGCTGGACGCCTGTTTGAGGCGCTCAGGCCTCCCCGCCCGTCTCCCTCCTCAGCTCCGCCCGCAGCCGCTTGCGCTCCTCGTTGACCTGCTCCAGCGCGGCCTTCTGCCTTTGCTGCCAGCGGGTGACCACCGCGACCCCTGTGAGGCTGAAGAGAACCAGCGCGGCAACCATGATCCAGAAGCCCCAGTGCTCGGTCTCGCCGGGGACCCAGGTGTTGGCGCCGTAGAAGCCCACGATCAGGGTCGGGATCAGGAACGCGGCGGCGATGATCTCGATGCGCCGCTGCACGCTCTCGGAGCGATCGCGCTGCTCCTCGGCCTGCTTGGCGTGAAGGACGCCGAACGACGTGCGCAGCGTCTTGCCCAGCTCGCGCAGGTTGTCGAGCGCGGAGTCGATCTTGTCGTCGAGCTGCTTGACGCCCTCGCGGTCGGTGCACGGCAGCCAGGCGCGGCCGATGTCGCTGGTCACGCCGCCGGGGTTCAGCGGCACGAGCCAGTCGCGAAACACAGCCATCTCGCCCCACAGCAGCGGCAGGGCGGTCGGGTCGTAGCGGTCCTCGACGTAGAGGCTCAGCTCCCAGTCCTCGAGCCAGTGATAAAGCTCGCGATGCGCCGGCGCGTAGCTCAACGCCAGCTCGTACATCACGAGCAGGCCGAGGTCCCCGGCGCTCTCGCCCTGGCCCTCCGTCCAGCGCTCGACGACGGCATCGCGAACGTCGGCGCCCGATCCGGCCCCGCCCTCGTCGCCGATCTTCTTGGCGCCCAGGAAGGCGCGGCTGGGGTGCCAACACGTCACGAGCCACTCCTTCGTTGCCAGCAGCTCGACGGGCTGGAAGACCAGCGCACCCGGGCCACGGCCGGTGCCGCGCTCGCCGTATTCGGAGTCGGGGCGTCTCGTCTCGACCGTGAACGTCGAGGCGAGGCGCACGGCACCGGCGGCGTAGCGCCTGCCGGCGGGCTGGTCGTCGGGGGTCAGCAGATCGCCGACCATCTCGGCGGTCAACCCCGGACACGCAGGCTCGAGCAGCGTCGCGACTTCGCCCGTCCGGTCGCGACTGATCTCGCCGTCGAGGTCTATCCAATGCACCCCGGTCGCGCCGGGCACGGCGGCGAGCGCAACCTCCTGGGGCGCCCGCCCCGGCCGCCACCGCGTCACCGACCTCACCTCCGCGGGCCCTGTGCGCGGCGGAGCCTCAGTCGTGGCCATCGCGAGCCCTGGTGCGCTGCCTCATGCAAGCGCGAATCTACCCCTTTACCTTGAGGTGGCCTTCCCGTTACTGTCGTAACGAGCGGCGCCGCTCGGTAGGCACCCCTGCCCCCAGGCGACAACGGTCGTTGAACGGAATCGAGGCCGCGGACGGACACAGCGACGGACAAGCTGCTCGACAGGATTCGCTGGCAGAGCGGTGAGCCCGCCCCGTCGGCTGGCCGCGACCGCGCGACGATCGCGCGCACGTTCATCTACCTCTACGGGCTCGGCGGGGCGCTGGTGCTGCTGACGCTCGCGCTGCCCCACGACCCCGATCGCTGGGTTCCGGGGATCGCTGCCCCGGCGATCGCGGCCTTCGGCGTCGCCGGGCTGCTGCTGTGGCGCTTCGACCGCCTGCCCATGCGCGTCTTCCACGCGCTGCCGTTCGCCGGCACCATGCTTGTGACGTCGGTCGTTGCGTCGGGCGGCGCCGACACGCTCACCGCCTACGCGATGCTCTACTTCTGGGTCGCGGTCTCGGCGTTCTCCTTCTTCAGCGTCCGGGAGGGGATGGCCAACCTGGCGCTCGTCGGCGTCAGCTTCGCAATCGCGCTGTCGCTGCGCGAGGACCAGACGGTCGGCGAGCTGGGTTGGCTGATGGCGCTCGGGACGCTGACCGTCACCGGACTCCTGCTCGCCGCGCTTCGCCACCGCGTCGACCGGCTGTCGGCAAAGCTTCGTCACCGCGTCGCCGCCCAGGAGGTGATCGCCGAGGTCGGCAAGCGGGCGCTTGCGGGCTATGAGCCCACCGACCTCTTCGACTGGACCGTGCGCGCCGTCGCCCACACGCTGGAGGTCGAGAGCGTCGGGATCTTCAAGCTGCTTCCGAACGGGAGGGAGCTGGTGCTGCGCTCGGGCTGGTGGTGGCGCGAGGGGATGGTCGGAAGCGCCGTCGTCCCGGCCACCGACCCGCTGCTCGGCCCCGCGCTAGGCGCCCATGACGCGGTGATCCAGGAGCGCCTCGCGGCCGACCCCGAGGGCGTCGGCCTGATTCCCGAGCACGAGATCGCCAGCGCCGTCGCGGTCCGGATCGCGGCACCCAACGCTCGCTTCGGCGTCCTCGCGGCGTGCTCGCGGGCGGAGCGCTCGTACAGCGACGAGGACGCCCACTTCCTCCAGGCCGTCGCCAACGTTCTCTCCGACGCGATCGGGCGCCGCCGCGCCGAGGAGGAGATGCGCCACCAGTCGCTGCACGACCCGCTCACCGGGCGGCCCAACCGCGGCCTGTTCCTCGATCGCCTCAATGAGGCGCTGATCCGCGCCCACGCCGAGCGCACCCGGCTCGCTGTGTTCTTCGTCGACATCGACGACTTCAAGCTGATCAACGACGGCGCTGGCCAGGATGCCGGCGACGAGCTGTTGCGCGCGTTCCCATCGCGGCTTCGCAGCGCCCTGGTGATGGCCGACACCGTGGCGAGGCTCGGCGCCGACGAGTTCGCCGTCCTTTGCGAGGGGGTTCGCGACGATCGCCAGGCGATCGGGATCGCCGAGCGCCTGCTCGGCACGCTCGAGGATCCGTTCGAGATCAAGCGCGAGCACTACCGCGTCTCGGCGAGCATCGGCGTCGCGCTCTCCGGTGTCGCCGTCGAGAGCGCCCACGACGTCTTCGCCCAGGCCGAGGCCGCGATGTACCGGGCCAAGGACCGGAATCGGGGCGGCTACGAGGTCTTCGACGAGGAGCTGCGGCGCCGCATGCGGGCCCGGCTCGACTTCGAGAACGCCCTGCGCGCCGCCCCCCGGAGCGGCGAGCTTCACCTCGCCTTCCAGCCGATCGTGCGCCTCGACGACGCCAGCGTGCGCGGCTGCGAGGCGCTGCTGCGCTGGAACCACTCCGGCCTCGGGCCCGTGTCGCCCCTGGAGTTCATCCCGGTAGCCGAGCAGACCGGGGCGATCATCCCGATCGGCGAGTGGGTGCTCGACGAAGCCTGCCGCCAGATCACATGGTGGCGGGAGGAGTACGGCGACGACGCTCCGGTTCCGCTCCATATCAACGTCTCTGCGCGGGAGCTGGCCCAGGCCGACTTCGCGGACCGCGTCGAGAAGGCGCTGCTCGACGCCGGGATCGGCCCCGGTGAGATCGCCTTCGAGGTCACCGAGAGCGCGCTGCTCGCGAGCGCCGACCACGCCGCAAGCACGCTCGAGCGGCTCCGGGGGCTCGGGGCCCTGGTCGTGCTCGACGACTTCGGCACCGGCTACTCGTCGCTCAGCCATCTCAAGGCGTTCCCGCTCGACGTCGTCAAGGTGGATCGGATGTTCATCTCGCACCTCACCTCCGAGCCGACCGATGCCGCGATCGTGGCCGCCGTGCTCGGGATGGCCGAGGCCTTCGACCTCGAGGTCGTCGCCGAGGGCATCGAGACGCAGGACGTCGCCGAGCGGCTGCGGGACATGGGCTGCCGGCTCGGCCAGGGCTACCACTTCGGTCGCCCCGGCTCCGTCGATGAGGTGCTGCCGCTGCGCGGTGGGAACGGGTCGTCGCGCCTGCGGCCCGCCGAGTAGCGAGCCGCTTCGTCTCAGTCGATCTCGCCCGACCGACCTTGTTCAGCCGCCGCTCTCGACGCCGGTGGCGCGCAGCGCCTCGCCGCGGTCGGCGTAGACGTCGAGGCGGATCGCCTTGGCGCCCTCCACGGTCCACACCTGGACGAGCTCGAACGTGTTCGGCTCGCCCGTTCCCTTGGCCCGGCCGTGCAACTTCAGCGGCACGACCACCTGCTCGCCGGCGTCGATGAGCTCGAGCGGCTCGACCCGGAAGTCATCGAAGTTCTCGTAGAAGATCCCCAGCACCTCGCGCACCCCCCCGTGCCCGTGGAAGACGCGCGCCTCGCGCGTGAATTGCTCCCACATCCGCCACTCGATGTCGCGGTGCATGTAGTCGAGGATCGCCTCCACGCCGCCTCGGTTGAAGGCCTCATATCCGCGCCGCGCGATCTCGACGTTCTGCGCCGACATGGGACGAGTATCGGTGGGTCGGGCGGCTAGCGCAACGCGCGAGCCTACGCGGCCCTGCGCTGCGTCAGCTCGGCGTCGACCGGCGGCGCTGGCTGACGCGACGCCATGCGATGCCAATCGAGCGGTACGAATCCGCTCACGCGCGCGGTGCTCGTGGTGCGATCGCCGTTGGCGGACCGGCGCTCGGCGATGCACCGAGCGGGCGCGACCGCGCCGACCAGCAGGCCTACCAGCAGCGCGGCTGCGATCGCTATCTCGACAATCGGCATGGCTCTCCTTGCCTCCGATCGACTTCTATCTGCGCACCCGGATGGAGTCCGGGCGACGCAAGCCTGTTACCGCCGACTTTGCGGTCTAAATGCCTAGCGGCGAGGCTCTGGATCCTCCGCTCGCCGGCCCTCGCGCGAGCGGCGCCGGAAAAGGCCTCCGCCGCGGCCGGGCCGCACCTTCTCGGCCTGCTTGGCGTGACGCTCGGCCTCGCGCTGGGCAAGATCGGCCTTGCGGGAGCGCTCCTCGGCTTCGGCTGCCTGGCGGCGGGCACGAGCCTCCTGTTCGTCGGCGCCGGCGCGTTCCCTCTCTGCAACGGCACGATGATGCTGCGCGCGCCCCTCGAGCTCGCGCGCCTTGTGGGCTCGCTTCTCGCGGCTCTGGCGGCTCAGGACCGCCGCGATGATCGCGACGACGATGATCGCTCCGACGACGATGGCGATGATCGCGATGGTGCTCATGCTCTCCTCCTATTCCCGTCAGTACGTCCTTGCGCAGCGGTAGCTACCCGAAATCCGGTCCTTTAACCGCCCGGGCTCCGCTGCCGATATGGGTGGGGACGCCGACGCTCGTGGGAGCCGGCGCCACGACAAGGAAGTACGTGATGCCATCAACCCCTGGAGCAGACGCCATCGCCGAACGGCAGATCGCCTTCCGGCTGGCGAGCACACGCGTCGGGATGGCGCTGACCGCGATGGCGTCCGTCGGCAGCGCCGCCTACGCCCTGACCACCTGGAACGATCCCAACCGCTCCGCGCTGCTGATCCTCGCCGCGGTGGCGATGGTGACCGTGCCGTTGATCTGGGCGCTGCCGCGCGAGCGCATCATCCGAAGCCGCTGGCGCGAAGCGTTCTTCGTGGTCTGGACCGCCCTGCTGCTCATCTGCATCGCCGTGGCGACCGCCGCCGACGGGGGCCTCGCGAGCCCCTACCGCGCCCTGTTCATCCTGCCGATCCTGTTCGCCGGGCTCTCCTACCCGCAATCCGGCGTCGTCGTGACCGGAGCGCTGGCGGTGCTCGCCTACGCGATCGTTACCGCGACCCATTCCGGCGCCGAGCTCGCGGAGACCTTCGTCGGCTTTACGCTCATCTGTGGTGCGCTGATGTGTGCGTGGCAGGCGCGCAACCGGCTCGGCCAGGAGAGGGAGCTGATCGCGACCGCCGACGCGCTGCGCCAAAGCGAGGCGACCACGCGCCTGCGCGAGGCCCAGCAGGAGGAGATCGCGAGCTTCGGACAGCGAGCGCTCGCCGGCGAGCCCCTCGAGACCCTGATGCGCGACGCCGTGACGACGGTCACGCGGGTGCTCGATGTGGAGATTGCGGCCATCCTCGAGCTACGGGAGGGTGGCGAGGAGCTCGTGATCCGGGTCGCCGACGGCCTGCCGGCCGAGGCAATGGGCCACGCGACGGTGCCCGCGGGCGATCGCTCACAGAGCGGCTACACGCTGATCACCGGACGCCCCGTGGTGGTCGACGACTGGACCCGCGAGGAGCGCTTCGAGAAGTCGCAGGTACTGGCCGATCTCGGCGCAGTCTCGGGCGTGACGGTGCTGATCAGGGGCCGCGGCGAACCGTTCGGGGTCATCGGCCTGCAGTCGATGAGGCGCCGTCGCTTCGGGGAGGACTCGGTCAGCTTCCTGCAGTCGATCGCTACCGCCCTCGCCAACGCGATCGAACGCCGCGCCGACGAGGAGGACGCGCGCGAGCGCGCGCTCCACGACCCGCTCACATGGCTGCCGAACCGGGCGCTGTTCGCCGATCACCTGGCCACGGCGCTGGCGCGCCAGGAGCGTCGTGGCAACTGGGCGGCGGTCATCTTTCTCGACCTCGACCGTTTCAAGCTCGTAAACGACGGCCTCGGCCACCAGGCCGGCGACGATCTGCTCAAGATGGTCGCGCCGCGGCTCAAAGAGGCGCTGCGCCCCGGCGACGTCGTCGCGCGGTTCGGCGGCGACGAGTTCGCGGTGCTGCTCGACGACATCACCAGCGAGCGCGCGGCGACGCGAGTCGCGGAACGCATCGCGGCGTCGTTGAGTCAGCCGTTCGTGCTCCACGGTCGCGAGCATTTCGTGACGGCGAGCATGGGGATCGCCCTTGGCTCGTCCACCGGGCAGTCAGAGATGCTGATCCGCGATGCCGACGCGGCCATGTATCGCGCCAAGGAGCTGGGCCGGGCGCGCTACGAGATCTTCGACCAGGAGATGCGCTTCCGACTCGCCGAGCGGCTGCGGATCGAAAACGAGCTGCGCTCCGGCATCGATCACGGTGAGCTCGTCCTCCACTACCAGCCGATCATCTCATTGAGCAGCGGCGAGGTCGCGGGTGCCGAGGCGCTGGTTCGCTGGGAGCACCCCGAGCGCGGCCTGTTGCTGCCGGGGGAGTTCATCGACGTCGCTGAGGAATCGGGGCTCATTCGCCCGATGGGCCGCTGGGTCCTGGAGGAGGCGTGCCGGCAGGCCGCCGTGTGGCAGAACGCGGCACCTGACGCTCCCCCGCTCGGCATCGCGATCAACGTCTCGGCGCGCCAGCTCTCCGACCCGGGGTTTCCCCATCTGGTGAGGTTGACCCTGGAGTCGGCCGGGATCGAGCCGGTGTCGCTCAGCCTCGAGCTGACCGAGAGCTTGGTGATGGATCAGCACCGCGCCTCGCTGGGCGCGCTGCGGGCACTGCACGAGCTCGGGGTGAGGCTGGCGCTCGACGACTTCGGCACCGGCTACTCGTCGCTGGCGTATCTCAAGCGCCTGCCGCTCAACCTGCTCAAGCTCGACCGCCGCTTCATCTCGCGGCTTGGCACCGAGACCGACGACGCGATCGTCCGCGCGGTCGTAGCGCTGGGTCAGAGCCACGACCTCGGGATCGTCGCGGAGGGCGTCGAGACCGCGGAGCAGCTCGAAATCGTGACCGCGCTCGGCTGCCAGTACGCGCAGGGCTTCTACTTCAGCCGCCCGGTGGACCGCACGCAGTTCGGCGACCTGATGCGCGATCCCGAGCGGATCAGGGCCCGGATGGGTCTGTAGTCGCGCGTCCCCGGACGGGGGCGGGCGGTCAGGGTTCGTCGGTCGGCACGATCAGCTGCTCGATCGACTCGGCGAGGCCGTCGGGCCCCACCACGACGAGCACCGCGTTGACCCACACGTCCTCGTCCGCGGTCTCGAGGCGGAGCGGCATCTGGGTGAGGAAGCGCTCCAGCGCCTGCTCGCGCCGCGCCCCGATCACGCCGGCGCGAGAGCCGGTCATCCCCGCGTCGGAGATGTAGGCGGTCCCGCCCGGGAGCACCCGGGCGTCGGCGGTCGGGACGTGGGTGTGGGTGCCGAGGCAGGCGGCGACGCGACCGTCGAGATGCCATCCCATGGCCACCTTCTCGCTGGTCAGCTCACAGTGGAAATCGACGATCACCGCGTCGGCGCCCTCGTCGGCGAGCTTGCGAAGACGCGCGTCGGCCTCGGCGAACGGCGTCCGCGCGACCTCGAGGTAGAGCTGACCGCTCAGATTGAGCACGCCGACCCGGCGCTCACCGACGTCGACGACCGTGTGGCCGCGGCCCGGATTCGACATCGGGTAGTTCGCGGGGCGGACCACGCGGTCGGTGCGGTCGAGGAATTCGTAGACCTCGCGGTGGCGGTAGACGTGGTTGCCGGTCGTGATCACGTCGACGCCGAGGTCGAACAGCTCCTTCGCCGTCCCGGCGGTGATCCCGACGCCGCCCGCAGCGTTCTCGCCATTGGCGATCACGAAATCCGGCGAATGGCGCTCGCGAATCTGCGGCATCGCCCGGGCGAGCCCCGCCCGCCCCGGCTTGCCGACGATGTCGCCGATGAACAGGACCCGCATGCGCGGCGCAGCGTACTCGCCCGTGCGCCGGCCGACCTCCATGGGAGGTCGCTGGTCGGGATGAGCGCAGCGGCCCGAACGGCGCCTGAATCGGCGCTTAGGTGCAACGACTAGCGTTCCCGCTCGTGTCGGTGAACGGCGAGGTGGTGATCGAGGCCCGTGGGGTCACGAAGCGGTTCGGCAGTCGCGAGGCGCTGCGCGACGTCAGCTTCGCGGCGCATCGCGGCGAGCTGCTGGCCGTGATCGGCCCCAACGGCGCCGGCAAGACGACGCTGCTGTCGATACTCGCCGGCATCCTGCGCGCCGACGGCGGCGAGACCACGCGTCCGCCGGGGGAGATCGGATGGGTGCCGCAGCAGGCGGCGCTCTACCGGCGACTCACCGTGGCCGAGAATCTGCGCCTGTTCGCGCATCTCGAGCGCGTCGCCGATCCCGGCGCGACGGTCGAGCGGATGCTCGACCTCACGGGGCTGGGCGAGCGCCGCGACGATCAGGTCGGGGTGCTGTCGAGCGGAAACCAGCAGCGCGTCAACATCGCGATCGGGCTGATCACCCAGCCCGCCGTCCTGCTGCTCGACGAGCCGAGCGCCGGGCTCGACCCGCGTCAGCGCGAGCGGGTACACAACATCCAGGAGGCGGAGCGCGCCAGCCAGCGGATGCTGGTGCTCGCGGACGGCGAGCTGGTCTTCAACGGCACGGCGGCGGAGCTTCATGCCGCGACGCCCGAGTCCGAGTACCGCGACTTCGAGCAGGCCTTCGTTGCCTTCCTGCGCCAGCGGGGCCACTGAGGAGGGCTTGCGATGCGCTGGCTGCTGCTCAAGGACCTCCAGATCCTGCGCCGCTCGCCGCTGGTCACGGCGCTGCTCGTCATCTACCCGATCGCGATCGCCGTGCTGATCGGCTTCGCGCTGTCGCGCGGCCCCAGCGACCCGCAAGTCGCGTTCCTCAACGAGATCCCGGCGGACGAGGAGTTCAGCCTCGGCGGCACCGAGCAGCTCGACAAGGCCGACGCCAAGCAGCGGCTCTGCGAGCGCGTCGAGTGCGTCGACGTCTCGAGCCGCGAGGAGGCCGAGCGGATGGTCGACGACGGCGACGTGCTCGCGGCGCTGATCCTGCCCGAGGACCTGATCGACAAGCTGCGCTCGCTGACCTCGCTCAACCCCGAGCAGCCCACCGTCGAGGTGCTGGTCAACGAGGACGACCCGTTGAAGGCCCAGCTCGTCAACGACCGCATCGAGTCCCTGGTCACGGAGGCGAACCTCGTCGTCTCGCGCCAGATCTCCGACCAGGCCGGCGTCTACCTCGATGTCCTCGTCAACGGAGGCAACTTCGACATCCCTCTGCTCGGACAGAGCTTCGAGGTCCTGGGCCTGAAGCGCTCGGGCGACATCCTCGAGGCGCTGCGCTCGGCGGTCGCGGACAAGAAGCTGCAAGCCGAGCTCGGCCGCGTGATCCGCTTCGCCCGCCTGGCGCAGAACAACCTCGACGTCGCGCTGCCGTTGCTCGGCGCGGTCGCGCAGCCGATCGCCGTCGACAAGCATGTCGTCACCGGCGCGTCGCCGTCGCTCGACTCGTTCGCGATCGCCGTCGCTGCGACGGTGACCCTGATGTTCGTGACCGTTCTGCTGGTCGCCGGCGCGCTGGCCCTGGAGCGCGAGGAGAACGCCTTTACGCGCCTGACCCGCAATCTGATCTCGCGCTCGGCGCTGCTCGCCGAGAAGGTGCTGCTTGGGATCGCCGTATCGCTCGTGGTCACGCTGGTGATGCTCGCCGGCCTGGAGCTGTTCGTGTCGCTCGACTGGGGGCGCTTTGCACTCTGGATTCCGGCGATCATCGCCGGGGGCGCGGGGTTTGCGGCGTTCGGTGCTGCGATCGGGGGCGCGGCGCGCGAGGTGCGCGCCAGCTCGCTGCTGGCGTTCATGGTCTCGCTGCCGATTGCGTTCCTTTCGCTCGTCCCGTCCGGGGCGGTCAGCGCGACCACTTACGACCTGATCAACGCCGTCACGGCGCTGTTCCCGTTCGACCCCGCGCTTCGCGCACTCGAGGGCGCCCTCGACTCCGGAGGGCCCAGCATCT
>WNFU01004020.1_pt1 | contig 19018 bp, 15 predicted proteins | sample 5400121 | NCBI WGS metagenome assembly WNFU01 (sample SAMN13153360, study PRJNA577476) | soil metagenome | isolation source: 100 cm soil or saprolite under grassland replicate 1 | place: USA:California | collected 2016-06-15 | reverse complement strand
TCCCGGTACCAGGCGACCGTGCGCGCGATGCCTTCGCGGAAGGGCGTCTTCGCCTCGAACCCGAAGAGCTCCTTCGCGCGCGTCGTGTCGAGCTTGCGCCGCGGCTGGCCGTTCGGCTTCGAGGTGTCCCAGACGATCTCGCCCTCATACCCGGTCGCTTCCGCGATCACGTGCGCGAGCTCCTTGATCCGGATCTCCTCGCCGGTGCCGAGATTCACGGGTTCAGGCGCGTCGTAGCGGAGCGCTGCGAGCACGATCCCTTCGGCACAGTCGTCGACGAACAGGAACTCGCGGGTGGGGGAGCCGTCGCCCCAAAGCACGACTTCGCTCTCAGCGCGCTCCTGCGCCTCGAGCATCTTGCGGATCAGCGCCGGGATCACGTGCGAGGTCTCGAGGTCGAAGTTGTCGCGCGGGCCGTAGAGATTCACCGGCAGCAGGTAGATCGCATGCAGGCCGTACTGCTCGCGATACGTCTGCGCCCCCACGAGGAGCGCCTTCTTCGCGACGCCGTAGGGCGCGTTCGTCTCCTCGGGATAGCCGTTCCAGAGGTCGTCCTCCCGGAACGGCACCGGTGCGAACTTCGGATAGGAGCAGACGGTGCCGAGCAGGAGCAGCTTGTCGACACCGTGCAGGTGCGACTGCTCGATCACGTGCGCGCCCATCATCAGGTTCGCGTACCAGTAGCGACCGGGGTTCGCGCGGTTCGCGCCGATCCCGCCGACCTCCGCGGCGAGGTGGATCACGAGCTCCGGCTTCGTGTCGTGGAAGAGGCGCTCGGTGTCCTCCCAGCGCGTCAGGTCGTAGTCGCGGCGCCGCGCCACGATCGGGTCGATGCCCTCGGCCTGCAGGCGCGCGACGACGTGCGCACCAAGGAACCCTCCGCCTCCCGTGATGAGCGTTCTCATCCGGTCTTGACAGTCGGCGCCGTGTAGGGCAGCCAGTCGACGCGGCCGAGCCAGCGCTCACGGTTCTCCGCGTACCAACGGATCGTCTGCCGGATCCCTTCCTCCCAGGTGACGAGCGGCTCCCAGCCGCACTCGCGATTGAGCTTCTCGTAGCCGACGCGGAGGGCCATCACGTCGGTCACTCCCGGTCGCAGACGTTCCGTGTTGGTCACGATCGAGCGAGCCGACCAATGGCCGTCTTCCTCGCCGATGCGCAGGATCATGTCGGCCCAGTCGGCCATCGAGATGTTCTCGCCCTGGCCGTAGACGTAGAGGTCGCCGGGGATGCCGCGCGCGGCGACCATCAGGTGCCCACGCACGCCGTCCGTGCAGAAGCAGAAGTCGCGCAGCGGCTCGAGCGCACCCAACTCGATGTGGTCGCGCACGAGCGCCTGTGTGATGATCGTCCCCGTCACGTAGCGCGGGTTCTGGCGCGGGCCATAGTTGTTGAACATGCGCGTGACGACGCCCGGGACGCCGTACGCATCGTGGTAGTTCATCGTCAGGAAGTCCGCAGCGACCTTCGCAGTCGCGTAGATCGACTTCGGGTTGATCGGCGAGCGCTCGTGCAGGATGAGCGAGCCCTCTTCGTCGTAGTCGTGGTGGTGCGCGACCGACTCGCGCGGGTTGCCGTACTCCTCGGACGTGCCGGCCGTGTCGAACTTCTCGAGCTCGAGCCCGTGGTCGACGACCGACTGCAGGAGGTTCAGCGTTCCGAGCGTGTTCGCCATGACGGTCTCGTACGGCCGATGCCAGGACTCGCCAACGTGCGCCTGTGCCCCCAGATGGAAGATGTACGGCTTATCGGGCGCCTCGACGAGCTGACGAATGAGCAAGTCGATCGAATGCTTGTCGGTGAGGTCGGCAAAGTGAACCTTCAGCTGGTCGCGGATCTGCCCGATGTTGTTGAGCGCGCCGCTCGAGGTCGCGCGCACGAATGCGTGGACGCGGGCGCCGAGCGCGACGAGCGCCTCGGTCAGGTGCGAGCCCATGAACCCGTCGGCGCCGGTGACGAGCACCGTGCGGTCGCTGTAGAAGGGGCCGAAGTCCTCGCGCAGCTGCCCGAGCGACTCCTCTGTCCAGATCGAGTCGTTTCCGTTCGCCATGATCGAGGGGATGCGGCCCGACCGCTTCACGGAGCCTAGCGGGCGCGCCAGCCGGGGCGCGCTCCATAGCGGAATCCTTACAGGCGTCTCGAGCGTCGTCCTGAGCGGCTCCGCCGCGGTTGCGGCTGCGATCCTGGCGCAGAAGTTCGGGCGCGACGCTGCGACGGACGGGTTCCTCGCGGCGTACGGCGTCTACGTCACGCTGACGCTCGCCGCCCAGGCGCTCCGGCTGACGGCGGTGCCCGAGCTGACGCGGACCGACGGCGCGGCTGCCGGCTCGTTTGCTGCGGCGATCCTCGCGTTCGGCGTGCCCGCCACGCTGCTCGCGTGGGTCTTTGCCGGCCCGCTGTCGGAGCTGCTGACCGGGAGGCTGCCGGAGCCTGCGGCCGAGGCGGCCGCACAGGCCCTGCCATGGCTCGTCGCGTCGGCGTTCGGGCAGGTGCTCGCGGCGCTCTTCGCGGCCACGCTCGCCGCCCGGAATCGCTTCGGCGCCGCCGCGCTCGGCTTCTCCTTGGGAGGCGTCCTCTCGCTGGTGGTCTTCGTCGCGCTCGCCGACGAGCACGGGCTCGTCGCGCTGGCGTGGGGGCTCGCCGTGAACGCGGTCGTGTCGCTCGGTGTGCCGCTCCTCGCGCTCGGGCGTGGGCTCGGGCGGCTGCAGTTCGGCGGGATCGGGCGGCGGCTCGCAGCGCTCGCCGAGGCGGCGGCCGTGCCGGTCGCGCTGCAGGGGCTGTACCTGATCGCGCTGCGAGGTGCGTCTGGCCTCGGGGTCGGCGCGGTCACGTCGCTTTCGTATGCCTACTTCTTCTCCGCGGTGCTCGTCGCGGCGACGGCGACGTCTCTCTCGATCATCTCGACCGCCGACCTGACGCGACGGGGCCTGCGGGCCGAGACGGCGGTGGCACACGTCGTGCACGGCGCCTGGCTCAGCCTGCCGCTGATCGCGGCGGCGGCGGGCGTGTTCGCGCTCGCAGGCGATCGGATCGCGGGCTCGGTGCTTGGTGAGGCGTACTCCGGCGAGGTCGGCGCGGAACTCGCTCGGCTCGTGGTCGCGCTCGCCCCGTGGACGGTCGGGGCCGTCGGCTTCTCGCTCGCGTTCCCGCTGCTCTACGTCGTCGAGCGTAGCCGGGTGCTGTTCCCGGTCGCCCTCGGCGCGCTCGTCGTGCAGGTCGTTCTCGTGCTCGCGCTGCGCGCCGTGTGGGGCCTGGAGGGTCTGGCGCTCGCGCTGGGCCTGTCGACCCTCGGCGTCCTTGCCGCGTTGCTCCTCGCGCTCTCACGGCGTGCGCTCCTCGACGCCGCGCTGTCGCTCGCGCGCATCGCGGCGGTCGTCGCCGTGCTCGCGGCGCTCTCGTTCGGCATCTTCGCGCTCGTCTCGAGCGACGCCACCGCGGCGGCCGGCGGCCTCTGCGCGTACGCAGCGCTCCTGCTCGTCGTGCGCCCGCGCGGTCTACGAGAAGCGTGGGGCTACGTGCGCGAGCTGCACTAGCTAGCCGCGGCGGCGGAAGCGGAGTCCGGTGCGGCGCCGTGCGAGTTGGACGGCGCGCAGGCCGAGACGCGTCGAGAACAGGCGGTGGCGAGCCGCGGCGAGCGCGCGCTCGGCGGGCGGCAGGTAGCGGAAGCTCATCCCTCCGCCGATCCGCTCGCCCTCCCAGTCGAACGAGGGCAGGCCGTCGGCGAGCTTGCGCACGATCGCCGTGCGGTGGCCCGCCGCGCCCTCGACGTCCCAGTGCGGTTGCGCGCGCAGCGCGTCGACGAGCGCGCGCACGGGCGGCATGTACGCGTCGTCGAGCAGCATGCGGCCGCCGATCTTCACGCGCGGCGCGAGGAGCCACCAGTCGAGGATCGGGTACGGGAAGCCGTGCGCGCCGTCGACGAGCACGAGGTCGAGCTCGCGCTCGTTCAGGCGGGGAAGCACCTCGTGCGACAACCCGATGCGGAACGCGACGCGCGAGCCGTCGATCCCGCGGCGCGCGCATTCTGCGCGAAAGCGCTCTTGCTCGGCGGCCGCCGGCGTGACCGCCTCGTGCTCTGCGCCGCGGGCCGCGAAGACGAGCGTCGACGCGCCGGAGCCGGTCTCGAGCGTCGCCATGCCCGGCTTCACCTCGCGCTCGAGCCACTCGAGGGCGTCCCAGGCGAGGCCCCAGTACTCGTCGCCGCCGGCGTGGAGGCCAGGCGGGTTGCGGCGGAGCTCGTCTGTCAACGTCGTCACGCGCCTATCATCGCCGCCGTGGAGAAGCGTGCGCTCATAACGGGAATCGGCGGCCAGGACGGCTCGCTGCTCGCCGAGCTGCTACTCGAGCAGGACTACGAGGTCTACGGGATCGTTCGGCGCGCGGGGGCGAGCTACCCGAACCTCGACCCGATCCGCGAGCGGATCGACCTCGTCGAGGCCGACCTGAGCGATCAGCTCGCGCTCGTCCGGGCGCTCCGCACGGCGCGCCCCTCGGAGGTCTACAACCTCGCCTCGGTCTCGTTCGTACCGGCGTCGTGGGACCAGCCGGTGCTGACTGCCGAGCTCGCGGCCGTCGGCGTCACGGCGCTCCTCGAGGCGATCCGCGAGGTCGATCCCGCGATCCGCTTCTACCAGGCGTCGTCGAGCGAGATCTTCGGCGAGCCGGTCGAGTCGCCGCAGACCGAGAAGACGCCGCTGTCACCGCTGACGCCGTACGGCGTCGCCAAGGCGTATGCGCACTTCATCGTTCGCTCCTACCGCGCGCGCTACGGGCTGCACGCCTCGGCGGGGATCCTCTACAACCACGAGTCTTCTCGGCGGCCGGTCGAGTTCGTGCCGCGGAAGGTCGCGCACGCGGCCGCGGCGATCTCGCTCGGGCTCGAGGGCGAGCTCTGGCTCGGCGACCTCGAGGCGCGGCGCGACTGGGGCTACGCCCCCGACTACGTGCGCGCGATGTGGCTGATGGTGCAGCAGCCGGAGGGCGATGAGTACGTGGTCGCGACGGGCGTCACGCACGCCGTGCGGGAGCTCGTCGAGGCGGCGTTCGGCCGCGCCGGCCTCGACTGGCAGGAGTACGTGCGCATCGACCAGTCGCTCGTCCGCGGCAACGCGGAGCTGCACAACCTCGTCGGCGACCCGTCAAAGGCGAGGGCGCAGCTCGGCTGGGAGCCGACGGTCAGCTTCGAGGAGCTCGTGCACGCGCTGGTCGACGCGGAGCTGGAACGCCTGCGCGGCGAAGCCGACCGCGTTCGGGCGTAGCGGGAACTGGCCCTTCGAGCCGCGTCTCGGGACCGGGTCCCGAGACGCGTCCGGAAGTGACGATCCTCTCCGCGACGAACTCGACGAACCCGGCACGCCCGTTTCGTCCGGGTCCCTCGAAGAGCTCGTACAGTCGCTCGACATCGAGGAAGCCGGGAGCCGGAACATGGCCGGCGGCTGCGCGGTAGCTGCTCCACGGCCAGTCTCCCGGCTTGGCTACCACGCCCGCCCGGACCGGATTCAACACCGTGTAGCGCACGAACTCCTTCAGGTCGTCATCGCTCTCGGCGAGCGACGAACGGAATGGACGTTCGAACAGATGCCCCTCGAAGCCGTGCCTCCAGTTGAAACGCTGCGCCCAAACGCCGTTCAGGCGCTGCATCCCAGCGGAGAGCGTCTCCTTGGGCGTATGGACAACGAAGTGATGGTGGTTGCTCATCAAGCAATAAGCGAGGAGGTGCCACTCGAACCGCTCGACGACTTCGGCTAGCAATGCGAGGCACCACGACCGATCGATGTCGTCGACATACGTCAGCTGATGTCGATTGCCGCGTGTGGTGACGTGAAAGCTGCCGCCGGCAGGAGCGAAGCGAAGTGTGCGACCCATGAGCCGACTGTACGGCCCCGTCGTCGCGGGTGGGCCGCCGCGAATGAATCGTCGCAGTCTTGACACACGTTCCTGGCCCTTCGAGCCGCGTCTCGGGACCAGGTCCCGAGACGCGGCTTCTAGGGTCAGGTACCCGCGAGTTCGCGATAGACGTCGTCGTGCTTGCGCGCGCAGTCGTCCCACGTGAAGCGCGCAGCGCGCGCGGGGCCCGCTGTGCCGCCGCGAGCGATCGCCTCAAGCGTTGCCGCCGCGATCGACTCGGCGTCGTCCGGGTCGAAATAGACCGCGGCGTCGCCGCAGACCTCGCGCAGCGGCGGCAGGTCCGAACACGCGACGGGACACGCGCACGCGAGCGCCTCGAGCGCGGGCTGGCCGAACCCCTCGTACCTGCTCGGGAAGACGAGCGCTGCAGCGCGGCGATAGAGATCGACCAACTCGTCGGCCGAGACGCGACCGCGCGCCTCGACGCCGTCCGGAACGTCGGTATGGCCCGTCCCCGTCAGCACGAGCCGCAGCTCGGGCCGCTCTGAACGCAGCAGCGCGAACGCCTCGAACAGCCGCTCGTGGTTCTTGTGCGGCCAGCGGTTCGCGGGATAGAGCAGGAACGGCTCGCGGTCGACGTCGGCAGGCGTGAACCGCTCGACGTCGACGCCGAGGTGGATCGTCCGCACGCGGTCCGGCGCAAGCCCGAGCCGCTCGATCAGCGTCTCGCGCGCATGCTCCGAGATCGCGATCACGATCCGCGAGCGGCGCGCGGTCAGCCCGTAGAGGAAGCGCCGGTACGCGAGCTCGGCACGGCCGAAGTTCTCGGGGAGGAACTCGTGCTGGAGGTCGAGGATCGTCGACGCCGCCGGAGTCTCAGAGACCAGCGGGAGCATCACGCTCAGGGGGAAGTGGATCGCGTCGAGGCGATCGAGTTCGAGCTCACGCTTGATCGACCCGCCGCGCACCGCGGCGCCGGCCATCGCGCGCACGCGGCCGGGCATCGTGCGGCTCGCCCGGTAGCGCTCGACGATCTCCGCAGGGAGCCCGTCGGCCGCGTCGGGGGCGATCGAAGGCAGGAAGACCTGGTACTCGAGCTCTCCAACCCTCGCCAGCCCTCGGCACAGCTCGCGCGCGTAGGTCTCGGAACCGCCCACGATGCCGGGCACGAGCGTGAGGAGCGAAATGCCGACCACGCGGCCATCTTCGCTAACAAGGCCGTAATGGGCCGTCTTTACAATCGGCGAAATGCCCGCTCCTGCCCCGGAGCAGATCGACGTGCAGGCGCTTCTGGAGCGGCTTCGTGAGGAGGTTCGCTGGGGAGGCAACGGCGCGTCCTCGCTGACCCTTCGCGCGCGCGCCCGCTCGGCCGCGGAGCAGTTCTGGGCCGTGACCGCCGAGCGGCCGCCCCACGGCTCTGCTCTCACCCGTCTGCTGAAGAAGGGCCTGCGGAAGCTGATGCGCTGGTACGTCGAGCCGCTCGCGCAGCAGCAGCGGAGCTTCAACGACGCGGCGCTCAAGTTGATCGACGCGCTCTTCGAGGAGCTGGACCTCGCTGGCGCCGAACGGGGACAGCGTGGGCGCCTGATCGCCGAGCTCGAGGAGCGGCTGGTCCGGCTCGAACGCCGCCCGGGCGGGAGCGCGCAGACGGTTGCCGCCCAACCTGCGGCCGCGGCGCTGCCCGACTACTTCGCCTTCGAGAGCCGCATGCGCGGTCCGACGGAGCTCGTGCGCGAGCGCCAGCGTCCGTACGTGGACGACCTGAGGAGCCACGCGCCCGTGCTCGACGTCGGCTGCGGACGCGGCGAGCTCGTCGCGCTGCTTCTGGACGCGGGCATCGAGGTGCGCGGCGTCGACGCGGACGCCGACATGGTCGCGTACGCGCGCGGCGAAGGTCTCCCGGTCGAGCAGCGCGACCTCCTCGACCACCTCGACGCACTGCCGGACGCGACCCTTGGCGCGATCTTCGCTGGCCAGGTCGTCGAGCACTTGCCGCCGCCGGCGCTCGCGCGCTTCCTCGAGCTTGCGAACGCGAAGCTGCGCGACGGCGGCCTCCTGATCGCGGAGACGATCAACCCGCTCTCGCCGATCGCGCTGCGCAACTACTTCTCCGATCTGACGCACGCACAGCCGCTCGTCCCGGAGACGCTTGCGCAGCTCGTGCGGCACGCGGGCTTTCGCGAGCTCGAGACGCGCTACCTGCACGAGCCCGACCGGGGCGAGCTCACTGGGCCGGTCGCGGAGATCCTGTTCGCGCCGCTCGACTACGCGATCGTCGCGCGGAAATGAGAATCGTCGTCACGCACGCTCAGGTGCCGTTCGCGCACGGCGGCGCCGAGGTGCTCGCCGAGCGGCTGACGGAGGAGCTGAACGCGCGTGGTCACCAGGCGGCTCTGGTCACGGTGCCGTTCAAGTGGTATCCGCGCGAGCGCGTGCTCGAGTCGGCGTTCGTCTGGCGCATGCTCGACCTCGAGGAGGTCGAGGGGCGCAAGGTCGATCTGCTGATCGCGACGAAGTTTCCCAGCTACGCGGTGCGCCATCCCAACAAGCGCGTCTGGCTCGTGCACCAGTTCCGCCAGGCCTACGAGCTCGACCGCACCGAGCTCGGCGAGTTCGGCGAGAGCGTGCTCGACCGCGCGACGCGGCGGAAGATCCACGAGCTCGACCGGCGCACCCTCGGCGAGGCGCAGAAGCTGTTCGCGATCTCGCGCAACGTCGCCGACCGGCTGGAGAATGCACTGGGGCTCGAGGCCGAGGTCGTGCTGCCTCCGCCCCAGGAGCTCGACTACCGCTGCGACGCCTACGAGGACTTCGTGCTCTCGGTGGGACGGCTCGACCGCGCGAAGCGTGTCGACCTCCTGCTCGAGGCGGCTGCAGCGGAGCCGTCCCTGAAGGTCGTGGTCGCGGGAGACGGGCCCGACCGGGAGCGGTTGGAGAAAGTGGCTCAGAGCCACAAACTCAACGGGCGTGTCGAGTTTGCAGGCAGGGTCGACGCTCGCGCGCTCGCGGATCTGTACGCGCGGGCCGGGGCCGTTTACTACGCGCCCGTTGACGAGGACTTCGGGATGGTCCCGTACGAAGCGTTCCTGTCGGAGAAGCCCGTCGTGACGACGACGGACGCAGGTGGGCCGCTTGACGTCGTCGCGGATCGCCGAACCGGGCTCGTCACGGAGCCGCGCGCGGCCGCGCTCGGCGCTGCGTTCCGCCACCTGCGCGAGCATCCCGAGGACGGACGCGCCTGGGGGCGCGCCGGCAACGAGGTCGCCAAGCGCGTGACCTGGGACGCCGCGATCGACCGACTGCTCTCGTGAAGGTCGCGTACTACTCGCCCTTCCCCCCCGAGCGCACGGGGATCGCGGACTACAGCGCCCTGCTTCTACCCGCCCTGCGCGCACGGCTCGAGGTCGTGGCGCCGAAGCGTGGTAAGCACGCGCGCGCGGCCGTCAGCGTTTACCACGTGGGCAACAACCCCGAGTTTCACGGCTGGATCGTCGACGCGCTGCGGCGCGATCCCGGCGTGGTCGTGCTGCACGACTTCGTCCTGCATCACCTCGTGGCCGGCCTGACGCTCGCGCGCAAGGACGTGAACGGCTACCTGCGCGCGATGGAGCGGGAGGCGGGGCTTCCCGGCCGGCTGCTCGCGCTCGGCGTCGTCGACGGCTGCGTGCCGCCGCTGTGGTCGACGCGGCCGGAGGACTTTCCGCTCGCCGGGGAGGTGCTCGACCTCGCCACAGGTCTGATCGTGCACTCCCGACACGTGGCCGACAGCGCCCGCGCGGCCGGATTCGCCGGCCCGATCTGGCACATTCCGATGCCCGTCTGGCCGGCGCCCGCGGTCGAGCCGGGGGCCATTGACGGCGATCCGGTGATCGGGAGCGTCGGCTTCCTGAACGCGAACAAGCGCATTCCGCAGCTGCTCGAGGCGTTCGCCGTCCTGCGCAAGCGCCACCCGCGCGCGCGCCTCGTGCTGGCCGGCCCCGAGGCGCCCGGCCTCGAGCTGGACCGCCGCATCGCCGCGCTCGGGCTCGAGGGCGCGGTCGAGCGCCACGGCTACGTCGACGAGGACCGGTTCTGGTCCCTGATCGCCGCCTGTGACGCCTGCGTCTCGCTCCGCTGGCCGACGATGGGCGAGACCTCGGCGGGGGTCATCCGCGTCCTCTCGCTCGCGAAGCCGCTCGTCGTCAGCGACGTCGACGCGTTCTCCGAGCTGCCCGACGGGGTGCTGAAGGTGAAGCCCGACGAGCGCGAGGTCGAGTCGCTCGCCGCTGCGCTCCTCTTCCTCGCCGATCCCGAGCGACGCAAGGCGATGACCGGATACGCGGTGCACGAGCACGAGCTCGGACACGTGGCCGACCTCTACGTCGCCGCACTCGAGGAGGGGGCCGGCGGCGCGCGTGTCCGCGACGTGCTGCTCGAGAACGTCGCTCAGGCGGCGGGCGAGGTCGGGATCGAGGACTCCGGGAGACTCGCCGCCGCCGCGCGCGAGGTCGGGCTTGGCGGATAGCGCGGCCGCGGTCGGCGCGCCCGCGCGTTCGCTCGTCCGCGCAGTCCCGGTCTGGGCGTGGCTCGCCGGCCTCGTCGTCGTCTCCGCCGTTGTGCGGTTCCTCATCGCGCGCCGAGTCGCCGCGCCCTGGATCATGGTCGACGAGCTCATCTACTCCGAGCTCGCGAAGGGCCTCGCAGACGGCGACGGCTTCTCGATCCGAGGCGTCGCGACGAACGCCTACGGCTTCGTCTACCCGGTGCTGATCGCGCCGGCATACCTCGCGGACTCGCTGCCGCGCGCGTACGAGCTCGTGAAGGCGATCAACGCGCTGCTGATGTCGCTCGCCGCGCTGCCCGCGTATTTCCTCGCGCGCCGCGTGCTTCCGCGCGGGCTCTCGCTGCTCGCGGCGCTGCTCGCGGTCGCGCTCCCGTCGCTGCTCTACGCGGGTGAGATGATGACGGAGAACGTCTTCTACCCGCTCTTCCTCTGCGTGGCGCTCCTGCTCGTGGTGACGCTCGAGCGGCCGACTGTCCCGCGACAGCTCGGCCTGCTCGCGCTTTGCGGACTCGCGTACCTGACGCGTGCGCAGGCGCTTGCGTTTTTGCCGGCGATCCTGCTCGCGCCGCTCCTGCTGCGCTCGTGGCGCTCGTTCCGTGTGCTCTACGCGGCTTCCGCCGTCGGCCTGGTCGCGCTGGTTGGATTCCAGCTCGTGCGCGGCGCGTCGCCGCTCGATCTGCTCGGGGCGTACTCCGTCACCGGCGAGCACCGATACGCAGTGGGCGAGGTCGCGCGCTGGCTGCTCTACCACGTCGCCGAGCTCGACCTCTACCTCGGTGTCGTGCCGTTCGCAGCGACGCTCGTGCTCTTCGCGCTCTGGTCGCGTCTGCCGCGCGCGCTGCGCCCGTTCCTCGCGGCGACCGCATCGCTCTCGATCTGTTTCCTGCTCGAGGTCTCGGCGTTTGCCTCGCTCCCGTCCGTCGAGCGGATCGAGGAGCGCAACCTCTTTTACCTCGCGCCGCTCGCGCTGATCGCCCTCCTCGTCTGGATCGACCAGGGAATGCCGCGGCCGGCGCTCGCCGCCGGCGCGGCGGCCGTGCTCGGCGCGGCGCTGCCCGGAGTGATCCCGTACGAGCGGCTGATCGGCGTTCCCAGCCAGTCGGACACGTTGATGCTGCTCCCGCTCTGGCGCGTGCACGAACGCTGGTCGGTCGCGCTCGACAGTCTCTCGACCCTCACCGTCGTGCTGGCGATCGGCGCGGCGCTCGCGTTCCTCGTCGTGCCACGCCGGCTCGCGCTCGTGCTCCCGCTCGGCGTACTTGCGCTCTTCCTCGCGGTCGCGCGGCCGATCTCGGCGCGCATGGAGTACGCGGCGCTCGGCGCGCTCGCCGAGGGCATGAACAGGCATCCACGCGACTGGGTCGATCGGGCGGTCGCGGCACGGGGTGACGTCGCCGTTCTCTGGACAGGCAACACGTCGCGCTTCTCGGTCTGGCAGAACGAGTTCTTCTCGCGCAGCATCGGCCCCGTGTACTACGTCGACGAGCCGATGGGCGGCGGGCTGCCGACGGCGAAGCTGCGCCTCGACCGGCGAACCGGGGTTCTCTACGGCCAGGATGGACGCACCGTCGACGCGAAGTTCCTGCTCACTGACGGTTCCGCAACGCCCGCAGGCCACCAGATCGCAGCGGACTCGCGGCGCGGCGTCTTCCTGTACGAGGTCGACCCGCCGCTCCGCCAGACGGCGATCGTCGCCGGGCTCCATCCGAACGACACCTGGTCGGGCCCGGTCGTGACGTATCGCCGCCTCGCTTGCACGGGCGGCGCACTGACCGTCGGCCTGCAGAGCGACCCGAACCTCTACCGCGAGCCGTCGACCGTCCGTCTGCGCGGGACGAAGCTCCGCACGCTCGTTTCGCCGGACAGCCGCGAGCACGCGTTCACCGTTCCGCTCCGACCCGTGGGCGGCGTCTGCACGGCGATCTTCGAGGTAACGCCCGCGGTCGTCCCGGGCCACGGCGACCTGCGGCGCCTCGGCCTGCACTTCAACGCGTTCCGGTACAACAGCTGAGGATCGTCGTCGACGTCTCGCCGCTCTCCCACCCACGAACCGGGATCGGCAACTACATCCGCGGGCTGCTCACGGGCCTCGTCGAGGCCGGCGCCGACGACGTCGTCGCGTTCGCGCCGGCGAGCGAGCGCGGTGCGCGCAACATCGAGGCGTCCCTCGACGGCCTGCCGATCGAGCGCGACATCCGCACGCTGCCCGTCGCGTACGCGTGGCGCGAGGCGTGGTCGGTGCTGCGGCGGCCCGCGCTCGAGCGGATCCTCGGGAACTTCGACGTCTTCCACCTCTCCGACTGGCTGCACGTGCCACAGCGGGACGGCGTGCGCGCCGTGACCGTGTACGACCTCGCGCCGCTGCACTTTCCTGGGTGGTCGCATCCGCGGACGCGCCGCCTGCACGGGCGCTCGTACCGCGAGGCGCGACGGGCGAACGTCGTCTTCGCGATCTCGGAGTTCACCGCCGGCGACGTGCGCGAGCGGCTCGGCGTGGAAGCGCGCGTGGCCTATCCGGGCGTCGACGCGCGGTTCACGCCCGAAGGGCCGCGCCGGGACGTCGGCGTGCTCGCGATCGGCACGCGCGAGCCGCGAAAGAACCTCGACGTGTTGAACGGGCTCGACGTGCACGTCGCCGACTACGTCGAAGACGAGGAGTTGCCCACGCTCTACCGCGGCGCCGCGGTCTTCGTCTTCCCGTCGCGGTTCGAGGGCTTCGGGATGCCCGTCGTCGAGGCGATGGCCTGCGGGACCCCCGTCGTCTGCTCGAACCATCCCTCGCTCGACGAGGCTGCGGGAGACGTGGCTGTGCGGGTCGATACCGAGAGGCCGCAAGCGATTGCGCAAGCGATTGACGAGGCACGCGAGCGCCGCGACGAGCTCGTGCCGAAAGGGCTCGAGCACGCGAAGCGCTTCACCTGGCGCGCGACTGCGGAGGCAGTGCTGCGCGGCTACCGGGAGGCGGCGTGAAGGTCGCGCTCGACGTCTCGCCGCTGCGGCTGACCCGAGCGGGCTCCGCGCGGTACGTGCTCGGGCTGCGCGAGGCGCTGCGCGGACGCGTGGACGTGGACGAGCTGGCGTGGGCCGGTGGTGGGCGGGCAACGGCCGGGCTGCGCGATGCGCTCTGGTACCCGTTCGCCCTCCCGCGCGCTGCGCGCGGCGCCGACCTCCTCCACTGCACGACGTTCCGGGGCCCGCCGCTGCGCTCGCCCGTTCCGCTCGTCGTCACGGTGCTCGATCTCTCGGTGCTCCGGTACCCGCGGCTCTTCAACCGCTGGACGCGCGCGTACAGCCGTCTCGCCGTCCCGCGCGTCGTGCGCGCGGCGCGCCGGCTGATCGCCATCTCGGAGTTCACGAAGCGAGAGCTCGTCGACTTGCTCGACGTCGACCCCGAGCGCGTACACGTGATCGGCGTGCCGGCCCGTCCGGGCCTCTCGCCCGAGGGCGAGCGCGCAGACGGCGAATACGTGCTCGCAGTCGGCACGATTGAACCGCGCAAGAACCTCGCGCGCGCGGCCGAGGCGGCGCGGCGTGCGGGCGTCGAGCTGCGCGTCGCGGGCGCGCGCGGCTGGGGTGACGTCGCGACGAACGGCGTGCGCTGGCTCGGCGAGGTCTCCGACGACGAGCTCGCCCGGCTGCTGCGCGGCGCGCGGGCGCTCGTCTACCCGTCGCTCTACGAGGGGTTCGGAATCCCGATCCTCGAGGCGATGGCCGTCGGAACGCCGGTCGTCACCTCGGCGGGCGGAGCGACGGAGGAAGTCGCCGGCGGCGCAGCTGTGCTCGTCGATCCGCTCGATCCGGGCTCGATCGCGGCAGGGATCGAAGAAGCCGACCGCAGGCGCGAGGAACTGCGGCGGCGCGGACTCGAGCGGGCCGCCGCGTTCACGTGGGACGACGTCGCGGAACGGACCATCGCCGTGTACCGCGAGGCGCTGGGATGATCGTCGTTGACGCGGATTACCTCGGTCGCGGCCGCACCGGCGACGAAACGTACGTCGAGAATTTGTTGCGCGCGCTGGTTCCGCTCGCCGGGGATCTTCGCATCGCCGCCGTCGCACGCGATGCCGGCCTCGTGCCCCACGGGATCGAGCCGCTCGTCCTCCGGTCGCGCTCGCAGGGGGTGCGGATGGCGTGGTCGCTGCCGCGTCTGCTGCGGCACGTCCGCCCGCGCGTTGCGCACTTCGTGCACGCGCTCCCGCTTCGACTCCCGTGTCCCGCGGTGCTGACGGTGCAGGACCTGAGCTTCGAGCGCGACACCTCGCTGATGGGGCGTAAGGATCGCGCCATTTTCCGCGCCGTCGTCCCGCGCTCTGTGCGCCGCGCCGCCCGCGTGCTCGCGATCTCGGAGCGCACGAAGCGCGACCTCGTCGAGCTGTACGGCGTTGCCGAAGACAAGGTCGTCGTCACGCCGCTCGGCGTCGACCCTGCGTTCCGGTCTGGCGCGGACGGGCACGGCACCTACCTGCTCTTCGTCGGGGCGATCCAGGAGCGCAAGGACCCGCTCGCGGCGGCAGCGGCAGCGAGCAGTCTCGGCCTTCCGCTCGTCGCGGTCGGACCCGAGAAGGACCGCGTGCTCGCGGAGCAGCTCCGGCTCGCCGGAGTGGACGTGCGCGGCTATGTACCGAAGGACGAGCTCGCGCAGCTCTACCGCGACGCGGCGGCGCTCGTCCTCCCGTCGCGCTACGAGGGCTTCGGCCTTCCGGTCGTCGAGGCGATGGCGAGCGGGACGCCGGTGGTGGCGGCGCCCGACGAAGCCCTGCGGGAGGTCGCAGGCGACGCAGCCGTGTTCGCGCCGGCAGAGAACCTCGCGGCGGCCGTCGAGCTCGCACTCGCCGAACGCGACCGACTCGTCGCCGCGGGCCTCGAGCGCGCGCGCCGCTTCTCCTGGGAGGAGACAGCGCGCCGCACGCTCGCGGTCTACCAGGAGCTGCTGTGAAGCTCTCGGCGGTCGTCGTCTCGCACGGGCACGCCGACGAGGTCGATCGGCTCGTGCCCATCCTCGCGCCGCAGGTCGACGAGCTCGTGCTCGTCGAGAACCTGCCGGGCAGCGTCCGCGGCGCGCCCGCGCGCGTCTTGCGGAACGAACGTCCGCTCTCGTTCGCGCGGAACGTGAACCAGGGAATCGAGGCGACGAGCGGCGACCTCGTGCTGGTGTCAAACCCGGACGCCGTACCTGAGCCCGACGCGGTCGCGACGCTGCGCGCCTTCATGGAATCCCACCCGCGCGCAGGAATCGCCGGCCCCCAGCTGCGCTGGCCCGACGGCCGCTGGCAGCCGTCGCGGCGGCGCTTCCCGACCGTCACCGGCACGCTCGTCCGCCGCACGCCGCTGCGGTGGCTCGCAGGAACGTACGCGCAACGTGCGCACTACCACCTCGACGAGCGCCATACGGAGCCGGTCGAAGCCGACTGGCTGCTCGGCGCGTTTCTCCTCCTTCGACGCGAGATGCTCGACGAGCTCGGCGGCTTCGACGCGGGCTTCCGCATGTACGGGGAGGACATCGACCTCGCCTATCGCGCTGCGCACGCCGGCTGGGAGCGCTGGTACGTTCCCGCAGCCGTCGTCACGCACGATTACGCTGCCGTCGTCGACCGCCGCTTCTTCACGCGCCATACGTGGTGGCACCTACGCGGGATGGCGCGCTTCGTGCGCAAGCATCCAGAGCGGCTGCGGGCGCTCTGATGACCTAGCGCCCGGGCCCGCGCAGGCCCGCCGCGCAGCCGCGGCGCCCGGGCGGCACGGTCGACGCCGGCGAGAAGCTGAACTCCACCTGCGCGCCGAACTCGCGATTGTCGCTCAGGTTCGGGTCAAGCTTGCTCGGGCTGAACGTCGGCGCGATCCGCACGCGGACGTGGAAGGGCGGCGCCGGTGTGCGCAGCAGGAACGTGCGCAGCTCGAGCCGGTTGATCGTGAATCGGCACGTGGACGTGACCGCCCCCAACGTCGGCTGCTTGTCCTTGCCGAGCTTCAGCGCGCCCACCTGGATCAGCACGTGGCCCGGCTTGTCCTTGCCGCCCCACGCTCTGCGCGAGACGGTGACGACGGCGAAGCCCGACGAGTCGCCCGGAGTCGTGAACTGCGAGTAGTCGCTGAGCTTGCCGGCCCAGCCGTCCTGGTAGACGCCGCGCGTCGAGTTCTGCAGCCGGAGCGGCCGAGCGATCTCGAACAGACGCCAGTTCGTCGGCGTGCCGGCGGCGCTGTGCTCGTGCTCGGCCGTCCGCTTCCCCACGAGGTCGATCCCCGGGTCCGCGACCACGTACTCGACGTCGGCAGGCGTGATCGCGCCTGTGCGCGCGTTCACGAGGTCAGGGGTCAGCACCGGTCCCGGCCCCGGCGCGCTGCCGTCGGTCGACCAGACGTGCTTTAACGAGCGGTTCCAGAACTCCATCTGCCAGAGCCCGTTGTAGTCGGTGAGCCGCTGGCCGAGATAGAGCGTCGGCGCGCCGCCCGTTTCGCGGTCGATCCAGTCGTACGGCGTCTGGACGTTCTCGGCGAGCGTCTCGGAGAACGTGTTCGACGCGCTCGCCGCAGACATCTGCCCCGCCAGGCTCCACGTGAGCACGAGCAGCGCGGCGAGCGCGAGCACCGGGGCGCGGCCGGCGGGGAGCAACGGCGGGAGCGCGATCACGACGAGCGAGACGACGAGCATCCCGATCAGGACGTTCCGCGCATGATCGGGCGTCCACTGGTACGCGCGGTTCGCCGCCTGCAGGAGCGAGAAGCCCGGCGCATCGGAGTAGACGCGAAATTGCATCTGATACGGATGCGCGAGCAAGATCGCCGCGAGCGTGAGCCCTGCTGCGCCGGCGACCGCCCACCAGCGCACGACCGGCCGCTCGAGGAACATCGCGGTGCCGACGAAGAGGAGCGGCGCGACGTAGATCAGATTCCGTTCCACCACGAGCGTCGAGAACGTCGTCGAGATGTACGCTGCCTTGATCGCCGTGTACCAGCCGAAGCCGACGATCAGCGCGCCCATCGTCGCGATGACCGCGCGCAGTTCCGGCGACCACGTCTCGCCGCGCGGGCGCACGAGCGCCGCGAGCCCGGCGATCATCGGCAGGATGCCCATGCCGATCGCCAGCGCGCCGACCGCCCACAGCCCGTTCTCGATCATGCGATCCTTGTAGAAGATCGTCGAGATCAGCCACGAGTACGACGCGTGCGAGATCGCCGCGTTCACGACGATCACGGCGCCCACGGCGAGCGTGATCGCACCGACCCAGTCCCAGCGCGACCAGCGCGCGTACTCACGCTTCGCGCGCGAGCTCGTCGCGGCCAGCGCGAGCGCCGCGACGGCGAACGCGGCCGGGACGACCGCGAGTTGCTCGCGCACCGCAGGTGCGAGGAGCGATGCGACCGCCGCACCGCCGATCCACCATGTCGTACGTCGCGTGAGCGCCTTCGCGATCAGGAACGCACACAGCGCGGCCCACGGGTACGCGAGCGGCTCCTCGATCAGCATCGCTGAGTAGTAGAGGGCGGGAATCGTCGCGGCGCCGGTCGCGGCGAAGAGCGCCCACGGCTTCGAGACGACCATCCGCGCGAGCCCGTAGGTCGGGAAGAGCACGGCCGTCATCAGCAGCACGTTCAGGAACTTTGCGGTCGCATACGCCTGCCCGACGTCCTGGATCCACCAGACCGGCGCGAGCACGTAGGGATAGAGCGCGTGCACCGGGTAGGGGACGCCGCGCCGCGCCGTCTCGCCGGTCTCCGCGACGGCACGCGAGAGCTGCGCCGTCTCGAGCTCGTCCGAGTTGAGCCAGGGAGTGACGTGGCCGAAGGCCTCCCATCCGTAGAGGACGCAGAGCCAGAGATAGATCGAGAACAGCGGCACGACCGCGAGCACGCGGTCGACCCGCGGCCGGGAGACGACGGCCGCGGCGCGTGCGCTGATGACGCTCACTCTGCGGCCGTCCCGAGGACGACGCGTGGATCGAGATCGACCTCGCGGCGCACGAACCGACATGGCACTCCTGCCTCGGTGCACGCGCGCACGACCTCGTCGAGCGCCTCGCGCGGGGCGTCGGGAATCGTCACCAGAACCGCGTCGGGCTTCGCCTTCGCGAGCACGCGCGCGGTCTCGCCCGTCCCGCCGAGCACCGGCACGCCCTGGAGCCGTCGGCGCCGCAGCCGCTGGTCGTCGTCCACGAAGCCGACCACGTGCTCGCCCGGCGTCTCCCGCAACTCGCGCAGCAAGCTGCGCCCGCCGCGCCCCGCGCCGACGATCAGCGTTCGCCTCCGTGTCGGCCGGAACGACGCGAGCCCGCGCGCGGCCGCACGCTCCCAGAACCGCGACGCGCCGACGAGCGCGGTGCAGATCAAGACGTCGATCACGAAGACGCTCTTGGGGAAGTCGCCGAGGTCGCGTGTCGCGGCGAGCACGCCGAAGGCGACGAACTCGGACGTGACGACCGCAGCGACCACTGCCACCGCGTCGCGAGCGCCTGCGTAGCGCCAGACGCCGCGGTAAAGCCCGAACGGGATGAACGCGAGGTAGCGCGCGGCGAGCACGATCGGCAGCGCGGTCGTGAACATGAACCGCTGGTTGATCGTGCCCTCGCCCTGAACGCGCAGCAGGTAGGCGCCGAGGAACGACGCCGAGATCAGCGCGAAGTCGACGACGAC
>WNFU01006003.1_pt1 | contig 19021 bp, 17 predicted proteins | sample 5400121 | NCBI WGS metagenome assembly WNFU01 (sample SAMN13153360, study PRJNA577476) | soil metagenome | isolation source: 100 cm soil or saprolite under grassland replicate 1 | place: USA:California | collected 2016-06-15 | reverse complement strand
CGCGCAACGATCCGTTTTTGCCGAGCGCCGCGTTGCCCGACGCCGCCGAAGTTTCCGATGCCGTCACTTTGGAGTTCCCGGCGACGGGAGGCCATGTGGGTTTTGTTTCAGGAAAATTTCCCGGCCACCTGGACTGGCTGCCGAGAAGAATCATCAGCTTCTTTTCCGCACGTGATTCATTTAAGTGTGACAGGTAGAAAATGGAGTTAACTGACCGCTATTTAACTACTCAATCCTGTCGACAGCGATGAGCTGATAGGTGTGAAATGAAAACCCCGGTTGGTGGCAGAATTTAAGCGTGTTCGAAACCGTGGAATTTGCGATGCCATGCGAGATGGGTTTTGTCGGGCCAATAATTGGGGTCAGCTGGAAGCAGAACGCGTGTGTTTGCTTTGCGTGACAAAAGTAACTCATCGACACCTGATTCATCGAAGCGCTTTTGATCAATGAGCACGCGGTAATCATGGTCTAAGGACCAAAGGCCTTCGTCAAACATCCAGTGGGCATTTTTGCAGAGCGCTATTCCATTTCGGGGATGATTGTTACGGCTATCAGCGAATTGGTGAATATGCGCAGCTTCTACAATGCTTCCACTATCGATAGTAACAAGGCGGTAGCGGGTCAACGCGCAGGTGTAATTGTATGAAGGTACCACAGTCAGGCGAAACCTGGCTTCGCGGCCGCGTTCACGCGCTACTTCATAAAGTCGAGAGTCCTCCTTAACGATTGCATCTGGCGGTACAGGCAGGCCCACGACTTGATACAACGCGGTGCGTTCGGCGAAATCCACGAAATACTTTGCGATGAGGATGCGACGCATCTGGGTTTGGAATTCTGGGTCGTTGAGACAAGCTAGGAATGTATCGTCCATTTGTGCCGCTACCGCTCGACGGCGTTCAAGCGTGGGCCGGCCGTTTTCGTCAAGAGGTGTCCAGCAACCATCACTTTTCATGTGATAGAAGGGGAGATGGATGTTCGGCCGTTGCGAGCGGCGTTCAGCTACGACTGCCCAGTAAGTGAGAAAGCGAAAGACCAGTTCGCCGGTTAGCGGGAGAATCTTGTCGGTGAGTTTGCCCAGTTCAGCAAGTTCACCGAGCACTAAAAGCAACAGCGGTTTGTGTGGCGCGATCGTTCCCTTGCGATCAACGCGAAGATTGGAGATAACTTTTAGCCATTTTTCACACTGCACGATTGGTTGATTCTTCTTCGTGTAGCATGACTGAGCATTCGGAATAGGTTCATTCTCCATGAACAGCCCTAGACTGCTACCTAACGCGCGGGACAGGCATACAGCGATACGGAAATTTGATAAATAACTAAATTACCGAAGTTTGAGATCGTATATCTTGGTTGCCCTCTAGCGCACAAGCATTTGACGTATACTTTCGGCCTGACTTTCCTTGGTCGACCATAATGCCGAAAACGATTTTAGATATTGTGGCCGGCTTATCTCTTCCGAATGAAGAGTTGCCGCATCAAATTCTCCCATTCTTCGAGCGAATACTTTTCGTCGAGGTAGGTTTTTTTGAACTTCTGCTCCACGGTGCCAATATCCTGGCGCGGCGACCAGAGGCCGCCCTTCATGATGAGTTGTTGTCCTTCCTTAGAATGAATAAAGTCGATGAAAAGCAGCGCAGCGTGAGGGTTTGGCGCTTTTGCCGATAATCCGGAGGAGCCGACGGTTGCAACCACCGGTTCCAGGGGGCGCCATTCGATGGGCGCGCCCTTTTGTTTTGCAACGGTCACATCGGCGTCGAAGATCGTCGGCGACAAGGGAACTTCGCCCGACGCCACCAAACCGGATAAGGCGGCTCCGGACATATCCTGAACTTTTAATTCCTGTTCGGCCATTTTGTCGAGGAACTCGCGGCCCATCGTGTTCAGTGTGTTGCCGATCCATCTCACGCCCGTGGATGTGCTGACGATCGACATTTTGCCTTTCCATTTGGGATCGAGCAGTTCCTTAAGCATTCGCGGCGCTTCGTTCGGCCCGATCACGTTGGTGTTGAATCCAAGGCTATTGTAAGTCTCCCGGTCGCCGAGATAATAGAGCCCGTTTTTCCCTTTTGATTTGACGTCGTCGGGATAGTAACGCGCTTCAGGGGAATAATATTCCTGGAACATTGCGTCGCGTTTCATGAGACCCATCCCTTCGGCGGTTGTCTCGATGACGTCGGCCAGATTGCGCGACGATTTGAATTCTTCCATCGCTCTGCGGATAACGTTTTTGGAATCATTGCGCCATTCGGAAACTTTGATGAAGGGATATTTTTTCTCGAACTCTTTTACGAACGTGCGAAACCACGTGTGTGAGTCGTAGAGAGTCAGCTGGCCTTCCTTCTTTGCTCCTTCGGTTAGGATTTTTTCCCGGTCGGCGCCTTGATACAGGGCCAATTGCGCCGGCGACATCGGCGCGTTGGCGGCAAGCGCGATCGCCGTTTTAAGGAGAGTCAACAATAGGATCGCAATGCTTGGACCCGCTCGATGGCTGCGCTTAGTAAACATTGTCTCCCTCCTTGGATCTCCGAATCATCTCGTTATGACCTAACGTTTTCGAATGAACAGCTGCCGCAACAAAGTTTCCCACTGGGCGATTTTTGCTTCGATCTCTTCCGACGAATACTTTTCGTCCATATAGTTCTTCTTGAATTTTTGCTGCAAAGAGCCAACATCGTCGCGCGGCGACCACAATCCGCCCTTCATGATGAGTTGCTGGCCTTCCTTGGAAAGCAGAAAGTCGATGAAAAGAAGCGCTGTATGCGGGTTCGACGCTTTGGCTAACAGGGCCGCTGAGCCGACGGTCGTGACCACGGGCTCGAGAGGACGCCATTCCACCGGCGCGCCTTTCTGCTTGGCCAAGGTGACGTTGGCATCGAAGATTGTCGGCGATAGAGGAATCTCGCCGGAGACGACCAAATTGATCAAAGCCGCGGGAGCCATATCCTGAACGCTCACATCCTGGTCGGCCAGCTTATCCAGGAACTCGCGTCCGAGAGACTCCAGAATATTGCCGATCCAACGCGCTCCGGTGGTGGTGCTGGTGATCGCCATCTTGCCCTTCCATTTGGGATCCAGGAGGTCTTTAAGGCTTCGTGGCGCGATCGGCGGCGGGATCAGTTTCGTATTGAAACCTAAGCTGTTGTAGGTTTCCCGGTTCGGCAGGTAGAAGAAGCCGGTTTTGCCTTTGGGCTTGAGTTCGTTCGGATAGTAACGCGCTTCCGGAGAATAGTACTCCTGGAACAAACCTTCGCGTTTCATGACGCCCATGCCGTCGGCGGTGGTTTCCACCACGTCCGCCAGTATGCGGCCCGCCTTCACTTCCTCGAGGACTTTGCGGATGACGTTTTTGGAATCGTTGCGCCATTCGGAAGCTCTGATGAAGGGATACTTTTTTTCGAACTCTTTTACGAAAGTTTTGAACCAGGTGTGAGATGTGTACAGTGTAAATTGACCCTCACGTTTCGCGCCCTCGATGAGAATCTTTTCCCGATCAGTGCCTTGGTATAGAGCTAATTGTCCGGGCGACATCGGCACACTTGCGGCGAGCACGACGGCAGCAAGAAACAAATTACAAACAGTGACGACGAGAGTAGTAAAAGTCCAAGTCAATTGCCGCTCGGACATTGTCTGTCTCCTTGAGTGAGTAAAAAATGTTACGGCTGCAAATTCCTTTTGTGCTCTATCAACCACGCTGCAAGTTTCGCGATGCCTTCATCCAGATAAATTTTCGGCTCCCAACCGAGTTCCTTTTTCGCCAAAGAAATATCCAGCGGGCTGCGCATCCGGTGTGGGGCCACTTCCGCGGCGTTGGGGTGTTGGCCGATTTCGAATTTCAGATCCGGCAGCGCTTTCTGAATCGCGCTCGTCAATATAAATTAAATCGTCGAGCGGGCGAGTAAGGAAGGGCCGGCACGGTTGACCGAGGATGCCCTTCTTCAATTCTAGCGGGATACTGCGATAAAGACCGGGGCCATAAACTGAAGAATATCTGAGGGCGACGAAGTCTACGCCGTGTTTCTCCTTGTAGAAGTCGCCCATCCATTCTGAGACTGTTTTCGCCGCGCGATAGAAGTAAGTGGGATAGATGGCTACTGCGTCGTCTTCTTTGACCAAACTGCCATCTGGTTTTTTCAGCTGGCCGTAAATCGACGCTGAGCTGGAATAGACCACACGTTGAATTTTTAATTCCTTGGCTGCTTCGAGAATATTCGTCATTGCATGATAGCAATAATTTAATACCGTGGGCGATTCATCGCGCGGAGGATGAGCGGCATGAAAGATATGCGTCGGCTTTTCTTTTTCGCATAGTGTGCGGAATGTTGCGGCGTCGGTGACGTTCATGATGTGACTCGGCGCTTTGATTCCCAGCAGCGACAAATCCGGTGAGCGCGGCACGACATCGATTGGGACTACTTGATGGCCGAGGGATTCCATTAGCAGTGTCGTGTGGGAGCCTATGAAGCCGTTGGCGCCGGTAATCAGTATGCTTGCCATTAGTTAGTTAGACCTCCAAGAGGGTGATGACTTGCTCATAACCGCGCAGCGTTGACGCATTGGCGGATTTCTTCCTCCGTGAGCGCTCTTCTCTTGACCTCCAACTCATGTTGGATGCGCGCCCAAAGTTGAGGAAGGGTTTCTTCCGAGACGATCAATCCGATCTCTCTAAGGCGCATCTTGAGAGTGTGAATGCCGGATTTCAGGTCGAGATGGCTCCGTCTTTCATTGCCAACCAGATCCGGTCTCACCGGCGCAAATAGCAGGGGATCGGCCTGCATCAGAAAACTGTGGGTCTCGCTTGCGTCGGTGAAAGCGTAATCTCCCACCAGTGGTTTGTCCTTGGGAGTCGGCCAGCTTGACATCCCCTCGAACAACTTCGATAGGCCTGTCAATTTGCTCGAGTCGACACCGGTCGCAACGCCATAGAGAGCTTCCAAAGCGACGACCACTTCTGCCATCGTGGCATTGCCGGCTCTGGCCCCCACGCCGTTGATGGTGACGTCTACTTGCGACGCTCCAGCCTCAACGCCGGCCAAAGCATTGGCGGTGGCCAAGCCCAGGTCGTTGTGCGTGTGCATGCCGATGGTCAGATTCGGCGCTGCCTTTTTGACTTCGGAAATCACGTAGCGACAAGCGGCGGGCCCCATGCTACCGGCGGCATCGACAAAGTTAAGGGCGTAGACCGCAACTCTTTCACAGGTCCGGGCGAGCTTGCGCAGAAAGTCGATCGACGCCATGGAAAAAAAATTGGCGATCGGACGGGGCTTCATGCCACGCTTTTTAATCGCGCCTGCCATCTGTTCAACGTACTCCAGCAGCGTCTGTTCGGTGTCCGGCGCGGCCGACGGCGCCGCAGATTCGATGGCGGCGACACCTTTTCTGGAGGCGGCGTAGATAGGTTGCCATTCCGGCAAAGGAAAGATCGTGTAGGAAATGATCTCGACGCCGTGATTGCGGGCCAAATCCATTTGCGATTCTGATGCGACGCCATACAGCTGTAGCTTAGCTTTTAGTCTCAATTTACCGAGCTGGTCGAGAACTCTAACAGCTTGGTCTTTGTCATCTCCGGTTTTGGGCGCGAGAAACTGAATCACTGCAACGCCGGCGTCATCGAGAGCAGCCGCCAAGGCGACGTATTCCTTTTCTCCGAAGTAGGCCTGGGACGCTTCCCGAAGAGTGACGTCGCAGATCTCGACGCGCTCAGGCAAGCTCATCGCCCCACGCACCTCCGATGCAAAATTGAGCGGGCCGACAAACCATTTACCGGATTGATAGGCCGGGGCGACTCTAATCCTGTCCAACGCCGCCTGGAGGGCTTCCAAACGCGGATTCGGAATCATTGTTTTTTCCATCGCACACACTCCAATTTTTTATTTTTCGGCCACGTCCGCCTCTGCAACGTTGATATAGTCATTCGCGGAAGGTTTCCAAACCAGGCGCCGCTTGGCCGCATAGATATCAATGGGATTGTACAAGGGCACGATCGGAGCGTCGTCGAGCAGAATCTTGATGGCGGCTTGAAGGATCGGCTCGCGCTTCTCCAAATCAAAGATCTGCCGCTGCTGTTGGAGCAAGCGATCGAATTTGGGATTGGAGTAAGAGAGTCTCTTGGAAACTCCGCTCTCAAAATATTCATTGAAGAAGTCGTCCGGGTCGACCACGGTTCCACGACCTCGGAAGCAGATCGGACATTTCCCGGACCTGTGCAGGTCGTTGAAAATTCCCCATTCGGGGGTGTGAAAGCGCGTTTTGATGCCGACTTTGGCCAGCTGTCCGGCTATCGCTTGGGCAACTTCGCGGTCCTTGGTGTACCGACCCGTTGATGTGTAAAAGTCGATCTCGAATCCATTGCCAAAGCCGGCTGCCGCCAAGAGTTCCTTCGCCTTCTGGGGATTGTAGCTATAAGGCTTGAAAGAAGGATCTTCACCGAAGCCATGCGGCCCTAACATACCGTCCAGGCGATAGGCTTTGCCGTCTAAGACGTATTTGACGAGAGCATCTTTGTCGATCGCAAAGTGAATCGCCTGGCGCACCAGCTTGTTGTCGAGCGGCTTATGCGCCGGGTCCAGCAACAGAAAAATGATTCTTGCGCTTCTGACTTCTTCGAGTCGAACCGTAGAATTTGCCTTTAAGCGATCGGTTTCATGCGGTGGGACATTGGCGATCAGATCCGCCTGGCCGGATTCGAGCAGCGCCATTCGAGCCGCGTCTTCGGCAACAGGTTTCCAAATGATGCGGTCGATCTTGGGTGCGCCGCGCCAGTATTGAGGGTTCTTTTCGGCCACGACTCTTTCGCCACGCACCCATTCGACAAACTTGAAAGGTCCAGTGCCGACCGGCTTCTTGCCAAACGTGGCTTCATCGCCCGACTCTTTGGCCGCCGTTTCGCTGAGGATGTACGTGTTATCGAGATACTCCAGTAGCGAGACCACGGGTTTCGTCGTTGTGATGGTCACGGTGTACGGGTCGGGTGCCTGCATGGATTGAATGATCCTGGCCAAATTGACTTGCCGGCTGAGCTTAGGGTCCATTGACCGCTTGAGGCTATAGATGACATCGGCGGCCGTCATCTCCGCGCCACTGTGAAATTTCACGTTTCGATGCAGTTTGAAAGTCCATCCTTTTTCACTACCGGACCAGGACTCGGCCAGGACGCCCACGTATTTTCTCTTTGCAAAATCGTACTCGGCGAGCGGCTCCAAGAAATGACGCCATACCGCGTAATTCGCGGTGGTATTGTGCCAGTAAGGATTTAGCGACTCTAAATCGACCCCATGCCCGACAAAGATTGTTTTCTGTTTTGTTTGCGCGCCCAGTCGAGTCGAGGGCGCGAATGCAAAGGAGAGAGCCACGAAAGAGGCGAGGATCGCGCCGACATTTGAATGGATTCTCATGGCTCTTACTCCTCGTTGGGCGTGCACGCGTGACCTGATAGGCCGTCAATGAAATTGCGGACGACATCGCTCATGAATCATCTTATCGTAGAATCAGGCTTCACCGCTTCGAATAAAGCCCGTCGATAAAACCGCTTTCATCCAGTTTGCGAACGAAACGATTGTCGATGATGTCTTCGATCTTTGAGCGAATGACTTTTGCATTGAGCGTTGCCATGATGCGTTGGATATTTCGCAAACCTTCGGCCGCGACATAGGGTTTTTTCTCGAGGCCAATGAGCAAGTCCTGATAACCATCTTCCAGAATTGCTGGATCGCTAAGCTTCATATACCGCATCATGGTTTGGATAACCGCGCTGCGGTTAGTTGGCGCGGCGATATAAGCTTGCGCTTCTAACAATGCTTTCAGCACGGCCTCGACAACATAGGGAAAGTCCCGCAGAAAATTGCCATTGACGGCGATGGCGGTGTTCGTAAAGGGAATCTTGGCGTGGCGCAGTTCCACGAGCACGTGCATTCCTTTGAGCTTCGTCCCGCGGCTTAGAAAGGGATCGAGGAGAGTTGCGTCGATATTCCCCGACTCGACGGCCTGGACTAGGACGGGTTGGTTGCCGATGGCATTGATGCGGATTTGATCGCGATTGGCGTCCAGGCCCAAATGCTCGAGGGTGAGATAGGCGGCCATCCAAGTCGTGCCGCCAATGGTCGTGACGCCGAGGCGTTTACCGCGCAGATCCTTTGCTTCTTTGATCTCCGGACGCACGACCAGGTCGTAGGAAAGCCGGTTGCTTGAACTGGCGATGATTTTAAGATCTTGGCCGCTTGAAACGGCTGACAATATCGGCGAACCGCCGCTGGCGGCAAACTGCACTTCCCCGGTCGCGAGAGCCGTCATTTGTAAAGGGCTGGTGCGCAAATAGATGGCTTCCATTTCTACGCCGTGTTTGGCGAAAAGCCCGCGTTCTTGAGCGATCCAAAGTATGGTCGAGCGCGCGCTCACTGCGGATTGACTGATGCGGACTTTGGTCGCGGCGGGTTTGCTAGGTTTCGTCGATGTTTGCGCCGCGTAAATCGGTGAATACTTACAAAGCACGATTAAAAATAGCAGATAGAAGCCAACGTGCTTTGTCATAAGGCGGCGAATCTTAGATGCTCGCGAGCAAGCGGCCGAAGCCGGTGCCGACTTTAATATTTAGCGGTTTCAACGAGCCCCAGATGTTGACGCTGTTGGAGCTGACCACCGGCTTGCCGATCTGTTGCTCGAGTTCATCGATAATCCCCATGGTGGCCATGGTGCCGGACTGAATGTAGACCGCGTCGACTTCGGCATGTTTGCGCGAGGCCTCGAGCGCGTTGTGAAAAATTTGCGCAGGGGTGACACCGAGTTTTTCGTAGGAGCTCAGCTGGCGTCCGCCAATACCTTCCAGCGCGGCGATCTCGATGCCTTCTGAGTTAAGAAAGTTTCTGAGATTGTCCGACATATGGACTGACTCCTTACGCCAGGAGGAAATCACCAGAATTGTCTTGGCGCCGAGAGCGTGAAACGCATCCGCCAGCGCCTGTGAGCTGGTCGTCACCGGGACTTTAGACGCTGCGCGGAGACGCTCGAGAATTTTTCTGTGCCCTTCGTTGCCATGGTGCAGGTGGACCGGCGCTCCGTTTTTCATGATAAAATCGACGCTCGCCAGGCTGAGCCGCTCGACGGCGCGCTCTAGCTGCTGCAGGGAGGCTTCGACTTCCTCCTTGCGCGCGGAGTCGACGACTTCGAGGTGCGTAATCACCAGGACGACGTCTTTGGGCGCGGCCTGATAGAAGTCGTAAATTTCGATGTCGCTGTTCACCCGTGGATGAATCCAACCGATTCGAGCCCGCCATTTATCCAGCATACTCGCGTCCTGGGAGGCTCAGCGCTTGCGGATGAAGAGCTTGCGCATCAGTGCTTCCCATTCATCAATTTTCTTTTCGAATTCTTCGGGCGTGTACTTGCTTTCGATGTAGAACTTTTTGAATTTTTGCTCGAGGGAACCGATGTCACTGCGCGGCGAGCTCAGGCCGCCCTTCATGGCGGCTTGTTGGCCATCTTTGGAGTGCAGGTAATCGAGGAAGAGCAAAGCGGCATGAGGATGGGGCGCGTTGGTTACCATTCCTGAAATACCGACGCCGGCGATGACGGGGTCAAGCGGCCGCCAGTCGACAGGGGCGCCTTTCTGCTTGTGAGTAAAAATGTTGGAGTTGAAAATCGTCGGGGACAACGGCACCTCGCCCGACGCCACAAGGCCTGATAACGCAGCGCCCGACATGTTCTGCACGCTGATCTCCTGGGCACTGAGCTTATCCAAAAACTCACGCCCCATCGTATCTATCAGGGCGCCGACCCACTGGACGCCTGTGGTCGTTCCGGCGATGGCCATCTTCCCTTTCCATTTGGGATCGAGATAGTCCTTAACGCTCTTTGGCGCTTCCGCTGCGGGAATGATTTTTGTGTTAAACCCCAAGCTGATGTAAATCTCTCGATTGTTCCACGCGTAGACCCCGCGCTTTCCCTTGACCTTCGCGTCATCTTCGTAGGCGTTGAGTTCCGGCGATGCATGTTCTTGGAGGATATTGCTCCTCATCAGAATGGTTACGTACTCGGGACTGGTTTCGACGACGTCGGCGAGAAATTTGCTGGCCGCGACTTCTTCCGACAAACGTTTCAACAGCGCTTTCGAATCGCTGCGCCATACGTTGGCTTTAATGAATGGATATTTTTTCTCGAACTCTTGAGATACCGGGCCGGCCACCCAGGTATTCGACGTGTAGAATGTAACCTGGCCCTCTTTTTTCGCGCCTTCGAGAAGTATCTTCTCACGATCAGCGCCCTGGTAAAGCGCGAGATCGGCGACGGACAGGGATTTGGCCTGGGCCCCGTAGGATTCGCCTGCAGTCGGCAAAAGCATTGCGGCGATAAGCGCGAACCGAAGCACAGAGTTGCTAATTTTTTTTACCAGCATCGGCAATTTCTCCTCACCCACTGTATCTCAAATTTTCATCAACAGCGGCCGCAGTTTGGAAATATCACTAACCGCTTCCAAATTTCTGATAAAATCGAACAGCTTGTTAACGCGATCATCGCCCAGCACGGGAACCATGAGCTCTCGCGCCTTTTCTTCGACTTCCGCCGGCGACATGGGATTCTCCGGCCGTCCGCGGACGTTGATGACGTGCTCGCGCAACGCTTGGCCGCTCGCAGTGGTCAGCTCCACCAGCGCTTGATAGCGCGGCCCGGTTTTGTCCATCTCCAAGTCAACTTCTAAGTGAACGCGCGCTTTGATCGCTTGAACGTCCGGGCTTTGCATGCGCTCGTAATCATGCGCCGCTTCGAAGCTCAGTCGCCCGTCGATTAGAGTAACGGCCAGGATGTACTGTACATTGACATCCGGCATGTGACGATTGTTGACGGTTTGAGCCGCCCGCTCGGGCAAACGGACAGTGATTTTTTCGACGTCCGACGATTTAATTCTGTGCCGCGCAATCAATCGATGGAGGGCTTCCACCGCCTCTTGCATGGGCGCGCCGACCGGAAATTTCTTGATCAGTCCCGTCGTGAGTTCGTAGCGTGCCCCCAGTTCGCTAGTGAGATAGCTAGGCTCAGCCGGGGGATAGTCGCGTAAAAAATTTCGATCCCCTTCAAAAACGTCGCGATTACCGGTGAAGCCGGCGCGCACGAGTAGCGCGGCCATGACGCCGTTGCGGCCGGTGATCCCACCGTAGTCGAAGGCCTTTTCGATGTGTTCATCGTCCGCTATCCAAGCGTTCGAGCCCGAGGCTTGCTGGGCCGCGTAGGAAAAAAGATAGCAGTTTCGCAGTGCGTCAAATCGAAGGATACTACCGGCGGCAACAGCAGCGCCAAACGTGCCGGCGAAAGTGGTCGACTTGGTCGCCAACGCCTTGTGAAAGCGGCAGCTGATCTCATAACCGATCACGACGGCATTGAGCAGATCCTTGCCGGAACTCTTTTGCCGTTCGGCAATGGCCCACGCCGCTGGTAGGACCGCGCAGCCCGGATGCAATCGATCGTTGGAATCGTCGCTTTCATCTGCGTGAGCGGAGATGCCGTTGGCAAACGCCGCGAGAGTCGCCGTCGTCAGCAGATCGGTACCCATCACAAGCACCTCGGGCTTGCCGCCCTCTGACCGGGCGAATTCGATACCCATTCGACCGGGGGTGAGCTGCGAGCCGGAAACAATCGCGGCCAAAGTATCCAAGATATGGTTCTTTGCTCTCTGAGCGACCTCGCCGGGCAGCGAAGCGTCACGAGCGGCCAACATGTAGTCAACCAGCTGGTCGATGATTTTTTTGGCCATTGTGTTAAGCCATCTGCTTTCGAAAGCCTAGCAGGCTGCTAAAAAAACTCCGTCGGAGTCCTTCGACGGTGCTCAGGACGAACGGAGGGGTTTTGATATCATTGGGGATTTTCCGTTCATGCTGAGGCCCTCGAAGCATTCCGAACCTTTTTTCAGCAACCTGCTAGGATTGCCGTCTAAGAAAAAGTTTGCGCAGGACGGCGTCCCACTCGCCGATTTTCTTTTCCAGCTCTTCGATCGTGTATTTCGATTCCAGATAAGTCTTTTTAAACTTCATTTCGTGAGAGGCCAAGTCGCTTCTGGGAGAGCTCACTCCTTCTTTCATCGCGATCTGCTGACCTTCCTTGGAGTGAAGGTAGTCGAGGAAAAGCAGCGCCGCATGCGGATGCGGCAGCCTTCGGAACATCGCCGAGTAACCGACGTTGGTCATGACCGGCTCCATGGGCCGCCAGTCCACCGGGGCGCCTTGCCGCTTTGCCCGCATGATGTTGGAATCCGAAATCGTCGGCGTGACGGGAACTTCACCCGCAGCGACGAGTCCCCTCATCGCCGGCCCGGCGACATTGTGGATCCGCACATCTTGGCGCGCGAGCCTTTCGAGGTAATCCATCCCTACCATATCCAGAACCGCTCCTACCCAACGGGCTCCGGTGGAGTGGCCGGAGATGCCGATGTTGCCCTTGAGCTTTGGCTCCAAGAGGTCTTTGAGGACTTTGGGAGCCTCGTTCTGGGGAATCATCTTGGTATTGAATCCCAAGCTGAAATAAATCTCGCGGTTTGCCCAGTAGATCACTCCCGAGTTTCCCTTGACCTTGGTTTCTTCCCCATAGGCGGCGAGCTCGGGCGAGTAAAAATCCTGAAGAAGATTTTCCCGTTGCAGAACTCCCAGCGATTCGGGGCTGCTTTCCATCACGTCAGCCAGATAGCGCGAGGCCCGATTTTCTTCCAAAACTCGCCTGAGCTGCATCGGGGATTCGGCGGTCCAGGACGAAACTTTGATGAAAGGATATTTCTTCTCGAATGACTGCGAGACGACTCCGGCAACTACACTGTTGGAAGTATAGAGGGCCAGTTGGCCTTCCTTCTTACCTCCTTCGATCAGGATTTTTTCCCTGTCGGATCCTTTATAGAGCGCCATGTCCGCCACGGTTGCTGCTTTACTGGCTCCCCACAGAACGGCGGGGACAAACAGAAAGCCTAAGAGCCAAAAGCTCGAGGCAAAATATCCAGCCCCTCTCAGCGACGGCATTTGCTCCTCCTGCTGATTTCGGCGAAAAATGGTTGCTAGTCGAAATAGCCGGACTTGTAGGCCCAGAGCCACAGGTAAGCGATCTTCTCGTTGTAGAGCTCCGCATAGCCGACGTGGCCATAACGCGGGATCAAAGCCACATGCGCGCCGCGCGTGGTGGCGGCGTACTTCGCGCCCATAAACATTTCGCGCTTGTCCTCCAGGCGACCTCCTTTCACCCAATGGCCCTTGTCATTTTCGCCGGCGACGAGAAGCACGCGGATCGTCTTCAACCAATTCGGATCAGGTTCCTGTAAATGATCGAAATATTCTTCACGCGGCAATCCGGTGCGTTTGGGATACTCTTCGAGAATTCCGACAGCGGCGTTGTGTTGGTTGTCGCACAGGCTCGTTTTCATCTGCGAACGCAGCGGACTCACGAGGCGAATGTAATCCTCCGCCCCGCCCCACGGCGTGAGGTCCGGAGGATCTATGTAGCCTGACTCACGAAATGAATCCGGCGAGCGTTTGGATACATGATCGATCGGTTTTTCAGTGTATTTTTCAGCGCCGGTCTGGTTTCTCCATTCGAGACGCCAGCCGTCCGGCCCGCCGCTGCCGAAGCCAACGATGCCGATGACTTTGGTTTTCTTGGAAAATCGGGTGAGATGAGCGGCCATCGGACCGCCGGTGGAATGGCCAAAACCGATAATCTCGCGGCCGGCAAAATGCTCATCGGTCAGTAGTCCCGCTCCTTGAAGAATGACATTGAAAGTGCACTTTAGGTTGCGATCGAGAATCTCTTCTTGCGCTAGATTGCGGTCTTTTAGGTAAATCGGATTTCGCTCCGCGACGGGCAGTTTCCAAACACCACCCGCCGGATAGTGTCCCGGATAGGTAAGCGCCAAAACCTTAAATCCTTGTGCCGCGAGCACACGGGCCAAGCCGGGTCTGCCGTCGGCCGTCAGATCCATGATCTTTTCGCTGCCGGCGCCGCCATGAAAGAAAACAAAAGCCCGGTTTGGATCAATTTCTTTCTCCGGCGTGAATAGCGTGCCGTGCATATCCCAATCGTAGCCGTTGCGCTGATAACGAACCCACGCGTCAGCCGTACTAAACTTGCCGTCGGTATATGGTGGCGAGATCGCCAGCCATTCGTCCCAGCTGAGTCTTAGAAGCAGTTCGCGCGAATTAAGTCCGTCCAGATATTTTTCGCTTATTCCTGTGCTCGACATTCAAGGCTTCTCCTTTACCTGCTGACGTAGTGATCGAGATAATATTTAGCGATCTCGCCCTTGGTGCAGAACCACACGTCTTTGAAGCTCTTAGCGTAGCGGATGCATTCTTCGAAAATGCCGATAATGTTCGGGCGGCCACCGATATGGGCGTGGACGAGCGCATCGATGAGCTTCGGTGACCCAGCCTCTCCTTCGGCGTAGAGATAGTCGAAAGCGGTCTTAAAGCTATCGAAGTAAACGCGCGCGGGATTTTTCGGATTAAAGATCAGCGAAAGGTCGTTGGCGTAATCCAGCCGCGGCATGATGACAAGCGGTTTGCCACTAATCATCCGGTGCTCCGGAATATCCGGGCCCGGCAAGTCGCCAGTCCAATAGATGCCCTCGTCAACGAAGTTTTCAAAGGTATGCTCATTGATTCTATGTCCCGGACTGACCCAACCCACGGGACGCCGACCAGTGACCGAAGCCAGACTGTCCAAAGTTCGTTTGATCAGTTCTTTTTCCCTTTGTTCATCTAAGGAAGTGAGATCGATGTCATTGACCCAGCCATGGCCGACGATCTCATGGCCGCCGGCATGTAACTCTCTTACAGCGTCAGGGAAAACTTCCGCGATGCGACCATTGGTGTCGATGGTGCCTTTGACCCCGTTGCGCGCAAAAACATCCATGATGCGCCAGATGCCGGCCTTGCCGCCGTACTCGCCGTAGGCGAGCGAAGCATAGTCGGGTTTGTCATCGCTGCGGCGGTATTGCGAGGACTTGTTGAAAGCTTCGAAGGCGACAAAAAAGCTGACGGCAATCTTTGCATCATTGGGCCACTTGATCGGTTTGGGCTTCATACATTGAACCCTTTCTATGCCTTCGGCGCGCCGAAGATGTTGCGGAATAGTTCGTAGTTTTTATTAAAATCGTCACCCGCGCCAATCTCGTCGATCATGTAGTTTAACTTGTCGATGCCTTGAGCTGTGGTCGATACGCCGCGTCGCGTCGGGACCCTGCCAAAAGAAGCAATGATCTTTTGCCCTTCCTCGGACAACATGAAATCGACAAACAGTTTAGCCGCGTTAGGATGAGCCGCCTTGGCGCCGACGCCGATCGGTTGAAACTTGGTAAACACCGGATCCTGCGCGATCCAGTCAACAGGCGCGCCTTTGCGTCTGACGTCTTCGACATTGTGCAGGTAAGTATTGAGCACCAACGGAAATTCTCCGGCGGCAAGAAGACTGGTAAGAATGGTCAGACCGGAATAGAGCTTGAATTCCTGAGCACCGAGTTTTTTCATATACGCCAAGCCCTTCTCTTCGCCCATGCGCCTGAGCTTCCAGGAGAACCACTCCGGCTTGGTGTGATCCATACCGATCTTGCCTTTCCACTTTGGATTCAACAGATCCTCATCGCTCTTTGGCACTTCGTTGCGTTTCAACATGCGCGTGTTGAAGCCGATGATGTTCGGCATCATGTAAACCGCTGCCCAATAACCGTCTGGATCAAAGAACGGTCTCTGAATATTTTTTACTTCCGGTGAAACATACTTGGCGAGAAGGTTCTTCTTTTTGAGGAAGTAAGCTTGGGTTTCCGCGGATTGGACGACGTCGAACTCGTACTTGCCGGCCTGAGCCTCGGTCATGATTTTTGTCAGCAATCGTTCGCCGACGGCGCGAAACATGGAAGGCTGGATGAAAGGATACTTGGCCTTAAACGCGTCGTTGAGTTTCTGCGCCTGATCAACCGTCATCGATGTGTAAACGACGACCGAGCTTTCTTTCTTGGCGCCTTGAACCAGCGCTTCATCGACCGCCTGAAGTTGAGCGGCGGTGAGGAATTGAAAAATCACCGCCAAGAGAAAAAATCTGCCAATCATGAGCATTGCTCGCACCCCGCGAGGGAAACGAACCGAATACTATCAAGCAGCGGTTAAGAGGGTCAACCGATGATCAAACCAAAAAACGAATCGGCGCGGTCACTGCCATCGCTTCTTGGTCGAATGAGATAATGGGGTCAGCAATACGCTGCTCACTGAGTTTAGCAAGCTGCGAAAAAGGTTCGGAATGCTTCGAGAGCCTCATGCTTCGGCAAGCTCAGCAGAACGGAAAATCATCAGTGATATCAAAACTCCCCCGCTCGTTCCTTAGATAAACTCAGGACAGGCTCTGAGCGCGGTCGAAGGACTCCGGGAGAGTTTTTCAAAAGCTTGCTATTCTAGTCTAATTCACCGGGCATTTCCCAGTGGAGAGGTGGGCTTCGAAGTCAGCTGGAAAAAGCTTGAGCGCGCTTTCGATCGGCGGGCCGGGCATGGCGATGAGGTTGCAAAACCCTTTGCCTTTGTTGAAGGCGAGCACCTTGGCGAATTGTTCTAGGATTGGCTGTCCGCCTTGGCCCGCCTGAACTTTTTTCAGCAAAGAAGTCAGTGTATTTGTTTCCATCCGGCACGCGGGACATTGGCCGCAAGACTCCATGGTGAAGAATTCCGAGATCTTTATCACTTCTTCAACGATGCAGGTGCCTTCGGCAACCAGACGAACGACACCGCAACCTAAACCGGAGCCGGCGTCGCGCATGGAGTTGTGATCGAGCGGCGTATCAATTTTTTCCGGGGACAAATATGCCGACGAAGGCGCTGCCGGCATGATCGCTTTGATTTTCTTGCCGCTCTTAAGGCCACCGCCGCATTCCTCGATCAAATAACGCAACGGCGTGCCGAACGGCAGCTCATAGACGCCGGGCCGGTTTAAGTCATCGTCGAGAGAAAAAATCATCGTGCCCGAACTCTCAGCCGTACCAAATTTGCGGTACCACTGAGCGCCGCGCAAGACGATCGGTGGGACGTTGGCGAGCGTTTCGACGTTATTTACGGATGTCGGTTTGCCGTACAATCCGACGGTCACCGGGAATGGCGGCTTTTGTCGCGGCCACGCTTTTCGCCCTTCGATGACTTCCAGGACCGCCGTGTCCTCTCCCGCGACGTAATTGTGCGGCGCAGGAACAATTTCAACGTCGAGAGCAAAATCGCTGCCGAGGATATTGTCTCCCCAGTAACCCGCTGCTTTTGCTTCGGCCAACGCAGTCGTTATAGTTTTGATTGCGACAGCGTAATTGGCATTGATATAGAGGTAGGCTTTGGTGGCGCCGATCGCGTAAGCCGCGAGCACTGTGCCTTCGATGACGAGATGAGGAAGATTTTCCAGGAGCACGCGGTCTTTTTTGCTGCCCGGTTCGTCTTCGCCGCCGTTCAGGATCAGGTAGCGCGGCTCTCCCGGCGCTTCCCGCGTGAACTGCCATTTTTTTCCAGTGGGAAAGCCCGCTCCACCACGGCCGCGAAGCCCAGCGTCGCTGACGACTTTGACTACGTCCTCGGGCGGCGTTCTAATTGCTTTGGCGAGCGCTTCATAACCTCCACGAGCACGGTATTCCTTAAGTCCCTCATGTCCTTGCGCGATGCCATGAGGGAAAAGGATGCCTTCCATTCCTTAGAAAACCCCCGTGTCGAGGAGTTGGTAGATGAGTTCTTTCAAGGAAGAGTCAATGGTGTCCAAGCGTTGTACGTGGGGTCCACCCGCGAGATGATCCGTGATCTCGTCCAAATCTTCGACTTTTACTTTTGCGTACCAGTGTTTGTCCGGGTAAAGGACGACGTTGGGCCCTTCTTGGCAAGCGCCGAAGCACATATAGGGCTTCACTTCCACATCGGTTAGCCCTTTGGCCGCAACACGCTTTTCGAGCTCCGCCATTAGTTGTTCAGAGCCTCGGGATTTGCAATCGATGTTCTGACAGACAAGACAGGTTCGACTCACACAGTTCTCCTTGAGTTTAATTACTAACCTATCAGCGGCGATGCAACAGGCTGACTTTTCATCAGACTAATTCAGTTGCACCTGCGTGACCCAGTCTTTGCCCTTGATGATCTCAGCCAATGTTTTCTCATCATCGTCGGTGGGGAGAACTTCGGTCAGATGTTTCTTGTAGCCTTCCGATGTCAGCAATTCTCCCGTGACGCTGTAGGTCTTGTCGACGTATTCACCGATGGAGCGGTTAAACTTCAAGTCCGGCGCGTAAATTTTCGGCTGGTCTTTGGGTATCAGCTGATTGAGTTGGCCGATCAGTTTGGCGCTTTCAGTGAGGTAATGATCGCGAGCCAAATCGTTGAGCTTGTCTTTTTCCGCAGGAACAGTCGCTTCATGCTCGTCATATCGCCCTTTCAAGCCCCAGGTGTAAGCCCAGTGAGCGGAAGAAGAATGGTCCGTTCCGAATAGATCGTACGCAGCATGGCAGTAACACTTTCCGCCAATGGCGCAAAGGCTGAGTGGGACAGCATGGTCAGCTGATATTTGCCGTCACGATCGACGAATTCCGTGTAAGTGAAAAAGTCGAGCCAATTCTTCACTGGCGCGTTGAACGAGCCGAGCAATCGATCCCCTCGGAAAGCGCGGCGTTCCAAAAGCTTTCGGGCCTCCAGTTTGCCGGAGTCGCCGAAATAATTGACCAGCAGGTAGCACATCTGCCAGCCATGGCGCATTTCCTCGCTGTTGACCCGGGTCAGCGCTTGCCGGTCGTACTCCGTGGGAGCGGTATCCAATAAATTTTTCTGCTGCTCAACGGAAGCGAATTCGGTGTCGCCCTGGTAGACGATCAAATTTAGCAAAGCGTCACGAATCGATTGATTAGGGATCTGGCTGACCCGCTGCCATTTCGCTTGCCCTTTGAAGTCGCCGAACTCGATTTCGGGAGTGTGTAGCTCGCCGAGCTTGGTTTCGAAGTTATAATCGCCGAGCAGGGCCGGGTCGTAGCCGATATCTTTTTGCCACTGGCGAAAATAGTCGA
>WNFU01004449.1_pt1 | contig 19023 bp, 17 predicted proteins | sample 5400121 | NCBI WGS metagenome assembly WNFU01 (sample SAMN13153360, study PRJNA577476) | soil metagenome | isolation source: 100 cm soil or saprolite under grassland replicate 1 | place: USA:California | collected 2016-06-15 | reverse complement strand
CCCGCAACGCCGGGGACCTCGGCGCCCTGCTCGCGCCGCTTCGCGACCATCCCAGCTCGTCGGCGGTGTTCTGCGACATCGACGGGACGCTGGCCCCGATCGTCGAGCGCGCCGCCGACGCGCGGGTGCCTGGCGAGACGAGTGAGCTGCTGGGCTCGCTGGCGAGGCGCTACGCGCTCGTCGGCTGCCTGTCCGGGAGGCGCGCGGTCGAGGCGCGCGAGCTGACCGGTTGCGACGACCTCGTCTACATCGGAAACCACGGCTTCGAGCGGCTGTTCCCGGGTGAGTCCGAGGCATCCCTCGATCCGGCGCTGCACGGCCACGAGGACGCGGCCGCGGCGTTCGTCGAGCATCTCGGCCTCTCCGAGCTGGAGCGCGCCGGCCTGCGGCTCGAGGACAAGGGGCCGATCATGGCGCTGCACTGGCGCGGGGCGGACGACGAGGAGGCGGCCGAGGCGCGCGCGCGCGAGATCGCGATGCAGGCCGTGGAGCGCAACCTCGTCGCCCACTGGGGACGCAAGGTGCTCGAGATCCGGCCCGCCGTCGAGCTCAACAAGGGGACGGCGCTCGCCGAGCTGCTCGAGGTGCGCAGGATCGCCAACGCCCTGTACGGCGGCGACGACCGAACCGACGTCGACGCGTTTCGCAAGCTCAAAGACATGAGGGCGACCGGCGACCTGGCGACCGTGGCCTGCATCGGCATCGCCTCGCCCGAGGGCCCGCGCGAGGTCGGCGAGGAGGCGGATGCCCTCGTCGACGGCCCGGGCGGCTTCGTGTCCGTCCTGCGCCTGCTGGAGTAGGCCGGGATGCTCTACACGGACCTTTTGCGACTCACCGTCCTGCTCGTCGGGGCGATGGCCACCGCGCTGGGCGCCGTGGGTGTCGTAGCCGCGAACCAGGACGGCGACACGCTGACCTTGATCGTCGCCGGCGGCTGGTGGACGATCGCCGCGGCGGCGGGCCTCTACCTCGGCACCCCCCAGCGCGCCGCCGAGGGGATCTCGCGCGCGCTCGCCGGCGCCCGGGTCGCGACTACGCTTCCGCCCCAGAGCCCGGGGCGGGTCGCATTCGCCCGTCTGTGGCCGCTCGGCCTGCTCGCGCTCGTCGCCGGCGGCGTCGCATGGCTATGGCCCCAGGTCCCGGTGATCGGAGCCGGCTACGCGATCCTCGTCGCGTTGCAGTGGCGCAACCGCGAGGCCGCCGTCACCGGAGTCGAGGACCGCGACGGGGTGCGATTCTACGTCGTGCCGTCCTCGGCGTTCGAGCCGGTCCGGCTCGTTCGAACTCCCGGCCTGAGCCGCGACCGGATGCCGCCCGGCCATCCGCCGCCTCCGCCGCCGGCCGAGCCCGCCGAGGAGCCGCTCAGGCCGGCTTAGGCAGCGCATCGCGCGCCCGCCTGCCTACGAATATCGTGAGCACCGTGAGGGGCAGGGCCGGTCTTCGGGTGTCGGCGGCCCTGACGCAGGCGGCGCTCAGCGCGATCGCGGTTGGCAATTGCTCTCCGAGGCGATCCAGGACGACGTGCTCGAAGGCGTGGAGGGTGATGAGGAGCAGTCGCAAGCCCTCGAGGAGTTCCAGGACGACTTCCAGCAGAAGTGGCGGAGCCGCACCGTGTGCGTCGAGGAGCTGACCGAATACTGCTCGAACGGCCCGGAGCCGCCCAGCCCCTCAGAAGCCCCTACGGCGACGACCGGGGCCCCCGAGTCGGCTGCTCCCGGCGGCGAGTCTGCAAGAGCGCCCTCGCAGCCGTAGATCCGGCTAGCGGCGCACCACCTTGAAGCGGACCTTCGCGGGGGTGGTGTCGATCTCGCCGATCGCGTCGCTCGCCCGCACCGCGAACGTGTGCCTTCCGGGAGACAGCGGGCCGATGACCGAGGATCTGGTGCCGAGGGTGGAGAGGCGAGGTTTCTTATGGCCGCCCTTTCGGCACGCGGACTTGCCGAACTGTCCGTGATCGAGCTTGCACTCGAACTTAACAGGCTGGTGGGTCGGCGAGCTGTAGGCGATCCTCGGCGTCACGTCATGAGTCCGTTTCTTCGGCGCCTTCGTGATCACCGTGTCGACCGCGATCTCGCCGCTCCCACCAAGCGCATGGTTGACATTCAGGCGTCCGCCGGTCGCCACCCTTCCCTGCAGGTCGGGGAGCGGATCCACGCCGGCGAGGATCGCGGCGCGCAGGTCGGCGGCGCTCGCGCCCGGGTTCTGGGCAAGCACCAGCGCGGCGGCGCCGGACACCCATGGCGTGGCGATCGAGGTCCCGCTGACGAAGCTGTAGCCCTCAACGAGGTCGGGGGTGGGAAAGGCGTTGGAGATGGACGCGACCTGAAAGCCCGGCGCTGCGAGATCGACCGCCGTGGCTCCCCAGTTGTCGAAGGTGAAGACGCCTCCGTCGTAGGGGGAAGAGGAGGTGACGCAGATGACGTTCGGCTCGTCGTACTCGCACGGATACCAGTCGAAGCCCGGCGCGTCGAGGTCGTGTCCGCTGCCGCCGAGGGATCCCGCCGCGAACACGAACAGCGTGTTCGGGTGGTCGTGGATCACCTGCCGTTCGGGTGCGGAGGGACTGTGGAGACCGCCGTAGCTGCCGTTGACGATCTGCGCGCCCTGGTCGGCGGCGTACGCGAGCGCATCGATGCCGTTGGCGGTGGTGATCCCGCCCTGCGCGTCGGCCGCCTTGACCGGCAGCAGCTTGGAGTTCCAGCTGACGCCGGCCATTCCGAACTTGTCGTTGCCCCGGGCGCCGATCACCCCCGCGACCGACGTCCCGTGGCCATTGTCGTCGGACGCATCGTCGTCTCCGTTGACGAAGTCATGGCCGGGCAGGACGTTGCCCGCCAGGTCCGGTTGGGTCGGGTCGATCCCGCTGTCCACCACGGCTACGACGACGTTCGGAGAGCCGGTTGTGATGTCCCACGCCTGGGGCGCGTCGATGTCGGCGTCGAAGGTCCCCGCTCCGAGGTTCTCGCTGATCTTCTGCCCGGTGTTGTGCAGCCCCCACTCGCGCCAGAGCAGCGGGTCGTTCGGAACGCCGCTGAGGTGGTCGATGTAGTTGGGCTCCGCGTAGGCGACGGCCGAGACGCGCTCGAGCTGCGCCTGCTCCCGGGCGACGGAAGCGCCCGACGGAAGGTCGATCAGCGACACGCCGGGGAGCGGCAGCTTCTCGGCGACGCTGGCGCCGAACCGCTCGAGCACGCTGGCCCGCTCCAGCGGCGTCGAGTCAGGTTGGAAGCGGACGATCAGCTGACCGGGGACGAACCGTGGCTGGGAAGGGCCCGGCGCCTCGGCGTGCGCCCGAGCTGGGGCCGCCAGCACCAACACGAGCAGGACTCCGGCGGCCGTCATGCTCGCGAGCGTCAGGCGATCGCGGCGAGACCCCCATCGAGTCCTCTGCTGGCTCAGGCTTGCCTCCTATCGTCGCTGACACCGCGCCTCGGAACGGTGGCAAGCACGCACGAATCACCCACAGACGCCGCGGATTCGGATTGACTAGTTCCCGGCGGTGGGCCGGCATAAACCTGCCAAATGGCGCTCGGCCGTCCCTATGCGCCGCGTGGCCTCCGCTTGCGAAGCCGCTTGAAGTCGCGCCAGCCTCGGGTGTTGGCGACCTGGCTGGCGGTCAGCCAGGCGCGCCGGGCGGTGGCGATCCCGTAGGCCATGTTGGCGAGCAGCGTGTCGACGCCGTGCGCGTCGGTGTTGACGACGATCGTGGCCCCGGCCTCGGAGGCCAGCCGCGCGTAGCGCTCCGGGAGGTCGCGCCGGTTGGGGTTGGCGTTGATCTCGAGCATCGTGCCGGTGCGCGCCGCCGCCTCGACGATGCGCTCGACGTCGATCTCGTAGCCGCGGCGGCGGAGGATCATCCGTCCCGTCAGATGGCCGATGCAGTCGACGAGCGGGTTCTCGATCGCGGCGACGATGCGGTCGGTCATCTCTCGCTTCGGCATCCGGAAGGACGTGTGGACGCTCGCCATCACCCAGTCGAGCTCGGCAACCAGCTCGTCCGGGTAGTCGAGCGAGCCGTCCGGCAGGATGTTGACCTCCGAGCCGGCGAGCAGCTTGAAGCGCGGCAGCTTGGCGTCGAGGGCGCGGACCTCCGCGATCCGCTCGGCAAGGCGCTTCGCTGGGACGTCGTTTCCGAAGCCGTGGGTCGCCGAGTGGTCGGTGACGGCGAGGTAGGCGTAGCCGCGCTCGCGCGCCGCCCGCGCCATCTCCTCGAGCGAGTTGCGCCCATCCGACAGCGTCGTGTGGCAGTGGAGGTCGCCACGCACGTCGTCGAGGCTGACCAGGTCTGGCAAGGTTCCCTGCTCGGCGGCACGCAGCTCCCCGTTGCCCTCGCGCAGCTCGGGCTCGATGTAAGCGAGGTCGAGTGCCTCGTAGAGCTCCTGCTCGGTCGCGCAGAGCGTCACCTTGCCGGTCTCGACGTCGGTGATCCCGTGCTCGGAGACCGACAGCCCGCGGGCCACGGCGCGCTCGCGCAGCTCGACGTTGTGCTTCACCGACCCGGTGAAGTGCTGCAGCAGGTTGCCGAAAGCGGCGGGCTCGGCGACCCGCATGTCCACCTTGATCCCCTGGTGGGTGACGATCCGGGCACCGACCTCGCCCGCCGACCCGGACACGGCGGCAAGCGGGTGGGCGGCGAGCGCCTCGGCGAGGGCAGTGGGATCCTTGGCGGTCGCGATCAGGTCGATGTCCTTGCAGGTCTCGGCCCAGCGCCGCGCCGAGCCGGCGACCTCGACCGCTGCCGCTCCAGGCACCTCGCGCAGCCCCGCCGCTAGCTCCTCGGCGACCGGGAGGACCTTCGAGAGCAGGCGACGCTCGGCGACCCCCTCCTGCTCCAGCCGGCCGACCGAGGCGAGGATGTTCTCCTCCGCCTTCGGCCCGAGTCCCTTGATGTCGCGCAGCGCGCCCGCCGCGGCGGCCTCCTTGAGCTGTTCGAGCGTCGCGATGCCGCGCTCGTCGTACAACCGCTTCGCGGTCTTGGCGCCGAGGCCCGGAACGTGCGTGACCTCGATGAGCGAGGGCGGGAACTTCTGCTTCAGCTTGTCGGCGGACGGGATCGAGCCCTCGTCGAGCAGCACGACGATCTTCTCCTGCAGCGTCTTGCCGATCCCCGGAAGCTCGGTCGCCCTGCCCGCGCGCGCGAGCTCGGCGACCGACACAGGGCTGTCCCGCACGACCCTTGCCGCCTCGTGGTAGGCGATCACGCGGTAGCGCACTGCGCCGTCCAGCTCGTACAGCGTGCCGAGCTCGTCGAGGGCGGCGGCGATCTCCGTGTTGCGCATACCCCTAAGTTATTGCCGCCTTGTCCGTCCCCGAACCCGTATGGGTCGTGGTCCCGACCTACAACGAGGCCGAGACGATCGAGCCTCTGGTGCGTGCCGTGCTCGCGGTGCTACCCGAGTCGAGGGGCGTGCTGATCGTCGACGACTCGTCCCCCGACGGCACAGGCCGGATCGCGGACAGGCTGGCCGCCGAGCACGACGAGGTCGAGGTCATGCACCGTCCGGTGAAGCGCGGGATCGGGCCCGCCTACCTGGCGGGGTTCCGCAACGTGCTCGACGGCGGTGCCGCCCTCGTCGTCCAGATGGACGCGGACTTCTCGCATGACCCCCAGGACGTGCCGCGGCTGATCGCGGCGGCTTCGAGCGCCGATCTGGTCGTCGGCTCCCGCTACGCGCCCGGGGGGCGCATCCTCGACTGGGGGCCGGGGCGGCTCGCGATGAGCCGCTGGGGAAGCGCTTACGCCCGGACCGTCCTCGGACTGCGCGTGCGAGACATGACCAGCGGGTTCAAGTGCTGGCGCCGGCGCACGCTCGAGGCGATCGACCTCGGCTCGATCGGCTCGCATGGCTACGCCTTCCAGGTCGAGATGACCTATCGGGCGGTGGGCGCGGGCTTCGAGGTCGTCGAGGTCCCGGTCACCTTCCGCGACCGCCACGTCGGCGAGTCGAAGATGACCGGATCGATCGTCGTCGAGGCGGCGCTGAAGGTGCCGGCGCTGCGGCTGGGGCGGCGCGTCCGGCGAACTCCGGCTGGCGGCACCTTACTTTAGTTTGTATAGTATTGGACAGCGAACATCGTGCCCGGATTGATAAGAACACGGACGAGGTAGGAGAAACGCAAGTGACCGGCAAGCTCCCCGACGTAACCGACTCAAGCTTCCAGAGCGAGGTCCTCGAGGCCAACGGCCCCGTCCTCGTCGACTTCTGGGCGCCGTGGTGCGGCCCATGCCGGGTCGTCCACCCGATCCTCGAGGAGATCTCCAACGAGCGCGACGACCTGCGGATCGTGTCGATAAACGTCGACGAGAACCAGCAGACGGCCGCCCGGTTCGAGATCCTCTCGATTCCGACGCTGCTGCTGTTCAAGGACGGCGAGATCGCCAAGCGCGTGATCGGCGCGCTGCCGAAGAAGCGCCTCGAGGCCGAGCTCGAGCCGGCGCTCGCGTAGCCCTCAACCGCCCGACTCGAGCCGGTCGATCGCGTCCTTGGCCTCCTTGAGGCCGAGGCCGGTGCGCTCGCGGTAGCGCTTGATCGCCTCGATCTTGTTGTCCGCCTGGACCAGCGGCAGCAGGTCGGATGCATCCGCGGGGTCGGGCTCGTCGCCGAACCCCCAGCGCTCGGGCTGCTCGATGCTCGAGCACACGTTCGAGGTCCGGGCAAAGGACGCGGGCAACAACGTCGAGGGCTCTCCCGCCTCAGACGGCTGGAAGGTCAAGAAGACGAGGAAGAAGTAGGCGGCTTAGCCGGCCCGCTCTACGGCGATCCGCAGCTCGCGACCCTCGATCGAGGTCGAGTCAGGGGCGGCGGCCCCGTCATAGGCGACCGAGGTCGCGAGCGTCTCGCCGGCGACGTAGTCCTCGAAGGCGCGCGCCGCGTCGAGCAACTCGGCGTCGCCGCCCAGCGTCAGCGAGATCCGGTCCGTGATCTCCAGCCCGGCCTCCCTGCGCGCGTTCTGGACCGCGTGGACGACCTCGCGCGCAAGCCCCTCACGGCGCAGCTCGTCGTCCAGCTCGAGCGCCAGCGCCACGGCGCGTCCGGCCTCGGCCTCGACCTGATAGCCGTCGAGTGGCTGCATGACGAGAGTGACGTCCTCGGGCTCGAGCTGGTGCTCCGATCCGTCGACCTGGATCCCGAGCCGGCGCTTGCCGGCCGTGGCCTCGGCGACCGAGGCCGGATCGAGCGCGGCGACGGCGGCCGCGACCTGGGGCATGTGCTTGCCGAACCGGGGGCCGAGCGAGCGGTAGTTGGGCTTAGCCTCGTAGCGCACGAGCTCGGCCTCCTCGGCGACGAACTCGAGCTTCTTGACGTTCAGCTCGCTTGCGACGAGCTCCGACAGCCGCTCGATGGCGTCGCGCTCAGCGCCCTTCGCGACTACGACGGCCTTTCGCAGCGGCTGGCGGACCTTCACCCGCGCCTGGGCGCGGGCGGCACGGCCGAGCTCGACGGCGCGACGGGCGGCATCCATCCCGAGCTCGAGGTCGGCGTCGAACAGCGCCTCGTCGGGCTCGGGGTAGTCGCGCAGGTGGACCGAGTCAGGCAGCTCGCCGTGCTCCTCGGCAGCGCCGCCCGACAGGTTGACGTGGATCTCGTCGGCAAGGAACGGGGTGAAGGGGGCGAGCAGCGCGGCGACCTCGAGCAGGCAGTGGCGCAAGGTCGCGAACGCGGCGCCGTCGCCCTCCCAGAAGCGCCGCCGTGACAGCCGCACGTACCAGTTGGAGAGCTCGTCGACGTAGGCGGCGATCGCCTGGCCCGCGCGGGTCGAGTCGTAGGTGTCGAGGTAGTCGGCCGCCAGCCGCTTCGTCGTCTGGAGCCGCGACATCGCCCAGCGGTCGAGGTCGCTTGCCTCGCCGGCGGCCGGAGCGCTCGCCGGATCGGAGGGCTCCAGTCCTTCGGCGTTCGCGTACAGCACCCAGAACGAGTACGTGTTCCAGAGCGTCAGCATGAAGTGGCGCACCGAGTCGCCGACCGTCTCGACCGAGAACCGGTATCCGGCCCACGGCTGCTGCGACGTCAGGTAGTACCAGCGAAACGCGTCGGCGCCGTGCCGGGAGATGACGTCGGCGGGCTCCACGACGTTGCCGCGGCTCTTCGACATCTTGTAGCCCTCGGGATCGAGGATCAGCCCCAGGCAGACGCAGTGCCGGTAGCTCGACGTGTCGAACAAGAGCGTCGAGACGGCGAGCAGCGAGTAGAACCACCCACGCGTCTGGTCGATCGCCTCGCAGATGAACTCGGCCGGGAAGCGCTCCTCGAAGAGCTCAGCTTCCTCGAAGGGGTAGTGGAACTGCGCGAACGGCATCGCGCCGGAGTCGAACCACGCGTCGATCACCTCGGGGACCCGCCGCATCTCGCCGCCGCACGACTCGCAGGTCAGCGTGACCTCGTCGATGAACGGCCGGTGGATGTCATCGGGGACCGTCCCTCCCCGCTCGCGCAGGTCGTCCATCGAGCCGGCGCAGAAGCGCTCCTCGCAGTCCTCGCCGGTGCACTCCCAGATCGGCAGGGGCGTTCCCCAGTAGCGCTCGCGCGACAGTGCCCAGTCGACGTTTCCCTCGAGCCATTTGCCGAACCGCCCGTGCTTGATGTGCTCGGGATGCCAGTCGATCTGCTCGTTGGCGGCCAGCATCCGCTCGCGCACGTCGGTGGTGCGTACGTACCAGCTCGACTTCGCGTAGTAGAGCAGCGGTGTGTCACAGCGCCAGCAGTGCGGATAGGCATGGTGGTAGGTCTCGGCGCGGTACAGCCTGCCGCGCTCGCGAAGCGCCTCGACGATGTCGGGATCGGCGTCCTTGACGTAACGCCCCGCGAAGTCCGTCACCCGATCGTCGAAGGTCCCGTCCCCGCGTACGGGGTTCTGGAGCTTGATCCCGTACTGCTCGCCGAGCCTGAAGTCGTCCTCCCCGAACGCGATCGCGGTGTGCACGAGCCCGGTTCCCTCGGTCGTGGTCACGAAGTCGGCCTCGAGCACTGTGTGGCCGAGCTCGCCGTAGTCGGAGATGTAGGGGAACGGTGGCTCGTACGCGGTGCCGGTGAGCGCCGAGCCCGGGAAGCGAGCCAGGACCTCCGCCTCCTCGCCTAGAACGCGCTCGACGAGCGAAGCGGCGAGCACGAGAACCTCGTCCGAATCCGCGGGGCGCGCCCGCACGTACTCGATCTCGGGCCCGACCGCGACCGCGGCGTTGGAGATCAAAGTCCACGGGGTCGTCGTCCAGACGAGCAGGCTGTCGCCCTCGCGCATCGCGGTCTCGGGGCGCTCGTCGCCGGGCGGGACCGAGAGCACGGGGAGCTTCACGTATACGGACGGGTCCTCGACGTCCTTGTAGCCGAGTGCGACCTCGTGCGAGGACAGCGCTGTCCCGCAGCGCGGGCAGTACGGCACGACCTTGTTTCCCTCGTACAGGCGCCCGTCGTCCCAGATCCGCCGCAGCGCCCACCACACCGACTCGATGTACTCGTTGGTCAGCGTGACGTACGGGTCGTCGAGGTCGATCCAGAACCCGATCCGCTCGGTGAGCCGGTTCCAGTCCTCGACGTAGCGGAACACCGACTCGCGGCAGCGGGCGTTGAACTCGGCGATCCCGTAGGCCTCGATGTCGGCCTTCGAGGCAAGGCCCAGCTCGCGCTCGATCTCGAGCTCGACCGGCAGCCCGTGGCAGTCCCACCCGGCCTTGCGCGGCACCCGATAGCCGCGCATCGTGCGGTAGCGGGGATAGATGTCCTTGAAGACGCGCGACAGGACGTGGTGGGAGCCGGGCCTGCCGTTGGCCGTGGGTGGCCCCTCGTAAAAGCTCCAGATCGGCGCCCCCTCCCGCTTCGCCATGGAGCGGTGAAACACATCGTTCTCGCGCCAGCGCTCAAGGATCCCCTGCTCGAGCTCGGGGAACGACTGCCTTGGATCGACGGGGCGAAATCCGCTCACGAGCGCGGATTCTGCCAGCGCCCGCTCGTCGACCGCGTGCGTGGCCTCACCAGACGACGAGGATGTCGCCCGGATCAGACCGCTTAGCATCTCCCCGATGCGACGCCTCCTGGCTCTCGCGGCCGCCGCTGCGGCGATCATCGGGGCCGGTTGCTCGTCCGAGGATGAGGGGACGCCGGAGGCATGTCTGGCGCCGGCGAGCGCGTACCGCGACGCGCTCGAAGACGCACCGGGCCCGGTCGCACTCGACGGGGCGATCCCCGTGAGCGGCTGCCTGCCTCCCGGGCAGGGCGCCGCCGACCTCGCCCAGGTCGGCCAGGCCATGGTCGAGGCGGCGACGCAGCTCAACGGCGCCGCGCGACGCGATCCCGGCGGCGGCGGCGCGGTCGCGCTCGGATACCTCGTCGGCGCCGCGCAGAAGGGGGCCTCGGCGACCGGCGGCATCCACGCCGATCTGCTGCGCCGGCTCGACGCCGCGGCGCAGTTCAGCCCTGGCGGCAAGCCCCTGCCCGCCGGCTTCGAGCGCGGGTACGCAAAGGGCTATACGGCCGGCCTGGAAACCGGCTGAGGGAGCCGTAATGGAGATCGAGGAGTACGCGCGGATCGCCGACGCCGAGCGGCACCACTGGTGGTACCGCTCGATGCCGGCGCTGATCAGCACCGTTCTCGGGCCGCTGCTGCGGCCCGGGATTCGCATCCTCGACGCCGGCTGCGGCCCGGGGGCGAACTACCCCTGGTTGAGTCGGTACGGGGAGGTCGTGGGAGCCGACTACTCGCCCGAGGCGGTGCGGCTCGCGCGCGAGCGCCACCCCGAGATGGAGGCGGTCGAGGCGGACATAACGGAGCTTCCGTTCGAGGACGCGTCGTTCGACCTGACGATCGAGGTCACGGTGCTGACGGTGGTCGAGGACGACCGCCGCGCGGTCGCCGAGCTCGCCCGGGTCACGCGCCGGGGCGGCGCCGTGCTGCTGCTCGAGCCCGCGATCCCGCGCCTGCGGCGCGACCACGACGCCGTACAGGGCACCGTCCGGCGCTATCGCCTCGGCGATCTCGGGTCGCTCGCGACCGGCGCCGGGCTGACGGTGCGCCGCTCCACGTACGCCAACTCCTTTCTCGTCGCGCCCGCCGTCGCGCTCGCGGTCGCCCAGCGCTTCAAGCGCTCGGCGGCGCGACCGAGGTCGGATCTCGAAAGCGACCGGTTGGGCGGGCTCTTCGGCACCCTGGCGGCAGCCGAGCGGCGTCTGCTGGCGCGGCGCGACGTCCGGTTCGGCCTCTCGGCGATCGTGGTCGCCGAGCGCTCCTGACGAGCTACCGGCAGCGCTCGTAGATCAGATGGACGAAGAAGTGGTCGACGAGGCAGAAATGCTGCGCGAGCACCTGACTCGCCTCGCCCGAGCCCGGCTCGGCGTTCGGGGTCAGCTGGGTGAAGTCGGGCAGCGTTCCCAGCACGACGACGTCGGCTGAGGCGATGTCGTCGGCGAGCCGGGAGCCCTCGCGGTTCGCGGTCCCGGGGGTCATCGTCAGGTAGTACGTGCCGGGCTCGAGCTCGGGCAGCAGGTGGTAGAGGTAGGTGTCGTCGTAGAAGGTCAGCCGGAGGTCGTCGGGCCCGACCACGATGCGATCGCCCGGATCGGTGATCCGGTCGATCACCGCGAGCGTTTCCTCGGCCTCGTGGGCCTCCTGTCCGGTCGACAGCGGGAAGCTGCGCGACCCGTGATTGGCCTCGCGGATGTCGGCGCCGACGTCCTCGGCCCAGGGCGGCCACTGGAAGGCGCGGCCGTAACCGGGCTTGATCGGCTCAACGTAGCTCCATGCGAGCGCCGCGACGATGACCGCCGTAGCCGCCGCCGGGACGAGGCTGCGAAGCCGGACTCGCAAGCGTGGACCCGCGACGGCAATGAGGGCGTACGGAACGACCGGCACGGCGACGCAGCCGACCTCGATCAGGTGTACCGCCCCGGCGCGGCCCAGCGCCTGCGGCGCGAGCCCGAAGCAGAACAGCGCCAGCGCCGCGACCCGCCGGGCGTCGGGGCTGCGCGGCGAGCGTCGCCACAACGAAACGGCGCAGAGGGCCAGCACCGCGACCGCGAGGGCGACGAGCACCATCAACCTTGCCTCCTGGGGCAGATCCGGTGGGAACGGGCGCGTCGACTGCGGGGCGCTGCGGAAGAAGGCGTCGACGACGAGGTTCTGCAGCACGGGGCTGGGGCCGGCGAGGACCGTGTGGACCAGCAGCGGCAGGATCCCGATCACCGCGCCGATCAGCAATCGTTTGATTGCCGCCATCGGGTGGCCGATCAGCAGCGGCACGGCGCCCAGCAGCAGCGCGGCGCCGAACTGCGGCCGGTAGGCGATCGCCAGGCCGCCGGCGACGCCGGCGAGCACGAAGAGGCGCCCCCTCGCGCGGGGGGTGGTCGTGGCGCGGGTGAGCAGGAACAGTCCCGCGATCGCCAGCGCCAACCCGCCGAAATAGGCGAACGCCGCGAGGCCGAGGGTGAACATCAGCGTCCCGGAGATCAGCGCGGCGGCGACCGCCACCACGAGCCCGGCGGGAGACGCGAGCGCGAATACCCCGGCGATGATCGCCAGCCGGTAGACGAAGCCGACGCCGCGCTCGATGACGACATCGGGCTCGGTGACGTCGTAGATGCCGGCCAGCAGGTAGGTGTTGGCCGGACCGTAGAAGCTCTCGAAGTCGCGGTTCGGGAGGTCGCCATCGAGCACTCGCTCGGGTTCGACGAGCAGCAGGCCCTCGTCCATCGCGGGGGCCGGGTCGGTATGCGTCGGAAGGAGCGGGAATGCCATCACCGCCAGCGTCAGGGCCAGCGCAACGCCGCAGCCGCGGCGGGTCGGCCGCTCGAGCCAGGCGTCGATACGCCGCAGAATCGGCGTCTGTGACCCGCGGTCCGAGGTCACCGCCAACCCAGGTCGACCACTACGCTTGCCCGGTGACGGGTGCGTCGGTTCCGCCGAGCCTCGCCGACTCCGCCATGGCGCGGATCAGCCCCGGCGTGCGCCGGGCGCTGCTGGCATCGCTGGCGGCTCTCGTCGCGATGGGCATCGCCCTGGCCGCGCTCACGCAGTGGGGCCAGTTCCCCGACGTGGACCTTCGCTTTGCCCCGGGCTGGGCCATGCTCGCGATCCTGGGATTCCTGGGGTCGGAGCTCATTCACGCCACGCTGTGGCGGCTCGTCCTGCGCCGGCTGGGGGGCGAGATAGAGCCGCTCGCCGGGCTGCGGGTTTGGTGCCTGTCGTCGCTGGGCCGCTACCTGCCCCCCGGGCTGCTGATGCCGGCGATCCGCGTCGCGGGCGCCTCCGGGGCCGGGATCGCCGCGCGCGTCACCCTGGCGAGCATGGCCTACGAGGCCGCGTTCTCGGTGCTCGGGGCGCTGGTCGTCTCGACATTGCTGCTCACGGAGGTCTCCGAGCTGACCACGGTGGTCGCGGGTCTCGGCGCCGCGCTCGTCCTGTTCGTCGCCCTGCATCCCAATGTCTTCGCGCGCCTCTGCAATGCGGTCCTGCGCCGCCTCGGGCGGGACGACCTGCCCGCCGTGCTCGGGGCGCGGACGCTCGCGCCCTTCACTCTCGCCTACGCCGCGTCCTTCACGCTCGTCGGCCTCGGCGTCTTCGCGACCACCGAGGCGCTTCATTCCGTCGACGCGTCGGTTCTGCCCGTCGCCGTGGCGTCGTTCTCGGTCGGCTTCCTGATCTCGCTTGCGGCCTTCTTCCTCCCCGGGGGCTTGGGCGCTCGCGAGGCGGGGCTTGCGGGCGTGCTCAGCCTGTCGATTCCGTTCGAGCTCGCGCTCGCGGTCTCGGTCGCCGTGCGGCTGGTCCAGATCGGGCTCGAGCTCTTGCTCGCGGGCGGGACCACGCTGCTCGCGCGGCGTGCGTCGGCCGTGCCCGCTCCCGGCTGAAACCCCAACCGCGATCCGCGGCCTGCGAGGCGGCCAAGGGCCGGCAGCACGATGAGGCGGGCCCACAGCGTCGCGACGTCCCACAGGCTCCACAGGATGCGCCGCGGGCGAAAGAACTGCGAGCTGCCGTGGGGGCGCTCGAAGTGGTCAACCTCGACCTCGACGCAGCGCGCGCCGGCGTCCTGGAGCCCGCGCACCAGCTCGACGCAGATCGCGCCGCTGTCCTTCTCGAGCCGCAAGGGGCTGATGAACCCGGCGCGCATGAGGCGAAAGTCGCAGTCGATGTCGCGGATCGGCAGCCCGAACAGAAACCCCATCGCGGTCGCATAGACGGCGCCGACGATGCGGCGGTTCAGCGGGTCGGAGCGATAGCGCTTGTAGCCCTGGACCCAGTCGACGTCCGTGACGGCGTGCTCGGCGAGACGCACCAGCTGGGCCGGGTCGTACTGGTGATCGCCGTCGGTGTAGAAGATCCACTCTCCCCGAGCCTCGGCGAACGCCGAGCGCAGCGCGCCTCCATAGCCTCGGTTGACGGCGTGCTCGACGACCCGCAGGCGCGGCTCCCGCGCGGCGACCTCGGCGAGCCGCTCCACCGAGTCGTCGCTCGACCCGTCGTCGACGACGATTATCTCCCCGTCGGCTCCGAGCTCGTCTAGCGCCGTCGCGGCCCGCTCGACCAGCCCCCCGATCGTCTCGGCGTCGTTGTAACAGAGCAGGCAGGCCGAGATCGAGCTCTCGGCGCTCAGGCCAGCGCCGCGCATATCCGCTCCACCTCCCCGTCGCTGAGCTCGGGGTAGCAGGGCAAGCTCACGCAGTGCGCCGCCCACGCCGCTGCGTTGGGGGTCTCGGCGCGCCGAAGCTGCGCGTAGGCGGGCTCGTCGGTGACTGTGCGGGGGTAGTGCACGGGACACTCGAAAGGCATCCGGCCCCGGAAGTCCTCGCGGTCCGGGGGACGGGCGACGCAGAGATGGTAGGCGTGGCGCGGGTGGTCGGGCTGCCACCGCAGTTCGGGGGCCGCGGCGCGATAGGCGGCGGCGATCTCGGCGCGGCGCCGGTTGCCGTCCTCGAGCCGCCGCAGGCCGATACGAAGCGCGGCGGCCTCGAGCTCGGACAGGCGCGAGTTCGTCGCGACCTCCTCGAAGAGGCCGTCGGGTCCCTGCCCGTGGGCGCGCAGGCGCCTCAACCGGTCGGCGAGGACGTCGTCGTCGGTCACCACCGCTCCGCCGTCCCCGATCCCGCCGAGGTTCTTCGTCGGGTAGAAGGAGTAGGCGGCGGCGACCCCGCCCTCGCCGGCGAGCGCGCCGTGCGCGTGCGCGGCGTCCTCGATCACCGGCACGTCGAGGTCGGGCAGCTCCGCGGGGCGGCCGTACAGGTGGACGACGACGACCGCCCGCGTGCGGTCGGTGACCGCCGCCCGAGCGGCGTCGGGGTCCAGCGTCGCGGTGTCGGGATCGACGTCGACGGGAACTGGGGAGGCGCCGCCCGCGCATACGGCGGCGACCGTCGGAATCGCCGTGAAGGCGGGCACGATCACCTCGTCGCCCGGGCCTATGTCGAGCCCGGCCAGGGTCAGCCGCAGGGCATCGGTACCCGAGGCGACTCCGACGGCGTGGCGCCGTCCGGTGAACTCCGCCCACTCGCGCTCGAAATCGGCCAGCTCGGGCCCCCACAGGACGACCCCGGAGGCGAGGATTCGATCGAGGGCCGCGGCGAGCTCGGCCTCGAGCGCCCCGGCGCGCCGGCTCAGGTCGAGGAACGGGATCGTCGCGGCGCTATCCCGCGCGGCGGGCATCTGCGCGCGGGTCAGGCTCGCCACGCGACGCTCGAGCGGTAGTGCTCCAGCGTCTCCGCCAGCCCGTCGGCGAGGCTCCAGGCCGGCTCCCAGCCGAGCATCCGCGTCGCCTTGGAGTAATCGGTCCAGTAGGAATCGATCGCGATCCGCGCCCGGTCCTCGGGCCACGGGGCGGTCACCACCTCGCCCGAGCCGGTGGCGGCGACGATCGCGTGAGCGATGTCGATCAGGCTCTCGTGCTCGTGGTGGCCGATGTTGAACACCTCGCCGTACGCGGACGGGTCGGCGGCGGCGGCGAGCAGCGCGGTCACCGCGTCTTCCACGTAGAGGCAGTCGCGCCGCTGCGATCCGTCGCCGAAAACCGTGATCGTCTCGCCCTCGAGGGCCCGCCGCACGAATGCCGGCAGAAAGCCCTGATGGTCGCCGTCGAGGCGCTGGCGCGGCCCGTAGACGTTGGAGAGCCGCAGCACGCTCGAGGGCATCGCGTGGACGCGGTGATAGAGGCGGTGGAGGCGGTCCGCGGCCAGCTTCGAGACGCCGTTGACGTCGACGGGGTCGAGCGGATGGTTCTCGTCGACCGGCGTCGTCTGCGGGCGACCGTACACCTGGCGCGTCGAGGCGTAGACCACGCTCGCGCCCGGGTTGATCTTGCGCACGTGCTCGAGGAAGGCGAGCTGGCTGCGCGCGTTGATGTCCAGGTCGTGCAGCGGGTCGGTCATCGAGTCGAGGTGCGAGACCTGGCCCGCGAGGTTGAAGACGTAGTCGGCGCGCGCGAGCGGCTCGGCGACGCCGGCGTGCTCGGCGATGTCGGAGATCACGATCTCGATCGGCGCGCCCTCGACGTTGAGGCGGTCGCCTCCGTGACGCGGCTCGAGCGAGTCGACGACCGTCACCTGCGCGCCGGCATCGGCGAGCGCCAGCGCGAGGTTCGAGCCGATGAACCCGAGGCCGCCCGTGACCAGGCAATTGCTGCCCGCGTAACGCGAGGCCATCGCCCCAACTGAGTCCTTCATCCGCGACACGGTAGCCGTTACCGATCCACGTCGCCGAGCGGATACGCTGAGAGAGGATGCGCTGCGACAGCGGAGGACGCAATGGCGACTGACGTGCAGACCGAGCTCTGGGGACCCGAGACTCGCAAGGCGATCGAGAACTTCCCCGTCTCGGGCCATCCGATCCCCGTGCCCGTGATCCGCTGGCTCGGCCGCCTCAAGGCCGCCGCGGCGCGCGTCAACGCCGAGCTCGGACAGCTCGACGCCGAGCTGGCCGAGCGGATCGGTGCGGCCGGCGACGCGATAGCCGAGGGCGAGCACGACGACCAGTTCCCGATCGACGTCTTTCAGACCGGATCCGGGACCTCCTCGCACACGAACGCCAACGAGGTGATCGCCAGCCTCGCCGGCGAACCCGCCCACCCCAACGACCACGTCAACATGGGGCAGTCGTCGAACGACGTCTTTCCCTCCGCGGTGCATCTCGCGGCGCTGGGTGAGGTCCACGGCGAGCTGCTGCCGGCGCTCGACGGCCTGGCGGCGTCGCTGGCCTCGAAGTCGGAGGAGTTCGCCGACGTCGTCAAAGCGGGCCGCACCCACCTGATGGATGCGGTGCCCATAACGCTGGGACAGGAATTCGGCGGGTTCGCGGCCCAGATCCGGCTCGGGGCCGAGCGCGTCAATGCGACGCTGGGGCGCGTCGGCCAGATCCCGCTCGGAGGGACCGCGACCGGCACCGGGCTCAACACCCACCCCGATTTCGCCGGGCGCGTACGCGACAAGCTCACCGAGGCGACCGGGCTCGCGATCCACGCGCCAGCCGACCACTTCGAGGCGCAGGCCAGCCGCGACGCGCTCGTCGAGCTGTCGGGAGCGCTCAAGGTCGTGGCGGTCTCCCTGGTCAAGATCGCAAACGACCTCGCGCTGATGGGCTCGGGGCCCCGCACGGGGCTCGCCGAGCTTCGGCTGCCGGAGCTTCAGAAGGGCTCCTCGATCATGCCCGGCAAGGTCAACCCCGTCATCTGCGAGGTCGTGATCCAGGTCGGCGACCAGGTGATCGGCAACGACGCGGCGATAACGATGGCGGGCTCCCAGGGACAGTTCGAGCTCAACGTGCGCGTCCCGGTGATCGCTCGCAACCTTGCTCGACGAGAAGGTCATCCAGGGCGTCGAGGCAGACGTCGAGATGTGCGAGCGCCACGCCGAGGCGACGCTCGCCACCGCCACCGCGCTCAACCTCCACATCGGCTACGACCGCGCCACCGAGATCGTCAAGAAGGCCGCCGAGACCGGCCGCCACCTCCGCGAGGTCGCGCGCGAGATGGGCGTCGACGAGGAGATCCTCGACCAGGCCCTCGACCACCGCAGGCTCGCCCGCCCGCACGACTGACCCTCGCTATCCCTATTTCCTCTTTTTCTGCTTGACCTTCCAGTCGTCGGTCGCGGGCGAAGCGTCGACGTTGCCGGCCGGATCCTTGGCTTAGGCTCCTCAGCCGCGGTCGCCGAGATCGAGGCGGCTTGCGAGCTTCTCGGGCAACTCATCGCGGCTGCTTCTGGTCAGCCGGATCAGCTCCACGTCCGCGCGGCGCTTGATGTCGTCGGTGAACGGGTGGCGATGGGCGTGGACAGTGGCGAGGAGCGGGAGCGGTTGCTCAAACAGCCTGTGCACCGCATCGCGGAAGCGGCTCGAGGCGAGCTCCATCCTGCCCAGCTCATCGATCACCACCACGTCCGTGCCGGGCTTCGAGATCGCTGGAAGCGCCACGCGCTCGAAGGCCTCCAGGTCCACCCCGTAATTGCCGACGCGCGGCGGGCCGGGGAGGTCGACGTGGGCCAGCACCTCGCGCTCGCCGTCGAGTGCCTCGATCTCGAAGCCGACCCGGCTTCCGCGCTCGCGGATCTCGCGGGTGAGAAAGCCGGCAGCAACTTTCCCCCGCGCCCGAAGAAGCTCGACCGCGCGAGTGGCCACGGTCGTCTTTCCCGATCCGGGCCGGCCCTCGATAAGGAGCTTGCCGGCGCCTGCCATCATCGATATCGAAGCCGGACGCCAGGTCGACCTCGCGGACCGCCGGGCAACCCCGGGTACTGTCCTGCTTAGGGTTCCGCATGCGAGCCCTATCCAGGACGACGGGTCCGCTGCCCTACGTCTCAGGGAGCCAGAAAGACGTTCTGTGGGAGTTGGCCGGCGGGTACATCGGTGTTGAGCGCGATCAGCTCCGACAGCCGGTGCCTGTAGGTGATCCCGTAGCGGTGCGCGATCTGATCGAGGATCGTCCGGATCAGTCACACCCCTAACGCGAGCCGAGGGCCGGCATCACGCGGCGCTGGCTAGGGTTGTCCCGTGACCGCGGCAGCCGATCCCCCATCCGCAGCCACCGCACCGCCGAGCGTGTGGAGCATCGCCTCG
>WNFU01004017.1_pt1 | contig 19027 bp, 19 predicted proteins | sample 5400121 | NCBI WGS metagenome assembly WNFU01 (sample SAMN13153360, study PRJNA577476) | soil metagenome | isolation source: 100 cm soil or saprolite under grassland replicate 1 | place: USA:California | collected 2016-06-15 | reverse complement strand
TCGAGCGCGAGCTGATGCTGATCAAGGTTCGGGCGATGGGAAAAGAGCGCGAGGAGATGAAGCGCATGTCCGATATCTTCCGGGGTCGAATTATCGACGTCACCGAGAACACGTATACCATCGAGCTCACGGGCACCGGGGCCAAGCTCGATGCTTTCATTCAGGCGCTTGAGCACAGCGCCATCCTGGAGACGGTGCGAACCGGCGCTTCGGGCATCGGGCGCGGCGAGAGGGTCTTGAAGGTCTGAGCCCGCGCGCGGCAGAACCCAAAGGAAAACAGCATGAAAGTCTATTACGACAAGGACGCGGACCTGTCGCTCGTCAAGGGCAAGAAGGTCGCGATCGTGGGCTACGGCTCGCAGGGGCACGCCCACGCGCTCAATCTGAACGACTCGGGAGTGAAAGTCACCGTGGGCCTTCGCAAGGGCGGCGCCTCCTGGGACAAGGCAGGTAAAGCCGGCTTGAACGTCAAGGAGATTTCCGAATCGGTAAGGGGCGCCGACTTCGTCATGATGCTGATGCCCGACGAGCACATCGCCGCGGTGTATAAGACCGACGTCGAACCGAATATCCGCAAGGGCGCGACGCTCGGGTTTGCTCATGGATTCAACATTCACTATGGCCAGGTCGTGCCGCGCGAGGATCTCGACGTCGTGATGATCGCGCCGAAGGCCCCCGGTCATACGGTGCGCTCGACTTACACCCAGGGCGGTGGCACGCCGATGCTCATAGCGGTGTATCGCGACGAGAGCAAAAGGGCGCGTGATCTCGCTCTGTCCTACGCGGCGGCGATCGGCGGGACCCGTGCCGGTGTGATCGAAACCACGTTCAAGGAAGAGACGGAAACCGACCTGTTCGGCGAGCAGACGGTGCTTTGCGGCGGCTGCGTCGAGCTCGTAAAAGCGGGTTACGAAGTGCTTACCGAGGCGGGCTACGCGCCAGAGATGGCCTATTTCGAGTGCCTTCATGAACTCAAGCTTATCGTCGACCTGATGTACGAGGGCGGCATCGGCACCATGAACTACTCGATCTCGAACAACGCCGAGTACGGTGAATACGCGACGGGACCGAAGATCATCACAGAAGAAACGAAGAAGGCGATGCGCTTGGCGCTCGCTCGCATCCAGTCGGGCGAATACGCGAAGGACTTCATCCTGGAGAATCGCGCCGGCGCACCGACCCTGCTCTCTCGCCGTCGCATGACCGCCGAGCATCCGATCGAAGTCGTGGGGGAGAAATTGAGGGCAATGATGCCTTGGATCAAGAAGAACAAGCTTGTCGACACGAGCAGGAATTGATCTTCTCGCTACGGTCGTCGCAGAGCGCCAGGCAAGCCAGCGATGAGCGCGAGCTACCCTCACCCGATCATCGCCCGTGAAGGCTGGCCGTTTCTCGCCGTTACGGTCCTCATGGCGGCGGCCGCGGGCTGGTTCTGGAGCTGGTGGTCGGTGCCGTTCTGGCTCGCGGCGCTTTTCGTGCTGCAGTTTTTTCGCGACCCGCCTCGGGCGGCGCCGGGCGATTCGCAAACGGTCGTCTCTCCTGCCGACGGACGCGTCGTCGCGGTGGAACGGTCCCACGATCCCTACCTGGAGCGCGACGCGATCAAGGTCAGCGTATTCATGAACGTCTTCAATGCGCACTCCAACAGGTCGCCCGTGGACGGCGAGGTGAAGAAGCGCTGGTACAATCCCGGGCGCTTCCTGAACGCCGCGCTCGACAAGGCGTCGCTGGAGAACGAGCGCAACGCGCTCTGGCTGCGCACCCCCGGGGGCGCCGATGTCACCTGCGTACAGATTGCCGGACTCGTCGCGAGACGCATACTCTGCCATGCTCGCGAGGGCGACGTTCTTGCGCGCGGCCAGCGCTTCGGCTTCATCCGCTTCGGCTCCCGCGTGGACGTCTATGTCCCGTCCAACGCCGCGCTCGTGGCGGCGCTGGGCGACAAGGTCCATGCAGCGAGCACGGTGATCGCAACGCTTCCACGCCATGCTTGAACGCGGTTTCCACAGGCCGCTGCTGAACACCGAGATCCGCAGACGCGGCATCTACCTGCTGCCCAACCTTTTCACCACGGCGGCGCTGTTCGCGGGCTTTTACGCAATCGTGATGGCGATGAATCAGCGCTTCGACAACGCCGCGGTCGCCGTCTTCATCGCGATGATCCTCGATACCCTCGACGGGCGCGTGGCGCGATTGACGCGGACCCAGAGCGCGTTCGGCGCGGAGTACGATTCGCTCTCCGACATGGTCTGCTTCGGCGCTGCGCCGGCCCTCATCATCTACGAGTGGGCGCTGAAGGACCTGGGGCGCTTCGGCTGGATAGCGGCGTTCGTCTATTGCGCCGGGGCGGCGCTCCGCCTGGCGCGCTTCAACACCAATATCGAGGTGGTCGACAAGCGCTTCTTTCAGGGGCTGCCGAGCCCCGCCGCTGCGGCGCTGGTGGCGGGATTTCTGTGGCTTGCGAGCGACAACAAGATTCCGGTGGACGCGTACGGCATGCCCTGGGTGGCTGCGTTTCTGACGCTTTATGCGGGGATCACCATGGTGAGCAACGTGCCCTTCTACAGCTTCAAGGACATCAACATGCGCCGGTCCGTGCCGTTCGCAGTGATCCTGCTGATCGTCCTCGGATTTGTTCTCGTCTCCTCCGATCCCCCGATCGTGCTGTTTCTCCTGTTCGTGGCCTACGGGTTATCGGGATACGCGCACTGGCTTTGGAAGAAGCGCAAACCCCGGCAGCCCGCCCAGTTGCAGTAGCCCGGGAAACCCGTTATATTGCGACGCATGCAATTCCGCACCACCGCTCTCAGCCTTACCCTCGGCAGCCTGCTTCTCGCCGGTCTGCTGCTGCGCCTCGCGCGCACATAACTTCACACTCCCAATTCGGCAGTACCCGGTCGCGGCGCAAGCGGGCGCCGCGGATGCTTTCACGATTTCATCCTGGAGCGGCACCATGAAAGACAAATTGATCATATTCGACACCACCATGCGCGACGGCGAGCAGAGCCCCGGTGCCTCGATGACCAAGGAGGAAAAGTTGCGCATTGCGAGGCAACTGGAACGCATGCGCGTGGATGTGATCGAGGCGGGCTTCCCGGCCTCTTCGAACGGCGATTTCGAGGCGGTGCAGGCGGTTGCGGGCGTGATCAAGGACTCGACGGTGGCCGGCCTGTGCCGCGCCAACGATCGCGACATCCAGCGCGGGATCGATGCGCTGGAGAAAGCGAAATCCGGACGCATTCACATTTTCATCGCGACGAGCGCGCTCCATATGGAAAAGAAGCTGCGCATGACGCCGGAGCAGGTGCTCGAGCAGGCGACGCAGTCGGTGCGCTTCGCGCACAAGCACCGCGACGACATCGAGTTCTCGCCCGAGGACGGCAGCCGCTCCGACCCCGATTTTCTCTGCCGCGTGCTCGAGGCGGTGATCAAAGAAGGCGCCAATACCATCAACATCCCAGATACGGTCGGTTACGCGGTGCCCGAGCAGTTCGGCGAGTTCATCAGGAAGCTGCGGGAGAGGGTGCCTAACTCCGACAAGGCGGTGTGGTCCGTGCACTGCCACAACGACCTCGGCATGGCGGTGGCGAACTCGCTCGCCGCGGTCACGATCGGGGGCGCGCGCCAGATCGAGTGCACGATGAACGGCCTGGGCGAGCGCGCTGGCAACACTTCGCTCGAGGAGGTGGTGATGGCGGTGCGGACCCGCGGTGACTTCTTCAACCTCGCGACGCGCATCGACACCAGCCAGATCGTGCCGGCCTCGCGTCTCGTGTCCCAGATCACCGGATTCGTGGTGCAGCCCAACAAGGCGGTGGTGGGCGCGAACGCCTTTGCCCATGCTTCCGGAATCCACCAGGACGGCGTGCTGAAGAGCCGCGACACCTACGAGATCATGCGCGCGGAGGACGTGGGATGGACCGCGAACAAGATCGTGCTCGGCAAGCTTTCGGGCCGAAGCGCCTTCCGCCAGCGGTTGAAGGAGCTCGGTATCGAGCTCGACGGAGAGGACGCCTACAACAAGGCGTTCCAGCGTTTCAAGGACCTTGCCGACAAGAAGGCCGACATCTTCGACGAGGACCTGCACGCGCTGGTTTCCGACGGAGCGACGGCCGCCGCGGCGGAGCACTGGCAGTTGGTGCGCATGAGCCAAGCGAGCGGCACCGGCGAGCGTCCGCACGCGAAGCTCGTGCTCGCCGAGGCCGGTAAGGAGCGCAAGGCCGATGCCGACGGCGACGGCCCGGTGGATGCGACTTTCAAGGCGATCGAACGAGTGGCCAAGAGCGGCGCCGAACTGCTGCTCTATTCGGTCAATGCGGTCACGCAGGGAACCGAGTCGCAGGGCGAAGTGACGGTGCGTCTCGCGAAAGGCGGGAGGATCGTCAACGGCGTGGGCGCCGACACCGATATCATCGTCGCCTCGGCCAAGGCCTACGTCAATGCTCTCAACAAGCTGCAGAGCAGGATGGAGCGGATCAACCCGCAGATGTGAAGGCGATCGCGCCCGCTGGGGCGTTCACCGCGCGAGTTTCAGCGCCGTCGTAGCGAGCCTTCGGCCGAGCGCCCGGCACAGACTCCGCTCGGTCTCGTCGAAGCCGCGGTCCGAGGCGAGGCCGGACACGTGGGTCGCGCCGTAAGGCGTGCCGCCCGAGCGCGTGTCGAAGAGCTCGCGCTCGGTGTAAGGGAGCCCCACGACCAGCATGCCGTGGTGGAGCAGCGGCAGCATCATCGACACCAAGGTGGTTTCCTGGCCGCCGTGCAGGCTCGCGGTGGAAGTGAAGAGCGCCGCGGGCTTGCCGGCGAGCGCGCCCTTCAGCCACAGATCCGAGGTTCCGTCCCAGAAATGCTTCATCGGGGCCGCCATGTTGCCGAAGCGCGTCGGACTGCCGAGCGCAATCCCTAGGCATTCTTCGAGGTCGCGCGGCTCGCAGTAAGGCGGGCCGGAAGGCGGAATGGCCGGCTCGGCGCCTTCGGTGACGCTCGAGACGCGCGGCACGGTACGCAGCCGGGCGGCCGCGCCTTCGATTTCCTCGATGCCGCGCGCGATCCATTGGGCCATCTCGCGCACCGAGCCGCGATGGCTGTAGTAGAGAACCAGGATGTCGCTCATCGGAAAGGGGCGGTAGGGCCGCTGTTATTATAGGCGACGTTCACGCCTCCGATTGACGCATTCCATGACTCGAGCGCTGCGACGGCTGGGCCGCTTTCTCCTTCACGTGGCGAGACGCTTCGACGAGGTCCGTTGCCTCCAGATCGCCTCGAGCCTCACGTTTACGACGCTGCTTGCGCTGGTGCCGCTCGTGACCATTGCCCTGACGCTCATGTCGGCATTTCCGGTCTTCTCCGGCCTCGGGGAACATATCCATCAGTTCCTGCTCGCCAACATGCTGCCGGAGGCCGCCGGGAAAGTCGTCACCGGCTATATCGAGCAGTTCTCCGGCCGCGCCGGAAGACTGACCGCGCTCGGTACCGCGGTGCTCGCCGTCACTGCGTTCATGATGATGTTCACGATCGAGCGGGCGTTCAACTCCATCTGGCGGGTTTCACGTGCGCGTCCCGTCGCGCAGCGCGTCCTGATCTATTGGGCGACGCTCACGCTGGGCCCCGTGCTGATCGGCGTGAGCCTGTCGATCACTTCGTACATTATCAGCACGTCGCTCGGCTATGCCACGCAGGTTCCGCTCGCGGGCGCGGCGATCGTCGGACTCGCTCCCTTCGTGCTCGCCTGCGCGGCGTTCACATTTCTCTACTATGTGGTGCCGAATCGCGCGGTCAGGCTGCGCCACGCACTTTTGGGAGGCTTCGTCGCGGCGCTTGCGTTCGAGATCATGAAGCGCGGGTTCGCGCTCTATATAGCGAAATTCCCCACCTATACATTGGTCTACGGGGCGTTTGCCGTGATCCCGATTTTCCTCCTGTGGATCTACTTCTCCTGGGTGGTGATCGTGATCGGCGCATTGATCGCGGCGCTCGCGCCGGATTTTGCGGCGCTGGGCGACGCCGGCAGCCCTTCGAGAACCGGCATCGGCGATGTGCTGGAGGTGCTCCTGATCCTCGCGCGCGCCCAGCAGGGCCCCGAGCTGATCGAGCTTGCGCAGATCGCCCGGCGCGCGTCGCTCACGGGCGATCAGGCCGAGACTATCCTTCAGCGCATGGTTGCGCGCGGGTGGGTGACGAGGTCCGCCGGGGACCGTTATGGACTGGTCTGCGACACCGAGAAGCTGCTCATGGCTGAGGTCTATCGCGAGTTCGTGCTGGACGGCAGAGGGCTCGCGGGCGCGGCGCGCAGCGATGCCGTGAGAGCGTTCCTGGAACGATTCGCCGGGCGCGCCGACGACGCCCTGAACCTGCCGCTCAAACGCCTGCTGGAGAGCGAGGCCGCCTGAATCGGCTAGAATCGCCGGGCCTGGAGCCGCTGATGCCGACCCAATGAAGACGATCCCGCGCGCCGAGCGCCTGATCGTAGCCCTCGATGTTCCGAGCGCCGAAGCGGCGAAGTCGCTCGTACAGCGTCTCGGGGACAGCACGAGCTTCTACAAGATCGGCCTGCAGCTATTCATGGCCGACGGCTACTTCGGCCTGATCGATTGGCTCTCGCGCCAGGGGAAGAAGGTGTTCGTCGATCTGAAATTCTTCGATGTTCCGGAAACCGTCGGAGCGGCGGTGCGGGGACTCCGCGGCCGGGGAGTGACTTTTGCGACCGTGCACGGCAACCAGCCGATTCTCGAGGCGGCGGGAAAGGAAAAGGGGGAGGTGAAGATCCTCGCCGTCACCGCGCTCACCAGCCTCGATCAGGGCGATCTCGAAGATCTCGGCTTTCAATGCGATATCCAGAAGCTGGTGCTGTCGCGCGCACGGCGGGCGCTCGAGGCCGGCTGCGACGGGGTGATTTCCTCGGGACTGGAGGCGCCGTTGCTCAAGCGGGAGCTCGGCGGGCGGTTGCTGGTCGTGACGCCGGGAATCCGCCCGGTACAGAATCGGCCGAGCGACGATCAGAAACGCACGGTCGACGTCGCGCAGTCGTTCGCCAACGGCGCCGATTACATCGTCGTCGGCAGACCGATTCATCAGGCGTCCGACCCTCGGGCCGCGGCGCTGGGAATTCAGGCCACTATCGCGGCCGTATTTTCGGCGTGACGTGGCGCGGCGACTACCCGGGTGAGGCGCGAGGGCTGAGTAAGGGCAAGTTTGCCCTGATAGCGCCAGACGCCGCGCCAGGCGCCGATCACGAGACCGGGATATCCGGGCCTGCCCGCCGTGCCGTTGTAGCGGCCCAGCGCGCGTACCAGGTCGCCTTTCTCGACGCGGAGGTAGTGCTTCAGAATGACGCAGCCGTAGCGCAGGTTGGTGCGCAGACTGAACAGGTTGTCGCCCTTGCGGCCGACCACCCCCACCCAGAACGGCATGACCTGCATGTAACCCCGGGCGCCGGAGCGCGATACGGCGTACTTGCGGAAATTGCTCTCGACCTGGATCAACGCGAGCACGAGCTGCGGATCGAGCCCGGCACGGATCGCCTCGAAATGTATCGTGCGCAGGAATTCCACGCGGGACTGGAAGCTGGGAATTCGGGTTTCCAGGCGCTGCGACATCTCGGTGAGCCAGTTGACCGCCTCGGCCGAATCGGTGAAGCCATGACGCGGCGCCGGCTTGTCCGCGATCGAGGCCTGCAGGTCCGCGCGTACTTCGGCGGCAAGCGGCTCGTAGATCTGGTCCCCCGCCGGAGCGTAGCCGGGAAGCGCGATCGCGAGCAGGCCGAGAGCGGCGCGCTTCATCGTGAACTCGGGCGCAGCGGCGCAAGCGGATCGCCGAGCGGGAACTTTTTCGCTTCCTTCTCTCGCCGGCCCTGATACTCGACCACGCCTTCCTTGAGTCCGCGCTCGCCGACGACGATGCGGTGGGGAATGCCGATCAGCTCGATGTCGGCGAACATCACGCCCGGCCGCTCGTCGCGGTCGTCGAACAGCACCTCGACGCCGGAGGCTGAGAGTTTCTGATACAGGGCATCGGCGGCCTCGCGCACCGCGGCACTCTTGCCGTAGCCGATGGGCACCAGAGCCACCTGGAATGGCGCGATCGATTCGGGGAAGACGATGCCGCGCTCGTCGTGGCTTTGCTCGATCGCGGCGCCGACGATGCGCGTGATGCCGATGCCATAGCAGCCCATCTCGAAGGGACGGCTGTCGCCGCCCTCGTCGAGGAACGTCGCCTTCATCGCCTCGGAGTACTGGGTGCGCAGCTGGAAGATTTGGCCGACCTCGATGCCGCGCTGGATTTCGAGGGTGCCCCTGCCGTCGGGGCTCGCGTCGCCGGCGACGACCTTGCGCAGATCGGCGAGCTGGGCGGGCTCGGGGCAGTCGCGCCCGAAGTTGACGCCGGTCAGGTGAAATCCTTCCTCGTTCGCGCCGCAGACGAAATCGCTCATCGTGGCTACGGTGCGGTCCGCGAGGACTTTGATTTCCGGGCGTATGCCCACCGGGCCGATATAGCCGGGTTTGCAGCCCAGATGCCGCTCGATTTCGGCGTCGCTCGCGAAGCGGAACGGATCGAAGTGTGCGATCTTCTGGACCTTGATTTCGTTCAGCGCATGGTCGCCTCGCAGAAGCAGAAGGGAAAATTCGCCGTCGTGCATGACCGCGATCGCCTTGACTGTCCTGTCGATGGGCAGGCCGAGCAGTTCGGCCACATCTTCACAGCGGGTCTTCCCGGGAGTCGGGACTTTCTTCATCGCCTGCGCGGGCGCTCGCCGCGGCGTTTTCGGCGCGACGGCCTCGGCAAGCTCGACGTTCGCGGCGTAATCGGACTGCGGGCAATACGCGATCGCATCCTCCCCGGATTCTGCGAGGACGTGGAACTCCTGCGAGTCCGTGCCGCCGATGGCGCCGGGGTCTGCTGCGACGGCGCGGAATTTCAGCCCCAGGCGGGTGAAGATGCGCGTGTACGTGTCGTACATGTTCCGGTATTCGCGCTGCAGGTCGGCGTAATCGGCGTGAAAGGAGTAGCCGTCCTTCATGGTGAACTCGCGCCCGCGCATGACTCCGAAGCGCGGCCGGATCTCGTCGCGGAACTTGGTCTGGATCTGATAAAAATGGACCGGCAGCTGCCGGTAGCTGCGAATGTCGCGGCGCGCGATATCGGTAACCACTTCCTCGTGCGTTGGCCCGACGCAGAAGTCGCGTTCATGGCGGTCCTTGAGGCGCAGCAGCTCCGGCCCGTACTTGTGCCAGCGCCCCGATTCCTGCCAAAGCTCCGCCGGCTGCACCGCGGGCATGAACAGCTCGATCGCCCCGGCGCGGTTCATCTCCTCGCGCACGATCGCCTCGACCTTGCGCACCACCCGCAGCCCGAGCGGCATCCAGGTGTAAATGCCGCCGGCGAGCCTGCGGATAAGGCCCGCGCGAACCATCAGCTTGTGGCTGACGAGCTCCGCGTCGGCGGGAGCTTCCTTGAGCGTCGCAAGGAAATACCGGGAAGCGCGCATAGCAGGGAGGCGAGAGAAGGACGCGACATTCTACTTGAACTCGCGAGCTTCGCAGTCGGGGCGCGGCTCACGCCTTCTAATCGCGCGCGATTTGTGAAAGAATGGGCGTGGACGGATTTTTGCTGGATTGTGTATGCTCGATCGAGACGGCTATCGGCCGAACGTCGGCATCATTCTCTGCAACTGGCGCAACGAGGTTTTCTGGGGCAAGCGCGTCAAGGAACACTCCTGGCAGTTCCCGCAGGGCGGGATCAAGGTCGGGGAAACGCCGGTGCAGGCGATGTACCGCGAGCTGCGGGAAGAGGTGGGCCTGTTGCCCTCCCATGTGAAAATCCTGGGACGGACGCGCAACTGGCTCCGCTACGAGGTGCCCGCCCGGTGGCTCAAGCGGGACTGGCGCGGCAACTACCGCGGCCAGAAGCAGATCTGGTTCCTGCTGAGGCTGGTCGGTCGCGACTGCGATGTTCACCTGCGGGCTTCAGAGAAACCGGAATTCGACGCCTGGCGCTGGAACGACTACTGGGTGCCTCTCGACTCGGTAATCGATTTCAAACGCGACGTCTATCAGCAGGCGCTCAGCGAGCTGGCGCGCTATCTGCTGCGCGGCCAGCGCCGCAAATCCCTTCCGGCGGAAACCGCATCGCGCTGATTGCCGGGCACGACGCTTTTGGAGACGAGGCCGTCATGACGCTCGACTCGCCTGCGCTTTCGGTGGCGCTCGGGCATTGATCTCTGGAAGCGCTTGACATTCGGGCCGGGCGGAAGTTACACTAGGTCTATTCATTAGAGTAAGTCTAATTACAGCTCGACAAGGAGACGTCAATGCAACTCAAAGGCTCAAAGACCCACGGCAATCTCAAGGCGGCATTCGCAGGCGAGTCACAGGCGAACCGCCGTTATCTTTATTTTGCGGCGAAGGCCGACGTCGAGGGCCAAAACGACGTCGCCGCGGTATTCCGGTCCACCGCCGAAGGCGAAACCGGTCATGCGCACGGACACCTCGAATACCTGGAGCAATGCGGCGATCCGGCGACCGATCTTCCGTTCGGCGGCACGCGCTTGAACCTGAAGGCGGCCATAGCCGGAGAGACGCACGAATACACCGACATGTATCCCGGCATGGCGAAGGCCGCGCGCCAGGAAGGCTTCGCCGAGATCGGCGACTGGTTCGAGACGCTCGCCAAAGCGGAGCGCTCGCACGCCAACCGCTTCCAGAAGGCTCTCGACGCGCTCGCTGACTAGGCGGTTAAATCCGGACGCCGCCGGCGCCGGATTAACTCCGCGAGTTGGAGAGGGCCGTTCGGCCCCTCAACTCGCGGGGGTGATGCGTACGTTCTCCCCATGACCATTCGTGAAGGCAGCCTGGAAGCCCCGACCCGCCATCCGGTGGCGTGGCGCCTGCCGGATTTCTACGACGAAGTGAAACTGTTCGCCGAGCTCGAGCGCATATTCGGCATCTGTCACGGCTGCCGGCGCTGCGTCAACCTGTGCACGGCGTTTCCGACGCTCTTCGATCTCGTGGACGCGAGCGCGACGCTCGAAGTCGACGGCGTGGAGAAGTCGCAGTTCTGGAAGATCGTCGACCAGTGCTACCTCTGCGACATGTGCTACATGACGAAATGCCCGTACGTGCCGCCGCATCCCTGGAACGTGGATTTCCCGCACCTGATGCTGCGCGCCAAGGCAGTCAAGTTCAGGAAAGGGGAGGTGAAGCTGCGAGACCGGCTGCTTTCCTCCACCGACGCCATCGGCAAGCTCGCCGCCATCCCTGTCGTGGCGCAGGTCGTGAACGCGGTCAACCGCAATGCCGCCGCGCGCGCGCTCATGGAAAGGGCGATCGGGGTTCACCGGGAACGCAAGTTGCCGTCCTACAGCCCCGGCACGTTTCGCGGACGGGCCGTCGCGAGCCGAGCCCACAAGGCTCGCAACGGTGAGCTCACGCCGGGGAAAGTCGCGGTATTTTCGACCTGCTACGTGAATTACAACGAGCCGGGCATCGGTCACGATCTTCTCGCGGTTCTCGATCACAACGAGATTCCCTACGTGGTTGTGGAGAAAGAGGCCTGTTGCGGCATGCCCAAGCTCGAGCTCGGCGATCTCGAGGGCGTCGAGCGACTGAAGGCGGTGAACGTTCCGCGACTCGTCAAGCTCGCGCGCGAAGGCTACGCCATTCTTACCGCGGTGCCGTCGTGCACCCTGATGTTCAAAAGCGAGCTGCCGCTGCTGTTTCCCGACGATGCCGAAGTCAAGGCGGTAAGCGAGGCGATGTTCGACCCGTTCGAGTACTTTGTCCTGCGCAAGCGCGACGGGCTGCTCAAGACCGACTTCAAGAAACCGCTTGGCAAGGTGTCCTACCATATTCCGTGCCATTCGCGCGTGCAGAACATGGGGCAGAAGACCCGTGAAACGCTGCAATTCGTGCCGGGGACCACGCTGAACACCGTGGAGCGCTGCTCCGGCCACGACGGAACCTGGGGCGTCAAATCCGAGTACTACGAAAACTCCATGAAGATCGGGCGGCCGGTGTTCCGGCAGATGGCCGGTAACGAGCCCGACTACGTCAGCTCGGACTGCCCGATCGCCGCCCGCCACATAGAGCAGGGCATGGGCGAAAGCCGGGCAAAAAAGGCGCATCCCTTGTCGCTGCTGCGCATTGCCTACGGAATTTGAGCCTACCCCGGATAACGATGAGAGCCATGCCCCGGATCGACCGCGCAAGCCTGATGACGCTTGAAGCCTACGCTCGCGAGCGCCCGCAATTCCGGGCGAAGGTAATGGCCCACAAGAAGGACCGCACGGTTCAGCTCGGCGAGCATCTCAAGCTCATTTTCGAAGACGAGCTCACCATACGTTACCAAGTACAGGAGATGCTGCGCGTCGAGCGGATCTTCGAGGAAGAAGGCATCCGGGAAGAGCTCGATGCCTACAACCCGCTGGTTCCGGACGGCCGTAATCTGAAGGCGACGATGATGCTCGAGTTTCCCGATCCCGACGAGCGCCGAAAGTGGCTCGAGGACCTGATAGGGGTCGAAGACAAGGTGTGGATACAGGTGGCCGGGTACGAGCGAGTCTGGGCCATTGCCGACGAGGATCTCGAGCGGGAAAACGAGGAGAAGACCTCGTCGGTACATTTCCTTCGCTTCGAGCTTACCGACGACATGGCGCAAGCGCTCAAGAAAGGTACGGGGCTGGCGATCGGGGTCGATCACCCGCGCTACGCGGTGACGCTCGAGACGCCGCCCGCCGTACGAAACGCTCTGGCGCTGGACCTGGTTTGAGGCCCTTCCGCGGCTCTTCCGCTCTCATTCTGCTGTCGGCGCTGGTTGCCTGCGCCCGGCCGTTGCTTGGTGGTAGCTAGATCGGCTTACCGCTGCAGCAGCACTAAATTGTGGCTTCGGCCGCCCCGCGTCGCGGACGATGCCGCGACTTTGGGGCTTAACTTGCTCGGCAAGTCAGCCTGCGCCGCAACCTTGTCCTGCTAGAGCAGAACAAGGTTGTCGCGGTGGATGAGTTCAGGTTCGTCGATGTAGCCGAGCACGGTCTCGATCTCGCTTGACGCGCGCCCGGCAATGCGGCGTGACTCCTGCGCGCTGTAGTTCACCAATCCCCGTGCGACCTCGACGCCGTCGGGAGAGATGCAAGCGACAACCGCGCCGCGCTCGAACTCCCCTTCGATGCCTTTGACGCCGATCGGCAGGAGGCTTTTGCCTCCCGAGCGCAACGCCTTAGTCGCCCCCGCGTCGATGCTGATCCGTCCGGCAACCTGCAGGTGATCGGCGAGCCACTGCTTGCGCGCCGCCAGCGGTGTGGTTTTCGCCGAGAGCAGGGTACCTATGGCTTCTCCGCCGGCAAGCCTGACCAGAACATCGGGCTCGTGCCCGGAAGCGATCACCGTTTGGGCGCCCGAGCGCGCGGCGCGCTTGGCCGCGAGCACTTTGGTGAGCATGCCGCCCTTGGCGATACTGGAACCGGTCCCCCCTGCCATCTCTTCGAGCCTTGCCTCCCCGGCCTGCGCTCCTTGTATCAGCGTTGCCTGGGGATTGCGCCGCGGATCGTCCGTGTAAAGCCCTTGCTGGTCGGTCAGGATGATCAGGCAGTCGGCTTCGACGAGATTGGTCACCAGCGCGCCGAGCGTGTCGTTGTCGCCGAACCGGATCTCCTCGGTGACGACGGTGTCGTTCTCATTGATGACCGGAATGATCCCCAACCCGAGCAGCGTCAGCAAAGTGGAACGGGCGTTGAGATAGCGCTGCCGGTCGGCGAGATCGGCGTGCGTGAGCAGCACCTGCGCCGTGCGCAGTCCGTGCTGGCGGAAGCACGATTCGTAGACCTGCACGAGTCCCATCTGCCCGACCGCGGCGGCGGCTTGCAACTGGGGCATGGCGTGCGGGCGCTTGGTCCAGCCGAGGCGCTGCATCCCTTCGGCAATGGCGCCGCTCGATACCAGCACGACTTCTTTGCCGGCCGCGCGCAATCTGGCAATTTGGGCTGCCCAGCGCGCGATCGCCGAGGCGTCCAGCCCGGCGCCCCGGTCTGTCACCAGGGAGCTGCCGACCTTGACGACCAAACGCTTTGCTTCCTTCATGCCGCCTTTCCGGTTTCCAGAAACTTCATCACCGCGAAACTGAGTTCGCGGCAACCTTCGCCGGTGAGCGCGGAGATGCAAAAGCTGGGGGCCCGCCAGCGCAAGCCGCGGGCAAACTTGGCGGCCACCGCCTCGCGCTCCGCAGCGGGGAGCATATCCATTTTGTTCAGCACCAGCCAGCGCGGCTTGCGGTGCAAGGCCGGATCGAATTTCCTCAACTCGGCCGCGATGGCGCGAGCGTCCCGTACCGGATCGGCGCCGTCGTCAACCGGCGCCGCATCGACGATATGCAAGAGCAGCCGCGTCCGCGCGAGATGCCTGAGAAACTGGTGCCCCAGCCCCGCTCCCTCGGCCGCTCCTTCGATGAGTCCGGGGATGTCGGCGACCACGAAACTGCGGTCGACTCCTACCCGCACCACTCCGAGGTGCGGATGCAAAGTGGTAAACGGGTAGTCGGCGACCTTGGGGCGCGCGGCGGAAATGGCGCGAATGAAAGTGGATTTTCCGGCATTGGGCAGACCGAGCAATCCGACGTCGGCAAGCACTTTCAGCTCGAGCTTGAGCGTGCGATGCTCCCCGGGCTCGCCGGGGGTCGCCTTTCGAGGCGTGCGATTGGTGCTCGATTTGAAATTGACGTTGCCTAGCCCCCCCTTGCCGCCCCGCGCAAGCAACGCGACCTGCTCGTGTGCGGCCAGATCGGCGACTGTTTCTCCGGTTTGCGCGTCCGTGATCACCGTGCCCACAGGCATGCGCAGCACCACATCATCGGCGCTTTTCCCGCTGCATTGGGCGCCACGCCCGTGCCCGCCGTCCCGCGCACGGTGAATGCGCGCGAAGCGATATTCGACGAGGGTGTTGATGTTTCGATCGGCGAGCGCATAGATGCCGCCGCCGCCGCCGCCGTCTCCCCCGTCGGGTCCGCCGCGCGGCACGTTCTTCTCGCGCCTGAAGCTCACAACGCCGTCACCGCCCTTGCCGGCGTGGATCTCGATGCGCGCTTCGTCGATGAATTTCATGGAGAGCGAGGCCGTGGAAATAAAAAAGCCCTATCGCGCGGATAGGGCTTTTGCGGGGGTGACAATTCTATTAAGCCGGAACCACGCTGACGGTTTGTTTGCGGTCCGGTCCCTTGAACTTGAACTGAATCTTGCCGCTGACCTTTGCGAACAAGGTATGGTCCTTGCCGATGCCGACATTGTCTCCGGGATGAACGCGAGTGCCGCGCTGGCGAACGATGATGCTGCCTGCGGCCACGATTTGCCCGCCGTAGCGCTTCACCCCGAGTCGCTTTGACTGGGAATCGCGGCCATTGCGGGAACTGCCGCCCGCTTTCTTGTGTGCCATGGTTGTCCTTGCTCTCCGACGCGGCGCTCAGGTTTCCGTGATCCCGGTGATCTGGATCTCGGTGTAGCCCTGCCGATGGCCGCGGTGTCTCTTGGAATTCTTGCGCCTGCGCAGCTTGAACGTCATCGCTTTTTCGCCTAGCCCGTGAGATATGATCTTCGCCTTGACCGATGCCCCTTTTACCACGGGGGTTCCGACCTTGAGGGCCGCACCGTCACTGACGAGGAGCACCTCGTCGAGCATGAGCTCGCCGCCCACGGCGACGGGAAGCTTTTCGATCCTCAGTTTTTCCCCGGCGGAAACGCGGTACTGTTTGCCTCCGGTTCTGATCACCGCGTACATGCCGATCTCCGAATCGCTCTGGAAAAAGACGAAATTATACATACCTTTAGCGGGTATGGTCAAAGAAATTATGCTATGCTGATCTCCCGCCGCCAAGTCGATTCCGCAGTGCGATAGTCCCCTTTGCAGCCCGAACTTCTCCGCAACCTCATCGCCGCGGACATGCTCGCCGTCGATGCCATGATCCGGCGCCGGCTCGAGTCCGATGTCGTGCTCGTCCGCCAGATCGCGGAATACATCATCGCCGGAGGCGGCAAGCGGCTGCGCCCCGCGCTGGTTTTCCTTGCCGCCGGGGCGACCGGCTATTGCGGCGAGCACCATGTCGAGCTCGCCGCCGTCGTAGAGTTCATTCATACGGCGACGCTGCTGCACGATGATGTCGTCGACGAGTCCGAGCTGCGGCGCGGCCGCAGGACGGCCAATGCCGAGTTTGGAAACGCGGCGAGCGTGCTCGTCGGAGACTTCCTGTACTCGCGCGCCTTCCAGATGATGGTCGCCGTGCGAAGCATGCGCGTCATGGCGGTGCTCGCGGACGCGACCAACGCGATCGCCGAGGGCGAGGTGCTGCAACTGTTGAATGCCCACAATTTCGCGGTGAGCGAGGCGGCCTACCTCGAGGTCATCCGGCGTAAGACCGCAAAACTCTTCGAAGCGGCGGCGCAACTGGGCGCCATACTCGGCGAGGCGAGCGCCGAGCTCGAGCAGGGCCTCGCGCGCTACGGCATGCACCTGGGGACGGCATTCCAGCTGATCGACGACGTGCTGGACTATTCCGGCGACGCCGCGCATACCGGCAAGAACCTGGGCGACGACCTGAGAGAGGGCAAACCGACATTGCCCCTGATCCACGTGATGCAGCGCGGATCGCCCGGGCAGGCGGCGCTGGTGCGCTCGGCGATCGAGCACGGGGGCCGGGAAGATTTCAGGGCAGTCCTGGACGCCATTCACTCGACAGGCGCGCTCGATTACGCGAGGAGCAAAGCCAAAGAGGAGGCCCGGTTGGCGTGCGAAGCCATCGTAGCGCTGCCGAATTCAAGTTTCCGGGATTCTTTGCTAGAATTGTCAGCCTTCGCGGTCGAGCGTGATTACTAGTCTTCCCGAAGCGCTCTCGCCTCCGCACCGGTTCCTGTCCGACTCGGGGTGTAGCTCAGCCTGGTAGAGTACTGCGTTCGGGACGCAGGAGTCGCTGGTTCGAATCCAGTCACCCCGACCAATTTCCCGCCCAAGCCGTCCGTCACGCGGCGCCGGTATAATGCCAGACTGAAAAAAGACCCGCCTGTCCGACGCCGCGAGTTGGAGCTGTCAAGCCGTTCAACCCGCGAATCTCGCCCCGGCGGCATCCTGGGAGGCCATCGTTTGAGCAAGCTCCTCCTTCTGATCGTCGCCATAATCGTCGCCTACTTCGTCGTGAAGGGCTTGACGCGCAAGCGGCGCGAGCGCGCCGCACCCCCGCCGCCGGGCGAGACCATGGTTCCCTGCGCGCGCTGCGGCGTCAATCTTCCGCGCAGCGAAGCACTGGAGGCGGCGGGCGGCTTCTTCTGCAGCGAAGAGCACCGCCGGCTCGGCGCCGGCTGAGAAGGGTCATGGCGGGGTCCGCGGTGCTCGGCTCGTCGTGGCCCCCGCAGCAGGGGGCCGTGGCGGACTCGTTCTGGGTCTCGCTCAAGTACTTCAACTTCTATCGCATCGCGGTCGCCGCGATGTTCCTTCTTGCGGCGCTTGTCTACGGCGACGACCTCGGTCTCGGCAGCCACGATCTCAAGGCGTTCGTCTATACCTGTGCGGTCTATCTGGCGCTCGCGGTGGCATTTCACCTCGCGCTGCGAAAACTGCCGGGGTCCTTCAACCTTCAATTGACGCTGCACATCGTCTCCGATATCGCGGCGGTGGTCGTGCTGATGTACGCCTCGAGCGGCATTCGCAGCGGCCTCGGCGTGATGCTGCTCATTTCCCTCGCGGGCGCGGCGCTGGTCAGCCGGGGCACGCTGATGCTCTTTTATGCCGCGCTGGCGTCGATCGCCGTGCTCCTCGAGCAGACCTACTGGGTGCTCGTGCAGGACTCGAGCACCGCGAACTATCTCCAGCCGGGGCTGCTGTCGATCGGTTTCTTCGTCACCGCGCTCATCACCAATCAGCTCGCGCGGCGCCTGATCCTGAACGAGCGCCTCGCGCGGCAGCGCGGCGCCGACCTCGCCGACCAGCTGCGGATCAACCGATTGATCAGCCGCGATGTTCAGGACGGGGTGCTCGTCGTCGATGCCAACGGCCTGGTGTACCAGCACAATCCGCGGGCGGCGGATCTGGTCGGGCGCTTCCCGCCCGAATTGAGTCAGATCGAGGAATACTCGGAGGAGCTCGCGCAAGGGCTTGCCGCCTGGCGAGCCGGCGAGGGTGCGAGCAGCGTGAATATGCGTTTTGCCGAGAGCGGCCGTCTGGTCCGCGCGCGCTTCCTGGCGGCGGGCGTGGCAGGTGGCAGCTTCAGCCTGGTGTTCCTCGAGGACTTGTCCAAGCTCCAGGAACAGGCTCAGCAACTTAAGCTCGCGGCGCTCGGAAGGCTCACGGCCAACATCGCCCACGAAATCCGCAATCCCCTGTCGGCGATTACCCACGCGGGCGACCTGCTGCACGAAGAGCAGCGCGGGCCGCAGAGGGAACGCATGGTGCAGATCATCCGGGATAACGCGCGGCGCCTCGAGCGCATGGTGCACGACGTGCTGGAGCTCTCGCGACGCGACCGCGTCCAGCCGGAAACGATCCGGGTGCGGCCGTACCTGTTTACGTTTATCGACGAGTTCGCCCAGAACGAAACCATCCCGAGCGGGAGCTTCTCCATCGACGCCGCCGAGAACGTCGTCGTGGAGTTCGACCGCGCGCATCTCAACCAGGTTCTCTGGAACCTGCTGCGCAACGCCTGGCGACACTGTCGCAAGCAGGCAGGGAGCGTGCGTCTGGCGGCTTGGCGTCGGGTAAACCGAGTAGAATTGCACGTCATTGACGACGGCGAAGGCGTGGCAAGAGAACTGCAGGCGCAGCTGTTCGAGCCGTTTTTCACGACACTCGCGAGCGGCACCGGACTCGGCCTCTACATCGCCCGCGAGCTGTGCGTCGCCAACGGCGCGAGCCTCGATTATCTGGACCGTTACCAGGGCGCGGACTTCAGGATCCTATGGCAGGCACCGTAGCGAACCGGCGCGCGGAACGGCGGGCGAATTCCGACCAGGGTGCCGTGCTGGTCGTAGACGACGAGGCGGACATCCGCGAGCTGCTCGAGCTGTCGC
>WNFU01004015.1_pt1 | contig 19031 bp, 17 predicted proteins | sample 5400121 | NCBI WGS metagenome assembly WNFU01 (sample SAMN13153360, study PRJNA577476) | soil metagenome | isolation source: 100 cm soil or saprolite under grassland replicate 1 | place: USA:California | collected 2016-06-15 | reverse complement strand
CGCGGCTTCGCCTGTGGAGCGAGCACCTCGAGCGTCCGGTCGGCGAGGTGGACGGCGATCCCACGCGGGTGATCGACGACCTCTGGAAGCCGATCGCGTACGAGCAGCTGGCGAGGCGCCGCGAAGGGCTCGAGCCGACGCACCGGCTGCTGGAGCTTCCGCACCTGTCGCGGCGGACGCGCCGCCTGCTCGGCCCCGTGCAGGGCCTGCTCGTGGACGGCTGAAGTTACATACGCAGCGCGCGCGGCAAGGAAGCAGCCGTGGCAACAAGGAGGCAGCTGCCGCCGGACGTCACTGCGGCGTTCGACGAGGTTCCGGCGGCGGGTGACCGGTTCGCGGCGCTGCCCGCGCAGCGTCAGGCCGAGTGGCTCGCGTGGCTCGATCGCGGCCGCGGCGGCCGCGCGCGTCAGCGTCGACTCGAGGAGATGGTGGGCCGGCTCGCCCCGGCGCGGGCCGCCGCGGCGGAAGAGGAGGTCGCCGAGCCGGTCCCGCCGCCGCCGACGCGGGAGTGGTGGCCGTGGTTGCTCCTGCTCCTCCTGCTCGTCGTCGGCGGGCTGATCGCGTGGTGGCTCCTCACGCGCGGCGACGACAAGACGACCGTTCCCAACGTGATCGGTCTGCGGCAGCAGGTGGCGGAGACGCGAATCCACGACGCCGATCTGAAGGTGCTGACGGCGCAGGGCTTCAGCGACCGGCCCCAGGGGATCGTCTTCAAGCAGCGCCCGGGCGCGGGGACGCAGCTCGACGAAGGCCAGACGGTCACGATCACGATTTCCAGCGGCCCGGCGCGAGTCGCGGTTCCGGACGTCGGCGGTCTCCCGCAGCAGGCGGCAGTCAAGCAGTTGATGGCCGCGGGCTTCGATCCGAAGGTGAAGCGCGTCGCCTCCAGCAAGAAGAAGGGGATCGTCGTCGACCAGGCGCCGCTGCCCGGCGTGACGGCCCTGAAGGGCTCGACGGTGAACATCAGCGTCTCCAGCGGCGTGAAGCCGGTGATCGTTCCCTCGGTCGTCGGGTTGAAGCAGAACGTCGCCGTCCAGAAGCTGACGGCCGTCGACCTCGTGCCGCAGATCCAGAATGCCTCGTCGACGCGCCCGAAGGGGACGGTCTTCGCACAGAAGCCTCCGGGGGGCAAGGAAGTCGACAAGGGCTCGAAGGTGACGATCAACGTCTCCAGCGGTCCGGGGACCCCCGCGACGACGACGACCACTACCGCCACCACCACGACGACGACCACGACGACCACGACCGCTGCGCGTGTGCGTGCGCCCAACGTGAGAGGACTCGCGGTCGTCGCGGGGCTGCGCCGCCTGAACGCCGCGGGGTTGCGTCCGACCGTCCGCTACGTCAATGCTAGGCAGCGCGCCGGAGTCATCGTCGCCGAGATTCCCGCGGGTGGAACGAGTCTGGCCCGGGGCTCACGCGTCCGCATCAACGTCTCCAAGGGCCCGAATCCCGCGGCGGCGGCGACCGTTCCGAACGTCGTCGGCCAGGATCAGGCCTCCGCATCGACGACGATCCGGCAGGCCGGCTTCCGCGTCGTCGTGCTCTTCCGGCCGACGACGAATCAGAGCCAGGACGGCGTCGTGATCGAGCAGCAGCCGGCCGCGGGTTCCAGCATCCCGCGCGGCTCGTACGTTGCCCTGTTCGTAGGCGCTTTCACCGGCTAACCGGGGCCCAGGCAACCGGACCAGCGAGGCGCCGGGCAGGCGCCTTCACTCTCGGGTGAAGAGCGGAGCCGCCGCGCACGGAGCCTTACGGCCGCCGCAGTCGCGCGCGCGGCTCCACGAAAAGTAGACCCGTGGCATGCCGGAAACTTGCTGGCCACGGGAGCCTCTAGCTTCGTCGGAGCGCCTGTGGCCGGCGGATGCTGTGCCCCGGATCGGGGAGGCCGACGGCCGCGCACCGGGGAGCGACGCCGAGGCGCGGCACGCCGACGATGAAAGCGTGCTCCGAAAGGCTGTCCTCTCCGCAGTGGTGCTCGGCGCGACGCTGGTCGCCGCGCCGAGCGTCCTCGGTGCCGTGGGCGGCCAGCGCATCGGCGACGCGCCGTTCGCGCAGCGCACCGTTGCCACGCACGGCCGGCAGGCGGGGCCGCGGGCGGCTCGTTCCGCATCGAGTCGGTGCCCGGGGACGGCACGATCGTCGAAGCGTGGATTCCGGCCCTCGACGAAGCCGAGCAGCTGCTGCCGGAACTGGCGGTGCGCTAACGGGATAGTGTCCGCCGCGGGTGGACGACTCGCGTGCGACCCACCTCGAGTGCCTCCGGTCACAGCGATTCGACCTGCTCGTCGTCGGCGGTGGGATCATCGGCGCGGGCGTCGCGGAGCTTGCGGCCCGTCACGGCTTCGCCGTCGCGCTCGTCGAGCGGGACGACTTCGCGGCGGGGACGTCGAGCGCATCCTCGAAGCTCGTCCACGGCGGTCTCCGCTACCTGCGGATGGGCCACTTCTCGCTGGTCCGGGAGGCGCTCGACGAGGTGCGGGCACTGAGCGACATTGTCGCGCCGCACCTGGTGCGCCGGCTCGCCTTCGTGTTGCCCGTCTACCGCGGCGGGCCGTACGGCCGGATCCCGATCCGAGGCGCGCTCTGGTCGTACGCGGGACTGACCGGCGCCATCTCGGAGCGCGGCCGGATGATCGCGCCGGCGGCCGCCGCCGAGCTCGTGCCGCCGCTCCGGCGCGACGGTCTGCGCGCCGCCGGCCTGTATCCAGACGCGCAGACGGACGATGCCCGGCTCACGCTTGCGAACGTGCGCGGCGCGGCCGAGGCAGGAGCCGTCGTCCTCAACCGCGCCGAGCTCGTCGGGCTCGAGCGCGGGCCGGTCGCCGAGGTCCGGGTCGATGGTGAGACGGTCGCTGTCGGCGCGCGCACGCTCGTCAACGCGACGGGCGCGTGGATCGACGAGGTGCGGCGGCTCGAGGATCCGGGCGCGGGGACGTCCGTGGTGCTGAGCAAAGGCTCGCACCTCGTCCTCGACCGGCGCGAGGACTGGGGTGCGGCGCTCACCGTTCCGGTCGAGGCGGCGCGAGTCGTCTTCGCGATTCCCTGGGCGGGGACGCTGCTGATCGGGACGACGGATACGCCGTTCGAGGGCGACGCACGCAATGTGCGTCCGTCAGCGGCCGAGGAGGAGCAGATCCTCGGCGAGGTCGGGCTCACCGTCGATCTCTCGGGCCACGGTGTCCGCGCGCGGTTTGCCGGCGTTCGCGTGCTTCCGGCCGGCGCCGCCGACACCGTGCGCGCGCCACGTGAGACCACGTTGAGCCGAGGCCGGCTCGGGATGCTCTCGGTCGCGGGCGGGAAGCTGACCACGTACCGCCGGATCGCGCTCGCCGTCCTCCATGCGCTGCGGCCCGACCTCGAGCTCGACCGCATCGACAGGCGCCCGCGCCCGCTGCCCGGCGCCGCTGATCCGGAGGTCGCGGCCGATGTCCTGCGGCGTCGCCATCCCGACCTTCCGCCGCGGCTCGCAGAGCGGCTCGCCCAGACGTACGGGACCCTGGCGGAGGAGGTGATCGCCGCCGGCCCGCTCGAGCCGCTTGCGGACGGCATCGCCGAGACGGAGGCCGAGGTGCTGTACGCGCGGGCTCACGAGTGGGCGCTGACGCCGGAGGACGTGCTCCGCCGCCGGACGACGCTCGCCTTGACCGGCCGCGACTGGCCGGCCGTGCGCGAGCGAGTCGACGCGCTGTTGAAGTCGTGATCCTCGCGATCGACCAGGGCACGACGAGCACGACCTGCCTCGTGGTCGACGAGGAGCTGCGGATCCGCGGCCGCGGCTACCGCGAGCTGCCGCAGCACTTCCCCAGGCCCGGCTGGGTCGAGCACGATCCCGAGGAGATCTGGCAGAGCGTCCTCGCCGTTGCCGAAGAGGCGGTCCGCGCCGCGAGGATTCGGCCCGACGAGCTTCGCGCGATCGGGATCACGAACCAGCGCGAGACGACGCTGCTCTGGGAGCGGGCGAGCGGGCGGCCGGTCGCGCCGGCGATCGTCTGGCAGGACCGCCGCACCGCCGAGCGCTGCCGCGAGTTGCCCGCGGAGCTGATTCGGCGGCGGACGGGTCTCGTCCCCGACCCGTACTTCTCGGCCACGAAGCTCGAGTGGCTGCTCGCGCGAACGGAGCTGCCGGCGACCGCGCTCGCCTTCGGGACGGTCGACTCGTGGCTCGTCTGGCGGCTGACCGGCGGCCGGGCCCACGTCACCGACCCGACGAACGCCTCGCGGACGATGCTCCTCGACCTCGATTCGCTGCAGTGGGACGACGAGCTGCTCGAGCTGTTCGGGATCGACGCGACGCTGCTCCCGCGGGTCGCAGGCTCGGCAGAGATCGTCGGCGAGGGGGAGCTGCTCGGCGCGACCCTGCCGATTGCGGGCATCGCCGGCGACCAGCAGGCCGCGTTGGTCGGACAGGGGTGCTTTAGCCGTGGCGAGGCGAAGGCCACGTACGGAACCGGCAGCTTCGTCCTCGTCCACGCCGGCGACGCGCGCGAGCCTGCGCCGGAAGGGTTGCTCGCGACCGCCGCGGCACCCGGCGGCTACGCGCTCGAGGGCGCGATCCTCACGAGCGGCGCCGCGCTGCAGTGGCTCCGCGACGGGCTCGGGATCCTCGCCGATGCTGCCGAGAGCGATGCGCTGGCACGTCAAGTCGAGTCGACGGGCGGTGTCTATTTCGTCCCCGCGCTGACGGGCCTCGGCTCGCCGCACTGGCAGCCGGGCGCGCGCGGTCTCGTCACCGGGCTCACGCGCGGGACGACACGCGCCCACCTGGTTCGCGCCGCGCTCGAGGCGATCGCGTTCCAGATCGCCGACGTCCTCGAGCTCTTCCCGAGTCGCGTCGAGGTGCTGCGCGCGGACGGCGGCGCCAGCGCGAACCGGTTCCTGATGCAGTTCCAGGCCGACCTGCTCGGCTGCCCGGTCGAGGTCGCCGCCGAGCACGAAACGACCGCCCTCGGCGCCGCCACGCTGGCCGGGCGCGCGATCGGCCTCTGGCCGGACGACGAGGCGATCAGGTCGAGGATCCACCGTGGCGCCATCTACGAGCCGGCTGGAGATCGCGCGGAGCTCGACCGTCTTCGTGCCGAGTGGCAGACGGCGGTGCGTCGGGCCCTCCTGGCCTGACGCTGCTCTGTCACCGCGGTGACACTTCGGCTGTCGCGTAGGCGAACGACACAGCAGACGGCCGGCTCTAGGTTCAGGAAGCCAAGTCGTCAGTAGGGAGGCCGCAGATGAGTGCCGACGCCGTACGCCTAACGCTTCCGCAGTCGAGTTCGAGGCTGCGATCCCTGTCGTTCTTCCGCCGCGCCGACCGGAGCTTCGAGATGCCGGTCGCACCGACGCTGAGCACCACGGAACTGATTGCGCCCGGCCGGTGGATGCCCACCCGGCACGCCGATCCCGAGCTCCGGAAGGTGCTCGGCGTGATCCAGACGCACCTGAGCGAGACGCGCCGTCTGCTGGCCATCCCGAAGGCTGCCGGCGGGACGTCCCGGACGAGCGCTGTCGAGGAGCTCACGGCGCTCGCGCAGCAGGATCCTGCACGGCTCACGATCGACGGCGCCTGGGAGCTGGCAGGTGCGCTCAAGCGGCTCAACCTTCGCCTCGGGGACGAGGCGTTCGTCGGCTCCCGGCTCGAGTACGAGCGCGCCCGGGCCGGTTCGGCCGGACAGTGGCACGGGTGGAACACCCACTTCGACGCCGCAGAGCTCGTCGAGCTGCTGGACGCCTATCGCACTCGGCGACCGACTCAGGCGGAGCACGCACGAGCCGTCGACAAGCTCACGTCTCTCTACTTGCTGCGCGAGGAGGCCGGACGCGACCGCCGCGCCCGCGCCGCGCTCAAGGCCCAAACTCTAACGAGGCTCGCGCCCGGGCTGCTGATCGCCCTTGCCGGACTCGGAATCGCCGTCAACTATGCGACCAAAGGAAACTTCCAGCAGACGATCCTGCTGACGGTCTGCGCCGGTGCGCTCGGCAGCACGCTGAGCGGCGTCTTCAAGGTCCGCGACCAGCTCGTCCAGCTGGACGAGCTGCGTGGCTTCTGGCCGGCCTTGCGCCTCCAGCCGATGATCGGTGCGTGCGCGGGACTGATCGTGTTCTTGATCCTGGACAGCCAGGCGATCCAGCTCGGCTCCGCAAGCTCCGGAACGTGGTCGGGACGGGGGCTGCTCGCGTTCGCAGCGGGCTTCTCGGAGCCGTTCTTCCTCGGCATCGTGCAGCGCGTCGCGCACGTCCCCGACAAGCAGACCGCGGATGCGAAGGCGACGAAGTAGGTCCTTGGCAGCGTGACGATCGACAAGGGCACCTACCCGGAGATCGCGACCGATGCCCTCGGCCGGCTGGTCAAGGACGCGCCCGCTCTGAAGGACATGGAAGTGGCCGCACAACTCGAGCTACGGCGATCCGCGTTGAAGGTGATGGGTTACTTGACGCGCGATCGACCTCAGCCGCGCGGCTGCAGCCTCGGGGGCAGAGCCGGACGCTGGAAGAGATCGACTTGCGCTCGTTCGTGGTCGCGCTGGTCCGAGGCACCTTCGACGCAGTCGTGAACGCCTCGATCCAGCAGATGGAGGCTCACGCGGAGCTACTGAAGGAAGTCGCCCAGACCGTCGACCGGTTCACGCAGGAAGCGGACGACCGGTATCTGTCGCGCCGTCAGCAGTTCGTGGCAAGGGAGGTGCTGACGGGGATCTACCGGATCAACCGCGGAACGTGGGACCCGGCGCGTCGCCTGCTGCCGCAAAATGGGGCGGATGGTCGAGGAAGCGCGCGTTGAGGAGGCGGAGTCCGTGCCGTGAAGCGAGGGCTCGTTGCAGCCGGCGTCCTCATCGGCATCGTCGCGGCAGGTTGCGGGAGCACGCGGGTCGTCACGAAGACGGTGACGGTTAGCGGCGGAACGAGCGTGCCGCCGCGCCAGCTCGTCTTCTACGGCCATGTGAAGTCACTGCAGCATGAGGCGAGCGGCTTCGAGCTCCGGGTCGATCCGGCGCTGTGGCTCGGAGGACTGACGGCAAACCGCGCTGCGGTCGAGGACAAGGCCATCTCGCCGGGCGACCCGGTTCCGAACGACTACTACATTCGCGACGAGGGGCATCGCCTGCTGACTTATCGCGTTCCGGCCGACGCGCACGTCACGGTCCTTACTTATAAGGGCGGAATCCGCGGGACGCCGATCTCAGTCGCCGAGCTCGCGGACCTCGTCGCCGGCAGGAATCCGAGGCATCTTCGCCTGTTCGAGCCGAAGGCAGGTTTCTGGATCCGCGTCGCTACGGACACCGTCCGCTCGCTCGATCAGCAGTACCAGCCGTAGGACACGCATCGTGCCGTCTCAACGGCGGCCGCGACTGACCGTGAGGTTGACCAGGGCACCGTTGGCGAGCAGGGCGCCCGCACTCGGCCGCTGGGCGAGCACGATTCCCTTGCGCGCCCGATTCGACTCGCGAGACGTGATTTTCCCTACTGCGCAATGGGCGTCGACGATTGTCCGTCGGGCGACGGCGAGCAGCTTGCCCGTGACGCGTGGCACCGAGCACGCCGGGGAAGGCGGGATTAGCTCTACGGCACCACCGAATGTCTTTGCGATCGCAAGATGACCGGCGTCATTGGGGTGAAGCCCATCCGCTGCGATGTATGCCTTGCCGGCAGCATCAAACACCGGCAAGACGTCGACGGGCACTGCGCCTTCTTCGAGAGCGACGCAGTGGATCACGTCGTTGAGACCAAGTGCGGCGCCACGTCCCGTACAGTCGATCTTCAAGTCGCTGCCGAGCAGCCACACCCTCTTGTCGTTTTCACGCGACGTTCCGACACCCGCGTTGTAGTACTCCATCACCTGGATCTTCACGCCGGGGTCGCGTGATGCGAGTGCCGCATTCAGGTTGCCGAGGATCGTCCGCAGGTTGGCCGCGTAGGGGCACGCGGCGCTGCTCGTGTCAGCACAAGGCTCCTCGAAGGGGCTTTCGTTAGCACCGATGACGATCGTCACCGCCTTCACGGGGGTGGACGAGTTGATCTCCTCAAGGGCCCGCGGTAGTTGCGCGGCGATCAGATCCTTGCTCACGACGCCCGGCCTGCCGGTATTCAGCACCTTCGTGACGCCGCTGCCGTTCGACTGGAGGTAGCCGAAGTGGAGCTGGACAAAGTTTTTCGAGGGACTGCTCGCACCATTCCCGGCGGAGATGGAGTCACCCAGGGCTATGTACTCGGCACCTGCCTGCCGTCCGTTCGATCGCGCGGCCGGGACGAGGATCAACGCGAACACCACCACGCCTACGCCGAACCACCAGACTGCCGGAGAAACCCAACCACTACGCTGCGAACTCATCAAAGCACCTCGCTCCGTGCACCGATCGCCGATCGCAGGAAGCAAGAGGGCTGACATCCGAAGAGGGTCGGTGTCGGAAACGGCGCGATTTGCGTGCTGCGCTGGGAGACAATCATCCGCCTCGAGTCAGCGGGGGTCAACCTCAGGTGGCGAAGAGCAGGGATGGCGCGTACGCGAACCGCACCCCCGGTTCAGCGTCCGTAGACGGACACGCAGTTGCCGGTCGAGGTGAAGGGCTCGCGCTGCCAGCCGTCCCAGCGTTCCTTCAGGCGCAGCCCGGCGATCCGCGCCATGAGGTCGAGCTCGCTCGGCCATGCGTACCGGGTGACGATCGGATAAAGACGAACGCCGTCGCGGGCGAGGTGCACGTGGCTCTCGTCGAGCCGCTGCGTCACTGGATCGTGCCGGGCCACGTCGAGTCGCACCTCCTCGACTCCGATCGCCTCCGCGTCCACGTGTTGATTCCTCTCCAAGCGGTAGAGCCAGCCCGGCACGCCGGCCTCCACGACGAACGAGCCGTCGTCCGTGAGATGGCCGGCGACGTTCTCGAAGCAGCGCACCTGCTCTTCCTGGGTCAGCAGGTTGAACAGCGTGTTGAACACCACTAGATCAGCCGGTAAGTGCCCTCGACCGGAACGTCGGCGAAGTCGCCGATCGCGACCGAGATCTGGTCGCCGCCCGGCTTCTCGCGCAGCTTGGCGACCATGGCCGTTGAGAGGTCGATGCCGTCGACGCGGACGCCGCGAGCCGCGAGCGGCAGCGCGATCCGACCCGTGCCGATCGCGAGCTCGAGCGCGGGACCACCGCGTGCGAGCTCCTCCAGGAACGCGACGGTCGCCAACTCGTCCCCGCGCTGGACGTCGTCGTAGATCTCGGCGACCTCCTCCCCAAAGCTCATGACTGGCTCGTAGTGCTCCATCAACCCGATCGTATTCGGCGCTCGCTCCTATCATCCGACCATGGTTCCTGAGGCTGAGCTAAAGGAGACCGAGGCCGGGCTCATTACCGCTCTGAAACGTCATCCTCGATTCACGAACCTTCGACGACGATCGCGGCTACGGGCTCATCCTGAAGGGCGGGTATTGATCGGTGACCAGGATGAACGCATACGCGGTCACGCGGTTGGCCCAACGTCCCACTCCGAGCACGAACTCGAACAGCCCGCGCGGATACCGGCCGGTGAACAGGATCGCGAACCACGCGCCGATCACGCAGAGGATCGCCGCGATCGTGAGGAAGATGAGCACGATGTAGTGAGGGATCGCGAGCAGCCACTTGACGAGAGGAAGCCAGCGATTGAGTCCCTGCTTCGCGTCCGGGTACGGGAAGTCGAGCGTGACCGCCTGGCGCTCGTCGGTGGAGGGGTAGCGATCGTCCATCAGAGCGAGATAGACGCCGACCCTGTTCGTGAACCTGAGCAACTCGATGTTCCAGTCGAACCACCAGCGCGGATACTTCTGACGGAACAAGATCATCAAGAGCGGCGGGAGGAACAGCAGCCCTCCGCCTCCTATCGCGAATGTCCGGCCGTCCCCCCAACCGCCGCCGTCCCCCCAGCCACCCCAGCCGCCCTCCATGCCACCGAGGCTGGCCGCGACGATCAAGATCGGGATCACGACGATGATCCTGAACGCGGTTGTGAGCCGATTGAGATCGCGATCCGGGTACTCGACCGAGAACTGCACCGGATAGTCCCCACCTGCCACTGGCGTGCCTGACTCCATAGCGTCCGAACCTCCCGTCGCTCAGGAAGCGCCGCCTATTTGCGACGCGAGTGCGGAGTCTCCTTCTGCGCCGCACGGAAGACAAGCGTGACGCCTCCTCGCGCGACCGTGGATTGCCCCGCTCTGATGGGTCACGCGCCGTTGCGCAGAACACAGCGATTACGACAGGCTTCGAGCTCATGGTTCCCGAGTCGAAACCGGAGAAGACCGAGCACGGGCTCGTCCCGAAGGGCGAGGGATGGTTCGTCCTCAACATGCGCGACGCCGAGTGGCGTCACGTCGACGGCCGCGGCGCTGTCTGCGTTGTCGCCGACGACTTCGAAGGTCGGCGCCAGCTCGAACAGCTCGGCGTCAATCCGTTCGTTCTCAGGCCGGGCGAACCGATGGCCATGTACCACTGGGAGGCCGATCAGGAGGACTTCCTCGTCGTCTCGGGCGAAGCAGTTCTGATCGTCGAGGGCGAGGAGCGGCAACTGCGCGCGTGGGACTTCGTGCATTGCCCGCCGAACACGAAGCACGTGATCGTCGGGGCAGGAAGCGGTCCGTGCCTCGTGATCGCCGTCGGCGCACGCGAACGCGACTCGCTCGGCTTCACCGTCGACGAAGTCGCGAAGCGCCACGGTGTGAGCGTCGAGGAGGACACGACGGACGGGGGTGTCGCGTACGCCTCCCTCCCGCGCCGCGAGCCGACCGCGTACCGCGACGGCTGGCTGCCCGAGTAGCCGAGCTCTGACATAGGAGGTATGGGCCCGTGATTGATGTGCAGCGAGTCGACTACATCCGCGTCCCGGTGACGGACATGCAGAAGGCGAACCACTTCTACGGAGAGGTGCTGGGGCTCGAGAGGAACCCGAACTCGCCGGACGAGGACTGGGTCGAGTACGAGACCGGCAACGTGACGCTCGCGGTGGTGACGCCGCACAGCCACGACTACGAGTTCACGCCGTTGCCGCCCGGAACGATTGCTTTGCGCGTCCCCGACGTGGCCGAGGCGAAGGCGAAGCTGGAGGCGGCCGGCGTGCAGGTCAATGAGATGTGGGACTCGGGCGTCTGCCATGGGGCCGGGCTCTGTGACCCGGACGGCAACGCCATCCTCCTCCACCACCGCTACAAGCCGTATGAGCAGACCTGACGCACTCGCCGCATAAGAGCGGCTTCAGGGGCGCGCGTGCGCGATGGAACACGGAATCCGGCTAACGGAGCGGCACAGGAGTCGAACCTGCCCAGCGTGGGGCTGCCACGCCTTACCGGTTTTGAAGACCAGCTGGGCCACCGGGCCCGGCCGCTCCGTCGCGCAGGCTAGCGCGAGCGGAGCCCGCCGAGCCTTCCCTCGGCCGCAGCTTCGTCCGGCCGCCCCGACGGCGTAGCCTTCGTCCGATGGAGATCATCGATCTCCGCGATCGCAAGGACGAGTCGCTCCTCAGGGCAGTCCACGACGACCTCTACGTCCGGAGCTTCCCGCTCGAGGAGGAGCGGGAGACTCTGGAGTACTGGCTTTCTGCGCTGTGGGGCGATGGCGCGGCTGCCGATCGGATCCGGGTTCACGCGCTCGTCGCGGGGACTGACCTCGGGGATCCGCGGAAACGCGAGGTTGCGGGCCTGGCGTTCTCCGAGCTGTACCGCGAAAGCGGCTGCGGCCTGCTCTCCTATCTCGCGGTCGACTCCCGCTTTCGCCGCCGCGGAGTGGCCCGCGACCTCGTCAATGAAACGCTCGTCACGTTGAGGCGCGACACAACGGAACGAGGCGCGGCGCTGGCGGCGGTCTTCGCCGAGATCCACGACCCCGAAGCCGTCGAGCAGTTGCACCACGACGATGTCATGGATCCGGCGGAGCGGGCGAGCTTCTTCGCCAAGCTCGGCGCGCGCCGCGTCCCGATTCGCTACGTCCAGCCTGCGCTCGGCGGGAACGGTCAACGCGCACGGGCCCTGCAGCTGGTCGTCCTCGGCTCGAACGGCGAGGTGCGCTCGATTCCGGCCGCCGACGTCCGGAGATTTCTCGTCGAGCTGTACGCCGAGTCCGAGGGTCCGCCGACGCCGGACGACGCCGAGTTCAAGGCGATGACCGACGGTCTCGGCTCCGGCGTGATCCGACTCGCGCCGCTCAACGCCGTCGAGGAAGACGCGTCGTTCCGGGTGGCGCGCTATGGAATCGCATTCGAGTTCGTGACCCGCTCCGCGATGCGTGCTGATCTTCCCCGCCCGGGCGAGCAATTCGCCTCGTTCGAGCGAGACGTCCTGTCTCACGCGTTTCGCGACCGCCGACTGCTCGCCAGCACGCCGATCCACGTCGACGATGAATGTCGACAGGTCGAGGTGGAGTTCGCGCCCGAGCTGCGGTTCGTCTCGGAAGGGCGGACCTGCACGCTCGTACCCAAGGGCACCCCGATCGACGGCCACCGGGTCTGCCTCCAGGTTCGGGCGAGCAAGACCGAGTTTCGTACCGGAATCACGGTCTGGCACCTCGTTCTGACTCCGCGGCCCGATCTTCGCCACGCCGAGCTGACCGAGTACGACGTGATCCGGCTTGCCAAGCTCTGGGCCGGCGGCGAGCAACTCCGGGGCCCGTACCCCGGTGACGGACCCGAGACGAGCCTCCGATTCGTCCGCGGCGAACGCAGCTGGACGCCCCGTCAGCTTGCGCACGCCGTCATCGGCGACGAGATCGAAGGAGCGCTACCGCGAGGGGGCATCGTCCAGCTGATCACGGACGACGGGCCCGGCGGCGAGTGGCACGAGGCCTGGAAAGTGATTCGCGAGGCGAAGGACGAGCCCCCAATCGACACGTCGTTCCCATTCCGGAGCGACGAGCAGCGCCTCTTCGTCGAGAGCGTGGCGGGTGTCATCCAGGTGCTCGTCGACTTCCGTGAGATCGACGACGCCGAGCTCCGCGACGTCTTCGCCGACATGGACGTCGGCGAGGACGGTCTCCAAGGCATCCACAAGGGCACGCTCCTTTACATGGCCGCCTCGGATCGGACCTGGGACGTCGGGAAGATGTCGTACGGCATCAGCCCGTACCTCCTGCTGCCACACGCGGTGCTGCTCCACAACGAGGAGGTCTTGCGCGGCGCCACGGGGGCGATCCAGGAGGTGCGCGCGGCCTTGGACACGCTCGCTCGAGGGCGCGCGGAGCTTCGCAGTGCGCTCCGGCGCGACAGCCTGCGGAGGCCCGTTCGTCCCACGATCCGCGCGCTGCGAGCTGCCGGAACGGCGGCACTCGCCGCCCGTCGAGAACGACGCGAACTCCGTCACGCGCGCGAGCACTTGCACGGCGCGCTCGAGCGGGACTACCTCCCGAACGTCTTTCACTACCCGAACGAGCGACGGATCTACGAGACGGGGGAGAGCTCACGCGGCCTTGCGGCGCTCGCCGACGACGTCCGCGAGAGCTTGAACGAGTTCGACGCTCTCTGGGAGGGTGGCTCGAGCATGCGCCGTGCGATGGCCGACGACCTGAAGGCAGGACTGCTGTTCGTGATCGCCGGGCTGGCGTTGAAGCAGTATGTCGATCCGGTCGCGCTCGTGATCATCTTCGGGGTCGGCGGCCTCGCGTACGTCGCTTTTCGCTTCTACACATGGTGGTGACGTCGTGCACCGCGGACCGCACGGCTACCGTGCGCGGCGGACGACGATGCGGTCGCCGACGTGGACGTGCCAGCGGCGAAACGCGCCGCGGTTGACCTCGAGGGCGTAGCGGTACGTCGCTTTCGGGTCGTAGACCGGGCACGGGTCGGCTCGGCACGGCGCCATGTCCAGAATCCGGACGATCCGGCCTTTCCGGTCGTAGAACGCGATCGACAGCGGGATCAGGGTGTTCTTCATCCAGAACGCGCTCTTGACGTCCCGCGGGAAGACGAACACCATCCCTGCGCGCGGTGCGAGCCGGCGGCGGAACATCAGGCCGCGCTCGCGAGCCTGCTCGGTGTCGGCGATCTCGACCTGGACGGAAATGCGTGCGTGCGCAGTCGTGATCACGGCCGTCCCGTGCGGGAAGAGGAGCCCAAGCGCGAGGAGCGCTGCCTTCATGGCCGCAGTGTGGCAGGCGGGATACTGCGCCCGTGGCGATCCTCGGCGTCGACGTCGGCGGCACCTTCACCGACGCCGTGGCGCTCGACGGGGACGGCCTTCGGACAGCGAAGGTGCTGACGGCTGCGCGGCAGGAGGAGTCCGTCGTCGCCGCCGCCCGCGCGACCCGAGTCGCCGACGTCGAGCGGTTCGCGCACGGGACGACAGTCGCGACGAACGCGCTGCTCGAGCGGAAGGGAGCGCGCACCGCCTTCGTGACGACCGCGGGCTTCGAGCATCTCCTGCACCTGCGGCGCCAGACGCGGGCGCACCTCTACCGGCCCTGTGCCGCGCATCCGGAGCCGCTCGTCCCACTTGACCGCAGCTTCGGCGTCCGCGAGCGGATCGCGCCCGAGGGCGTGCTCGCGCCGCTCGAGCTCGACTCCCTGCCGGAGATCGACGCGGAAGCGGTCGCCGTCTGCCTGCTGCACGCCTACCGGGACCCGTCGCACGAGCGGGCCGTGGCCGAGGAGCTGCGCCGGCGGCTCCCGGCCGCGCACATTGTCGTGTCGCACGAGGTCGCGCCCGAGTTCCGGGAGTACGAACGCGCCTCGACGACCGCGGCGGACGCCTATCTCGGGCCGGTGGCGAGCCGGTACCTCGGCGCCCTGTCGGCTGCCTCCGCCGCAGCCGGGCTGCCCGAGCCGCTCGTGATGCGTTCGTCCGGGGGCGTTGCGACGCCGGCCGACGCAGCCGCCCATCCGGCGACGATCCTCGTCTCAGGGCCGGCGGCCGGTGTCGTCGGCGCGGCTCGGGTCGCGGAACTCGCCGGAATCGAGGACGCGATCGCCTTCGACATGGGCGGAACGTCGACGGATGTCTGCCTGATCGCCCGCGGGCGTGCCGAGCGGGCCACCGAACGCAGCGTGGGGGGACTGCCGATCCGGCTTCCGACCGTCGACCTCCACACCGTCGGCGCCGGCGGCGGCTCGATCGTCTGGCGGGACGCGGGTGGAGCCGTACGGGTCGGGCCGCACAGCGCCGGAGCCGATCCCGGGCCCGCCTGCTACGGGCGGGGCGGCACCGATGCGACGGTCACCGACGCGAACCTCGTCCTCGGACGGCTTCCGGAGACCCTCGCCGGCGGCGTCGAGCTCGACCGCGCGGCCGCAGAGCAAGCACTCGCCGACATCGATCCGGCCGATGTCGTCGAGGTCGTCAACGCCGAGATGCTGCGAGCGCTCCGCGTCGTCTCCGTCGAGCGCGGCCACGACCCGTCGGGATTCGCGCTCGTCGCATTCGGCGGCGCGGGTCCGCTGCACGCATGCGAGCTCGCCGAGGAGCTGGGCGTGAGAACGGTCCTCGTCCCCGAAGCCGCGGGTGTCCTCTCGGCGCTTGGTCTGGTCGCCAGCGAGGAGCGTCGCGACGCGGTGCGCTCCTACCTCGTCCCGCTCGCCGAGGCGGGCGAGCTGCCGCGCGAGGGAGAGGCCGACCTGCGCTACGCGGGTCAGTCGTTCGAGCTGACGCTGCCCCTGCAGGACGACCTCGCCGAAGCGTTCCACGCCGCGCACGAGGAGCTCTACGGGTTCGCCGACCGCGACCGCGAGCTCGAGCTGGTCGCGGTGCGGACGGCCGAGACCCGTCCCGGCCCGGATCTCCAGCTGCGCGGCTCGCGCCAGGTCCGCGTCGAAGGACCGGAGCTGCTGGCCCTCTCTGGCGCGACAGTGTGGGTTCCCGCAGGGTGGGCGGGAGTGACGGACCGGCACGGCACACTCGTCCTCGAGCGAGCGTGAAGGCGACGCGCGGCCACATTCCCTGGAGCAACGTCGACCGGCGCCTCCGCAGCATGCGGGAGATCTGGGTCGCGACGGCGTCGCCGAGCGGCCGACCAGACGCGACACCGGTCTGGTTCTGGTGGGACGGCGAGGCCGCCTACTTCACCTGCGCGGCCGTCGCGCGCAAGGCGCGGAACATCGCGCAGCAGCCGGAGGTCGTCCTCCTCAACGGAGACGGCGCGGATCCGATCATCATCAAAGGTCGGGCCGAACGCGTCGCCGACCGCGACGAGCTCGAGCGCGTCGACCGCGCCTACGCCGAGAAGTACGTGGCGCCGCAGACCGGCGAGCAGGCGACGATCTTCGTCGCCGACGACCACGTGTACCGCGTTCGCCCGCGCCTCGTCTCCGCCTGGTCGTACGCCACCGCAGCGACCAAGACCGACTGGGAGCCGGAATAGACATCCAGCTGCAAATCGTCGGCTCGCTCCTGCGCGCCGTCGCGGAGGAGATGGGGGCGGCGCTCGTGCGCTCGGCCTTCTCCGCGAACATCAAGGAGCGCCGCGACTGCTCGACCGCGCTCTTCGACGCCGGCGGGCGGATGATCGCGCAGGCCGAGCACATCCCCGTCCATCTCGGCGCGATGCCCGACGCCGTCGCCGCCGTGATCGAGCACGACCCGCATCCCGGCGAGGTCTGGATCCTCAACGACCCATACGCCGGCGGCACGCACCTGCCGGACATCACCACGGTCTCGCGCACGGAGGTCGGCTTCGCCGTCACGCGCGCCCACCACGCCGACGTCGGCGGCCGCGAGCCGGGCTCGATGCCCGCCGACTCGCGCACGCTCGCGGAGGAGGGAGTGGTGATCCCGCCGACCCGCCTCGACGACGACACGCTTGCAGGCCTCGTCGCGCAGATGCGGAACCCGGACGAGCGTCGCGGCGACTTGCGCGCGCAGCTCGCCGCTCACCGCCTCGCCGAGCGCCGGATCAGCGAGCTCTGCGTCCGCCGCGGGCGCGACGCCGTCGCCGCGGCGATGGACGAGCTCTACGCCTACTCGGAGCGCCGGATGCGGGCCGGGATCGCCGACCTCCCGGACGGCCGCTACGAGGCCGCCGACGTCCTCGAGCCGCCGGAGGGCGAGCTCGAGCTGCGCGTCGCCGTGACGATCGCGGGCGAGGAGGTCGACATCGACTTCGACGGGACGTCGCCGCAGCACGACGGCAACCTCAACTGCCCGCTCGCCGTCGCGCGTTCGGCTTCCTACTTCGTCGTCCGCGCGCTGGTCGATCCGGACCTGCCCGCGTCGGGTGGTGCGTTCGCGCCGGTGACGGTCCGCGCGCCGGAGGGCTGTCTCGTCAACGCGCGCCCACCGGCAGCCGTGGCCGCCGGGAACGTCGAGACCTCCTCCCGGATCGTCGACGCCGTCATGCGTGCCTTCGGGCGGGCGATCGAGGTGCCCGCGCAGGGACAGGGGACGATGAACAACGTCACGCTCGGCAACGACCGCTTCACTTACTACGAGACGATCGGCGGCGGGCAGGGAGCGTGTCCCGACGCCGACGGCCCGAGCGGCGTGCACGTCGCCATGTCGAACACGCTCTCGACGCCGATCGAGGCGCTCGAACTCCAGTATCCGTTGCGCGTCGAGCGGTACGGCCTCCGACTCGACTCGGGCGGGGACGGCAGGCATCGGGGCGGGGACGGCGTCGTCCGCGAGCTGCGCGTGCTCGAGCCGTGCCGGCTGTCGATCATCTCCGAGCGCCGGAGGCATCCGCCGCAGGGAGAGCGCCGCGCCGAGCCGGGTGCCCCGGGCCGGAACTCCCTCAACGGCGCGCCATTGCCTGCGAAGGCAACACGCGCTCTCGTCGAGGGCGATCTCGTCACGATCGAGACCCCCGGTGGCGGCGGATTCGGCCGTCGATAATGACCGCGACCGTGACCGAGATGGCGAAGACGATGGAGCGGCAGCCCCAGGATCTGCGTCGCATCCTCGCCGATTGGTCGCCCGTCGAAGCTGCGGCGGCGCGCATCGCCGGGCGGCGCGTATTCGTCGTCGGCACCGGGACGAGCTGGCACGCGGCCAACCAGGGCGCCTACTTCCTGCGCCTTGCCGGCGTAGACGCCGGGGCGGTGTCCGCGGCCGACTGCGCGCTCTGGGGGCCGCGGCCGACCCCGGCGGACGCGCTTGTCCTCCTCAGCCATCGCGGCACGAAGCGCTACACGAGTCAGGTGCTCGAGCGGGCTCGCCGCGAGGGCATCCCGACGGTGGCGATCGGCGGCGAGGGCGCGCCCGGCGTCGACGTCGAGACGGTCGCGCAGGAGACGTCGGGCACCTTCACCGCCAGCCATCTCGCCGCGCTGGCCCGCCTCGCCCAGCTCGCCGTCGCCCTGGGTGCCGAGCTCGGCGAGCTCGACGCGGTTCCCGGTGCGGTCGCCGCCGCGCTCGAGGCGCCCGGTCCCGCGGTCGAGTTGCCAGAGCGCGGGCTCGAGTTCGTCGCTGCGGGCCCGAACCAGTGGACGGCGGCCGAGGGCGCACTGAAGGTGCGCGAGGCAGCGCACCTGTTCACTGAGGGACTGGCCGCCGAGCAGCTCCTTCATGGCCCGGCGTTCGCGCTCGGGCCGCGCGACGCACTCGTCTGCCTCGACGGCGGCGGGCCTGGCGCCGCGCGTCTGGCGGAGCTCGCCGACGCGATCCAAGCCCGCGGCGCGCGCGTCTACCGCTTCGCCGCGGCCGACCACGGGGAGCCGCTCTCCGTCTTCCCGCTCACCGTCACTGTCCAGCGTATCGCGCTCGATTTCGCCGTCCAGCTCGGCACGGACCCCGACAATGTCCGCCCCCGAGAGTGGGAAGGGATCGAGATCTAACCGGCCGGTAGGGTTTCGGCATGGCCGGTCGCGTCGAGGGCATCTACGTCAGCGAGACCGAGGGGACGCTCCCCGAGCCCGTCGACCGCATCGAAGCGATCGCCGGCGCGGGTCTCCGCGGCAACCGTTATTTCTTCGCGGACGGCGACGCGCCGCCGGGTCGCGCGATCACGCTGATCGCGGCCGAGGCGCTCGAGTCCTTCGAGGCGGAGACCGGGATCCCGCTGTCGGCCGCGGAGAGTCGCCGCAACGTGCTCGTCCGCGGCATCGACGTCAACGCTCTCGTCGGCAAGCGCTTCCGCGTGGGCGGCGTCGAGTGCGAGGGCGTCGAGCTCT
>WNFU01004013.1_pt1 | contig 19034 bp, 15 predicted proteins | sample 5400121 | NCBI WGS metagenome assembly WNFU01 (sample SAMN13153360, study PRJNA577476) | soil metagenome | isolation source: 100 cm soil or saprolite under grassland replicate 1 | place: USA:California | collected 2016-06-15 | reverse complement strand
GGCCGCGCACGTCGCGGCCCGCTTCAGCCACTACATCCTGCTCGGGGTCGCGGTGGTGCTCGCCGCGCTCCTCTTTCGCTGGGTGCAGGCCCGGCGCGCGGCCGCGCCACCGCCCACGCCCGACGCCGAGCGCGACTAGAACGAGCGCTCGCTACCGCGCCTCGTCGCGACCGAGGAGCCGCCGGAGGAAGCCGCCGATCCCGGCCGGCCGCTCCGCGGCGGCCGCCACGGGCACGGCGGTCGCGGGGGGCGTTCGCTCCGGGACCGGGAACGAGCCGGTCGCCGCCTTCGGATCGGCGCCCGCCTGCTCGAGCTTTCGCCGCGCGGCGTTCGGCCCCTCCCTCGCGGACATCACCGCCCGCACCTGCCGCCCGGTGTTGAGCTCGCGGGCGGTGACGGTGAGGAGGCACTCCGCGCCGAGCTCGAACGTGACGGCGATCTTCACCATTCCGCGCGGTCCGGGCGGCAGCCCGGTGAGCCGGAGCGTCCCGAGGTAGTCGCTCTCCGCCGCGATCCCGCTCTCGCCCTGGTAGACGACGAGCTCGAACTCGGTCTGGCCGTCCTTCGTAGTCGCGAGCCCGTACTGCTTGCGCGCGGGCAGCGGCGTGTTGCGGTCGATGATGGTCTTGACCCGCCCGCCGGGCAGGCCGATCCCGATGGACATCGGGAGCACGTCGATGAGGACGACGCCCTCGGAGCTCCCGAGCGAGTAGGCGAGGAGCGCGGCGCCGATCGCCACCGCCTCGTCGGGGTGGACGGCGCGGGAGGGCGGCTTGCCGAAGAACGCGGCGACCTTCTCGTGAACGAGCGGCATGCGCGACTGCCCGCCGACGAGCAGCACCTCCTCGATGTCGCCCGTGTGGAGCCCCTTCGCGAGCAGCACCTCCCCGCAGACCTCGAGCGTCTTGTCCACGAGCGGCTCGACGAGCCCAACGAGCTCGGCACGGCTGAGGAGCGTCTCGAGCGAGACCGGCTGGCCGTCCTTGAGCGCGAGGAAGGGCAGCTGGACGGGGAAGTCCGTCCGCTCGGAGAGGGCGCACTTCGCCCGCTCGGCCGCATCCACGAGCCGCGAGAGCGCGACGCGGTCGCCGGAGAAGTCACCGCCGGTCCGCTCCCTCCAGACGGCGAGGAGCCGGTCCACGATGAGGTTGTCGAAGTCCACGCCGCCGAGGAACGTGTCGCCGCCCGTCGAGACGACCTCGTACACGTTGTCGTTCAGCTCGAGCACAGATGCGTCGAAGGTGCCGCCGCCGAGGTCGTACACGAGGACCCGCTGGTTCAGGTGCCGGCCGAAGGCGTAGGCGAGCGCCGCCGCGGTGGGCTCGTTCAGGATCCGCTCGACGTGGAGCCCCGCGAGCGCCCCCGCGAGGCGCACCGCCGCCCGCTGCCGCTCGTTGTAGTAGGCGGGGACGGTGATGACCGCGCGGTTCACCTCCTCCTGGAGGTGGTTCTGCGCGACCTCCTTCACCTCGCGGAGGATGAGCGCGGAGATCTGCTCGAGCGACAGCGTCTCCGGGCCGAGCCGCACCGCGGCGAGCCCCTGCGCGTCGGGGACGATCTCGTAGGCGAACTTGGACTGGATCTCCTGCACCACCTCGGACTCGAAGGGTCGCCCGACGAGGCGCTTCGCGCCGTAGACGGTGGCGCGCGGGTTCGTGAGGAGCTGCGCCTTCGCGAGGTGGCCGACGACGATCTTGTTCCGCGCGTTGAGCGCGACGATCGACGGCACCGTGTTGTACCCCTCGCGCGACGGGATGACGTACGGCCGCCCGCCCTTCACCACCGCGGCGCACGAGTTGGTGGTCCCGAGGTCGATGCCGACGATGGCGCGCGACGGGCGCGTGATCGGCTGCGGCTCGCCGGGGAGCCCGATCTCGATCCGGGCGGGAGCCGCGGACAGCTGCTCGATCCGGTGCGGCTGGGCGAGGTCGGCCTGCGCCGCCATCGCGGGGCGCGTGTGCGCGAGCCGCGGCCCGGGGATGACGGGCGTGGGCGCGCGCGTCGGCGCGGGCGTGAACGTCGGTCGCGGCGCGACGACGGGCCCCCCGGCCGCGGCCTCCGCCTGCTCCTTCAGCTTCACCATCCGATCGACGACCGCGCGCGAGCTCGCGTCGAGGGTCGTGAACTGCACGCCCATGCCGGGCGCGGTGGGCGGATGGGCGTTCGGGTTCTCGGGCTGCACCCACCGGACGACGCCCTCGCCCTTCACGACCGGCTCGCCGCCGGCGAGCCGCAGCTCGAAGGCGAGGATCGTCCCGACGCGCTTCGGGTCGCGGGAACGGATGAAGACGCCGCCGCGCGAGATGTTGGAGGCGAACTTCTCGACGAACTCGTCGACCGTGCGGTACGACAGCTTCAGCAGCAGCCCGACGGGCGTGCGCTGGACGCTCCGCTTGTCGTGCGGTCCCTCCACCGGCGCCCATCATCCCAGACCGACCGTCTGGCGGGCAAGCGCGCCTTGACGGTCCAGCGCGGGGTCGCATATACGTCCGCATGCTCAATCGCGACGACCTGCGACTGGCGCTCACCTTCGACGACGTCCTGCTTCTCCCAGCCGAATCGGACGTGCTGCCGAAGTCGGTCGAGACGTCGACCCGGCTCACCCGCAACATCCAGATCAACATCCCGATCGTGTCCGCTGCGATGGACACGGTGACCGAGGCGCGCATGGCGATCGCCATGGCGGCCGCCGGCGGGCTCGGGTTCGTCCACAAGAACCTGACCGTCGAGGAGCAGGCGTCGGAGGTCGTGAAGGTCAAGAAGTTCGAGTCCGCGGTCGTCGCGGACCCGGTGACGATCGAGCCGGACGCCCCCATCCACCGTGCGGTGGGTCTCATGCGCGAGCACGGGATCAGCGGCATCCCGGTCGTCCAGCGGGGGCGGCTCGTCGGCATCCTCACGAACCGCGACCTGCGCTTCGAGAAGAACCTCGAGCAGCGCGTCGAGCAGGTGATGACGAAGGACCTCGTCACCGCCCACGTCGGGGTGACGATCGACGAGGCGAAGGAGCTGCTCCATCGCCACCGCATCGAGAAGCTGCTCATCGTGAACGACGCCTTCGAGCTGAAGGGGCTCGTCACGATCAAGGACATCGAGAAGGTCCAGCAGCACCCGAACGCCGCGAAGGACTCGCTCGGCCGGCTTCTGTGCGGCGCCGCCGTCGGCGTCGGCGTCGACCGGGAGGCCCGGATCCAGGCGCTCCTCAAGGCGGGGGTGGACGTCATCGCGATCGACACGGCGCACGGGCACAGCCGCGGCGTCATCGACGCGGTCCGCTCCACGAAGCAGAACTTCAAGAACGTCGAGATCGTCGCGGGGAACGTCGCGACGTTCGAGGCGGCCGAGGCGCTCTGCAAGGCGGGCGTCGACGCGGTGAAGTGCGGCGTCGGGCCCGGCTCCATCTGCACGACGCGCGTCGTCGCCGGCGTCGGCGTCCCGCAGATCACCGCGGTGGACGACTGCGCCCGCGCCGCGGAGAAGTACGGCGTCCCGATCATCTCCGACGGCGGCGTGAAGTTCTCAGGCGACGTCGTGAAGGCGCTCGCCGCCGGCGCGGCGTCGATCATGATCGGCTCGCTCCTCGCGGGCACGGAGGAGGCGCCGGGCGAGGTCATCCTCTACCAGGGGCGCAGCTACAAGTCGTACCGGGGCATGGGCTCGCTCGGCGCGATGAAGAAGGGCTCGAAGGACCGTTACTTCCAGTCGGACGTCGCGGACGCCGACAAGCTCGTGCCCGAGGGGATCGAGGGGCGGGTCCCGTACAAGGGGACCGTCGAGATGACGCTCTTCCAGCTCGCCGGCGGGCTCCGCAGCGGCATGGGCTACCTCGGCTGCAAGTCGATCCAGGAGCTCCGCCAGAAGCCGCGCTTCGTGCGGATCTCCTCCGCCGGCCTGCGCGAGAGCCACGTGCACGACGTCATCATCGAGAAGGAAGCGCCGAACTACCGGGCGGATTGACGCCGCCGAGGCGGGCGTCCAGGACCAGGTCCAGGTCCAGGTCCAGGTCGGAGCAGCGCCGGAGGTACGCGTGGATATCCACTCGGAAAAGATCCTCATCGTCGACTTCGGGTCGCAGTACACGCAGCTCATCGCGCGTCGCCTGCGCGAGCTCGGCGTCTACTGCGAGATCCACCCGTGCACGATGAAGCCCGAGGCGATGCGCGCCTTCGGGCCGAAGGGGATCGTCCTCTCCGGCGGCCCCGCGTCCGTGCTCGCCGAGGGGAGCCCGCGCGTCGACCGGCTCGCGTTCGAGCTCGGCGTGCCGGTGCTCGGCATCTGCTATGGCCTGCAGCTCCTCGCGTACGAGCTCGGCGGCCGCGTGGACAAGGCGGCGCACCGCGAGTACGGCCCGGCGACGATCGACACGCGCGCCGGCGCGGAGCTCTTCGAGGGGCTCCCGCCGAAGCTCGACGTGTGGATGAGCCACGGCGATCGCGTCGAGGCGCTCCCGCCCGGCTTCGAGCCGATCGCGTCCACGCCCTCGGCGCCGTTCGCCGCCGTCGAGGACCGGCGGCGCCGCTTCTTCGGCGTGCAGTTCCACCCCGAGGTCGTCCACACCCCGCGCGGCAAGGACCTCCTCCGGAACTTCGCCTACCGCGTCTGCGGCTGCTCGGGCAGCTGGTCGATGCGAGCGTACGCGGAGATCGCGGTGGAGCAGATCCGCGCGCAGGTGAAGGGCGGGCACGTCATCTGCGCGCTCTCCGGGGGGGTCGACTCTGCGGTCGCGGCGCTCCTCGTCCACCGCGCCATCGGCGACCGGCTGCGGTGCATCTTCGTCGACAACGGCGTGCTCCGCACGGGCGAGCGCGATCAGGTCTCGGACGTCTTCGGGAAGATGTTCCACCTCCCGCTCGTCACGGTGGACGCGGCCTACCGCTTCCTCACGAAGCTCGCCGGCGTCACCGACCCCGAGCAGAAGCGCAAGATCATCGGGCGCGAGTTCATCGCGGTCTTCGAGGAGGAGGTCGAGAAGCTCGCGGCTCACGGCGAGCGGGCCCAGTTCCTCGTGCAGGGGACGCTCTACCCGGACGTCATCGAGTCGGTCTCGTTCAAGGGCCCCTCCGCGACGATCAAGAGCCACCACAACGTCGGCGGCCTCCCCGACGTGATGAAGCTCGCGCTCGTCGAGCCGCTGCGCGAGCTCTTCAAGGACGAGGTCCGCCGCCTCGGGCTCGAGCTCGGCCTCCCGAAGGAGATCGTCCAGCGGCAGCCCTTCCCGGGCCCCGGCCTCGCCATCCGCGTGCTCGGCGAGGTCACCGAGGAGCGGCTCGCGGTGCTGCGGCGGGCCGACGTGATCGTGCAGGAGGAGATCCGCAAGGCCGGGCTCTACGAGCAGCTCTGGCAGGCGTTCGCGGTGCTCCTCCCGGTCCGCAGCGTCGGGGTGATGGGCGACGAGCGGACCTACGAGGCCACCTGCGCGATCCGCGCGGTGGAGTCGACCGACGGCATGACCGGCGACTGGGCGCGGCTCCCCTACGAGCTGCTCGGCCGGATGTCGTCGCGCATCATCAACGAGGTCCGCGGCATCAACCGCGTCGTCTACGACGTCTCGTCGAAGCCGCCCGCCACGATCGAGTGGGAGTAGGTCGCCTGCGCGGAGGCCGCCCGCGGCGGCCGCTCGCGGATGTGGGCACTTTCCGCAGCCCGACGGCCGAGCCGTAGCTTGGTCGTGGGACAGGACAGAGCTATCATCCGCGCATCGGAGGTCACTCGATGTCGCATCCCTTCCGGGCCCGCGCGCTCGTTGCCGTAGTCGGGCTCGTGGCTGCGGGTTGCCAGGACTACAACTTCAACCCCGTCGGCCACTGCGTCATCCAGCCGGGCGGCCAGCAGTTCACGCTGTCGAGCGTCTCGACGGCGGACGTGCTGTTCGTCGTGGACGACTCCGGGTCGATGGGCGGCGAGCAGCAGCGGCTCGCCGACGCGTTCGGCGACTTCGTCCAGAACCTCACGAGCACCAACGTCGCGCGGAACGACGCCGGCCTCGTCCCGATCGACTTCCACGTCGCCGTCACGACGACGTCGATCTACTGGAACTCGGAGACGACGCAGACCTGCACCTCGACCTGGGCCGGCTCGACCGGTCCGACGGACCTCGCGTGCGCGATCGGCACGACGCCGGTGAAGATGCCGAGGACCTGCAGCACGGAAGGCACGGCGGCGCCGCAGTGCCCGGTCGCGAACACCGCCTGCCGCTATACTTGCAACGGGCTCAAGGGCTCGCTCTTCTGCTGCGCGGCGGACGGCTCGTTCCCCCCGGCGGCGATCGACCAGATCGTGAAGTGCAAGCGCGAGGGAATCGCGTGCGGCAAGCTCGACACGCACTACGCGTTCGATACGAGCTGCCGGGCTGGGACCGGGGTGGGCTCCGCCGAGGATCAGTTCCCGTTTCCCGACGGTGACTTCGTCTCGCTCGCAAACACCGTCGCCCGGATCGCGAACCCGCGCGTCCTGCACTTCGACAAGCGGCTCTACACCGCGATCGACGAGAAGAACTCGCAGGGGTTCACCCGCGCGCAGCTCGAGGGGTTCTTCAAGGAGAACGTGAAGGTCGGCATCTGCGGGTCGGGCCAGGAGCAGGGGCTCGAGGCCGCGTACCGCGCGCTCGCGAGGGCGCTGCACCCTGACGCGTTGCTCCCGGTCCAGAAGGACACGTGGACCTACGCGAACCTCGACGCCGACACGGTCGGAACGGCGAGCCGGTCGTACTCGGTCGCGCCGGGCCGGCGCGTCGCGGGCGCCCCGTCCGTCTGGCCGAACTCGAACTCGAAGCTCGTCCTCGTGTTCGTCGGGGACGAGGACGACTGCTCGGCGACGGTGCAGGACCCGTCCGCCAGCGTCGTGATGGTCGGCGATCCCGCCGGCGCCGACGCCTGCACGCGGGACGCGACCGAGGTGCTCCCGCTCGGGAAGAAGCAGAAGGCCGTGAGCGACTTCGTGAGCTACTTCACGACCCAGGGCCGGCCGGTCGCGGCCGCCTTCATCACCTCCGCCCGGTCCCAGTCGTCCGAGAGCAGCTGCACGGGGGACGCGTGCTTCGCCGCGAAGTGCGTCGACCCGACCTGCACGGCGGGCGCGGACGTGTGCGGCGGCCAGGCGCCGGGCACCCGCTTCATCGAGGCGGCGCGCCAGCTCAAGGTCCAGGGGGGAGACGTCGTCGTCGGCTCGATCTGCGACGACTTCGCCCCGCTCCTCAACCAGGTGGCGGAGATCGTGAAGCCGCCCGAGACGCTCTCGCTCCCGACCGAGCCGGCCGAGAGCCGGATCACGCTCCTGCGGATCGTGAGCGCGAACGGCGAATCCCGGCTCTGCGGCGCGCCGCTCGACCCGGCGGCGCTCGGGTCGATTGCGAACCCGACCCTGCAGGACGCGGTCGCGACCGGCGCCGACTGGTGGTTCACCGCGAGCGCGCAGCCCGGCCCGCCGGTCGCCGTCTCCAAGTTCGTCTACATCAACAACAAGACCGGCACCTGCCGCGCGAACCCCGGCGAGACGTACTCGGTGGACTACCTGGGGGTCGTGCCGGCGGGCGGCTGCGTCGTCATGCCCGAGGACCACGTGGGCGGCGACCCGGCCGCCCCGCTCTTCCAGAGCGTCGACTGCGCCTCGAAGCTCGGGGGTCGGGCGACGGATCTGCAGTGCTTCGTGCCGCCGGGGCTCACCCGCGGCACCTGCACCTGCCGCGCAGGCAACTGAGGCGACATGCGAGCAAGAACGGCGATCCTCTCCACGGTCCTCGCAGCGCTCTGCGGGTGCAAGGCGTGGGACAGCGTGCCCAGCACCGCAGTCACCGACTGCAACGCGCAAATCGTCCCCGGCGGAGCCGCGACCGACGTGCTGTTCGTCGTCGACGACTCGAACTCGATGAGAGAGGAGCAGGACGAGCTCGCGGCGAGCCTCGGGACGTTCATCGACCAGCTCCTCGCCTCGCCGGTGAAGCTCGACATCCACCTCGGCGTGACCAACACGTCCGTCGAGGACTACAACGCGACGCCCGGGACGAAGTACGTCCGCGTCGGGTTTCCCGGGGTCCCGGGGACGCCCTACCCGCAGGGGACGCTCGTCGCGATCGCGCAGCTCGAGCCGAGCGGCGTCGGGACCGCGGGCCAGTTCCTGTGGGGCACGGCGTACGACGACCCGAACCACGTGACGAGCGTCTTCGGCGGCCCGCGGATCCTCTCGAGCGCGGCGCTCTCGGGGGCCGAGCTCGCGCGGGACTTCAAGGCGAACGTGCTGCAAGGGGTGTGGGGCGCGAGCCGCGAGCAGCCGCTCTCGGCGATGAAGCGGGCGCTCGAGAAGGCGGCCGTGGGCGGCACGAACCTCGGCTTCCTCCGGGCCGGCGCGCGCCTCGCGGTCGTCATCCTGACGGACGAGGACGACTGCTCGGGCCCGAAGGACCCGACCAACGTCGGGGACGACGTCGCCTGCCACGGACTGCCCTTAGACTCGGGGCTGCTCGACTCGCTCGACGGCTTCGTCGACTACCTCGACACGACCGTCGGGAACGAGCCGGTCGTCGCGCTCATCGCGGGGTTCGACGCCAACAACGCGGTCTCGCTGTGCCGCGGTTCGGCGTTCGGCACGACGACGAGCGCGTTCTCGGTTCCGAACCGCTTGAACGAGCTCATGAACCGGCTCGAGGGCACGCACCCGGGGAGGACGATCAAGGCGTCCATCTGCCGGAGCTTTGGACCGACGCTCCTCGGGATCGCGAGCCAGATCATCCCTCAGACCATGCCCCTGCAGCAGTCGCCGGAGGACTACCGGATGATGGCGGTCGCGATCGAGCGGTCCGGGTCGACGATCCCGTGTCCGATGGAGCCCTTCGGGAGCCCCAACGCCGCGAACGCAGGCGTCATCTACAATCCGGCCCCGCCGGGGGGGCTGCCGTCGCTCACGTTCCAGGACGCGGCTGCCGGGGGGCCCCAATGCCGGCTCGGGCTCGGCGACCGCGTGGACCTCCGGATCGTCTGCGCCCGCTGAGCTCGTCGGCTCACGGACGGTGAACCTCCACGAGGTTGCGGCGCGGCGGGGCCGTGGCCAGCATGCTGCTACCCATGGCCCCGTACCTCGTACTCATCGTCGCAGCGCTCGCCGCACCCCCGTCCACCCTGGCGCAGTCCACCCAGGCGCCTGACGCATCGCGGCAAGCGGCGCCCAGAGCCGCTGCCGCAGATCTCTCGCCGTTGCTCGCCGAAGCGGACGCGACGTACCTGCGCAGGGACGATCCCGCCGCGCTCGCGGCGCACCGCGTGCGGCTCGCCGAGGCGGAGAAGCTCGCGCCGAACGACTACGAGGTGCTCTGGCGGCTCGCCCGCATCTACTTCTGGCTCGCGGACGACCCGAATCTAAAGAGCGAGGAGAAGAGCAAGCTCGGCAAGATGGGGTGGGAGTACGGCGACCGCGCGACCGCGGCGAACCCCGGACGCGTCGAGGGGTGGCACTTCGCCGCCGGGGGAGTCGGCAACTACGCGCTCGGGATCGGCGTCATCACCGCGCTGCGCCAGGGCATCGAGGGAAAGTTCAAGGAGCGGCTCTCCCGCGCGGAGAAGCTCGACCCGGACTTCCAGAACGGCGCGATCCAGACCGCGTGGGGGAGGTTCTGGTACGAGCTGCCCTGGCCGAAGTACTCGGCGGACCGCTCGCAGCGATCGCTCCAGGCGGCGCTCAAGAAGAACCCGGCCAACGTCCGGGCGCACGTCTACCTCGCGGATCTGCACGCGAAGGAGGAGCGGCCCGAGCAGGCGAGGGCGGAGCTGCAGCTCGCCCTCGCCGGGGCCCCGGGGCGGTACGATGCGCCCGAGGAGCGAAGGTGGCAGGAAGTTGCGAAGCGGAAGCTCGCCGACATGCAGGGTGCCCGCGGAGGCGTGCGGGGCAGCGAAGGAGGGTAACCATGATCTCCCAGGCCGAGCTCAAGACCGGTGCGCCGGCGGCGCCGAACCTCGTCGCGCTCCTCGACCGCCAGGCGAAGCTGCACTCCGCGAACCCCGCGGTGAAGCACAAGCGCGACGGGCAGTGGCAGGACGTCTCCTGGGGTGAGCTGGCGCGCCGCGCGCGCGACGTCTCCGACGGGCTCGCGGCGCTCGGCATCCGCCCGGGCGACCGGATCGCGATCATCGGCGAGACGAACCTCGAGTGGATGCTCGCGGACCTCGGGATCCTCGGCGCCGGCGCCGTCGCCGCGACGATCTACCAGTCGAACCAGCCGGAGGAGTGCCGCTACATCGTCGAGAACTCGGGCGCGCGGCTCGTGTTCTGCGACAGCGCGGCTCAGGTCGCGAAGCTACGGCAGGTGAAGGATCGGCTGCCGGCGCTCGAGGGGATCGTCCGCGCGCAGGGGCCCGCGGCGGACGGCTTCGAGCGGACGCTCGCGGAGCTCGAGAAGCTCGGCCAGGAATGGCGAAAGGCGAACCCGCGCGCGCACGAGGAGCGGATGGCGCGGGTCGGGCCGGAGGACGTCGCGACGCTCATCTACACCTCCGGGACGACCGGGAACCCGAAGGGCGTGATGCTCACGCACGGGAACTGGACGTACGAGGCGGCGGCGATCGAGGGGATCCGCGTCATCGCCGAGTCCGACGTCATCCTCCTGTTCCTGCCGATGGCGCACTCGTTCGCGAAGGTCATCCAGGCGGCGTGGCTCGCCACCGGGTGCGCCTGCGCGTTCGTCGAGTCCATGGACCGCATCATGGACAACGCGTCGGAGGTGAAGCCGACCGTCATGCCGGCGGTGCCACGCATCTTCGAGAAGGCCTACAACACCGTCATCTCGAAGGGGTTCGCCGCGCCCGGGCTCAAGGGCAAGCTCTTCCGCCTCGCGATGGAGGCCTTCGACGCGTACGCGGCGGCGCGCGAGAAGGGGAAGACCCACTCCTCGTTCGGGCTCCTCGTCGGGCGCAAGCTCGTCTTCCCGAAGCTCACCGCGGCGCTGAACGAGCGGTTCGGCGGGCGGATGCGGTTCTTCGTCTCCGGCGGCGCGCCGCTCGCGCCGAAGATCGCCTGGTTCTTCGACGCGCTCGGCTTCACGATCCTCGAGGGCTATGGGCTCTCGGAGTCGTCCGCGGGCACGTTCGTTAACCGGCCCGGCCAGAACCGGATCGGCACCGTCGGTCCGCCCGTCCCCGGGACGCAGGTCCGCATCGCGGAGGACGGCGAGATCCTGATCCGCGGGCCGGGCGTCATGAAGGGCTACTGGAACAACCCCGCCGCGACCGCGGAGGTGCTGCAGGACGGGTGGCTCTTCACGGGGGACATCGGCCACCTCGACGAGGCGGGCCACCTCCGGATCACCGACCGCAAGAAGGACATCATCGTGACCGCGGGCGGGAAGAACGTGGCGCCGCAGAACCTCGAGAACGACCTGAAGACCGATCCCCTCGTCTCACAGGTGATGGTCCACGGCGACAAGCGGAAGTTCCTCTCCGCGCTCGTGGCGCTCTCCGAGGAGAACGCGCGGAAGTGGGCGACCGAGCACGGCGTGCCGGAGGGCGCAGGCCTCCACGACCACCCGGCGGTGGTCGCCCGCATGCAGCAGGCGATCGACGCGCTCAACGCGCGCCAGGCGAGCTACGCGACGATCAAGCGCTTCGCGATCGTGCCGAAGGACTTCACGCAGGAGACGGGCGAGCTCACCCCGACGCTCAAGCTGAAGCGGAAGGTCGTAACGCAGAAGTACCAGGCGCTGCTCGACGCGTTCTACGTCGAGTGACGGCACACGGATCGGTCGGTCGCCCGGGGGCAGCCCCCATGTGGCGCTCGCGACGCGCCGGGGTGGGCGCTTAACTCCCGCCCCGGTCCGGTCGCCGCGCGACGGGACGAATCCGGAGGAGCGATGCACGGGCTGCGCATCCTGCTCGTCGAGGACGACGACGACAATCGCGAGCTGATGGCGGAGGTGCTCGAGTCCTCGGGGTACGAGGTGCTCTCGGCCGCGAGCGGTCAGGACGGTCTCAAGAAGCTCTCCGAGCACACCGTGGACGTCGTCGTGACCGACGTGGGGATGCCGGGCATGGGCGGCCTCGAGATGGCGCGCGCGGCGAAGGGGATCGCGCCGAAGGTCCCGGTCATCGTCGTCACCGGCTGGGCCGAGCGGGACGACATCGCGCGCGCGCGCGGGCGGGACGTGGACGCGGTGCTCATCAAGCCGGTGGATCCCGACGCGCTCACCCAGACGGTTCGCGATGTCGCGCAGGGGCGGGGTCGCCCTTAAGATGTGGGCCGGACCCGATTGCGAAATCGACGCGCTTGAAGGAGCGCGCGCCCCATGGCCGAACCCGTCACGAGCGTGAAGGACGTCTTCGAGAAACACATCCCGGCGAAGCTCCAGGCGAAGCCGGACGTGGTCGGGAAGATCAACGCCATCTACCAGTTCAACATCGGCGGGCCCGGCGGCGGGACGTGGTCGGTGGACTGCACGCAGCCGGGCGGCAAGGTGCAGCCCGGCACCTCGGCGAACGCGAAGTGCACGGTCGCCGCGACCGACCAGAACTTCCTCGATATCGTGAACGGCAAGCTCAACGCGCAGATGGCGTTCATGTCCGGCAAGCTCAAGATCCAGGGCGACATGGGGCTCGCGATGAAGCTCCAGCAGATACTGGTTTGATGCCCGTCCCTCTCGAAGGCCTCCGCGTCCTCGACCTCACGCGGCTCCTGCCCGGCCCGTTCGCGACGTTGGTCCTCGCAGACCTCGGCGCCGACGTCGTGAAGGTGGAGGAGCGCGGCGGCGGCGACTGGCTGCGCGGGATGCCGCCGCTCGCGGGCGGCGAGTCGGGCGCGTTTCACGCGCTCAACCGGGGGAAGCGCTCGGTCGCGATCGACCTGCGCCGGGCGGAGGGCGTCTCCGCGTTCCTGCGGCTCGCGCGCGGCGCCGACGCGGTCGTCGAGTCCTTCCGGCCCGGCGTCCTCGACCGGCTCGGGCTCGGATGGGAGACGCTCCACCGCGAGAACCCGCGGCTCGTCCTCTGCTCGATCAGCGGCTACGGACAGGACGGGCCCTACGCGCAGCGCGCCGGCCACGACCTCGACTACTGCGCCTTCGCAGGGGTGCTCGCGGCGAACGGCACGCCGGAGCGCCCCGCGCCGCTCGCTGTCCAGGTCGCGGACCTCGCCGGCGGCGCCTGGCCGGCGGCGGCCGGGATCCTCGCCGCGCTGCTCGGGCGCGGCCGGACGGGGGAGGGCGCCCACGTGGACGTCTCGATGACCGAGGGGGCGCTCGCGATGCTGGCCCTGCCGCTCGGGATGGCGTGGACGCGCGGGACGCCCATCGCGCGCGGCCGCGAGCTGCTCGACGGCGGTGCCGGCTGCTACGCGGTGTACCGGACGAGGGACGGCAGGTTCGTCGCGCTCGGCGCGCTCGAGCCGAAGTTCTTCGCCGCGTTCTGCGCTGCCGTCGACCGGCCGGAGCTCGCAGAGCGGCAGCTCGACGATGGCGGCCGCGGTCCGCGCGCGGAGCTCGAGGCGATCTTCGCGTCGCGCACGCGCGACGAGTGGGCCGACTTCGCGGGACGGCACGACGTCTGCCTCGCTCCCGTGCTCGAGGGGGACGAGCCGCAGGAAGACCCGCAGCTGCGTGCGCGCGGCGCGTTCGTGAGCGTGCCGATCCCGGGACAGGCGCGCCGGATGGCGGCGGTCGCTACGCCCATCCGGATCCGCGGCGCGCCGCCGCCGGCGGCGACCTCCGGACCGCACGCGGGCGAGCACACGGACGACGTTCTCGCCGAGGCGGGGTTCGCACCCGAGGAGATCGCAGCGCTCCGCAAGGGCGGGGTCGTCGGGTGATGACTCCACGCGAGATCGCTTCGCCGGGCGCGCGCACGCCGTGTTCGGCTTGACAGCCAGGCGATTGGCGGGCATGAGTCGATTGCGCATGCGCGCCCTCCTCGCCGCCGGCCTCGCGCTGTTCCTCGCCCTCACGGCCGCGGCTCCGCACGTCCACACCGGCCCGCGCGGGTCGGAGGACTGCGTCGTCTGCGTCGTGCGGCACGGCGATGCGGCGCGGAACGAGGTCCCGGACCTCGCGCCGGTCGCGATCGTGGCCGACGCGCCGCAGCTCGAGCTCGGGCTCCCGCCGGTCTCGGGCGCACCGCTCGGCGCGATCCCCGGCCAGTCGCCTCCCGCGGGCGCGTAGCGCCCCCGGAACAGCCCCCGTTGTCGTACCCCGTGCTGTGGCGCGCCCGTTTGCGCGCCGAGGTGTCGCCCATGGTTTCACGCAGAGTCGCGAGCGTGCTCGCAGCAGTGTTCCTGTGTCCATCCGTAGCGTCCGCGCAGCAGCAGTCCCCGCAGCAGCAGTCCCCCCCCGAGCCGCCCAGTACCTCACCGCCCAAGGCTCTGTCGCCGGAGCAGCAGGACGCCGAGGCGCGGAAGAAGCTCGAGGCGGACATCGCGAAGGAGCTCGGGCAGGGCGGCGCGAGGAGCGCGCCGGCGGCACCCCAGGGCCAGCCCGGCCCGGTCGCGGCGGCACAGGGCAGCAGCGGCGGGAACCCGATGGCGCGGCTCCTGCTGCTCCCCGACATCAGCGCCGTCGGGAGCTTCGCCGGCGCGTTCGACAGCTACGACGTCGACCGCCTCTCCCCGCGCGAGGGCCCCTTCGGTCCGAAGGACAAGCCGACTCCGCTCTTCCAGGAGCTGGAGCTCGGGCTCCAGTCGGTGATCGACCCGTACGCCCGGGCCGACATCTTCATCTCGTTCTCTCCGGGCGAGGGGGCCGCGGTGGAGGAGGCGTACCTGACCTCCTTGAACCTTCCCGCGGGGTTGCAGGTGCGCGCCGGTCAGTTCTTCAGCCCGTTCGGCCGCCAGAACCAGCAACACCCGCACGTCTGGGACTTCGTCGACGCGCCGCTCGCGCGCGGCCGGATCCTCGCGAACGAGGTCCTCTCCGGTCCGGGGGTCGACCTCGCGTGGCTCGCGCCGCTGCCGTGGTTCGCCGAGTTGCACGTCGCGGGGCAGGGGACCGCACCGACTCCGAACGACGAGGAAGACCCGGGTGAGCGCCTCACCGGCCTCGCGCGGCTGCTCCAGTACTTCTCGTTCGGCGACGCCACCACCGTCGGCCTCGGGGTCTCCGCGGCGCGGCGGAGCGAGGCGACCGGCGTGTTCCGTGATCTCGGCGCCGCCGACCTCTACCTCCGCTGGCGCCCGCTCCAGTCGCGCTCGTACGTGACGCTGCAGGGAGAGGTCTACGCGCGGAAGTTCCGCGCGCACGGCGCGTCGGAGGAGCTCAAGGCGGCGCTGCCGATCCTCATGGCGAACGTGGAGCGCGGGACCGACACCGGTGGCTACGCGCAGCTCTTCCTGCGGCAGGACGCCTACTTCGGGTACGGAGTCCGGTACGACGAGGCGCCTGCGGCCGGTGAGGCGGCGACCGGCACCGAGCGCCGCTACGCGGCGCTCGCGACCTGGTTCCCGAGCGAGTTCCAGCGGCTTCGACTCCAGATCTCGTACGACCGGCGTCCGGGAGGCCAAGAAGGCGTCGAGGCCCTCCTGTCGCTCGAGATCGGCATCGGTTCCCACGGCGCGCATCCCTTCTAGGAGATTTCAAATGAGCTCGCTCGAACTGAAGAGAATCGTGCTCGCCGTGCTGCTCGCGCTCGTCGTCCCGGCGCGTGCCGCGGCAGCGGTCAAGGTCGTCACCACGACGCAGGGGCTCGCAGCCCTCGCGAAGGAGGTGGGCGGCGACCGCGTCCAGGTGGAGAGCCTCTCGCGAGGAGTCCAGGACCCGCACTTCGTGGACGCGAACCCGATGCTCGCGGTGAAGCTCCGGAACGCCGACCTCCTCGTCGACGTCGGACTCGACCTCGAGATCGGCTGGCTTCCGCCGCTCGTCAACTAGTCGCGGAACGGCGACATCCAGCCGAGCGGCTCGCGCCGCCTCAGCGCCGCGAGCGCGGTCAGCGTGCTCGACGTGCCGAGCGGGCCCGTGAGCCGGGCTCAGGGCGACCTCCACCCGGGTGGCAATCCGCACTTTCTGTCGGACCCGCGGCGAGCGGTCAGGGTCGCGGGTGCGATCGCGGACAAGCTCGCGTCGCTCGACGCGCGGAACGCCGCGTTCTACGCGCAGCGGCTGCAGGAGTTCCAGAAGCGCGTCGCGGCCGCGGAGGCGCGCTGGGCGACGGAGCTCGCACCCCACAAGGGCCGCAAGCTGTTCACGCGGCACCGCACCATGACCTACTTCTTCGACTGGAGCGGGATCGTCTCGGCCGGCGAGCTGGAGCCGCGTCCGGGCGTGCCGCCACCGCCTGGCCACCTCGCCGACCTCGTGGGGGTGGCGCAGCGCGAGGGGGTGAAGGCGATCTCGGTCGAGAACTATTACGACACGAAGTCGGCGGAGGTCGTGGCGCGCCACTCCGGCGCGAAGATCGTGCTCATCCCCGGCGACGTCGGCGGCGAGCCGGGGGTCGACACCTGGGAGAAATACATGGACGTGCTGGTGAAGCGGATCGGGACGGCGCTGCGATGACCGAGCCGCTCGTGTCACTCGACGGCGCGGCCGTTGGCTACGGCGGCCGCGCCATCCTCGAGGGCGTCAACCTCTCGGTCGCGCCCGACGACTTCCTCGCGGTCGTAGGGCCGAACGGGGGCGGGAAGACGACGGTCCTCCTGGCGCTCCTCGGCGCGCGGCCGCTCCTCGGCGGCCGCCTCGTCCGGCCGCGGCCGCTGCGCGTCGGCTACGTCCCGCAGCGCGAGCACGTGGACACCGTCTGGCCGCTCACGGCGGGTGAGGTCGCGCTCATGGGGCGCGTCCCGGCGATCGGGCCGTGGCGCCGACCGGCGGCCGCCGACCGCGACGCGGTCCTCTCGGCGATGCGGCGCGTCGGGGTCGAGCACCTCGTCGATCGGCAGTACGGCGAGCTGTCCGGCGGGCAGCGGCAGCGGACGCTCATCGCCCGCGCCCTCGCTGCGAACCCGGAGCTGCTCGCGCTCGACGAGCCGACGAACGGGATGGACCCGTCCGCCGAGCTCGGGACGATGGATCTCCTGCGCGAGCTGCACGGGGGAGGGAAGCTCGCGATCGTGATGGTCTCGCACCGCCTCGAGAACGTCGCGAACTACGCTCGCTCGCTCGCCTTCGTCGACAAGGACCAGCGGCTGTTCAGGGTCGGGTCGCTCGCGGAGATGCTCCGGCCGGAGGCGCTCGGCGCGCTCTACGGCCGCGCGGTCGAGGTGCGCGAGGAGAACGGGCGCCGGTTCGTGTACCCGACGAGCGGGAACGGCGCGCGCGCGGGCGGGGGGATCGCGTGAGCTCGTTCCGGGAGTTCCTCGCCGCGCGCGAGATCTGGGAGGTCCCCCTCGCGGCGTCGGTCGTCGCCGGCGCGCTGCTCGGGTTCCTCGGCGTCTACGTGGTGCTCCGTCGCACGGTGTTCGTCTCCGCGGCGCTCACGCAGCTCTCGACGCTCGGCCTCGTCGCGACGCTCCTCGTCGAGGAGCGCGTCCACATCGAGGCCGAGCACGCAGGCGAGCAGCTCGCGGTCGCGATGGCGTTCTCCGTCGTGGGCGCGCTCGTGCTCGGCGCGTTCCGGGCGCGGCGGCTGCCCGCCGAGGCGAGCGTCGGCGCGGCGTGGGTCGCCGCATCGGCCCTCGTCGTGCTCGGGACGAGCCGCCTCGTGCACGCCGCCCACGACCTCGGCGGGATGGTGTTCGGCAACGCGGTGGCGGTGTCGGCGGCGGAGCTCGCGATGGTGGCGGTGGTGGCCGCGCTCTGCACCGCCGTCCACGCCGCGTTCGCGAAGGAGATCGCGTTCACCTCGTTCGATCCCGAGACCGCCCGAGCGCTCGGCATGCCCGTGCAGCTCTGGGACGCGGTGCTGTTCCTCACCATCGGCGTCGCCATCCCGCCGGCGGCGCGGGTGCTCGGCGCGCTGCCCGTGTTCGCGTTCCTGACGCTCCCGGCCGCGGGCGCGCTCCTCCTGCGGGTCGGGTTCCGGCCCGCGTTCGCGCTCGCGGGGGCGTTCGGGGTCCTCGCCGCGGCGGGCGGGTACGTCGTCTCCTGGCTGTGGGAGCTCCCGACCGGCGCGACGATGGTGGCGCTCGCTGCGGCGCTCGCCATCCCCGGCGCGCTCTGGCGGCTCGCGCGCGGATGAACGCTTCGGGCGCGAAACGCCACGTTCGAAAAAGCCCTTGACCCCAGGGGCGGGGGAGCGTACAAACCCGCCTCGCTTCACGGCTTTTCAAACCTGACGCGGGGTGGAGCAGCCAGGTAGCTCGTCGGGCTCATAACCCGAAGGTCGCAGGTTCAAATCCTGCCCCCGCAACCAACCTTATCTAGGACCCGGTCGCCCGAGAGGGAGACCGGGTCTTTGATTTTCAGCGCTCCGCGGGCCTCGTACGAGCGCTTTCCGTCCTTCTCGACCGGGTGGAGCATCACTGGGGCGAGCACGCGCGCGAGCGCCGTCCTGGCGCTCCCGGGGGCCTCCTCGGCGAGCTTCTCGATGTGCCGGAGATACTTCGCAAGCTTCTCCGGGTTCACGGTGATGGCCGTGGGTGCGGGCTTCGTGCTCTCCTCGGCGGCCGCAAGGCGGTTCTGGACGTCCCGGAGCCTTGCTTCCTCCCTGCGAAGCTGTGCCACGAGCGCCTCCGACTGGCCGACCGTGGCGAACGCCTCGGTGACGCGGCGGAGTCGAGCTTCCTGGGCATCCACGTCGGCCTTGAGGCGGGACCGCTCCTCGGCATCCGCCGGCTTTCGGGCGGCGACGCGCCGAGCGAACCGGTCCGCGAATCGCTGCCGGAAGTCGTGGGAGGCGAGAAGCTCGTGCAGGGCGGCGAAGATGGCTCGGGAGAGCTTCCCCTCGGAGATGGTGAGGGCGTTGCCGCAGATCGCCGAGCCCTTCGAGTGGCGAGCGGCACAGCCGTAGGTCGGGTACCGTCGCCCGTTCTTCACCTTCGCGCCGACGACGACCATGCTCGCGCCGCACGTGCCGCAGCGAAGCAGCCCGGAGAGGAGGAGCGGGTGCTTGCTCGCGCCGGCGGGGCGCCCTCCCGCCTTCCGGTTCGCCGAGACACGCGCCTGGACGCGAGCCCACAGCACGTCGGAGACGATCGCG
>WNFU01004012.1_pt1 | contig 19036 bp, 9 predicted proteins | sample 5400121 | NCBI WGS metagenome assembly WNFU01 (sample SAMN13153360, study PRJNA577476) | soil metagenome | isolation source: 100 cm soil or saprolite under grassland replicate 1 | place: USA:California | collected 2016-06-15 | reverse complement strand
GTCGGGAGCGATCCGGCTCCTCATGGCCTGACCTTTTCTTCCTGCCGAACGGCTGACCGCAGCCCGCCGAAGCGGCGCTCTCGGGCGGAGAAGGCGCAGACAGCCGCCGCCAGATCGCGCACGTTGAAGTCCGGCCACATGCGGTCGGTGAAGTAGAGCTCGGCGTACGCGCACTCCCACAGCAAGAAATCCGAGAGCCGCTGCTCGCCTCCGGTGCGAATCAGCAGGTCGACGTCCGGGGCCTCGTGCGGCTCACCGTACGCATGGCCGAGCCGCCGCGCGAAGGCCTCGCGGGTCGCGGCGCCCTCCAGGCGCCGGGCGGCGTGAACTATCGTGTCCCGCGCGGAATAGTCGATGGCGATCCGGAGCCGCAGCGCCTGCCCCGCCGCCGTCGCCGCCTCGACGGCGATCACCGCGGCCAGCACGTGGGGCGGAAGCCGATCACGCCGGCCGATGACGGTCAATCGCACACCGTCCCGGACGAGCGCGGGCCGCGCGCTGTCGAGGTGGCGCCGGAACAGTCGCATCAGGCCGCTCACTTCGTGGGGCGGGCGCTTCCAGTTGTCCGTCGAGAACGCATAGAGGGTCAGCGTCCCGATGCCGAGCCCGGGCGCGGCCTGGACGACCCGCCGCACCGCCGCCGCGCCGCGCCGGTGGCCAGCCAGCCGTGGCAGCCCTCGGGCGGCGGCCCAGCGCCCGTTGCCGTCCATGATGATGGCCACGTGAAGGCCGCTCTGGCTTTCTTCACGAGAAGTACTTTGAATCATAAAGTCTCCTCTCAAAAAAAATCAGCGGCCGCTCATCGCTCCAGCGTGCCGCGCGTGGCGCGGATCAACGCCTCCATGTGACCGAGGTAGCGCGTGAGAGCCTGGCGGCCCCTTGGCGCCAGGCGGTACTCCGTGCGCGGGCGTCGTCCGTCGAAGGTCTTGAGGCACGCCAGGTACCCGGCATCCTCCAGCTTGCGGGCGTGCACCGAGAGATTCCCGTCGGTGGCGCCGAGGATACCCTTGAGGTCGTTGAAGCTCAGCGCCTCGGTGGCGGCCAGCGCGCTGAGGATTCCCAGACGCAGACGATGGTGAATGAGACTCTCCAGCAGGACGGCGGCGGCGGTGCCCTGGACGCCGCGCAGCCTCGCTGGCGGAGGAGCCGCTCGCGCCGGGCGCTTGTGGCGCGCCGCTTCAACCACCGTGGTGCCTCTCGATGGCGACCCCGAAGCCTACGTGAAGGCCCCCGAAACCGGCAATCAGCATCCACTGGTCCCACGTGGGCGGGCCGAGCAGGGCGGCCGCGCCGAGGACCATGAACGCGACGCCCATGATGGGCACCAGGCGGATCGCGAATGCGCCACCCGTCACCAGCCCGGCCCCGTAGAGCGCAAGCCAGACGCCGGGCAGGAGCGTGTGAGCGCCACTCCGCGCGAGCGCGATGGTGAGGAGCGCGCCCACCCCGAGGGCCGGAACCATCGCCAGCGCGAACTTTCGCACCGGCCCCATGAGGAACGGCTCACCGGCGGCCCGCGCCTTCCACGCCGTGCTCACGACGCCGAGGCCGAGCCCCACCCCCGCTTCGCCGAGCCACACGGCGAGCCAGCCCGACGCTTCGGGCCGGGGCCCGGCCAGCCAGGCGGCGGCGGCCGCCGTCACGCCGATCAGCACGAGGCCCCAACCCGAGAAGCTCGTGAACGACGCCGCGTGCTCCATGGTCCGGCGGATGAACGAGAGGTCATCCATGGCCCGCAGGTGGAGCGCGCGGGGATTGGTGGTCCGAGAACGGAACGGTTCGCCCATCGCCGGGAGATTACGTCATCGGCTACACTGAAGTCAAGTACTTTGTGATTCAAAGCCAATTGCTCACCGAGCCGGGATCGCAGGGCGCCCCCGATCTTGTCGATGGCGCCAAGAACCGGCCGCCGACAGTGTCGGGACCTCGGGAGTTGGTCGAGGTTGGCGGCCTGATAGCTTACGGGCCGCGGTGGGAGCTTTGCTCATTGAATCAACAAGTTAGTATACGTTCCTTAGTGGACAAGCTCATGTGGGATTACCTGCTAAGCTCAGGCCTCAGGAATCGTGGCTGTGGATCTGCGACCCGCGTTCAGGGCGGGTCAACCGGCCGGCCCCGACGAACGTCCCTCCCTGCCAATATGAGTGAGACCAGTGACCCCCTGGGAGGTTAGTTGAGGAGGCGTCTCCCACACCAATTCTCGCCGGCTCGGCCAGCCTTGACCCTCTGAGAGCCTCCAGGTAGGCTCGGTCCACTCTTGGCGCGGCAATACACTGACCGGACTGCGTGAGGGAGGATCCGGCCGATGAACTGTCCCCGGTGCCAGCACGATAACGAGGCGGGCGCGAAGTTCTGCGAGGAATGCGCCGCGCCGCTGGCCCGGGCGTGCACCGAGTGCGGTCGGCCATTGTCGCCGACAGCGAAGTTCTGCCCCGAGTGCGCGCACCCAACCGGGCTCTCGGCCGCGCCGCCTCCGGCTCAGCGATTCAACTCCCCTGAGGCCTACACCCCCAAGCACCTCGCCGAGAAGATCCTCACCTCCAAGAGCGCGCTGGAGGGCGAGCGCAAGCTGGTGACGGTGCTCTTCGCCGATCTCAAGGGGTCGATGGAGTTGCTGGCTGACCGCGACCCCGAGGAGGCCCGGAAGCTCCTCGACCCCGTTCTCGACCGGATGATGGAGGCGGTCCACCGCTACGAGGGCACCGTGAACCAGGTGATGGGGGACGGGATCATGGCGCTGTTCGGAGCACCGCTCGCCCACGAGGATCATGCGGTGCGCGCGTGCTATGCAGCGTTGCGGATGCAGGAAGCGGTGAAGAAATACGCGGAGGAGGTCCGCCGGAAGCATGGCGTCACCGTGCGCATCCGCGTTGGCCTCAATTCGGGTGAGGTCGTCGTCCGGGCCATCGGCTCGGATCTGCACATGGACTACACGGCGGTCGGCCAGACTACCCACCTCGCCGCTCGAATGGAACAGCTTGCTGACCCCGGCAGCATTCTCCTCAGTCCCGCCACGCTGGACCTTGCTGAAGGTTACGTTGAGGTCAAGCCCATCGGCCCCCTGCCGGTGAAGGGTCTCCCCGAGCCGGTGGAGGTGTACGAACTTCTCGGGGCAGGCTCCGTGCGCTCCCGATTGCATGCCTCTGCCGCCAGGGGCCTGACCCGCTTCGTCGGCCGGGAGACCGAACTGGACCAACTCCGTGGGGCTGTGGAGCGCGCGGGAGCCGGGCACGGTCAGGTCGTCGCCGTGGTGGGCGAGCCCGGCGTTGGCAAGTCTCGACTGTACTGGGAGTTCACCCATTCCCACCGCACTCAGAACTGGCTGATCCTGGAGAGTGGCTCGGTGTCGTATGGCAAGGCGACTGCCTACCAGCCCGTTATCGACCTACTCAAGCTGTATTTCCAGATCGAGGGGCGGGACGAGACGCGGAAGATCCGAGAGAAGGTGACGGGCAAGCTGCTGTCGCTTGATCGTGCTCTGGAGCCCTCCCTACCGGCACTGCTCTCGCTGCTGGACGTCCCAGTGAAGGATGCCGCCTGGGAGCGGCTCGATCCGCCGCAGCGGCGGCAGCAGACCCTGGATGGGGTTAAGCGTCTGCTTGTCCGGGAAAGCCAGGTGCAGCCGCTGCTGGTGCTTTTCGAGGACCTGCACTGGATCGACACCGAAACCCAGGTGTTGCTCGACAGCCTGGTCGAGAGTCTGCCCACTGCCCGGCTCCTGCTGCTGATCAACTACCGGCCCGAGTACCATCACGGCTGGGGCAGTAAGACCTACTATCGGCAGCTTCGGATCGACCCCCTGCCGCCCGAGAGCGCAGACGACCTCCTCCGCGGCTTGCTCGGGTCCGATCCGAGTCTTGAACCATTGAAGCGGGTGCTTATCGAGCGGACGGAAGGCAACCCCCTCTTCCTCGAGGAGAGCATTCGGACACTTTTGGAGACCAAGGCGCTGGTCGGAGAGCGGGGAGCGTGGCGGTTGGCGCAAGGCGCGCAGGTAATTCAGGTGCCGGCGACGGTCCAGGCAATCCTGACGGCCCGCATCGATCGGGTCCCGCCAGAAGACAAACGCCTGCTGCAAGCCGCGTCTGTGATCGGGAAAGACGTCCCGTTCGGGCTTCTCCAAGCGATCGCCGAGCTCTCCGACGATGAACTCAACCGGGCTCTCAACCGGCTCCAGACCGCTGAGTTCCTCTATGAAGCGCGGCTCTTTCCCGACCTCGAGTACACGTTCAAGCATGCCCTCACCCACCAGGTCGCCTACGGGAGCCTCCTCCAAGAGCGGCGACGTGCGCTCCACGCGCGCATCGTGGCTGCGATGGAACGGCTGTATCCCGACCGACTCGCCGAGCAGGTCGACCGTCTCGCCTCCCATGCTCTGCGGGGTGAGCTGTGGGACAAGGGCCTCAGCTACTTCCGCCAGGCTGGGGCCAGGAATGCGGCGCGCGCCGGCTACCGGGAAGCGGTTGCGTGCTTCGAGCAGGCACGGGTTGCCCTCGGGCAGCTCCCGAAGAGCCGCGACACAATGGAGGCGGCTGTAAGTCTGTGCTTCGACCTTCGGACCGCGTTCAACGCGCTCGGCGAATATGAGCGGGTCTTCGACCACCTCCGCGAAGCCGAAGGGCTCGCCAAATCCCTAGACGATCAGCGTCTCCTGGGGCGAGTCTGCTCCTACATGACGCAGCACTTCTGGCTGATCGGCGACCAGGACCGCGCCGTCGAATCCGGCCAGCAAACGCTTGCCATCGCCACAGCACTGGGCGATCTTGCGCTCCAGGTCGCCATCAATTTCTATCTGGGCCGCGCTTCCCTGGCCCGGGGCGACTATGCCCAGGCGATTGACCTCTTGAGGCGTAACACGGCGACGCTCGAAGGTGATCGCGTTCACGAGCGCTTTGGTGTGGCCGGGTTTCCCTCGGTTCTCTCGCGGGTGTGGCTGGCCTGGAGTCTTGCGGAGCGTGGCGAGTTCCCCGAAGCAGTCGCCCGCGCGGACGAGGCGCTCCGAATCGCCGAGGCGGGAGGTCACACGTTCAGCCTGATCGGCGCGTGCTTCGGTGCCGGCCTTGTGTCGCTCCGCAAAGGCGACCTGGAAAGAGCGATCGTGGTGCTCGAACGTGGGCTCGGGCTCTGTCGCGACTGGAACGTCCCGGTGTGGTTCTCCTACGCGGCCTCGCACCTCGGTTACGCATATGCCCAGTCCGGGCGTATCGCCGACAGCCTGGATCTTTTGCAGCAGGTCGTGGGGCAAGACCGCGCCGTCAGACGAACGGTCGACTATTCGCTCTGGGTCGCCTGGCTCAGCGAGGCATGCCTCCTAGCAGATCGGATGACTGACGCAGCCGACCTCGCGAGGCATGCTCTCGATCTCTCCCGAGAGCACAACGAGCGTGGCCACCAGGCCTGGGCACTCCGGACCCTCGCAGAAGTCTCTGCACGTCAGGAGCCGCCCGACATTGAGACGGCAGAACGCTACCGCCAGGCTATGGCCTTGGCCGAGGAACTCGGCCTGCGCCCCCTCGTCGCGCACTGCCACCTCGGCCTCGGCAAGCTCTACCGCCGCATCGGCGACGGAATACGGGCGCAGGAGCCCCTGACCACCGCCGCCACCATGTACGGTGAGATGGATATGAACTTTTGGCTGGAGAAGGCGGAGACCGAACTGGGGCCTCCCTATAGGCACTCACCCTGAACCGGGTCGACCCCCTACACTAATCTCTTGAGCCCGCTGTCTCGTTCCTGTTGACCGGCTCCACGTCTCGAAGCCGGCCGGCTACTACTCTGTCGAGCGCGACTGCCGGCGACGGTCGACCATGCAGCACAGCGGCTCCTGTCGCCCATCGAGTCCGACCGAGTCCAACGGGATCCCGACTTTCTCGAAGACCCCAGGGACGAACTTCGCCCTGGCGGACGCCGAGCGCCATCACTCGGCGCCCTTCATCAGCGTCGTCATCGCCCGCGGGCGCCGCCGTTCCGTGGCATGAGCGTGATGCCGCGCCACGCCCAGTACTTCCGGCGCACCGTCCGCGGGGCGGCTGGCTGGAATATGGGCGATCAGGAGATCGCACGCGTCAGAATGCCGGGACTCGATCCCGTACGCCGCTCCATCGTCCTGGAACCCCCGACTTCTCGCTCGGCCAAGCTCTGCCGCTGGCGCCGACGCCGGGGAAATCCCGCAGAGCCTATTTCAAATTCATCCCCCCGCCGCCACCAGGGGATCAAACTCCGCCTCCTCAGCAGAGCAACAGAGATGCGGCGTTGTCCACCCATCCGGAAGTTGGCAGAGTGATTGCCGTAGACCTCCGAATTGCACCCGCAAGTGGCACTATTTCGGCACCGGATTCCCACCGCCAGGCCTGCTAGAATCGAGCCGCCGTGGCGGTCAATCGCGAGCAGGCCGGCGGCCACTTGGTCGGGGCCTCCCGGCCGGGGTTGAACTCGCACGCACATCTCACCCTGAACCTCGGCACTGGCAGGTGGCGATGGCAAGACGTGAATCGTTGATCGAGGGCCGGTGGAGCCTCGTGGAGGCTGAGCTATGGGATCGGGAGGCGCTCGACCTCGCCGTGCCCGCCTACATCCGCTTCGATCGCCAAGGCCTGGGCGAGATGCAGCTGATCGCGATCGGAGCCTCCATCGACTACCGCGTCGAGCAGCGCGATGGTGCATCGGTGGTCGAGTTCTCGTGGGACGGCTTCGACGAGATGAATGCAACCAGCGGCCGGGCCTGGGCGCGTATCGATGGCGACACGATGCGCGGGAAGCTCTTCGTCCACCATGGAGATGAGTCGACCTTCGTGGCAAGGCGCGAGCGCGGGGTCCAGCGTGTATCGGCATCGAAGGCGACGCGGCGACGTGGTAGGCCCGCGGCACGTACTCGGAGGGGTCGACGCGGCGGCGTGGCTTCCGCAAAAGCATCCCCCGGGGACCGGTCAAGTCCTCGGCGAGGCGCCGCAGCGCTGGCTGCGGCTAACTGGCATCGAGAAGAGGACGCGCAAGCTCCGCGTGAAGTCTACGAGTTCAGAATCGTCCTGCGAGACGTAGCCCCGCCCATCTGGAGGACCATCCAGGTGCCGGGGGCCTACAGCTTCTGGGACCTGCATGTCGCCATTCAGGATGCCATGGGTTGGCTCGACTATCACTTGCACCTCTTTCGCGTGAGCAGGCCAGACACGGGCGACGCGGTGCAGATCGGCATTCCGGACGACGATGCCTTCGAAGGGGACGAAGCCATCCTGCCGGGATGGGAGGTCCCCATCGCCAGGTACCTCACCGGCCCGGGTGCCGTGGCCAGGTACGAGTACGACTTCGGAGATGGCTGGCAACACGATGTCACCCTCGAGGCGATCGTGCCGCGCCGGACGGGCATACGGTATCCGCGCTGCCTCGCTGGCGGGCGGGCCTGTCCGCCTGAGGACTGCGGGGGCCCGGCAGGTTATGAGAACCTCATCGCCGTGATCGGCGACCCCTCGCACGAGGAGTACGAGAGCATGTTGGAGTGGCTCGGCGGTCGGTTCGATCCGGAGCGCTTCAATGCGCAGACGGTGAAGTTCGACCATCCAGGCAAGCGCTGGGCCCTGGCATTCGGGGAGACCGCGCAGAACCGACGCCGTGGTGGTCGTCGCACGCCCAAGAGGCGCTAACGGGACACAGCTTGCCGGGCCCTTGGAGAGGACACATGGCTTCCAAGACAAGATTGGCGATCTGGTCGAGCGCCTCTTCCTCGATGCGAAGGCGACTGGGAAGCGCGTGACCGCCCGAGGCGCTGAGTACAGTATCCTCGACAACGCGATCCAGGAGTTCACCTCGTGGTACGGCATGTCCTGGGTCCTGGCTGACCGGAGGGCCTGGGGCTGGGCGCCTGGGGGGCAGCACAATCTGGCGCGCTCGACGCCACGGCCCGGGAGATCCGTGACCGCCCCTGTCACATCCGCTGGTAGACTCGGGCCAGGGCCAGGCGCCGGGCCGGTAAGGAGGACTGCGTGAGGAGGAGGGGCCGCGTGGCAAGGAACGGGAAGCGCAAGGCCCGCCCCGGGACAAAGCCTTCCGTCGCGATCACCGCCAGGCAGCGCAGCGGCAGGGCTAAGGGCAACCTGGGCCGGGTCGCGGAGAACTACCGCCACTACGAGGCCACCAGCCCGATGCGCCCCGAGATCGGGACGCAGCCGCAATTCCGGAAGAAGAAGCCCCCGACCACCTACCGCTACGACTCGTCCCTCTCACCCGCGCTGAACTGGGATGGGCAGAACCCTGGCCGGGAGATTGCCGAGTGGCTCCTCCGCCTCATCTCGGAGGCCGCGGGCCTCCCCGAGCCTCACGCCTTCGAGCGGCCGCGCGAACTACGAGCAGCGGACGGCACCGTCCTCGCCACCGTCGGGTCGCTCCAGGAGGCCGTCGAGCAGGTCCGCCGGCTGGGCCGGCCTTTCCTCGACTGGGCGGGCAAGGCCGAGCGGCTGTCCTTCGACGTACCGACCCTGCCGCTCTTCATCCACGAGCGCCTGTCCACGAAAGCGATCATCGAGACGCTGACCAGCCACAAGCGCGACAAGCAACAGAGCATGTTCGAGCTGTTCGGCGATCCGCAACACTCCATCATCGACCAGACGCTGCGAGCCTACGAGTACCCGGACAAGTGGGTGAACCGGCTTGTCCTCGGCGATTCACTCGTCGCGATGAACTCGCTCCTGCACTACGAGGGTCTCGGCGGCCAGGTCCAGATGATCTACATGGACCCGCCCTACGGCGTGAAGTTCGGGTCAAACTTCCAGCCTTTCGTGCGCCGCCGCGACGTCGGCCACAATGACGACGCTGACATGACCCGCGAGCCCGAGATGGTCAAGGCCTATCGGGACACGTGGGAGCTAGGCCTCCACTCTTATCTGACGTACATGCGGGACCGCTTGCTGCTCTGCCGCGAGCTGCTGGCGCCCACGGGCAGCATCTTTGTCCAGATCAGCGACGAGAACCTCCACCACGTGCGAGAAATGATGGACGAGGTGTTCGGGCCGGTCAACTTCGTTGGCCAGATTGCGTTTCGGAAGACTGGTGCGCAATCAGTAAGCCTCTTGCCCAGCACCTACGACTTTCTCCTCCACTATGCGCGAGATATCGAACGCATTCATTTCCAGCCCTTATGGCTTCCGAAAGAGCCTGGAGAAGAGGGCGCCAAGCAATACGTCTGGGCCGAGTCAGAAGACGGGAAGACGATCCGAAAGCTGAGTGATGCTGAGATACGGGATCCCGCACTGCTTCCCTCCGGCTGGCGTGTCTTCAGGCCAGGCCCGTTGACCTCTCCCGGGGCAAGTGCATCCGAGCACAAAGAGGTCGTACTCCAAGGACAGCGCTATACGCCCGGCACTAATCGCCATTGGAGCCTGGGTCCAGACGACACAGAGAAGCTCGATCGCCTGAACCGCGTCTTGATAATTGGCAACACACCTTGCTCTAAGCTCTATTTGGACGACTTTCCGGTATCACCTCTCAAGGATGTGTGGTCCGATACTGGCGGTAGTGGCTTCGCAGAGCGACCGTTGTACGTCGTGCAGACCGACCGACTCGTCGTCCAACGTTGCCTACTCATGACCACCCGGCCTGGTGACCTCGTACTCGATCCAACGTGTGGCAGTGGCACCACCGCCCACGTTGCTGAACAGTGGGGGCGGCGCTGGATCACGATCGATACGAGCCGCGTCCCTCTCACCCTCGCCCGCCAACGGCTGTTGACCGCAACGTTTCCCTACTATCGGCTCAAGGATGAGGCCAGGGGGCCGGTGGGCGGATTTGTTTACACACGCAAGCAGAACCGGAAGGGCGAGGAGGTCGGAGGAATTGTCCCGCACGTGACGCTAAAGAAGATCGCGAACGCCGAACCGCCGGACGAGGAGGTGCTCGTCGACCGGCCTGAGGTGGACAACAGCTTCGTGCGGGTGACCGGACCGTTCACCGTGGAGGCGACCATCCCGACCCCTGTGGACTGGGAGGGGGACGGCGTGCCTGACTCCGGCCCGGCCGACGTCGAGGCGTATGGCTCGTTCGTGGACCGTATGCTGGAGGTGCTGCGCAAGTCGCCGGTCCTCCACGTGGGTGGCGGGAAGACGGTGACACTCCGTAATGTCCGGCCGCCAGCGAAGACGCTGTCGCTGTCGGCCGAGGCAATGGTGGTCAACGGCGACGAGCGGGCAGTGGCCTTGGTCTTCGGGCCGGAGAACAGCGGCCTTACCCAGCTTGCGGTCCACGAGGCGCTGAAGGAGGCCAGCCTCAAGGGCTACTCGCACCTTTACGCGATCGGCTTCGCCATCCAGCCGGACGCGCGCCTCTTGATCGAAAAATCCGCCGAGATGGGGCTACCGCCGGCCTCCTACGTACAGGCCACGCCAGACCTGATGATGGGCGACCTCCTCAAGAACATGCGGTCGAGCCAGATCTTCAGCGTGTGTGGCCTGCCCGACGTCGAGCTCCGGCGCCTACGGGACAAGCGCTACGAGGTCAAGCTGGCAAAGCTCAATCTCTTCGATCCCGCAACGATGGCGGCCAAGCACATGGACGCTGGCGATGTGCCGGCGTGGTTTCTCGACACCGACTACAACAACCTCTGCTTCCACGTGTCCCAGGCGTTCTTCCCGCGCACGGGGGCCTGGGATGACATCCGGCGCGCCCTCCGTGGCGAGTATGACGATACGGTCTGGGAGCACCTGGCCGGTACGGTGAGCGCGCCCTTCGAGGCCGGGGAGCACGGGCAGGTGGCCGTCAAGGTCGTCGACGACCGCGGCAACGAGCTGCTCGTCGTGAAGAACCTGAGGGACGCGACGGCGTGATCCATCGCGTCGGCCTGCGCCGCTTCAAGCGGTTCGGCGACGTCGAGTTCGTCCTGCCCGGGCACGTGGTACTGGCCGGCCCGAACAATACCGGCAAGACCACGGTGCTCCAGGCCATCGCGGCTTGGTCACTCGCGTTCAACCGGTGGCGGGAACTCAACGACTTCCAGCGCCACCCCGGGTACTACGCCAGGGCGCCCATCGCGCGTCAGGCTTTCTCCGCCGTGCCGTTGCGGACCTTCGATCTTCTCTGGCGAGAGCGAGACTACACGGGGAGCCTCGAGATCGAGATCCAGAACGCCGTCGCTGGCTGGACGGTCGCCATGGAGATGATCGCCGACAGCACAGAGCAGATCTACGTACGACCTCTCCCGACGGCAACCCCTGACGTCGTGAGAAGCGCCAAGCTCACCACGGCCTTCGTGCCGGCCATGAGTGGCCTGGGCACCGAAGAGCCGCTCTACCAGCGCCCGAAGGTCGATCAGCTCCTCGGGCAGGCCAAGCCTGGCGACGTGCTCCGCAACCTCCTGGTCGAAGCGGCCGGCTCGGACCCGGCCTGGGCCGGGCTCCAGGAGTCCATCCGCCGGCTCTTCGGCTTCGAGCTGGCGCCCCCCAACGCTACGGGCCCGCATATCCTGGCCGAGTACCGCGAGCGCCCGGGCGGACCCGCTCTCGACATCGCCAGCGCGGGCAGTGGGTTCCAGCAGGTGCTGATGCTGCTTGCCTTCCTGCGGACTCGGCCCGGCGCTGTCTTGCTGCTGGACGAGCCGGACGCCCACCTTCACGTGATCCTTCAGGACGCGATCTACGGGGAGCTCCGCGCGGTCGCCGCTCAGTTGAGGTCGCAGTTGATCATCGCGACGCACTCGGAAGTCATCATCAATGGAGCCGAGCCACGAGAGCTGTGTGTCCTCTTCGATGGGCCGCGAATGCTGGCGACGACGGAAGAGCAGGCACGCGTGATCCTCTCGCTGAAGGTCCTGTCGCAGACTGACATGATGCTGGCGCTGAACGCACCCGGCGTGCTCTACCTGGAGAACTACACCGACCGCGACATTCTCCGCGAGTGGGCCAGGGTGCTGGGGCATCCCACCCACGATCTCTTCAGCTCCCGGACGTTCTTCTGGAGGCCGACGGTCGCGGAGACACGGACGGGATCCCCGGGCATTCGGGCCCCCCAGCACTACGAGGCGCTGCGGCTCATTCGCGATGACCTGCCGGCCCTGGAGCTCGTCGATGGCGATGCGCGCCCGGAGATCCAGCCGACCGAGATAACAGGCCGCGGCTTCCAGCGGCTCCGGTGGCGACGCTACGAGATCGAGAGCTATCTGGTGCATCCGGACGCCCTTGCCCGCTTCGTCGAGCACACGGTCGGTCCGGCGGCGGCGGGCCCCCACATCGACGACCTGCGGAAATACCTCCAGGAGAATTTCCCGCCGGCGGTGCTCCGCGATCCCCTGGGAGACCATGCTTTCCTCAACGCCACGAAGGCGCGCACGGAACTGCTGCCACCCGCCCTTGCGGCCGCCGGGCTCCCGGGACTGCCCTATACCCGGTACCAGGATATCGCCGCCGTCATGCGGCCGGATGAGATCCACCCCGAGGTCGTCGAGAAGCTCGACGGGATCATGAGAGCGTTCGGGCTGTGAGCGAATTCGAGGTTCCCGAACCCATCCTCTGCGGCCCCTACGAGGAGCCGGCTGAGCACTGGCGCATCGTGGAGGGTGAGCTCCCGCGCCTGGAGCCGGAGCGACGGCCCGCGATGTACTACTACCGGCCTCCAGGGCCGGTTGGCGAGGGCGAAGATGATGGACTCGGAACGCTCATCGAGCTGAAGCTGGTCAATCGCATCCGCCAGCGGCTCAAGGAGTGGCAAGCCGCGGGACGTCCCGGCGTGACCCGCACAACTTTGGAGCTGCTCGAGTACTGGATGCGCGAAGGCCGGCAGCAGCGGCTCTTCTTCGCCCAGCGCGAGGCCGCCGAGATCATCATCTTCCTCACCGAGGCGCGCGCCGACTTCCGGCAGGGGATCGAGATCCCTCTCGACGAGCCGAGCGAGGAGCGGCAGGCGGCCGGTCACACCGCTTTCCGCCGCCTCGCGTGCAAGATGGCCACCGGCAGCGGCAAGACCACGGTAATGGCAATGCTGGCGGCGTGGAGCATCCTGAACAAGGTCAACAACCGGGCCGATGGGCGGTTCTCCGACGTGGTGCTCGTCGTGTGCCCGAACGTCACCATTCGGAGCCGTCTGGGCGAGCTGGACCCCCGCGAGGGGGACGCCAGCCTCTACCGCACGCGCGACCTGGTGCCCCAGCACCTCATGGCCGACCTCACCCAGGGCCGCGTGGTCATCACCAACTGGCACGTCTTCGAGCCGCAGGCCGTGACGCCGGGCGGGGTGAGCGCGAAGGTGGCGCGGGCCGGCGTCGCGGTGCGGACGGTGGAGACGATCACGATCGGCCCCCGCACGACCACCGCGCGTAACCGCCGGTACCTCACCCAGGAGGAGCTGGACCGCCAGCTCGCGGCCGGCCTGCTCTCCGTGCTCGAGGAGGACCGCGACCGCCAGGGGCACCTCCGCAAGGTGCGGGTAGAATCGGTCCGCCACGTGGAGAGCGACACGGCCCTGGTGAACCGCGTGATCGGCCGCGAGGTGGGTGGGAAGCAGAACATCCTCGTCTTCAACGACGAGGCTCATCACGCGTACCGCATCCGCCGCGAGGAGCCGGACGGCGAGATCGAGGACCTCTTCGGCGACGCGGCGGACCAGGACGAGTTCTACCGAGAGGCGACGGTCTGGGTGGACGGGCTCGACCGTATCCACAAGCTGCGCGGCGTCAACTTCTGCGTGGATCTGTCGGCCACGCCGTACTACCTCGGGCGCATGGGCCCGGACACCAACCGCATCTTTCCGTGGGTGGTGAGCGACTTCGGCCTCACCGACGCCATCGAGTCTGGGCTGGTGAAGATCCCGCAACTCGCCGTGCGCGACACCACCGGCGCCGACATTCCCGGCTACTTCAATATCTGGCGCTGGATCATGCCGCGCCTCACGACGGGCGAGCGCGGCGGCTCGCGCGGCAACCCCAAGCCGGAGGCCGTCGTGAAGTGGGCGGCCACGCCCATCGCCATGCTCGCCGGGCTGTGGGAGGAGTTGCGCGTGGAGTGGGCGGAGCGACACGACGATCCACGGCCGCCCGTCTTCATCATCGTGTGCCGCAACACCGCCATCGCCAAGGTCGTCTACGAGTGGTTGGCTCTCGATCGCCCGCCAGCCGGCATTCCGCCGGCGAACATCGCCGGCTTCCGCAACGCGCCCGGGAAGGAGAACACGATCCGGGTCGACTCCAAGGTGGTGCACGAGACCGACAGCGACCAGGCCAAGAGCGATGAGTCCGCCTGGATGAGGCGTACGCTCGACACGGTCGGCAAGGTCGTCTGGCCGCTGGACCGCCAGGGCCGGCCCATCTACCCCGTCGGGTTCGAGGAGCTCGCCCAGAAGCTCGGGAAGCCGCTACATCCGCCCGGACGTGACGTCCGCTGCATCGTCAGCGTGGGCATGCTCACCGAAGGTTGGGACTGCAGCACCGTCACGCACATCGTCGGACTGCGCCCGTTCATGTCACAGCTCTTGTGCGAGCAGGTAGTGGGCCGCGGGCTCCGGCGCTCGAGCTACGAGGTCGGCGAGAACGGCCGGCTAGGCGAAGAGGTCGCCAAGGTCTTCGGCGTGCCCTTTCAGGTCATCCCATTCAAGGAGAACAAGCGCGCGTCCCGGCCGCCCGTACCGGAGCGGCACCACGTGCACGCTGTGCCGGCTCGGGCCGCCCTGGAGATCCGCTTCCCACGGGTTGAGGGCTACCGGCAGGCCATCCGCAACCGCGTCACGCTGAACTGGAGTGCGGTACCGTCCGTGACGCTCGACCCGATGAAGATCCCCCCGGAGGTAGAGGTAAAGGCGGCGCTGCCCAACAACAAGGGCCGGCCCTCGCTCACCGGCCCCGGCAAGCTCGAGCGCGTGGACCTGAACCCGTATCGCGCCGGCTATCGGATGCAGCAAGTCGTGTTCGACATGGCCGCCGACCTCACGCGCGACTACGTGGGCCAGCCGGGATGCGAGGCACCCGCTCACGTCCTCTTCCCGCAGCTCGCGCGGATCGTCGAGCGCTTCATCGCCGAGTGGGTGCACCCACTCCCTCCAGCGAACAAGCTCGACGTCGCGCTGTCACCCTACTACGGCTGGGTGATCGAGGCGCTAGTCGGCGCCATCAAGCCTGACACTTCGGAGGGCGAAGCGCCCGAGCTCCCGCGCTACGAGAGCAGGAGGGGCGAGGGCTCGACCGCGGAGGTGGACTTCTGGACCAGCCGTGACGTGCGCGAGGTGGTGAAGAGCCACGTCAACTACGTGGTGGCGGACACGGCGAAGTGGGAGCAGTCGGCGGCCTATGTGATCGACACCAACCCGCTGGTCGAGGCCTTCGCCAAGAACGCTGGTCTCGGGTTCGCCATGCCCTACCTGCACAACGGGCAGACTCACGACTATGTCCCGGACTTCATCGTCCGCCTTCGGACCGACCCGCCCAGACATCTCGTCCTGGAAACAAAGGGCTTCGACCCCCTCGAAGAGGTCAAGGTAGCCGCCGCCACACGTTGGGTGGCGGCGGTGAACGCCGATGGAAGCTACGGCTCGTGGGCCTACGCGATCACCAAACGGGTCGCGGATGTCGAGGCCGCCTTGACCCGGGCGGCTCAGTAGTCACCAGAAGGTCAGCGCCCACTCGCCGTCCTGGCGTACGATGCTCGACGTGGCCCGGCTCCTTGTCGGGAACGACTTCTCCCGTGTCGGCGTGTAAGGGAGAAGTACCCGCCCACTGGACAGTGCCGGGTGGGTATTGCGGCACCGGCGTTCTGAGTGGCCACGGGAAGGGCTTCGGGAGGAGGAGACCGAAGTGACGGCAAGAGCGCGGGGGACCCGCAACAGGCAGGACGCCCACCGCGCGGAGGAGCGGGCGCTGATCGAGCTACTCTCCCACGGGTTGTCGGAGGAGGAGATCCAGCGCGTGCTAGCGCGCGCGCTCCTCGCGCTGGATGAGCGGGGGCGCGATCGCCTTCTCGCCCAGCTCGGTGAGGAGACGGGCGGAACGCTTCGCAGACTGCTGGCATCGCGCAGACGGAGCCGCACGACGGCGCAGCCGTCGCCGGGAAGCGCGAAGATCCGCGAGGAATGGGAGAAGGCCTGGGACAAGTGGGAGGCCTGCGTCGCGGAGTCGGGGCACGAGGATGGCCCGTACGTCGTTCGCGAGCACCACTGGGAGGAGCCGTATCTGGACGGGTATAGCCTGGCCCAGGATCTCGAACCCATCGCGGCCCGGATACGGAAGATCCTGGAACGCGTGATGGACGAGGGGCTGGCGCCAGAGTTCAGCTTCCTCACCGCCATCAAGGACCTCGATGCGGAGATCGGTTCGGGACTGCCCGAGTGGATGGACCCATCGTCCGGCGAGGGGTGCCCCCTCGGCCCCGAGGTGACCGGCTGTCTCCTGGAATGGGAATGGCGCGCGCGCCGGCGCGATGGGCGCAGCGTCTTCGAACTAGCCGACGGGATCCGGGCCTTCGAGGCTTCGGCCAGGATCGTGAGTCTGCATGACGACACGATCATGCGGTTCGTGCTCGGGCTCGGCGATGCGGATCAGCAGGCGGTCCTGAAGGGAATCGCCGCGCACCGGAGCGCGAGCCACTGGGCCGAGATTCTCGGGGCAGCCCACCCCGGATGGTTCAAGATCCACCAGGAACTCGCGAAACGGTGGGACCCCGCCCTCTTCGAGGAGACCAGCCGAAAGAACATCGCGCACGACTGGGAGCTCGCGCTCCCCTTGCTCGCGGATCTGCTCCGCCGGAAGTCGTTCGACAAGGCGCGGCCCCTGATCGAGGAAGCCGTGCGCGCCCTCCTGCGCCTCAAGACCGGAGAGGCGTGGGACCCGCGCGAGGCGCTACTCATCTCCCATCCCTCCCCGCGGTACCGGAGCGACCAGCATGCGGCGATGTTCCGCCTCCTCGAGAGCTGGCGAAAGGTCGCCAGGGGACTCGGCCAGGACGAGCTCGCCTGCGCACTGGAGCTTCAGGTCGCCGTCGGCCGGCGGTGGAAGGACGGAGATGCGGCCCTGGAGGCGTTCCGTCGAGGCCCGTCACCGCGCTTCGCAACCATGCACGACCGGCTTTTTGCCGATTGGCGGTCGCTGGTGGTCGAGGCGACCCTCCGGCCCGAGGCCGCCGGGCGCGAGTCGCCAGGCTCGGTCTGGGTCCATGCCCTCGTGGACGCCGCCCGCCCCGGGGCGGATGGCGCGGCGTCGTTCCGCCGGGCCGTGCGGCAGTGGCTGGAGGAGACGGGGCGCGTGCCGACCACGCTCTTGCAGTCTCGAGGCGCGCTCGGAACGCTGACGCTCGACCTCGACGGTGGCTCCTCGCTGCGCCGGACGTCGCCCACGCTCCACCGGATACTGTCGACGCGATGGCCAGGCGAGCCTACTGTGACTGCATCACGGCGCCGCTGGGTTAAGCGCCTGGGAGTAGCGGATCTGGTTCCGGGCGTGCTCGAATTCTGGCGGCGACACGCGGCGAGCCTAGTGCCGGACCCCGCGAGCGCGACCGGGTCGAACTACGAAGACTGCGCCGAGCCACTCGGCGCAGTCTTCGAGCTGGACCCCGCGGCGTACCGGCGGTTGGTACAAGGGTGGGCCGACACTCACGCCCGCCGGAAGAACCTCTGGCTCGCCATCACCGGAAGACACCTGCCGCTGTGAACGGCGCGGCTTCGAAGGCAGCGGCCCGGCCCGCGTGCCTCCCTTGGCAAGGTATCCAGCACGGCCCCCGCACAGCAGAGGAGCTCGGGATCGAGCCATGACCACGCGCAGACCCGGGCGGCGAGACCCGCTGGAGACCGCGATCGAGGTCGCGTTTCAGCCGGGACGGTTCATCGGGTACAGGGCAGGCTCGGACTTCGTCTCGAGCCTCGAGGAGGTCGCGCGTCATCTCGAAACGCTCGTCCGTACCGACGCCAGGCGAGCGGTGAGCCTCTACGAGACCTTCCTCGCCGGCTGCTACGAGAAGGCCGAGCAGCTCGACGACTCGAGCGGCAATTTCGCGATGTTCGTCGTCAGCCTCTACTGCGGCTGGATCAGGGCGCGCCAGGCGGCGAGCGTTGATGCCGACGAGACCGCGAGGCTACTGCTCGGGCGCATGGAGCGCGACTCCTACGGCTTCGCGTCCAGCCTCGAGCACGATGCCGTGAAAGTGATGAGCAAGGAAAGCCTCGCCGCCCTCGAGCGACAGGTGAAGGCCCGCTTCGAGGCGAAGGATCCTGTCGAGCAGGCTCCTGATCACGCGCCCCCGCGCAACCCCGCGTACCGGCGCCGCCGCTGGGGCGAGATCCTCCGCGCGATCTACACCCAGCAGCGCGATGTGCGGGCCTACGTCGCCCTGTGCGAACGGACGCAGCTCTCGGCCCAGGACTGCCTCGCGGTCGCCACCATGCTCAAGACGCGTCGCAAGCGGGACGAGGCCCTCGCCTGGGTGGATCGCGGTCTCGCGCTGGAGAAAAAGCACCCACACGGCTCGATGGCTGGGCACAACCTCGTGACGCTGAAGCGCGAGCTGCTCAGAAAGCTCGGCCGGCACCAGGACGCGCTCGAGGACGCCTGGGCCGGGTTCCGCGAGCACCCGAGCACGTTCAGTTACGAGGATCTCATGCGGTTCGTGCCGAAGGCCGAGCACGCAGCGTGGCACGCCAAGGCGATGGACACGGCGGAGCGCGCGGACCTCGGGTCGCTCATCGAGCTCTGGCTCGAGACCCGGGAGATCGAGCGTCTCGTGAGACGGCTGCGCGCGGCGACCGATCCAGAGCTCGAGGAGCTGAGCCACTACCGGACCGAGCCCGCCGCCACGCGCCTCGCGAAGTCGCACCCGGACGTGGCGGCCAAGGTCTACCGGGCACTGGGCATGCGCATCCTCCGCGCGAAGCGGAGCAAATACTACGATGCGGCGCTATCGCACTTCGAGAACGCGAAATGCTGCTACGAGCGCTCCGACCTCCATCGCGAGTGGGCGACAGTCGTCCACCGCCGACTTGAAGGTCTGCTTGGGTGGCTTGAACGCCAACCCGAACGGCGCCGCCCGCATGACGGCACCACAACCCTTGCTGGTGTTCCTGGCCACAACGTGGTCATCGTCGCTCT
>WNFU01004004.1_pt1 | contig 19053 bp, 15 predicted proteins | sample 5400121 | NCBI WGS metagenome assembly WNFU01 (sample SAMN13153360, study PRJNA577476) | soil metagenome | isolation source: 100 cm soil or saprolite under grassland replicate 1 | place: USA:California | collected 2016-06-15 | reverse complement strand
CGCCGCGGTCGCCGCCGCAAGCTCGCTGCCTATGGCCTTGAGGTCGGCGTTGTTCGAAGCGGCAAGCTCGGCCGCCACTTTGCCGATCTCGCCGATGACCCTGCGTGCGACCGCGCCGCCATCGCGCGCGGTCTTGCGCCCGATCAGGTCGTTGGCCTGGATCGCGGTCGTGCCTTCGTAGATCGTCGTGATGCGCGCATCGCGATAGTCCTGCGCTGCGCCGGTCTCCTCGATGAATCCCATGCCACCGTGCACCTGCACGCCGAGATACGTGACTTCCTGCGCGAGCTCGGTGCTCCAGCCCTTGACGATCGGTATCATCAGATCGACGAATGCCTGGTGCTGCTTGCGTGCATCCACGTCCGGGTGCCTGCGCGCATTGTCGATCGCGGCGCCCGTGACATACGCGACCGCGCGCATCGCCTCGGTCTGCGCCTTCATCGTCAGCAGCATCCGGCGGACATCCGGATGCTGCAGGATCGTCGCCGTCGGCGTCGCCTTGTCGAGTCCCGGCGCCCTGCCCTGCACGCGATCGCGTGCATAGGCCCGTGCACGCTGGTACGCGCGCTCGGCGATGCCTATGCCTTCGATGCCGACCGAAAAGCGCGCAAGATTCATCATGATGAACATGTACTCGAGGCCGCGGTTTTCATCGCCGACTAAGTAGCCGATCGCGCCGCCATGGTCGCCGTAGGCGAGCACCGCGGTCGGACTCGCGTGTATGCCCAGCTTGTGCTCGATCGATACGCAATGCACGTCGTTGCGCGCGCCGACGCTGCCGTCGTCATTGACGAGGAACTTCGGCACGACGAATAGCGATATGCCCTTGACGCCTTCAGGCGCGGTCGGCGTCCGCGCGAGCACGAGATGGATGATGTTGTCGGTGTAGTCCTGCTCGCCGTAGGTGATGAATATCTTCTGGCCGTACAGCCTGAAGCTGCCGTCCCCTTGCGGGACCGCGCGCGTGCGGACCGCGGCGAGATCGGAGCCGGCCTGCGACTCGGTGAGATTCATCGTCCCCGTCCAGACGCCGGCAACCATCTTGTCGAGGAACTTCGCCTTCAGCGCGTCCGATCCGCAGAGCTCGAGCGCCTCGATCGCGCCCTGCGTCAACAGCGGACACAAGGCGAAAGCCATGTTCGCGCCGTGCCACATCTCCTCGACCGCGGTCGCGACGAGCTGCGGCAGACCCTGCCCGCCGTGCTCGGGATTCTTGGTGAGGCCGTTCCAGCCGTTTTCGGCGAAGCGGAGATACGCTGCCTTGAAACCGGCCGGCGTCCTGACACTCCCGCCTTCCTGCCACTGCGCGCCCGCGCGATCGCCAACGGCGTTCAACGGATCCAGCACCTCGGTGGCGAACTTCGATGCTTCCTCGAGGATTGCTGCGACCGTATCGGGCGTCGCGTCCTCAAAACCCGGCAGCTTGCCGACCTGCTCGAGGCCCGCCAGCTCGTGCAGCACGAACCGGATTTCCTTCAACGGCGCGTGATAGGCGCTCATCGCCTCAACCCAGCTCCGCGGTCAGCGCCGGGATGATCTCGAACAGATCCCCAACCAGGCCGTAGTCCGCAATCTGGAAGATCGGCGCATCGGGATCCTTGTTGATCGCAACGATCACCTTGCTATCCTTCATCCCTGCGAGATGCTGGATCGCGCCGGAAATTCCCACCGCGATATAGAGATCGGGCGCGACGATCTTGCCGGTCTGTCCGACTTGATAATCGTTGGGCACGTAACCCGCATCGACCGCAGCGCGCGATGCGCCGATCGCGGCGTGCAGCTTGTCGGCCAGCACCTCGAGCATCTTGAAATTCTCGCCGTTTTGCAGGCCGCGGCCTCCGGAGATGATGACGCGCGCGCTGGTCAGCTCGGGGCGCTCCGACTTGGTGAGCTCCTGTCCGAGCACCCTTACCTGGCCGCTGTCCGGCGGTGCGGTGACGGTCTCGACCGCGCCGCTGCCTCCGGTCGCGGCTGCCGCGTCGAAACCGGTCGTGCGCACCGTGATCACTTTTTTCGCGTCCTTCGCCTGCACGGTGGCGAAGGCACTACCGGCATAGATCGGCCGCACGAAGGTGTCGGCCGATTCGACTGCGATGATATCGGAAACCTGTGCCACGTCGAGCAGCGCGGCGATGCGCGGGGCGATGTTCTTGCCGAAGCCGGTCGCAGGCAGCATCACGTGCGAATACGACGGCGCCAGGCTAACTGCCAGCGCAGCGACATTCTCCGCCGTCGGCGTGGCGAACTGCGGCGCGTCGGCGTGCAACGCCTTGGCAACGCCTGCGACCTGCGCGGCGGCACTGGCCGCGCCTCCCGCGTTGTGGCCCGCGACCAGGACATGAATGTCGCCGCCGATCTTCTGCGCGGCGGCGATCGTGTTGAGCGTCGCGCTCTTAAGCGCAGCGCCGTCGTGCTCGGCGATGACGAGAATGGTCATCGGTTACTAGGATGTCAGGACACGGTTATTGGAATCGAACGCCATTGGATCCCCGCTTTCGCGGGGATAATTTCGCGACACCCGCGTCGCCAGCGTCACGAAATCACCTTCGCTTCGTTGCGCAGCTTCGCCACCAGCTCTTTCGCATCGGCGACTTTGCCGCCGCCCTTGCGCTTGGGTGGCTCAACCACCTTCAGTGTAGCCAGGCGCGGGCTGACGTCGACACCGAGCGCCTCGGGCTTGACGATGTCCAACGGTTTTTTCTTCGCCTTCATGATATTGGGCAACGTTGCGTAGCGCGGCTCGTTCAAGCGCAGGTCCGTCGTGATCACCGCGGGCAATGCCATCGCCACCGTCTCCAGCCCGCCATCGATCTCGCGTTTGACGGTTGCCGTGCCGTCTGCGATATCGATCTTGGAGGCGAACGTAGCCTGCGGCCAATCGAGCAGGGCGGCGAGCATCTGCCCGGTCTGGTTCGCGTCGTCATCGATGGCCTGCTTGCCGAGGATGATGAGCTGCGGCGCCTCCTTGACGGCGATCGCCTGGAGCAGCTTGGCGACCGCGAGCGGCTGCAACTCGGCGTCCGTCTCCACTAAGATCGCGCGGTCGGCGCCGATCGCGAGCGCGGTGCGCAACGTTTCCTGGCAAGCGGTGACACCGCACGACACCGCGACGATCTCGGTCACGACGCCTTTTTCCTTTAGCCGTACGGCTTCCTCGACGGCGATCTCGTCGAAGGGGTTCATAGACATCTTGACGTTGGCGGTGTCGACGCCGGAACCGTCGGGCCTGACTCGCACCTTGACGTTGAAATCGACCACGCGCTTGACGGGAACGAGAACCTTCATGGGAGCTTCCGCAATGGCACGGCGCGCCGAAGCGGAGCCGCAAGGCAGATAATTATAGCTGGAACGGGCAGGCCACGGGTTCCGCTCACCACCGGCACGAGACCGGCCCGCCGCGCCCGCGCCGGACCGCCGAATCTAATCCGGCTGATTGGTGCAGAACGTTGCGAGCAGGGCCGAATGCTCATTGCCGCCTCGCAACGAGCGTAGGACAAACACCGCTGAAGCAGGGCTGAACGCGTCAGCCCGCTAGCGCATTACCGTGCACTGCGGACTCGTGGCCTGCATCGTTCCCGTCCAGGACAGGATGTTGTTGTCCCGGAGAGGGTCGGGAACGATGCGATCGGGGTCGGCAACAACGTCGATGCGTACGATGTCGCCGGCCGGCGCACGTGTCGGCGCGAGAACCAGCGTCACAGCGCCACCGACCGTCAGTGGCACGTATTGCGTCGCGTAGACCTCGTCGCGCGCGCCGCCCGCGGTGGTGACGATCGCTCCAACGCGGAAGGCACCCAGGTCGCCGTTGAGCGGAATGTTCGGGATGACGGTGGATCCCAGGTTCTGCACGTTCGCCGCGACGATAACCCATCCGCCCTCACCTGCGACGCAGCGCATGCTGTTGAGCTTGAGGTCGGAATGCCGGGGTTGGTCGTCGAAGATCGGATAGAAATACATCGTGTTGTCCGGGAATGTCATGACGTACTGGAAGTACACCGGACGCGGAGGAATCTCATCGGTATACGGGGTCGCCGATGCCGCGAACGAGGCGTCCCGATAAGCGCCGCTGATCTGACAGCCCGCAAGCGTCACGGCGACGGCGACCATTCCAAACTTGGCGATCGAGCGCATCAGCGGCTCCCTTCGACGGCAAGTGGTGCGGCGCGCACAGGTCATGGAACGGGGGTCTTAGTCCCCGGAGCGCCGCCGGACCGGTCATGATGGCGGCATAAACCCCGCGGGTCAACTCGGGAGCGCGGCACCATTCGGGCGGTCGGCTTCGCACGCCGGCAGGTTCTCACGGATCACCGCGAGCAGCGAAGCGTAGAACCTCTCATCATTTGCCGCGTCGCGCACCGCCAAATGCTCCGCTTCGGTGCCGGCAAGTGCCATCCCGGAGTCGGACCAGGCGCGGGCGTCGGAAAGCACTCCGTGCTCGTAGCGGTACTCCGCCCTCGGCATGCCGTCCGGATGCCACGATCGCACGATGCCATGCAGCCGGTCGTCCACATACGGCGCCTCGAGCCTGCGTCCGGTCTCGACGCGGCCGTCGGGAGGTGTGTACCACAACGCGACAGTCCCGCTTTTGGCGTCGTTGTCGAAAGGCATGACCGCGACACGTGCACCCCCGGCCGACCAGAAGATGAACGTGCCCGTCATATGGCCCTGGGAAAAGGCTCCCACGACCCGCAGCCGACCATCGGGCATGCGCAACTCGTACGCGCCGTTGGGTACGCCATAGCGGCATTGACCGAGGACGACATATGGCTGCGCCAGCGCTTGCCCGGCGGCGAGCGCGAACAGGAAAACCAAAAGTAGGGTCAGAGACGACTTTTGGCAGGCCCGGTGGTTAGCCGATGCTTCGGCAAAAGTCGTCTCTGACCCTACTTTTTCTTCGCCCACCACGCCGCAAGCTCGCCCACGATGCCGCGGCGGAACGCGAGCACGCAGACCACGAAGATCACTCCGGTGATCACCGTCACCCATTGGCCGAAGCCCGCCAGGTAGTTCTCGAGGCCGATGATCACGAACGCACCGACGACCGGCCCGAAGATCGTGCCCATGCCGCCCAGCAGCGTCATCAGCACGACCTCGCCCGACATGGTCCAGTAGACGTCGGTGAGCGAGGCGAGCTGGAATACGATCGCTTTGGTCGCGCCGGCGAGCCCGGAGAGCGTTGCCGACAGGATGAACGCGAGCAGCTTGTACCTGTCGGCATCGTAACCGAGCGAAATCGCTCTGGGTTCATTCTCGCGGATCGCCTTCAACACCTGGCCGAACGGCGAATGCACGGTGCGGTAGATGAGCAGAAAGGCGCCGATGAAGATCGCGAGCACGACGTAGTACATCGTGATCGTGTTCGCGAGGTCGAGTACGCCGAAGAGCTTCCCGCGCGGCACCGCCTGGATACCGTCCTCGCCATGAGTGAACGGCGCCTGCAGGTAGAAGAAGTACACCATCTGCGCGATCGCCAGCGTGATCATCGCGAAATAGATGCCCTGACGCCGGATGGCGAGCATCCCGACGATTACCCCCAGCGCCGCCGACGCGGCCGTTCCGGTGAGGATGGCGAGTTCGGGCGGGAACCCCCAGACCTTGGCCGCATGCGCGGCCAGGTAACCCGCGGTGCCGAGGAACATCGCGTGGCCGAACGACAGCAGGCCACCGAACCCGAGCAGGAGGTTGAACGCGCAGGCGAACACCGCGAAGCAAAGCGCCTTCATCAGAAACACCGGGTAGAAACCGATGAACGGCGCAACGGCGAGCAGCACGATCATCGCCGCCGTGCCAAGCGCGAAGCCGTTGGCGGCAAGACGGGACGGCAAAGCGGCGGTGGAAACCGGCGTCGCCATGGCCTACCGCTCGCGGCCGAAAAGGCCGGCGGGTCGAAGGATCAGCACGATCACCATGATCACGAAGATCACCGTGTTCGATGCCTCCGGATAAAACACCTTCGTGAGCCCCTCGATCACACCCAGACCGAAGCCGGTGATGATCGAGCCCAGGATCGACCCCATGCCGCCGATCACGACGACGGCGAAGACGACGATGATGAGATCGGCGCCCATCAGCGGGCTGACCTGGTAGATCGGCGCCGCCATGACACCCGCAACCGCCGCGAGCGCGACCCCGAATCCGTACGTCAGCGTGATCATCCGCGGAACATTGATGCCGAATGCCTGCACCAGCGCCGGGTTCTCGGTCCCCGCGCGCAGATACGCTCCCAGCTTGGTGCGCTCGATCACGTACCACGTCGCAAGGCATACGGCGAGCGATGCAACGATCACCCAAGCGCGATACTTCGGGAGGAACATGAAGCCCAAGTTGAACCCACCGGTGAGCACTTCCGGCATCTGGTAGGGCAGCCCGGACGAACCGAATTGGTTGCGGAAAAGTCCCTGGATGATCAGCGCCAGGCCGAACGTCAACAGCAGGCCGTAGAGGTGATCGAGCTTGTACAAACGCGCGAGCATCGTCCGTTCGATGACGATACCGAAAGCGCCGACGGCAATCGGCGCGAGCAGCAGCGACCACCAGTAGCCAAGCCCGAGGTACTGCAGCAGGAACCAGGCGCCGAACGCCCCCATCATGTACTGCGCGCCGTGGGTGAAGTTGATGATGTTGAGCAGCCCGAAGATGATGGCGAGCCCGAGGCTCAGCATCGCGTAAAACGCGCCGTTGATCAGCCCGATCAAGAGCTGGCTGAACAACGCCTGCGTCGGGACGCCGAAGATTTCCGTCATGAGGATGCGGCAGCGGCGCGGGCCGGTTGAAGCGGGCGCTGCGCGCCCCTTAACCGGCCCGACGCGACGTGTCCGATTGATCGACCGGATTGCATCGCAGCCGACATGTGTGCGCTACGCTCCCGCGTACGTCACTTCACCAGCGGACATTCGCCATCCTTCAGCGGTCGGAATGCCTGATCGGCCGGAATCGTCGCGCGGGTTTTGTAGTAGTCCCACGGCCCCTTCGACTCGGCCGGTTTCTTGACCTCGAACAGGTACGCCGGGTGGATCTTGCGGCCGTCCGCGCGGACCGTCCCCTTGCCGAACAGCGGGTCGTCGGTCGGCATCTCTTTCATCTTCGCGATGACCTTGGTGCCATCGTCGGACTTGAGCGCCTCGATCGCCTTCAGGTAGTGCGTCACGCCCGAGTAGACGCCGGCATGGATCATGCTCGGGTAGATGCCCTTGTTGCGCGCAATGAAGCGCTTCGTGAACGCCCGGGTCTGGTCGTTCATGTCCCAGTAGAACGTTTCGGTGAAAATGAGACCCTGCGCCGTGTTGAGTCCCAGCGCGTGGACATCCTGGATGAAGACGAGCAACCCCGCGAGGTTCTGTCCGCCCTTGACGATGCCGAACTCGGCCGCCTGCTTGACCGAGTTGCGCGTGTCGCCGCCGGCGTTGGCGAGACCGATGATCTTCGCCTTCGACGCCTGCGCCTGCAGCAGGAAAGAGGAGAAATCCTGCGTATTGAGCGGTGCGCGTACCTTGCCGAGAACCTTGCCGCCGTTCTTCAGCACGACCGACTCGGTGTCGCGCTCGAGCGCATACCCGAACGCATAATCCGCGGTGAGAAAGAACCAGGTGTCGCCGCCGCTCTTGAGGATCGCGCTGCCGGTGCCGTTGCCGAGCATCCAGGTGTCGTAGGTCCAATGGATCGTGTTCGGCGAGCAGGCTTTACCGGTCAGGTCGGAACTCGCGGCGCCAGACACGATGAATGCCTTGCCCTTGTCCTTGGTAACGTTGTTGACGGCGAGCGCAACGCCCGAGTTCGTCGTGCCGGTGATCAGGTCCACCTTGTCGGTGTCGAACCACTGGCGCGCGACCGCGGATCCGACGTCCGGCTTGTTCTGGTGGTCGGCGGAGATGATCTCGACCTTCATGCCCTTTGCGGCTGCGCCAAAATCCTCGACCGCCATCTGCGCGGCAAGGACCGACCCCGCGCCGTCGAGGTCGGCATAGAGGCTCGACATGTCGGAGAGCACGCCGATCTTGACGACACCGTCGGAAATCTGAGCCTGCGCCGCGCCTGCGGCAAAGAGAGCGCCGATCGCCAGCGCCAGCAGACTGCGGTTGATCGCTTTCATGTCCAATCTCCTTTTTTCGGTTGACGATTCGATTACGGTACGGGCGCCGTACTCACACGCCCAGATATTCGTGCAGCTTGTCCATTTTCGCGTCGAGCTCGGTATTCGGAATCATGTCGATGACACGGCCGCGCTCCATCACGTAGTGCCGGTCTGCAACTGTCGCGGCAAAGCGGAAATTCTGTTCGACCAGCAGGATCGTAAAACCCTTTGCCTTCAGGCTCTGGATGGTGCGGCCGATCTGCTGGACGATGACGGGTGCGAGGCCCTCGGTCGGCTCGTCGAGCATCAGCAGATTGGCTCCGGTACGGAGGATGCGACCGATCGCCAGCATCTGCTGCTCGCCGCCGGAAAGTTTGGTGCCCTGACTGTGCAGGCGCTCTTTCAGGTTCGGGAACAGCTCGAAGATCTCCGCGACGGTGAGACCGCCCTCCTTCACCTGTGGCGGCAGCAACAGATTTTCCTCGACGTCGAGGCTTGCGAAGATGCCGCGCTCCTCCGGGCATAACGCGAGCCCCATGCGGGCGATGCGATTGGAAGGCAGGCGGATCGTTTCGGCTCCCCCGAAGGTGATCGAACCCTCGCGCTGTCCGACAATGCCCATGATCGATTTGAGCGTAGTCGTCTTGCCTGCTCCATTGCGACCCAGCAGCGTGACGACCTCGCCGCTGGCGACATTGAACGCGGCGCCGTGCAGGATGTGCGACTCGCCATACCACGCGTTGAGGTCGCGCACCGACAGCAGCGAGGCACCGGGCGCGCCGTCAGGCATGGCCAGCCCCCAGGTAGGCTTGAACGACGTCCGGATTCTTCGATACGGCGGCATAGTCGCCCTGCGCGAGGATTTCGCCGCGGGCGAGCACGGTGATGTGATCCGAGAGCGTCGAAACGACCGAGAGATTGTGCTCGACCATCAGCACGGTGCGGTTTGCCGCGACCGTGCCGATCAGCGCGGTGATGCGTTCGACGTCCTCATGCGCCATGCCTGCGGTCGGCTCGTCGAGGAGCATCATTTCGGGATCGAGCGCGAGCGTGGTCGCGATTTCGAGCGCGCGCTTGCGCCCATAAGGCAGCTCGACCGCGGTCGTTCCCGAAAAGCCCGCGAGACCAACGGCGTCGATCAGCTCTTCGGCGCGGTCGTTCAGCGCCGCGAGCGCACGCGCGGAGCGCCAGAACTCGAACGAGCCGCCGCGCTTGCTCTGGAGCGCGATGCGCACGTTCTCGAGCACCGTCAGATGCGGAAACGTGGCGGAGATCTGAAACGAGCGCACCATCCCCATGCGCGCGATCGCCGCCGGCGGTGAACCGGTGATCTCGCGACTGTTGAAGAAGATCTGACCCGACGTCGGCGTGAGAAAGTGCGTGAGCAGGTTGAAGCAGGTTGTCTTCCCCGCACCGTTGGGACCGATCAGCGCGTGGATCGTCCCCCGCCGGACTTCGAGATCGACGCCGTTGACGGCGACGAAACCTTTGAACTCCTTGGTGAGCCCGCGCGTCTGCAGAATGATATCGTCGGCCATGCGCCGCCCGACAGCAGGTGCCGCCGGTGCCTCCTCTAAGAGCGTCTGAATGTCGCGCGATTATCCGGAAGCTGCGGGTCCTTGGCAATCGAATTAGCGGCAATCAAGAAGCCGCTCGCAACAACGTCAGTCGCTCCATTTTGGCGCGCGCTTTTCCACGAACGCGTCGATGCCCTCGTGCGCGTCGGCGTCGAGCAGGCTGCAGGCCATCACGCCACCGGCGAAGTCGTAGGCCTGCGCCAAGCCCAGCTCGACCTGCCGGTAGAACGCCAGCTTGCCCTGGGCGATGACCCGGGCGCTGCGCGCGACGATGACGCGGGTGAAACCAGCGATTGCCGCGTCGAGCTCCGCGGCCGGGACGACGCGGTTCACGAGGCCCCACGCCAGTGCCGTCGCAGCGTCGATCGGCTCGCCGGTCAGCAACATCTCCATCGCCCGCTTGCGCGCGACATTGCGTGCGACGCCCACTGCGGGCGTGGTGCAAAAAACGCCAACGTTCACGCCGGGCAACGCGAAGCGAGCGGTGTCAGCGGCCACCGCCAGGTCGCACATCGATACCAGCTGGCAGCCCGCGGCCGTGGCGATGCCATGCACGCGCGCGATCACCGGCTGCGGCAGCGCGGTCAATGAAACCATCAGGGCATTGCAGGCAGAGAAAAGCTCCCGCTGCCACGCAAGATCGGGATGGGCGCGAAGCTCCTTCAAGTCGTGACCCGCGCAGAAGCCTTTGCCTTCGGCGGCAAGCACCACGCAGCGAATCGTCGGGTCCGCGCCGATACGAGCCACTTCGCTTTGAAGCGCCGCGATCATGCCGCTCGACAGCGGGTTGTACCGGTCGCCCCGATTGAGCGTCAGCCGGCAGATTCCGTCCTCCGTGCGGGTCAGCAGGTAGGGTGCAACAGCAGCATCGAGAGGTGCATTCATGCATTACTCGGCAAGTGGCGACTGCTCATTCTAAGCCGGTGCGGTTCGGCGCGGCTGTGCGATGCCAAGCCGCATCCACCCTTGGAGCCCTTCTTGACCTCGCAAGGCGTGCAATTAGCAAATAACACTGCCATAATCGGAAATCGTAGTACTATTCACTACTAGACACCGGATTGCCAGAACTTCCATTTCCATCGCCGTGATGTCAGCTCCCTTCGCGTTGACTGCGCCCGATGCCATGGCCTCGGTGCTGCGCTCGCGTATCACGGCCGCATATCGCGCCGACGAAGCCGCGGCAGTCCGCACGCTGTTAGCGGAAGCCGCGCTGGCGCCGGTAGCGCTGGCAGCGACCCAGCGCCTCGCCACCTCGCTTGCGCAAGGCGTACGCGTGGCGCGCAGCACGGCCGGTGGTGTCGACGCCCTGATGCTCGAATTCTCGCTCGACTCGCGCGAGGGCGTCGCACTGATGTGCCTCGCCGAAGCGCTGTTGCGCATTCCCGATCCCGCCACGCGCGACCGACTGATCCGCGACAAGATCGGCCGCGGCGACTGGCGCGCGCACGTCGGCAGGAGCCCGTCGCTCTTCGTCAACGCCGCCGCATGGGGCCTGCTCGTGAGCGGCCAGCTCGTCGATTCGCGCAGCGATTCGGCGCTGGAGGCCGCGCTGACTTCGCTCTTGCGCAAGGGCGGCGAGCCGCTGATCCGCAGGGGGGTGGACCTCGCCATGCGCCTCCTCGGAAAGCAATTCGTCACCGGGCGCACCATCGCCGAGGCGATCGGCAACGCGCGCGAGCGGGAGGCTCGCGGTTATCGCTATTCGTACGACATGTTGGGCGAAGCCGCTCTCACCGCGGCGGACGCGAAGCGCTATCTCGCCGCCTACGAAAATGCCATAGACGCCATCGGTGACGCATCCCAAGGCAAAGGCGTCTACGCGGGGCCGGGCATCTCCGTCAAGCTCTCCGCGCTGCATCCGCGCTACTCGCGCCTGCAGCGCGAACGGGTTCTCGCCGAGCTGCTGCCGCGGCTTCTTCATCTGGCGCAGCATGCAGCACGACGCGACATCGGGCTCAACCTCGACGCCGAGGAAGCCGATCGCCTCGAGCTCTCGCTCGACCTGTTCGAGCGCCTCGCGGCCGATCCCGCATTGACCGGATGGGATGGGCTCGGCTTTGTCGTGCAGGCCTATCAGAAACGCGCCCGTGCGGTGATCGACTGGGTCGTCGATGTCGCGCGACGCAACCGCCGCCGGGTGATGGTCCGTCTGGTGAAGGGAGCGTATTGGGACAGCGAGATCAAGCGCGCGCAGGTCGACGGCCTCGACGGTTATCCGGTATTCACGCGCAAGGTGCATACCGACGTTGCCTATCTCGCCTGCGCCAGGGCGATGCTCGCGGCGCCCGACGCGGTGTTTCCGCAGTTTGCGAGCCACAACGCCTTCACCATCGCCGCGGTCCATACGCTCGCTGGCAACGCCGACTACGAGTTCCAGTGCCTGCACGGCATGGGCGAAAGCGTTTACGATCAGGTCGTCGGCGCGGATAAGCTTAATCGCGCTTGCCGTATCTACGCACCGGTTGGATCGCACGAGACGCTGCTCGCCTACCTCGTGCGGCGGCTGCTCGAGAACGGCGCCAACACGTCATTCGTCAACCGTATCGTCGATCCCCGTGTCGACATTGCGGAGCTCGTCGCCGATCCGGTTGCACGCGCCCGCGAATTCGGCGGGTCGCCGCATCCGCGCATTCCACTTCCTGCCGCGCTCTATCGCGATCGGAAGAACTCGCAGGGCATCGATTTCTCCGACGACTCCGTCCTGTCCGCCCTCGAGATCGAGCTGAACGCAGCGCCGGCGCACGCAGACGCCGCGCCGCTGCTCGCCGAGCCGCAGCCAAACGATCGGCGCGAACGAACCTCGGTGACCAATCCTGCCGACCGCAATGAGCTCGTCGGCAGCGTCAGCGAAGCGTCGCTCGCTGATGTCGAACGTGCCGTCGCGCTCGCCGCCGACGCAGGCATGAGCTGGGCGAGAACTGCGGTCGCCGATCGTGCCGCCTGCCTCGAGCGCGCAGCCGATCTGATCGAGCAGGAACGCAGCGTTTTGATCGCGCTTGCGGTGCGCGAAGCAGGCAAGACGATTCCCAATGCCCAGGGGGAGATCCGCGAAGCTGCCGATTTCTGCCGTTACTACGCAGCGCAGGCGCGGCGTGAGCTCGTTTCGGCGACGCCGCGCGGCCCGATGGCGTGCATCGCGCCATGGAACTTCCCCTTGGCGATCTTCGTCGGTCAGGTCTCGGCTGCGCTTGCCGCGGGCAATCCTACGCTTGCGAAACCGGCCGAGCAGACGCCGCTCGTCGCGGCCGCGGCGGTCGCGCTGCTGCATCGCGCCGGCGTTCCCCCGGCTGCGCTGCAGCTGCTTCCGGGGCGCGGCGAGACGATAGGTGCGGCGCTGGTCGCGGATTCACGCATTGCCGGTGTACTCTTCACCGGCTCGACCGCGGCTGCACGCGCCATCAACTCCGCACTTGCACGGCGCAATGACGATCCCGTGCTGATCGCCGAGACCGGCGGCCAGAACGCGATGATCGTCGACAGCTCGGCACTACCCGAGCAGGTCGTCGCCGACGCCGTCACTTCGGCGTTCGACAGCGCGGGCCAACGCTGCTCAGCGCTGCGCGTCCTGTGCCTGCAAGCCGACATCGCCGATGGCGTGCTCGCGATGCTCAGGGGCGCGATGGCCGAGCTCACCCTCGGCGACCCGCGCCGGCTCGACACCGACGTCGGTCCGGTGATCGACGCCGAAGCACTTGCCGCGCTGACCGGCCACGTCGCGCGGATGCGCGCCGCCGGCGCAGCCGTGTTCGAGCTCCCACTCCCCGCGCACTGCGCGACCGGCAGTTTTTTTCCACCGACCCTGATCGAAATCGAGCGCATCGGCCAGCTGGACGGCGAAGTGTTCGGGCCCGTGCTGCATGTTCTGCGCTATCGCGAGGGAGAACTCGCGGCGGTGATCGCGTCGATCAACGCCGCCGGTTACGGATTGACGCACGGTATCCAGACGCGCATCGACGAAACCATTGAGGCGGTGTGCGCGCAGATCCGCGCTGGCAACATCTACGTCAACCGCACCATGATCGGCGCGGTTGTCGGCGTGCAGCCTTTCGGCGGCGAGGGCTTATCAGGCACCGGGCCGAAGGCCGGAGGCCCGCATTACCTGCGGCGCCTCGTACGCGGCGCCGTGGCGCCGGCCGCGACCGCGATCGATGCCGCGATGGTGCTACCCGGCCCGACCGGAGAATCCAACACGCTGTCGCTGCACCCGCGCGGTCGCGTCGCTTGCGTCGCCGACGACGAACACTCGTTGCGCGTACAGATCCGCCTGGCGACTGCGACCGGCAATATCGCGTTGCTGACCCGGTCACCGCTGACGCAAACGGTCGCTGCCGATTGTGAGGGCCGCTGCAAACTCGTCGCCGACGCGCTTGCAGCGGCGCCCGACGCGGTCCTGTTCGCCGGCGGCGAGGCGCGTGCGCGCGCGATCCGGCAAGCGCTCGCCGCCGCTGACGGCCCGATCGTGCCGATGCTCGTCGTCGACCAACATCACGAGGGCGACCCAATGCGCCTGGTCTGGGAGCGCAGCTTGACGATCAACACGACGGCGTCGGGCGGCAATGCGTCGCTGTTGTCGCTGGCCGAAGACGACCAATGAGCGCAGCCTGAGCGCGCCGAGAGACCATGCAATTCCTCGACGCCGAAACGATTCGCGCGCGCCTGCCGTGGCCGGTCATGCTCGCCGCGCTCGACGAGGCTCTCTTAGCCGACGTGCAGGCGCCGCTCCGCGCGAGCCACGTTATCGAGGTTCCTGGAAAGCTCGCGGCGACACTGTTGATGATGCCCGCCTGGCGCAACGGCCGCTCGATCGGAGTCAAGCTGGTGACCGTATTCCCCGGTAACGCGGACCAGGGCAAGCGATCGGTTTCCGCCGTCTATGCGCTCTTCGACGCTCTCGACGGCGCGCCGCTCGCCCTCCTCGACGGGGAAGAGCTGACTGCGCGCCGCACCGCAGGCGCATCGGCCTACGCCGCGTCGCGCCTCGCGCGGCGCGACGCGCGAGCGCTCGTCGTCCTCGGTGCGGGACGGATCGGCCGGGCGCTGATCGACGCGCATCGCTCGATCCGCGCGCTCGATCGCATCAGCGTGTGGAGCCGTACCACCGCGCATGCCGAAGCGACCGCCGCGGAGTGTGCCCGGGCCGGCATCCCGGCGCAGCCGTGCGCCGATCTCGAAGCCGTCGTCGCGAGAGCCGACATCGTATCCTGCGCCACGCTCTCCACCGCGCCGCTGGTGCTCGGCCGGTGGCTCAAGCCCGGTGTGCATCTCGACCTCGTGGGTGCATTCAGGAAGGACATGCGGGAGACCGACGCGGCGGCGCTTAAGCGCGCCGACATCATCGCGGTCGACGATCGCACCGCGGCGCTGGCCGAAGGAGGCGATATCGTCCAAGCGATCGCCAGCGGCGCGATCGATGCTCGCTCTATCGCCGCCGAGTTGCGCGACTTCGCGCGCGGCGCGCATCCGGGCCGAACGCACGAAGATCAGATCACGGTGTTCAAGTCCGTGGGCTTCGCGCTCGAGGACCTGGCAGCCGCGGAAGCCGCGGTTCGCGCCGGCACGGAACGATCGGCTTGAAGGAGCCCGCGATGAAGAAGCTCGACGCCATCGACCTCAAGATCCTCGACGAACTGCAGCGCGATGGCCGCCTGTCCAATGTGGCCTTGGCAAAGACCGTGGGCCTGAGCCCGACGCCCGTCGCAGAACGGGTCCGGGCGCTGGAAGCCTCCGGCATCATCGCCGGGTACTGCGCGCGGCTCGACGCGGAGCGGCTCGATCTCGGATTGCTCGTGTTCATCGAGATCGCCATCGATCGCACGTCGCAGGATGCGTTCGATCAGTTCGCAGCCGCAATGATGCGCATCCCGCAGGTGCAAGAATGCTACATGGTCGCCGGAGGCTTCGACTACCTGGTCAAGGTACGCGTGCCGGACATGGTGGCGTATCGCGCGTTCCTCGGCGAAGTCCTGTCGAAGGTGCACGGAATCCGCGAGACGCATACCTACGCGGTGATGGAGCGCGTGAAGGAGTCGCCGGCGGTGGATCTGTCGCACATCAACAGTGCGTCGCCGCAAGCGCGCTGACTTCGGCGCTGGCGGCGCAAGCGCGTCGTCGAGCGGAGTGCCCGGCTCGCTCACGACGACTGCGCCGCCTGATGCGCCTTCGTCACCGCGGCTTGCGGCGGTGGCGAATGTCCGGCAAAGCGCCCCTGCGCCGCGCTCGCCGTCACGGGTGGCGCGGCGAGGGAGTCGTGGGTTGACTCCCGAAGCCAGCGCCGGGTACCCGTAGGCGAGCGTCTGCAGCGCCCGGGCGCGGGACGGGCATTCGCCGCTAGTCCGCGGCCTCCTTGGACCGCTACTTGATGTAAAGCGCCGCGCGTCGGCCGCAGCGGCCACTCGCGGACGCTCGACCCCCGCTCGCTACTCGCTCGCGGGTTCCCCTCTCGCTGCTCGGGCCGCTACTCGATCGCGGCCGTCGACTTCGCGCGCTCGCGCAAGACGAACTTCTGGATCTTGCCGGTCGAGGTCTTCGGCAGCTCGCCGAAGACGACTTTCTTCGGTGCCTTGAAGCGCGCCAGAAGCCTCCGGCAGTGCTCGATCAGCTCGGCTTCCGTCACCGCCGCGTCCGGCTTCACTTCGACGAACGCGCACGGCGTCTCGCCCCACTTTGGATCCGGCTGCGCCACCACCGCGGCAGCGAGCACCGCTGGATGGCGGTACAGCGCATCCTCGACCTCGAGCGAGCTGATGTTCTCTCCGCCGGAAATGATCACGTCCTTGGAGCGGTCCTTGATCTTGACGTAGCCGTCGGGCTGCATCACGGCGAGATCGCCCGAGTGGAACCAGCCGCCGGCAAACGCCTCGTCGGTCGCCTTCGGGTTCTTGAGATAGCCCTTCATCGTGATGTTGCCGCGAAACATGATCTCGCCCATCGTCTCCCCGTCCCACGGGACTTCCTGCATCGTCTCGGGGTCCATCACGGTCATCCCTTCCTCGCAGGTGTAGCGCACGCCCTGGCGGCCATTGCGCTCGGTGCGCGCGCCGATGTCGAGCGCGTCCCACTCGGCGTGCTTGGCGCATACCGCGGCAGGGCCGTAGGTCTCGGTCAGGCCGTAGACATGGGTGATGTCGAAGCCCATGCGCTGCATGCCCTCTATCACGGAGGCTGGCGGCGCCGCTGCGGCGACGAGACAGCTCACCTTCTGCCGGATGCCCTGCTTCCATTCGTCGGGGGCGTTGATCAGCATCGCGTGCACGATGGGCGCGCCGCAATAGTGCGTGACGCCGTGCTCACGGATCGCATCGAGGATCAGCTTCGCCTCGACGCGCCGCAGGCAGACGTTGGTGCCGGCGTTGGCCGCCATCGTCCACGGAAAGCACCAGCCGTTGCAGTGAAACATCGGCAGGGTCCACAGGTACACCGCGTGGCGCGGCATGCCCCAGTCGATGATGTTCGAAAGGGCATTGAGATACGCGCCGCGGTGGTGGTAGACGACGCCTTTGGGATTGCCCGTCGTTCCCGAGGTGTAATTGAGCGAGATCGCCTGCCATTCATCGGCAGGATGCTTCCAGTCGAACTCTGGATCGCCGCCGGCGATGAACTGTTCGTAATCCGTAGTACCCAGCCGCTTGCCGCCCGGACCGGCCGCATCGACGATGTCGATCACCTCGATCTTGCGGTCGAGCTGCGCGAGCGCGGCGGCCATCGTAGGCGAGAACTCGGTATCAGTCACGAGCAGCTTGGCCTCGCCGTGATTCAGCATGAACGCGATCGCTTCTGCGTCGAGGCGCGTGTTCAAGGTGTTGAGCACGCCGCCGCTCATCGGCACGCCGAAATGGGCTTCCAGCATTTCCGGCGTGTTCGCCGCCATAAGCGCCACCGTGTCGCCGTTTCCGATGCCGGCGAGCCTGAGCGCGGAAGCGAGCCGACGCGAGCGCGCGTACGTTTCCGCCCAGGTGTAACGGCGGTCGGCATGAATGACCGAAAGCTGCTTCGGATATACATACGCGGCGCGCGCGATCAACGACAGCGGCGTGAGCGGCGTGTAGTTGGCTTCGTTGCGATCGAGGTGATCTTCGTAGGCGCTGGTCATGACGCGGCCTCAAGAGGCTCCGGCGGTCGCGGGAGGCGGGCTGTCATGGTATCCGGAACCTATCCGCCCGAAAAGACAATCGTGCAGCGCTTTCGTCCACTTGCTGCGCATGGCCGAATTCTCTATGCTGGCCGCTCGCGCGCCCCGGCAAGCTCTCAACGCGACAAGCGCATCATGGGCCATCGCCTCTCCAAGATCGTCACCCGCACCGGCGATGCCGGGACAACCGGGCTGGGCGACGGCTCGCGCGTCGCCAAGGACTCGCCGCGCATCGATGCAATCGGCGCGGTCGACGAGCTCAATTCGAGTCTGGGCCTGCTGCTCGCCGAAGCGCTTCCCGACGCGGTCGCGGCCTGCCTGACCGAGGTGCAACACGATCTGTTCGATCTCGGCGGCGAGCTGTCGATTCCCGGCCATGCTACCGTTAGCGAAGCGCAAGTGCTCAGACTCGAAGCCGCCGTCGAGCGCTTCAACGCAGACTTGCCGCCGCTCAAGGAATTCATCCTGCCCGGCGGCACGCGCGCGGCGAGCCTCGCTCACGTCGCGCGGACCGTGTGCCGGCGCGCCGAACGCTCGCTGGTGCATCTGGGTGCATCCACTACGGTGCGCGAGCCCGTACGCAAGTACGTGAACCGACTTTCCGATCTCCTCTTCGTGCTCGCGCGCGTGCTCAACCGTGACGCGGGCCGCACTGACGTTCTCTGGCGGAAGGACCGCCAGCGCGCGTAAAACGCTCCGGCTCGATCGACATGCAGAGCGACCCTGCGAAGCAACTCGAGCGCAATGCGCGGCTGATGGAGTTGCTGGCACGGACCGCGCTTGCGGACCAACAGGCATTTGCAGAGCTCTATCGCCTGACCTCTCCGCATCTGTACGCCATGGCGCTGCGTATATTGAGGGAAGCGGCCCCGGCCGAGGAGGTCCTGCAGGAGAGTTTTGTCAACATCTGGCACCACGCCGGGTCATACGTCGCCGCCAAGAGCCAGCCGCTGACGTGGTTGACCAGCATCGTCCGTAATCGCTGCCTGGATCAGCTGCGCCGGCGCGAGCTAGACACCGTAACGATGGACGATGAGGAAGAAGGCGTGACGATCGCCGCCGAGGATCCGACTCCACTGGAGATGCTGCTCTCCGGCGCGGACACGCGCGCGGTCAGGGACTGCGTCGAGGCGCTGGAGCCGACCCAGAAGCAGGCGATCGCCCTGGCCTTTTTCCAGGGCCTGTCGCATTCCGAGCTCGCACAGCATCTGAGACAGCCGCTTGGCACCGTCAAGTCGTGGGTGCGCCGCGGCCTCGAGCGCTTGCGGGACTGCCTC
>WNFU01009110.1_pt1 | contig 19056 bp, 15 predicted proteins | sample 5400121 | NCBI WGS metagenome assembly WNFU01 (sample SAMN13153360, study PRJNA577476) | soil metagenome | isolation source: 100 cm soil or saprolite under grassland replicate 1 | place: USA:California | collected 2016-06-15 | reverse complement strand
TCACGGCAGCTGCCAGATCTCCACGCGATTCCCGGTGAAGATCGGGATCAACACGCGGTTGCGTTTGCGGTCGTATCCGATGTCCGCGGGGCTGGGCACGCCGGTGATGAGCTTCACTTCCTGCCCGGTCTCGTAGGTGGACACGGTCGAGTCGCTCCAGCTCGAGACGAGGATCCTGCTGCCGGCGATCTCGACGCCGTCGAACCCGCCCGGACCCCGGGCGACCACGCTCGGCCCCTTGTCTCCCGGCCTCCACGCGAGCACCGACTTGCCGCCGAACTCCACCACGATGAATCGCTTCCCCACGGGGTCCAACGTGATCCCGTTCGGCCGGCCCAGGGTGTCCCCCCGCACGGCGACCGTCACTTGCCGGTCCGGTCCGATGCGGAAGATCCGGTCCGGCCCGGGATGGAGCACGTTGCCGACGTCGTCGAACCGGATGCCGGTGTCGGTGATGTAGAGCGCCGCGGTGGGAGTGACGGCAACGTCGTTGAGAAAAACCGCACCCTGACTGCTCAAGCTCACGCTGTCCTTGGACGCGCCGGTCTTCGCGTCGAACGCGCGCACGACGTCGATGTCGGTCACCCACAACGTGTCCCCCTGCAGCGCCATCCCCTTCGGGGCGTTGAGCGTGACGCCGTTCTTGCCGCCCTCGATGAACTTGAGGTTCTCGACCGCGCCGTCCGGCCGCACCCGGCTGATGAAGCCGTTGCCGTCCTTCGCCGTGGGGCTGCCGTTGATGTTCGAGACGAAGTAGACGTCCTGGGCCGTGTCGTGCAGCACGGACTCCGGCGTCAGGAACCCTTCCACCGTGGCCGCTTTCGTGGCGGTCGTGGACGGCGGCGTCGCGAGGGGCGGGGCCGGGGAGGCCGGCGGGGCCGAGGTGTCCGAGGCGGCCGAGCTGTCCGGAGGGGTCGAGGACGCACGGCGCGCCCGGTCGAGGGGCTGGCAGCCGACCGCCACGATGGCTCCGCACAGCAGGAACCGCGCGAGCTTGACCATGATCAATACCTCCGGCTCCTCGATACCCCGATGGGTCCAGGGTCTCAGAGTCGCTTCAGGATCGTGGGAAAGCGGGGATCGCCGCGCAGCGAGTCCAGGTCGGAATCGCGCTCCAGCCATTCCTTGTGGCCGAACCCGTTCTGGATCGCCTTGTCGAGGCACGCGATCGCATCGTCGGTCTGTCCCAGCAGGGCGTACGAGCACGCCACGTTGTACAGGACCCCGGAGTCCTCCGGGTCGATGGCGTACGCCCGCTTGGTCCATTCCAGACCGCGCTCCCGCTCGCCGAGCTGCACCATTCCCCCGGCGCCCAGGTACAGGGCGCGGGCGTCGTCCGGGTTGAGCTCGAGGTGCTGCTCGACGACCTCCAACCCGCGGCGCAGCGCCGCCTCCCCCTCTGCCCGGCGACCCAGCGCCCTCAACGGTACCTGCATCAACAACAGCGCCTGATAGTCCTCCGGGCGTACCCGCGAAGCGTCCTGATAGTGCCGCACGGCTTCCTCCAGCTTCCCCTCCTGGAAGCACGCGCGCGCGTAGAGGTAATGGGCCTCGTACAGCTTCGGGTTCAGCCGGATCGCGGTCTCGAACTCGTGCCGCGCTTCGTCGTACCGCTTGCTCAGGGAGACGGCGAATCCCCGGGACGCGTGCGCCTCGGCGAGCTCGGGATCGAGCTCCAACGCCTTGCGGCTCGCGGACTCCGCGCTCTCGAGGTTGGCTTTGCTGCCGTCCCAGTACATGTAGAGGAACGAGCAGCAGTCGGCGACGCCGGCGTAGGCGAGGGCGTAGCGCGCATCCATGTCGATCGCCCGCTCGAACATCCGGCGGGCGAACTGGATGCCGGTGCGGCGGAACTGGTGGAAGAACTGGCGTCCCCGCAGGTAGTAGTCGTACGCCTGGACGTTCTCGGTCGGCGCCTTCTCGATGGCGCGCTTCTCTTCCTCGCTCAGCACCACCCGCAGCGCCTTCACGATGCTGCCCGCGATCTCGTCCTGGATGGCGAACACGTCTTCCAGCTCGCGGTCGTACCGCTCCGACCAGAGATGGTACCCATCGACGACGCTCACGAGCTGCGCCGTCACCCGCAGGCGGTTCCCCGCCTTGCGCACGCTCCCCTCCAGCACCGTGCCCACGCTCAGCTGCTCGCCGACCCTCCGGATGTCCTGGTTCTTCCCCTTGAACGCGAAGGCCGAGGTCCGCGACGCCACGCGCAAGGCCCGAATCTTGGTGAGCGCGTTGATGATCTCTTCGGCGATCCCGTCGGTGAAGTACTCGTTCTCCGGGTCGGCGCTCATGTTGACGAACGGCAGGACGGCGATCGATTTCGGGGCCGAGGCCGCCGTCACCGACGTGGGGCCCGGCGGCGTGGTCACGCCCGGCGGCTTGAGCGCCTGCGCGAACTGCGCCGCCGTGGCGAACCGGTCCGCCGGCTCCTTGGCCAGCGCTTTGAGCGCCGCCTGCTCCACCCACTCCGGCACCCCCGGTCGGGCCGACCGCAGCGGCGGCGGCGGAGTGGTGAAGCACTGCGCGATGATGGCCTGGGCCGTCGGCCCGACGAACGGCGTCCGGCCGGCCAGCATTTCGTGCAGCACGCACCCCAGGCTGTAGACGTCGCTGCGCCCGTCGAGCTCGACCGCCCCGGCCGCCTGCTCCGGGCTCATGTACGCGGGCGTGCCGACCGACGCGCCCGTCTGCGTCAGGTTGTCCGACGCCGCGGCGCTGACGGCCTTGGCGATCCCGAAGTCGGTCACCATGGCTTCGCCCTCGTGCAGCATCACGTTCTCGGGCTTGATGTCCCGGTGGACCACGCGGTGGCGATGGGCATAGTCGAGCGCGGCCGCGACGGCGCGGGTCAGCTGGAGGGCGTCGTCGAGCGACAGCTGGCGCTCGCGCTCGAGGCGCTGGCGCAGCGATTCACCCTCCACGTAGGGCATCACGTAGTACAGCAGGTCGCGGGCCTGTCCCGAGTCGTACAGCGGCACGATGTGGGGGTGCTGGAGCTGCGCGGCGATCTGAATCTCGCGCAGGAACCGCTCGGGGCCCAGGTTCAGGGCCAGGTGGGGGTGGAGCACCTTGATCGCCACGGCGCGGTGGTGCTTCTGATCCCGCGCCAGGTACACCGTCGCCATCCCGCCGCGTCCGATCTCCCGCTCGAGCTCGTAGCGGTCGGCCAGCGCCGAGCGCAGGCGGTCGAGCAGCTCGGCCATCCTAGGCCCTCGCCTCCTCGAGCTCTTTCTTCCTGGCTTCGATCACCTTCTGGGCGACTTCCGGCGGCACCTGCTCGTAGGCGTGGAACTGCTGGCGGTGCGTGCCGCGCCCGTGCGTGATCGAGTGCAGCGCGGTGGCGTAGCGGTCCAGATCGGCCTCGGGGACGAGCGCCCTGACCTTCGTGAGGCGGCCGTCCTGCTCGGTGCCGAGGATCTGGCCCCGCCGCGACGACAGATCGCCCATCACCGCGCCCAGGTATTCGTCCGGCGTCCACACTTCGAGCTCGAGGATCGGCTCGAGCAGCACCGGCTTGCAGTTGGGACTCACGTTCCGGAACGCCAGGATGCCGGCCATCTTGAACGACATCTCGTTCGAGTCGACGTCGTGGTAGGAGCCGTCGTACAGCTCCACCTTGAAATCCACGACCGGATACCCGGCCACGGGGCCCCGCTGAGCGGCCTCCTGCACCCCGCGCTCGACCGCGGGAATGTACTGCCGCGGGATGACCCCTCCCACGATCTTGTCCTCGAACACGAATCCCGAGCCCCGCGGCAGCGGCGCGATCCGGATCCAGCAGTCGCCGTACTGGCCGCGGCCGCCGGTCTGCTTTTTGTGCTTCCCCTGCCCCTCGGCCCGGCCGCGGAACGTCTCGCGATAGGCGACCTTGGGCTTCGTGGTGGCCGCGTGCACGCCGAACTTGCGCGCCAGGCGGCCCACGATGATCTCGAGGTGGCGCTCCCCCAGCCCGCGGATCAGCGTCTGCTGCAGCTCGCCGTTGTACTCGTGCTGGAACGTGGGATCCTCCTCGTGCAGCTTGTGCAGCGCGTTCGAGAGCTTCTCCTCCTCGCCCCGCTGCTTCACCTCGATCGCCACCGCGATGACCGGCTCGGGGAAGGGGATCTTGCGGAGCACGATCGGCACGTCCCTGAGGGACAGTGTGTCGTTGGTGTGGGTGTCGCGCAGCTTCGCCACCACGCCGATGTCGCCCGCGTGCAGCTCGGCGATCTCCGAGCGGTCCTTGCCGATGCTCACGCACAGGTGGTTCAGCTTCTCGACCGCCTCGCGCGGCGCGTTGTACACGTCCTGCCCGTTGCGCACCGTCCCGGAGTATACGCGGAAGTACGTCACGTCCCCCACGTGCGGCTCGGAGATGGTCTTGAACACCTGCGCCACGAACGGGCCGCCGTCGTCCGCCTTCAGCGGCAGCCGCTCGGCGCCGCCCCACTGCTGCGCGTCGACGGGGGGCCGCTCATGCGGCGCGGGGAAGAGCTCGACCATCTTGGAGAGCAGCGCGCGCGTCCCGAACGTGGCCTCGGCGGCGCCGCAGAACAGCGGGTACAGCTCCCCCCTGAGCATCCCCGCCTTCATCGCCCGGATCGCTTCGTCGCGCCCGATGTCCGCGCCGCCCAGGTAGCGCTCCAGCAGCGTGTCGTCCGTCTCGGCGATGCGCTCGATCAGCTCCCTGGAATAGCGGTCGAACCGCTCCCGGTACTCCGCGGGCACGTCCACCTCCTCGTACTCGCCCGCCTTGGTCCCCTTCTTGTACATGTGGCACTTCTTCGAGAACAGGTTGATGATCCCCTGGAAGCTGGGGCCTTCGCCCACGGGGATCTCCACCGGGATCACCTTCGGCGAGAGCCGGTCCTTGATCTGGTGATAGACCTTCTCGAAGTCGGCGTGCTCCTTGTCCATCAGGGACACGAAGAAGAGCCGCGGAATCCCCCGGGCCTCGCCGTAGTCCCACACCTTCTCCGTCCCGACCTCGACGCCGCCGGTCGCGGAGACCACGACCACCGCGCCGTCCGCGGCGTACACGCCGGCGAGCGCTTCACCCGTGAAGTCGAGATAGCCGGGGGTATCGATCAGGTTGAGCTTCGTGTCCATCCACTCGGCCACCGCGAGGGCGAGGTTGATGGAGTACTTGCGCTCGATTTCGTCGGGGGTGTAATCGGTGAGGGCGGTGCCGTCCTTCACGGACCCGTGGCGTCTGCTCGTGCCGGCCACGAACGCGAGGGCGTCGACCAGGGAGGTCTTCCCGCTCGCGCCGTGGCCCACGACGGCCACGTTGCGGATCTCCGCTGTCCTGTACACGCGCATGGGCGCCGCGGACTCCTGTTGAGGGTGAGGCAAATATGAGGCACAATAAGCTAGAGGCACAGAGGCTAAGGGGCTAAGAGGCTAAGGGCATCTGCGCCACTGTGCCCCTTAGCCTCTTAGCCTCTTAGCCTCTAGTCGCAAGGACGCCGCTCCCCCCAGCGCCATGACGAGCCCCGCGGCGAGGAACGCGATGGTGGGAGTGAGCGCGTCGTACACCTGGCCGAGCGCGGGCGGGCCCGCCATGCGGCCGAGCGCCGCGATCGCCTGGGCCGCGCCCAGCACCGTGCCCTGCTCGGTGGGCCCGACGTACACCGACACGAGGCCCGTCGCGGACGGAGCGAACACGCTGTTCGACAGCGCGAGGACGACGGTCCAGCCGTAGAGGGCCGCACTGCTCCCGGCGAGCGGCACGACGACGATCCCGAGCGCCATGCCGAACATCCCGACGATGAGCAGGGCCCGTTCTCCGAACCGCCGCACGATCTTCCCGTACAGGTACCCCTGCACCACCGCCGCCGTCAGCCCCACCACCGCGAAGAACAGCCCGAGCTCCCGCTCCCGCCAGCCGAACCGCGCGCCGGCGTAGAGCGGCAGCGCCACGGTGTAGCCCGCGAACGCGAACGGCGCCAGCGCCCACACCAGCATCAGCGGCCGGAGGCGCCGGTCGGCGACCGCGGCGCCGATGTGCCCGAAGTCGAAGAGCGCGCGCGTGACGCGGTGTTCCGCCCGCAGTGACTCGGGCAGGATGAAGTAGGCCGACACGAGATTCGCGAGCGACAGCCCGGCGGCGACCAGCCCCGGGGCCGCCGGGCCGCCCCAATGCGCGGCGAACCCGCCGACCGCGGGGCCGAGCGTGAAGCCCAACCCGAAGGCCGCGCCGACCAGGCCCATGCCGCGCGACCGTTCCGCCGCGGGCGTGATGTCGGCGACGTACGCCTGAGCCGCCGAGATGTTGCCGCCCGCGAACCCGGAGATCAGCCGGGCGACCAGCAAGACGGCGTACGACCCGGCGTAGGCGAACAGTGTGTAGCCCACCGCATTGAGCACCATGGTCGTCAGCAGGATGGGCCGGCGGCCCACCCGGTCGGACAGCCGTCCCAGGAGCGCGGTGGCGAGGAACTGCATCAGCGAGTACGAGCCGACGAGCGCCCCGAAGCCCAGGCCCTGCGCTCCGAAGCGCTGCGCGTAGTACGGGAGGATCGGCAGGATGATCCCGAAGCCGACCAGGTCGACGAACACCGTGAGGAAGATGATCCCGAGGCGCGAGCCGCCCGGGGCGGCCGACGGCGCACGCTCCCCGCGCTTACGCGCGGGGCTATCGCGGCCCGTCGGCATCATGGCCCCGCCCGTCAGGGCGGGGCTTGAGGTTTCCGGACATTGCCCGCGCGAGCTGGTCCAGCGCCTGCCGCGCGGCGGCATTGCCGGGGTCGAACTCGAGCCCGCGGCGCAGCGCATCCCCGGCGAGGCGCCAATCGGCGAGCAGCAGGTAGGCGCGCGCCAGCGCGAAGTGCGCCGGGGCGAGGCTCCGGTCGAGCGCCGCCGCCTGCCGCAGGAAGGCGACCGCGTCCACCGGACGGCCGCGCGCCAGCGCCACCGCGCCGAGGTTGAAATGCGCCAGCGGCTCTGAGGGGTCTACGTCGAGCGCCCGTCGGAATTCGGCGACCGCGCCCGCCGTGTCCCCCTGCGCCGCCAGGGCGATGCCCCAGTTCACGTGGCCGAGCGGCTGGTGCGGATCCGCCTCGAGGCTCGAGCGATAGGCCGCGGCCGCGCTCCCGAAGTCCCCCGCGTCGGCGTAAGCGAGCCCGAGATTCAGGAGCACCCGCGCGTCAGCGGGGCGGATCTCGAGCGCTTTGCGGTATGCCACGATCGCCCGCGACGGCTCACCGTGCGACCGATAGCCGTCGGCGACGAAGCCCAGCGCGACGACCCACCGCTTGCGCACCGCGTCGGCGGCGGCGCCCAACGAGCCCAGCTGGCGCCCGAGAACCCCGCGCACGGCCCGATCGTTCCCGCGCGCGAGATGCAGGCTCGCGAGGGCGAGCGAGCGGACGTCGCCGTCGCCGCCCGCCGCGAGCCGCTCGAGGCGGTCCACCACGTCCCGCTCCAGCGCCGGCATGTCGGGCGTGAGGTAGCGCTCGAGGAACTCGCCGAGCGCGGCGAACTGCGCGGCCGGATGCCGGGCGTCCGGATCGAGCAGCAGCCGCGCCGCCGCGCTCCGGTCCCCAATCTCGCCGGCCGAGACCAGCGCCGCGACGGCAGGGGCCCGCGGCTTGAGCTCGCCCCACCACTCGCGCACGCGCCCGTCGAGCGCGGCCGCCGGCTGATCCGCGTGGCACTGCCGGCAGGCGCTTTCGATCCCCAAGGCGGCGTCGAACGCCGGCCGCGGGATCGGGATCGTGTGGTCGGAGCGGGCGTAGCGCAGCACATGGCCGATCTCGGCCTCCTGCAGGTAGGGCATGTGACAGGAGACGCAGCGGCTGCCCGGGGAGCCGGCGCGATGGTGCGTGTGCGCGCCGGGGCGCTCCGCCTTGCTCGCGTGACAGCCCGTGCACTGGCCGTCGCTCAGGCGACCCACGAGCGGCGCGCCGGAGACGTCGCGGTAGCCTTGCGTATGCGGATCATGGCAGTCCACACACGTCATCGAGCCGTTCACGTAGCAGTCGCTGTAGCGCTGGCCCTCCTGGTAGGCGAACGTGCGGACGCGGCCGTCGGCCTGGAGCGGGCGGTCGCCGAGCTGCGGGAAGCCCAGCGCGTAGTACTCGGCGAACGGCTTTCCCGGGAGATAGCCCGGCTCGAGGACGTCCTTCAGCGCGTGGCACTGGAAGCAGATGCCCGCGGATTCGTCCTTCCCGAGCGTCCCGAGCGCCCGCATCCCGATGTCCGCCAGGTCGCGCAGCCGGCCCGACCGCGCCAGCTCGACGTGGCGGCGGCCCGGACCGTGGCACGACTCACAGTTCACCGCCAGCGCGGTGAAGCGGGTGTCGTAGCGCCGCCCCGCGGGGTCGAACGCCGTCGCGATTTGGCTGCCGTGGCACGCCTGGCAGTTCGCGAACCGGGTCACGTCCCCGATCACCCGCGCGGGCGGCCAATCGCCGCACTCGGCGAGCCGCACGTCCGGCGTGATCGGGACCCAGCCCCGGTTGGTGCGCGAGTTGGTGTTGCAGAACCAGACGCCCTCGCGCCGGATGAACTCGAACGGCAGGACCCGCAGCGTGCCGTCCGGATAGCGGGACACGAACGCCTGCGTGCCGCCGCCCACCATGTGCCCGCCGCCGATCACGCCGTCGACGCGAAAGCGTTCCGGCGGGCGCCCGTCCTGCGCCACGGTGAAGACGTACTCCCCGCGGGCGGTCACCGCGGGCGCCACCACGGCGTCCGCGAAGCGGAGCGGGCGTCCCCCGAACGGCGCGATCACGGCGGCGGCGCCCGGCGGGCCGCCCGCCCTGCCGTGCGTCGAGCGTCGCCACGCGGCGTACTGCGGGGCGTGACACGATGCGCACACCTCGGCGCCGACGAAGTCCGCCGCGCGCGGCTCGCCCGCGCGCGACACGGGGCGCGGCGCGGGGAAGGACGCGGGCGCCCGTGCTCCACCGCGCCGGGACACGAGGACGAGCGCCGCTGCCAGGGCCGCGCCGAGTGCGGCGACGACCACCGCCCCGCGCCGCCACCTCATCGCGCGGTCGCGTCATCGCGCGACCACGCCGGGCCCTGACACCGGCACAGCTCGCGAATGTAGCCGACCAGCGCGCGAATCTCGTGCACAGTAAGCGTCTGCCCGAACCCCGGCATGCGGTTGCTGCGGCTCAGGACGTAGCCCCCCGCGGCGATCGCGTCGAACAGCTGGTCGTCGGACCGCTCGGACATCGCGCGTGGATCCGCGTGCACCGCCGGCCGCACCGGCAGGAACGCGGCGTTGTACCCGTCCCCGTTGCCGGCGGCGCCGTGGCACGCCGCGCAGTACGACCCGTACAGCTCCTTGGCGCTTCGTCGCGAGGGCGCCGCGGGTGCTCGCGTCGCGGCGCCCGGCGCGCGAGCGCCCGCTGGTTTGCCCGCGGGCACCCGCTGCGCCAGATAGCTCGCGACCAGCTCCAGCGTCTCGGGCGCGAGCGGCGTCCGCGGCATTCGGCCCCCGGGGACCGAGCGCTGCGGGTCGCGGACCATCGCGTAGATGAATGCCGCCGTCGTGCCGGGGGCGGGCGCCGAGAGATCCGGGCCGATGCGCCCGCCTTCAGCGTCGAGCCGATGACAGCCGAGGCATGGCAGCCGCTCGCGGATCAACGTTCTCGCCTTGGCCGCGGCGAACGCGGACAGGGCGCGCGCGTGGAATTCCGGCGGAGCGGCCTGGGCTGCCAGCCCGCCCCCGCGCACCCATCCCAGCGCCGGTCCGGCGGCGGCGAGCAGCGCGCACAGGCGCGAGCGCGACATACGGGCTACAATGTACGCTGCCCATCACAGGAGTGCTGTCATGGCCACCTGGCATCGCCTCGGCGACAAGGCCGAGCTCGAGGCCCGCGTCCCGTTCGCCGTCAAAGTCGACCGCTACTCCGTCGCCGTCTTTCTCTACGACGGGCAGTTTCGCGCGATCGGCAACACGTGCAACCACAAGGGAGGCCCGCTGTGCGAGGGCCTGCTGCACGGCGAGTTCGTGATGTGCCCCTGGCACGCGTGGGAGTACAGCGTGATCACGGGCAAGGGCCCGGAAGGCTACGACGAGGAGCAGGTGCCGGTGTTCGCAGTCCAAGAGCGTGACGACGGCGTCTACGTGCAGACGCCGCCCGTGATGCCGCGGAAGCTGCTCAAGCACAAGCCCGGCCATCTGCTCGAGCCGCACGCGAAGCCGCCCGGCGCGGCGCCGCGGGTGCTCTGCATCTCCACCACCGCGATGGACGACGTCAACCCGCGCTTCTCCACTTCCGACGCGCTGCTCGAGCACGCGCTCGAGCAGGCGCGGAGCCGCCAGGCCGACACGCAGTACATCAAGCTGCGCGACTTGAAGTTCCGGCATTGCGAGGGGAACTACTCCAAGGCGGCCCATGCCTGCACCTGGCCGTGCGCCATCACCGAGCGCGATCCCGATGACCAGCTCAGCGCCGTGTACGAGGGGCTCGTCCACTGGGCGGACGTGGTGCTCATCTCCACGCCGATCCGCTGGGGCAACGCGTCGTCGCTCTATTACAAGATGATCGAGCGGCTGAACTGCGTGCAGAACCAGGTCACGATCCACAACCAGGTGCTCATCAAGAACAAGGTCGCGGCGTTCATCATCACGGGCGGGCAGGACAACATCCAGGCCGTGGCCGGCAGCCTGTTCACCTTCTGGGCGGAGCTGGGGTTCGTGTTCCCGCCCTTCCCGTTCATCGCGCACTCCCGCGGCTGGGACGCCGAGGACATGCAGAACAACGTGCGGCAGGTGCGGGCGAGCGACCAGCTGCGCGAGGCGGCCCACGAGCTGCTCGATCGCGCGCTCGACTTCTGGACGATCATCGACCGGCACAAGGCCGAGATGGACAAGCCCATGGAGCGGGCCGGCCGCAAGGCCAACACGCTGCCCGAGGCCGAAGCGATCGAGGAGATGGCCGTATGAGCGAGCGTATGCAGGTCGCCCGGGCGTACGAGAAGGCGCTGTTCGCGGGCAAGCTAGACGAGGTGGCGCGCCACCTCACCGAGGACATCCTCTATTGGGTCGCCGGCGCCCCGCCGATCGGCGGCGAGTGGAAGGGACGGGCCGCGGTGGTCCGCTGCTTCGCCAAGCGAGCGCTCCTGGCTCAAGAGCGACCCGCAGGACGTGATGGACCAGCGCACCTGCGCGGTGCTCCGGTTCAGGGGGGAGAGGATTTGCGAGATGCGGGATTATACGGACACGCACGTGTACGAGGAGTTCGTGAAGCGACACAAGCAGCAGCTGGCGAAGTTCAGGAAACCATAGGCGACTCCCACCCTCTTGCTGCGCCACCGCAACGGAAATCCGTCGTTCGCAGGATAAATTGAGGCGTGCGGGCCACACGGCGGCGCGGACGACGCGCCCGCAAGCTATTGCGGCGTCGCGCCTCGCGTGGCGACGACTGCGGTTCGCGATTCGGCCCGAGTGTTGCGGTTATCAACGCGGACCTCGCACGGGCAGTGGACTCAAGTGGTGGGGCGGGAGCGTAGCAGCCTCGTCGGGAAATCCACGGCCACGGTCGCGGTCCTCCACGGGCACATCCCACGCCCGTGCTTCTTTTTCCCCCAACCCTCCCTGGAGGCCCCCATGCGTCGCGCCGCGCTCGCGGGTTTGGTCCTGTGCAGTGCCGTGGTTTCGCTCTCCTCGTGCGGGTCCGATACGTCTCCGCCCACGGCGCAGTCGAAGTCGTTCCCCCCGACGACGCCGGGCGTGGCGCTGGCGGTCGCCAGTTCCAGCTGCGGGCCACCCACGCACCCGGAAGCCCTCGTGATCGACAGCGTCGTCACCCCGCCCGCCTTCGGCATCGCGGTGCGCGACGACGGCCTCACATATTTCACAGAGCTCTACAATGGCGGCGTCGGCATCACGAGCACCCAGACCCGCATCGTGGAGGGGTTCATTCCGACGGGCTCCGTGCCCACCGGCGCCGCCTTCTCGCCCGATGGCGGCACCGCTTATGTCACCAACCAGGGCAGCCAGAACGTCGGCGTGATAAGCGTCGCCTCCGCACAGCAGGTGGCCACCATTTTCACGCCCGCCGGATCACCGCTCGTCGTGCGGGTCTCTCCCGACGGTACGCGATTGTTCGTCTCGACCGGTAGCACCACCGTCTACATCGTGGATACCCAGACCCAGCAGATCATCGGGAGCGTGGAGGTCGGATTCACGCCAAACGCGTTCGCGGTGCACCCCGACGGGCGAATCATCTACGTGAGCGCCGCCTCTGGCGGCACCGTGTCGGAGGTCGACATGTTCACGGGCACGGTGCTCCGGATCTTCACTGTCGGGGGGGTCCCGCAGGACATGGCCGTCACCCGCGACGGGAAGCGCCTCTACGTGGCTAACGAGGCGGGCTACTTGAACGAGATCGACCTGCTGGCGGGGCAGCCGGCGGCGACCATCGACCTCGCGGGGGGCGCGTTCGGCATCGGCGTGACCCCGGACGACAACCAGGCCTACGTCTCGATCCCTAGTGCGGGAGTGGTGCAGATCTTCAACCTGCAGTCGCGCAGGCTCGCCCAGACGCTCGACGTCGGCGGGACGCCGCGGCGGATCGGGTTCAGCCAACAGGGCCACATCGGCGCAGTCGCCAACGAAGCGGGCTTCGTGACGTTCGTGCGCTGAGGAGGCTCGAGCACTGAAGGCACTCTGAGGTTGCGCGGACGCAACATGATCGCGGCTCCCCGGGCCTTGCCGCCTCCGCGAAGCACCGGTCAATTTGGAACCATGCTCCGCCGTTCGGCGCTGCGACTCCTCTCAGTCGGTCTCTCGACCATTCTCGTCGTGGCCTGCGACTCACCGACCGCGAGCGAGAGGCTGCTCACCAGCGCGATCGAAACCATGCGCTGCGAGGCGCCGCCCGCCGGCGACGTGCCCGCGGGTGGCGGCCATCCTGCGCGCTCCGGCCGCACGACCGTGCCGGTCTCGGGCACGCCCTTCGCCGTCGCGGTCTCGCCCACGGGAGTGGTCTACGTCACCCGGGTCCACGCGTCGTCGGCCGTTCGGGCGGACCTCCCGTCCACCACATTCTCGGAGCCGTTCCCGGTGGGGGACCTGCCGTCCCAGGTGCGCTTCAGCCCCTACGGCAACACGGCGTACGCGTCCAACCAGGACGCGGGCACCGTCACCTTCATCGACGTGGCCACCAATCAAGCGTTCGGCACCGCGACCGTGCCGCGGGGCAGCACTCTCACGCTCGGCCTCTCCCCGAGCGGGAGCCGCCTCTACGCGCTGACCGACTTCTTCGGTGTCTACGTCATCAACACCGCGAGCCGCCGGGTGATCGACTCGATTCCCGGCAGCGCCACGGGAAGCTTGCTCACGGGCGTCGCGTTCCACCCGGTCGCGCCCTGCATGTACATCGCGGCCAGGGACGAAGGGACCATCCGCACGGTGGATCTGCGCGACAACACCGTGGTCCACACGGACGCCGTAGCCGGCGCCCGCATCCAGAACGTGGCCGTGTCTCCGGATGGTGCGCTTCTCTTCGCCACCGACATCCAGCGCAGCAAGCTGCTGGTGCGCGACCTCACGACGGAGCGCTCGACGTTCCTCGAGTACGCGATCGGAAGCGGGTGGGTCCGTAACGCCTTCGATGTGGCCGTCACGCCGGACAACGCAGAGGTGTACGTGAGCACGCTGGCCGACGGCAAGGTCTACGTGCTCGACCGCGCAACGCGGGCCCTGCTCGACTCGATCGTGACCGGGGGCAGCGCCCGTTACATCGCATTCAACAAGAAGGGCACGCGCGCGGTGATCGCGAACGAACGCGGCTGGGTGGACTTCGTGTATGCGGACGCAACCGGCGGCTCGACGGTGTGCACCGCGCCTCCGGTCGGAACGCCCCCTCGAGACGCAGGCCATCCCGGGCTGGGCATGCGGGACTCGGTCGCGCTGAGCGGTACGCCCTTCGCCGTGGCAGTCTCGCCCACGGGAGTGGTCTACGTCACCCAGGCCCACGCCGCGTCGGCCGTGCGGGCGGACCTTCCGCCCACCACGTTCTCGGCGCCGTTCCCCGTGGGAGACCTACCGTCCCAAGTGCGCATCAGCCCCGACGGCAGGACAGCGTACGTGGGTAACCAGGACGCGGGCACCGTCACGTTCATCGACGTGGCCACCAATCACGCGTCCGGCACCGCCACCGTGCCCGGCGGCAGCATTCTCACGATCGGGTTGTCGCCGGACGGCAGCCGCCTGTACGCGCTCACGGACTACTTCGGGGTGTACGTGATCGACACCGCCACGCGCCGGGTGGTTGGTCAAATCCCGAACGCCGGTACGCTGCTGACGGGTGTGGCCTTCCACCCCTTCGCGCGGTGCATGTACGTCGCGGCGCGCGACGAGGGGACGATCCGCACCGTAGACCTTCACAACAACAGCGTCGTCCGAGTCGACGCCGTGCCCGGCGCCCGAATCCAGAACGTGGCCGTGTCGCTCGACGGTGCGCTCCTGTTCGCCACCGACATCGAGCGCAGCAAACTCCTCGTGCGCGACCTCCAGTCGGGGAGCTCGACCTTCCACGAGTACGCGATCGGCACCGCCCAGCGCCGCAACGCGTTCGACGTCGCGGTCACGCCGGACAACGGCCAGGTGTACGTGAGCACCCTGGCCGACGGGAAGGTCTACGTGCTCGACCGCGCGACGCGGGCCCTGCTCGACTCCATCGTGACCGGGGGCAGCGCCCGCTACATCGGGTTCACCGCCAGCGGCACCCACGCGATCGTCGCGAACGAGATGGGGTGGGTCAACTTCGTCCACTGACCCGCCAGCACCGCCCCCAACGCCGGGCCTCGGTTGGTGGCTCGATCCCTTCGCTACTGTCCTGGCCTCGGAGGCTCCATGTCTCGCCTCTACCCGCTGCTCCTTGCGCTCTTCCTGGTTGCGTCCACGGCAGCGGCCCAAAATGCCTTCCAGAACGAGATCGGCATCATGGTCGGTCTCACAGTCGTCGGCGACGGCTCCAAGGTCACGACGGTCGGTGTGCCCGGAGCTGGAGGTGCGCTCGGCCCGGGGGCGCTCTACGCAGCGCGTATCCAGCGCCCCTGGATATTCGAATCCCACTTCTCCCTGAATCACCTCTCGGGAGGTGGGGCGAAGTTCACGCAGGTGTATCTGGCCCTGCAGGGTGACTACCTGCTCTCGAGGAACAAAGGGGGCGTTCCCTACGTGTTTGCCAACATCGGCTCCATCAAGCTGTCGGGCGATCTCAAAGGGACGGAGAATATCGCGGGCGGCGGTCTCGGTTATCGCCTGCCGCTCCAGGAGCGGCTTGCGGTCCGGCTGGAGGCCCGCTGGCGGCGGTGGCTCGACTCCGACCTGAACGAGTACGCCCTGCTCGCTGGAGGAGGTGTGCGCTTCTGAGAGCAACGCGGGCCCGTCAGGCTGGTGCCCGAAGCGTTAGCCAGGGCGTCCGCCATTCACTTAGTCATATGACTAAGCTAAGATTTCACCATGAAGTACAACGTCCACGAAGCCAAAACCCACCTCTCCAAGCTCTTGCAGCGTGTCGCCGCAGGCGAGGAGGTCATCATCGCAAAGGCGGGCGTGCCCGTGGCCCGTCTGGTGCCGGCCGCCCCGGTGGCGAACGAGCGCCCGCTCGGCACGGAGAAGGGTCGAGTTTTCGTAGCCGACGACTTCCATGCGCCGTTTCCCGAAGAAATCCTCAAGGCGTTCGAGGAGTGAGAGTCCTCCCTCAGCTCCGATCGGGCCTTCGGTCTCTACGACGTCACGCTGCTGCCAGCGTGACGGGATTGGCGCTACGCGATCGCGTCCAGCCCCCTCTGCCCCGTCGCGACGGTCCCCGCCATCGCGTCGACGGTGGGCGCCCGCTGGAGTGAAAGGCCCGTCGGGCTGGTGCCCGAGCGTTAGGGCACGCTAGATTCGGCGCCTGTGGACCGCTCCACGGTGCCCACTCGCCGGCGGCGCCTCCAGGACCCGGAGGACGGTTCGGAGTTGCGTGACCTGACGCCTGGGGCGCGCATCGAACTGGTCTGGCCGCTCACGCTCCAAGCGTGGGCCTTCATGAACGGCCTCGCGGATGAACCCCGACTTCGTCGAGATGTTGTCTGCGTTACGCGACGCGGGCGCTGATTACCTCGTCGTGGGCGCCCACGCGCTGGCGGCCCATGGACGGCCCCGCGCCACCGGCGACCTCGCCCTGTGGGTCCGCCCGACGACCGACAACGCGCGCCGCGTCTACGCTGCCTTGGGCGCGTTCGGCACCCCCCTCCGCGATCTCGCCGTCAACGACCTCGTCTCGCCGGACGTTGTCTTCCAGATCGGTGTAGCCCCCGCACGGATCGACATCTTGACGAGCGTCTCGGGAGTGCGATTCGACGAGGCGTGGCCGGACCGCCTCATGGTGCGGATCGAGACCCTGGACGTTCCGGTCATCGGGCGTGATGCGCTGATCCGAAACAAACGCGCCGCCGGGCGACCCCGGGATCTCGCTGACGTAGCCGAACTTGAAGCCCAACCTCCAGGCTGATCGCCTGTAGCGGCGACAGCCACAGCTCCACCGCGCCGAACTGCCGCAGATAGAGCGTCGCGATCGCGTCCGCCTCGAGGCGTTCCGCCACGCTGATCACGACGCGGTCCACGGCGCGAAGCAGGCCCTGTGATCTCGATCACCCACTTAACGCCCTCTCGGGTGTGTGGTCTCATCCCCGAACCTTTACCAGGAGCGAGGGACATCCATCAGGGACGCCAGGACGTCCGGTCGGACCGCCGGGATATCCGTCAGGATCGGCAGGAGATCCGGCAGGACATGAGGAGCGGCGATCTGCGGGACGCCCGGCCGGACCGCCGGGACTTGAGGCGGGGTCGCCGCGATCTGCGCCGGGATCGCCGCGACCTGCGTCGCGACCGCCGGGTGACTCGCCGCGACGTCCGCGACGCGCGGGGCGACCGCCGGGACCTGGTGCAGGACCAAAAGAAGGACAGCACGGACTGAAGAAAGGGCGGACGCCGCTCCGATGAGTGCATCGGCTCCGGCAACCGGTGGCCCCTCCGGTTCGGCTCCTCGACAGCCGCACCCCGCACCCCTGGGAGCCTCACCTTCGGGGCCACCGGTTGCGTCGTCGGTGCTGCGCGGTGCGACGAGCCACGCGGCAGTATCCCGGCGGCGCTGAGGGGCGGTCCCCGAAGGCGAAGACGCAAAGGGTCGGGTGGAGTGGCTGTCAGGCGTCCCGAGCCGAAGGGGACCGCCCCTCAGCGCGCGCGGCGTGACGAGATCGGCGCTACGCGATCGCGTCCAGCCGCCGATCCCTCCGCCGATCCAGCCGCCGATCCCTCCGCCGAGCGAGCCAGTACAGCGGCACACCTAGTAGCAGGGTCGCCCCGCTCCACGCCCACGCCTCGCCGATCGACCGGGCCCGGGCGAGCCACCCCCAACCCGACTGCCCCAGGACCCCGCCGACGTTCGCGAACATCGAGTCGAGCGAGATGATCGTGGCCCGCTGCGCCGACGGGATGTGCGCGTTCAGATACCCCTGCTTGACCGGCATGGCGACGCCGATCGCGATCCCGTACACGACGTAGAGCGACACCACCGCGTAGAAGACGTAGGGGCGCGGCTCGCCGCGCCCGAGGAGCCCGCACGCCACCGCCATGACCGCCTGAACGGCGACCGAGAGCATCAGGAGCCCGGTGCGGGAGCGCACCACCCGCGACAGCGGCCCCACGAGCGCGTTGCCCGCGATCAGGCTGAGCCCCACGAGCGAGCTGATGACCCCGTCCACCCACACGAGGTCGCGGCCCAGCAGGTCCAGGAAGTACCGCTGCCAGCTGTAGAAGCCGAAGATCATGAAGCTCATCGACACGAGCGACGCCAGCATCACCGGCCGCACGACCGGATGGCTCAACCCGTACTCCATTCCCTCGACGAACACCCGCCGCAGCTCGGCGGGCACGCGCTTCAGCTCGAGCGCCCGCGGCGTGTAGCCGGGCTCGGGCATCGCGAACCAGGCCAGGGCGAAGAGCGGCACGACGATCGCGGCGCGCAGGAGATACGGGATGTACAGGTGGATCTGCCCCAGCAATCCGCCGCCGATCGTGCCCACCAGCATGCCGGCCCCGAAGAACATCTGGCCCTTCGCGAACACGGGCTCGAGCGGCCCGTCGTAACCCCTCGCCTTGAGCCCGTCCACCAGCCAGGCGTCCACGGCGCCCGTGTAGAACGTGTAGCCCAGGCCGAGGAAGACCGAGATCCACATGAACGCCCAGAATCCCCACCCCCGCCACGCCGCCGCCACGTATAAGAGCGTCGTGACGAAGAGCGTGACCAAACACAGCAGCAAGGAGACGCGCCGCCCCACGGTGTCGGCCACGACTCCGGTCGGGATCTCGAAGAGCATGGACCCGAGCGTGAACGCGGCGTTGGTGAGCAGCACCTGCTGGATGTCGAGCCCCGCGCCCATCTTGAACAGGGTGTCGATGCCCCAGATGAGCGACATCGCCAGGTTGAAGAGCCCGGTGATCGCGCAGTACGTCCGGATGATCCGCGCGCTCACGCCGCGACCACCTGCGTATCGGTCCACGACTTGACCACGGTGGCGGCGAGGATCACCACGCCGCCAAGCACCGCGAGCGGGCCCGGCGTCTCGCCGTGCACCAGCCACGCCCACACCGGGCTCAGCACCGGCTCGACCAGGAGGAAGAGCGACGCCTCGAGCGCGGGCACCACGGGAATGGCGCGCGACAGAAACACGTACGCGAGACCGAGCTGGAAGACGCCGAGATAGAGGACGACGAGCCAGTCCGCGGGACGCCCCGCCGCGAGCGGCACGGCCCACGGGAGACTCACCAGGAAGACGATGAGGTTGCCCGACGCGGCGGCGCCGGCCACCGCCCCGCGGGCGTCGGACCCGTGACGCCCGAGCCAGCGGTAGCCCGTGACGGTGAGCGCCCAGGCACCCGCGCTTCCCGCGGCGAGCACGTTGCCGAGCAACGGGTTCGGCGCCGTGGCGAAGCGCCGCCCGCCGCCCACGAAGAGCAGCGCGAGGCCCGCCAGGAGGACGCCCATGAAGGCGAGGTCGCGAGCCGTCACGCGCTCGCGCAACAGCCACGGCGCGAGCGCGATCAGGAACAACGGG
>WNFU01004282.1_pt1 | contig 19064 bp, 14 predicted proteins | sample 5400121 | NCBI WGS metagenome assembly WNFU01 (sample SAMN13153360, study PRJNA577476) | soil metagenome | isolation source: 100 cm soil or saprolite under grassland replicate 1 | place: USA:California | collected 2016-06-15 | reverse complement strand
GACTGCTGAAAGCAGGCGCCCGGTCTCAATGTCAGTCCGGTCCACAGCCATTATGGGGAATCAGAACTAATGCCGACTGGGCGCGTCAAATTCTTCAACGCAGATCGCGGATATGGCTTCATCGCGCCCGATGGCGGGGGCTCCGACGTTTTCGTGCATGTCCACGAGGTCGAGTTCGCCGGCATGAAGACATTGGTGAAGGGCCAACTGCTCACATACAACACCGCCCCCGCGCGCGATGGTCGCTTAAAGGCCGTCGATCTTCGCTTGCTTAGCCGGTAGAATTAGAAACGCCTCACTCCCGCCGCCTGCTTTTTTGCGAATGCCGTTATGGCTCGTCTGATTGCATTGGTGATTGTCGCGACCGCTCTCGCAGCGTGCGCCGGCCATGTGGCGGACTACATACCTACATGGGCCGGCGGTCCTCCGAAGGATTTGCCGCCTCGGCCGGGCACCCCGGAATATGACGCCTACAGGCAGAAAATGGACGACGAGGTTACCCGCGATAAGAGCAAGGACCCTCCTAAGCCAAAAACCGATCCTGGAATCGCTGGTTTGCCCAAATAAAGCGTCCGTGCCCGTCATCACGGCTGCGCTCCTTACACAAGCCGAGTTCCGCCGACTGTCCTCGATTACTCGTGTGCAGGGTGAAAAGCCTGCTGAGCTGCCGTTCGAGGTGCCCACCCGCTACGAGCTGATCATCAACCTCAAGACCGCCAAGGCGATGGGGCTTGCTGTCTCCGACTCGTTCTTGCTGCTAGCCGGTGAGGTGATCGAATGACTGCGTTCGATGACCGGTTGTGGAGCTCGGCGGCGCGGCGGGCAGCGCGCGCAGCAGCGGGAGCCGATGCGGCGTATTGCTGTGCTAATGTCATTCGCGGAAAATGATCCAGAGGCGCAGCTGCGCTCGACTGCGTTCCGGCAAGCGCTCGCAAGCTTTGGATGGAGAGAGGGCCGGTCGCTCAGGCACAGCTGCGTTGTCCGCGCCGGCTGGCGATCAGGCCCGCGTTAAGGACTTCTGATGCTTTGGCGAGAGAAGCGGGCGAAGCTCGCGAAGGATATCGTCGCCGAGAGCGAGAGCGTCATTGAGTTCGGTGAGCACGCATCGTATTCGCTCGGTTCTACTGCCGGCTGCGCCTTCCGGGACAGGTTCTGTCGCAAGCCGTGTGAGGTCGTCTTGGATCGAGGCAACCAGCGCATAAAAATAGGCGATCTTCCGCGGCGCTGGGAATGGCAACTCATCAAGCCGGGCTGCATCCACCGTATAGATCGTGAACGGCGGAAACGTCAGGTTTGGAAGAGCGACCGCGCTATCGGAAGCATCCAGCGCTTTTTCGAGTATCGATACGACGTCGTGCGTTTCGATCAGGTGCAGGATGGCGGCGATTTCGCCGACGAACGCAGATGCGAGGTTTCGAACCTTCCGTCGATGCGTGAGGCTGTGCAAACTCCAATTCGAGAGAGACACCATATTTCTCTCCCCGCATAGCCGCTCGGAGATCGCGACTTGATCTTTTGAGCGGCGCTCTTGTAGGCTTCCCGCGCGACGCTGTGGACAGCCTTAGCACCAAAACCAGGGCCGCGGCAGTGGAGGAATCCGACCAGTTAGCGTTCGAAATGGAGTCGCCGCTCGTAAATCCCGAGCACTAAACTCGTCGCTGTGGGGAACCCGATACACAGTCGGGACGTTGGACAATGTCGGGGCGGTCGCGTACCTCGGTGGAGGTGGCCATGTCTGACCGCGACCAACTCTATCCGCTAGATCAAAGAGCGTGGCTGCTGGCAATTGGACGACGGCTTCGGGTCGAGTACGACGCTATAGCGGAGCCTGTGTCTCCGCGTCTCGCTGCGCTCGTCAAGCAACTCGAAACGCCTGCCCAAGGGATCGGCCAAGACACCAGTAGGCCAGCCATGGCTGCAGACCATCCGGTCCGGCCACGTTCGGACTGGGATGAAGACTGGGCGGCCTGATTACGGGCCTGATTCGATTGAGCCCTACCGGAGCGCGGCCGCGTCTTGAGCACCGCCCTGGCATGGCGCGCGTCGCTACAGATCACCGGCAGGTCAAGTCGTTTGAACTCGCTCCACTTCAACAGCGGTTCCAATCGCGCGGGCCGGGGCGTCTCTTCTCCAGCACGCCAGCCGAGGCCGCAGCCTTCGCCGCCAAGGAAACCGCAATGTGGCGCGAGGTGGTGCGCCTTTCGGGGTTGACGCCGCAGTGACCACGAGCCCGTCGATTCGGCACTTTCAACCGTGAGCATGGAAGATCGGGCCGCGAGGCCGCCAATAGCTTGAATGCGGGCATCCCGGCGCGAACTGTAAATACACAGCCTCAGGACTGTGCTGGAACTGGGTGGTATCTCATTCGTTTCCTCGCGAGACGATAATACATGACCTGAGCTGGCTCATCCGCAAACCAATGAGCACGAAAAGCGGCACTGAAAAAGTGAGAACGTCAAAGCCGAAGCGTATCTACGCGCCGCGAATTATCTCCGACCATATCATGGTGCAGGAGGATTTCGAACGACTGCACAAGTTTCTGTCTGAGACGGAGACCTCTCAGAAGTCTCCGACGATATACGAGAGCTGGTCGAGGAGGAATGGCCGGAGTTGTTGCATGCAAGTGGGGGCCTAGTACTCGCGGCAGGGCGGAGAGATACGCGTAGGGAGTCCCGTCTGACTTCTTCCAATAGAGCCTAAGCGCTTGTTGCACGAGTTGATACCGGGCGCTGCGCGCTTTGCCACGCTGGTCAATCCCGAGAATCCGCTTGCCAAGGATATTGTTGCCGACCAACGAGAGGCGGCTTCAGCCATTGGGCGGCAAATCGAAGTTCTGCATGCCAGCACCAATAGCGAGATCGATGCGGGCTTTGCGATCCTTCTGGACAAGCGCGTCGAGGCCGTCGTGGTCAATCCCGATGCGTTGTATTTCGGCCGTCGCTGCAGCCGATCGACCTTCCTTCGCTTCTGACCGAACAAATAGCCCATTTCAGCCCATTGTTTGAGACGACGCGATTCACGACGCGATTCACCGCGGTAGAGCCCCTGCACGAGCTCGGGTAACTCCGCCAGCGCCACAAAGCCCGCCCGATTCAATGAAGCTGAAAGGAACTCAATTACGCATCGACGTTCACCGTTCCCGAAACGCGCGCATGACCTGATCCTCCAGCGGTTTGATGAAATACGACAGGACGGTGCGGTCATAAGTCTTCATGAAGGTCTCGACCGGCATTCCGGGCACCAGCTTCACGTTGCCCAGACGCGCGACCTCCTCGGGACTGATGCTGATTCGAACGGTATAGAAGTTCTGCCCGGTGCGCTCCTCCACGGACACATCGGCCGAAATGCGGCTGATCGCGCCATTGATCTCCGGTGTCGTACGCTGATTGAAGGCGGTAAAACGCAATCCAGCCGGCTGACCGAGGTACAGCTGGTCGATATCCCGAGGCGAAACCTTGGCTTCGACCGACAGTACGTCGGCTTCCGGCACGATCAGCATGATCGGATCGCCCGCGCCCACGACCTCACCGACGGTGTGCACCGCGAGCTGATGCACCACGCCGTTTTGTGGCGTACGGATGTCGACGCGCTTGAGCTGATCTTCGGCCGCCACCTTGCGCTCGATGAACTCGCCGATTTTTGCGTCAACGTCGCGCAGCTCGCGCGCCACCTCGCTGCTCAGATCCTGGTCGATCTGGATGATTTGGAGTTCGATCTCGCTGATCTTGCCGCGGGATTGCGCCACCGCAAAAATCGACTGTGCACGCTCGCCTTTTAGTCGTGCCGCCTCCCGCTCGAGCGAGATGAGCCGGTTGATCTGGACCAAATTCTTGTTCCAGAGTGCGCGAACGCCTTCGAGCTCGCGCTGGATCAAGTCGATCTCCTCGGCCTTCGCCTCCTGCAGCGCCGTGAGCCCGCGGATTTCCTCCTCCAGCTGAGTGGCGCGCTGCTGGAACTGCGACTTCTGGCCGAGCCGCGCGCTGCGCCGTAACTCGAACAGCGTGCGTTCACTTTGGATGGCGGCGGCGACGTCGGGCTCGTTCGAGCGCGCCAGCAAAGTAGCCGGGAAAGCGACTTGCTCGACCTGGTCGCGCTCGCTCGCCAGCCGGGCCTGCCGCGCGGTCATCTCGTCGAGGCCCTTGGTGACAATAGCGAGATTGACTCGCGTGATGGTCCCGTCAAGCCGCAGCACGACCTCGCCCGACCGAACGCGCTGACCGTCACGCACCAGCAGCTCGCCGACGATACCGCCGGTCAGGTGCTGCACCTTTTTGACGTTGGAGTCGACCACGATCGATCCCGGTGCGATCACGGCACCGGACAGCTCGGTGGTCGTCGCCCAGCCGCCAACCCCGACGGTCAGTAGTAAGGCGATGACGATGCCACCAAGGAGGTGGCGGCGGATGGAGATGCCTTCGTCGTAGACGATGCTCTTTTCCATGGGGTTCACCCGTTAGTCCGCGGAACGACTTTGAGCGGCGCAGTCGCGTTGGACTCGCGCCGGGCCGGCCTGGCTACGACCTGGTCCTTCGGCCCGAAGGCCTGCTGTGTTCCCCGCACCATTGCCAGCACGTGGTCCACGGCCGCCAGTGCGCTCGGTCGATGGGCAACGATGATCACGATTCCGCCACGCGCGCGCACGCCGAGAATGGCCTTGGTGAGAGCCTCCTCGCCCTCAGCGTCGAGATTGGAGTTGGGCTCATCGAGCACGACCAGGAATGGATCGCCGTAGAGCGCGCGGGCGAGCGCGATGCGCTGCTGCTGGCCGGCAGAGAGTGCCGTCCCGCGCTCGCCAAGCTCAGTCTCATAGCCGGCAGGCAGATTGACGATGAGCTCGTGCACGCCTGCGGCCTTGGCCGCGGCGATGATGGTTGCCGCAGGCGCGTCGGGCTCGAATCGTGCGATGTTCTCGGCGATCGTCCCCTCGAACAGCTCGACGTCCTGCGGCAGATATCCGACGTGCCGGCCGAGCGCCGCCGGGGTCCATTGGGTTATGGCCGCCCCATCGAGCCGCACGCAACCGCGCGCGGACGGCCACACCCCGACGATCGCGCGCACGAGCGACGACTTGCCGGACGCACTCGGTCCGACGATGGCGAGCGCGCTGCCGGCCTCCAGGCTGAAATTCACATCGTGCACGACAAGCTTCTGCGCGCCGGGCGGCGCGATGCTCAGTGTCTCAACCGTCAGCACCTGCGTAGGGCTGGGGAGCTGGAGGCGGGCGGGGATCGCCGGCACGCTGGCGAACAACTCATCGAGCCGACGCCAGCTCTGGCGCGCGCGCACAAAGCCCTTCCAGTTGGCGATGGCGAGATCGATCGGCGCCAGGGCGCGGCCGGCCAGGATCGAGCTCGCGATGATGATGCCGGCCGACGCCTCCTGCTGGATGACCAGATACGCACCTACGCCGAGCACCGCGGACTGCAGCGCCATTCGCAATGCACGCCCCACCGCGCCCACTCCACTTGTCACGTCGTTGGCGCACTTTTGCTGCCCGAGGTAGTCGCGTCCGAGATCGAGCCAGCGCGCGAGCAGCCGCTCCGACATCCCCATAGCAGTGATCACCTCGGCATTGCGCCGACTAGCTTCGGCGAAGTGGCTGCGCGCCGCCGAATGCGCGGTAGCGATCTTGACCGGCTTGCGTGCCAAGATCTCGGCCAGGACGGTCAGCGCAACCAGGACCACCGCACCGCCCAGTGCGGTCACGCCGATGAGAATATGGAACGCGAAGCAGATGGCGAGGTAGAGCGGAATCCAGGGTAGGTCGAAGAACGCGGTCGGGCCCGCGCCCGACAGGAACGACCGGATAGTGTCGAGGTCGCGGACCGGCTGCTGGCCGTCGCTGCCCGGCTTGTTGCGCAGGCGCACCACCGCGTCGTAGACGCGCGGGCTTAGCCGGCGGTCGAGGTGGCTGCCGATGCGCAGGAGCAGACGGCCGCGGGTGATCTCCAGCAGCGCCTGGAAAATGAACAGGATGGCGACCAGGATCGACAGCGCCACCAGCGTGGGCACGCTGCGGCTCGGCAGCACGCGATCGTAGACTTCCAGCATGAACAGCGAGCTCGTCAGCATCAGGAGGTTGATGAGCCCGCTGAATACCCCGATGCCGACGAGCGCGCTCTTGCACGACCCGAGCGCCGCGCGAAGATCGGATTTGGTGTCGCCTTTCGCTTGCATTTTCATGGCTTTTTCGCCGTGCCGGTCAGATTTCGGCCTCGCTTCTAGCCGCGCGCCCCTCGGCCATGCTTGGCGCGCAGGTGGACTTTTCCCTGGAGATTTCCTTGAGAGCCATTCGAGCTCCGGCATCTGCACCGGCAGGGAGGGGAGGCGCCCTTGGGCGCCTCCCGCGTGCCGTTGCCTTCGCGGGGACGGCGATAGGTGCCGGCCCTTATTGGATGACGACGTTGTCGCCGGGGCCGCCGTCGAGGATGTCCTGGCCGTCGCCGCCGATCAGCACGTCGTCGCCGTCGCCGCCACTGAGAGTGTCGTTGCCGGCGCCGCCGACCAGGATGTCGTCGCCGTCGCCGCCGTTGGCGGTGAGCTGAATGGCGTCTGCCCCGAGCCCCTCCGCTGTGATGACGTCGTCGCCGTCGAACCCATTGATGGTGAGCCGGTCGTTGGCGGTTTCGAACCCGGTGATGTGCACCGTGGCGGCAAGACCGAAGATCGTGACCCCGTTGGCGTCACCGACGATCTGGATCACATCGTCGCCGGCAGTCCCGTCAATGGTGATCGTGTCCGGCGAGCCATCCCCCGAGCCGGGGGCTCCCTCGAGGTTGATATTGACCTCGACCACGTCCGTCCCGCTCAGGTCGCGGACGTTAATGGCGTCGGCGCCGCCCTTTGCATTGAAGTCGATGCGCTCGACGTCGTTGAGGTCCATCCTGACACTGGCGATGTCGCGGGTGAAGAGCACCCGCCCGCCGTTGGCCGCGATGTCGATGTGCTCGGCTATGTTGGCGCCGTTGAACAGCAGCGTGTCGAAGCCGTCCTGACCTTCGAGGGTGTCGTTGTCGTCACCCGGGTTCCAGACGAACGTGTCGTCACCCGCGCCCATGAGGGCGAGGTCGTCGCCGTCGTCGCCGTTGAACAGGTCGCCGCCTTCGCTGCCGATGAGGATGTCTTCGCCGAAACCGCCGTTCATCGTCAGCTGGATGCCGTCCGCCTCCAGGCTTGACGCGTTAATGACGTCGTTACCGCCAAGCCCGTTGATCGTCAGGCGATCGTTCGCTTGCTCCGGGGAGGATATGTTCACCGTCGCCTGGAGACCCGCGATCATGATTCCGCCGGCGTCGCCCGCCACGAAGATAGCGTCGTCCCCGTTTGTGCCGTCTACGGTGACAGTATCTGCCGCTCCATCGCCGCCCCCATTGGGGCCTCGCAGGTCGATGTCGACCACCTCCACATCCGTACCGCTGAGATCGCCGACCTCGATGTCGTCGGCGCCGCCGAGCGCGCGGAACTCGATGCGCTCGACGTCGTCGAGGTCCGTGGTGACGCTCGCGACGTCGCGCAAGAACAGCGCGCGGCCGCCGTTTGCCACGATATCGATTTCCTCGTCGATGCTGGCGCCGTTGAAGAGCATGGTGTCAGTGCCGTCCTGGCCTTCGATGGTGTCGTTGCCGTCGCCGGGATTCCACTGGAACTCGTCGTCGCCGGCGCCGAGTTCCGCGCGGTCGTTGCCGTTGTCGCCGAAGACGAAATCGTCGCCGTCGCGGCCGAAGATCATGTCCGCCCCCTGGCTGCCGAGGATACTGTCGTCCCCGGCCCCGCCGTCGAGCGTGAGCTTAATGACGTTGGCCGGCAGCGTGGTGGCAGTGATGCCGTCGTTACCGCCGAGACCTTTGATGACGAGCGAATCATTGGCCCCTTCACTGTTGGTGACGTTGATCTGTGCCGAAAGTCCGACCACCGAGACTGAGGTTCCCGCTCCGAACACGTCGATGATGTCGTCGCCGTTCGTCGCGTTGACGATGACCGTATCGGCCGCGCCGTCGCCGGCCGTCCCGCCGATCGTACCGGCGAGGTTGATGTTCATCGCCACCAAATCGGTCCCGGTCAGGTCGTTTACAATGATCGTGTCGGTGTTGCCGAGCGCGTTGAGATCGATGCGCTCCATATCGTCGAGATCCATGACGATAGTGCCGAGGTCACGGGTGAACCGCACCCGGCCACCATTGGCCGAGACTTCGAACCTCTCGGCCCCGCTGCTGCCGTTGAACAGCATCGTGTCGGTGCCGTCCCCGCCCTCGACCGTGTCGTTGCCGTCACCCGGATCCCATTGGAATACGTCATCGCCGGCGCCGAGCAAGGCGGTGTCGTTGCCCTGGTTGCCGTCGATGAAATCGTTGCCGTCGCCGCCGATCAGCATGTCGTTGCCGTTGCCGCCGAGAATCGTGTCGTTGCCGGTGCCGCCGTCAACCGTCAACTTGATGAGAGAAGCCAGATTGCCCGTCGCGCTGAAACTATCGTCGCCGCCGTTCATGTTGAGGACGAGATTTTCGGTCGTGCCAATGTCGATAGTGAACGGCGCGGGATCGGTGCGATCGAAGCGCACGCGCGCGCCGTTAGCCGTGACGGTGAACACCTCGGTGCCGTTGCCGCCGTTGACCTCGGCGGTATCCTCGCCGGCGCCGCCCTCGAACAGGTCGGTGCCGTCGCCCGGGTTCCAGATCATGCGGTCGTTGCCAGCCTCGCCGAAGACCTGATCATCGCCGGTGCCGCCGGTCAGCACGTCGTTTTCGGCCCCTCCGAAGAGGAAGTCGTTGCCGCCCTTGCCGAAGAGCGTGTCGTTGCCGCTTTGGCCGAAGAGCATGTCGCCGCCCGATCCGCCGGTCAGTGTGTCGTTGCCCGCACCCCCGAACAGGTTGGCACGCGGCAGCGCGCCGTTGGCTTCGTTGAGCGTGATGGTGTCATTGCCGCCCTGGCCGAACACCTGGATCAGGGCGGTGTTGGCAACGGTCGGTGTGCCGCCCAGGACCGGCACGGCACCGCCGTTGACCAAAATTTGACCCGCTGCGTTGCGGCTGGTCGTGATCGTATTGTCGAGGTTATCGCCGAACACTGACAGAATCCCGGCTCCCGGGAGAAAGCTCGCAGTAACAGCCATGTCGTTCTCCTTTTGAAGATTTGCCGCAGCGCAGATGCGCGTTGGCCGCATACGCCTGCATGACCAAGTCCCGCGCACTCGGTTCACGAGCGGAATGAGCATACGCAGTGTTGGTTTCCTCGCGATGTCGCGGCGAAGCTATTCGGTATCGTCCGTATCGCGCAGGAACCCGGTTGGGGGCCGGCGTGCCCGTGCGGACTGCAACTCGCCAGCCGCTCAAGGGAGCTTGCCAGCAGTTCAAATTTTCTCGACAAGCCCGCGGTCTGCGCAATTATGCGCAGGCGCACTAACGATCCGATACAAACGATACAATTCGCCCCCGCCGCGAAATATCAGCGGTACGGACTGGCGCCAGAATAGCCAGGAGATGAACGCGATGGCACCTGAGATCCGTTCCAAGTCACGCAAGCGCCTAAAGCACCGCCCGCCGCGCAAGCCTCGGAAACGAGACCAAGGAGCAGCCCTGGCGCAGGGGGATAGCGAACCCGCTCGCGCAGTGATGCGGGCCGTGCTCGACGGCATGGGTGAAGGCGTCGCTCTGTTTGACGCGGATTTCAGGCTGCGCTTCGTCAATCGCCAGTGGATGGAGTTTCAGGACTGTTCGTTTGACATCGCCTATCCGGGCGCCTCGGGTTACGACATTCTCCGTTTCCAAGCCGAGCGCGGCGACTTCGGTCCCGTGACGGACGTCGAGCAGACGATTGGCGAACGGCTTGCGCTGGCGCGCACGCCAGGTGGCCGAGCCGACAGGCGCACGGCAAGCGGTCGGCAGGTCGAATTCAATTTCAAACAGTTTGCTGATGGCAGCCTGCTTGTAGTGTGCCGCGATATCACCGAGCTGAAGCGAGTCGAGGAATCACTGCGGGCGGCCGGCGATGTCCTCAAAGTTATCAGCCAGCCTACATTCAATCTCCAGGCAGTGCTGGATACTTTGGTGGTATCAGCGGCGAGACTATGCGAGGCCGACAAGGGGTTTGTCTTCAGCCTCGAACAGACCACCTATCGCGTTTCCTCTAATTACGGCTTCTCGCGCGAATATTTGGACTACATGCAGGCGCAGCAAATTCCCCCCGGGCGGAACACGCTTGTCGGCCGAACCGCGGTGGAAGCCAGAATCATCCACATTCCCGATGTCCTCGTCGACCCGGAATACACTTGGCTCGAGTCGCAGAAGCTCGGCGACTATCGCACGATGCTGGGCGTCCCTCTGCTGCGCGAGGGAGTCGTCATCGGTGTCATGGGGATGATGAGGTCTGCGGTGCAACCCTTTACGGAGAGGCAGATCGAGCTGATGTCCACATTTGCCGATCAAGCGGTGATCGCGATTCAGACTGCGCGCCTGGTGGACGAGCTGAAGACCCGCGAGGAAGCCATAGCTGCCGCCAAGGAGGCAGCTGAGACCGCGCGCGACGTGGCTGAGCGGGAACGCGCCGAGGCGGAGGCTGCCAACCAGGCGAAATCGACCTTCCTTGCCACCATGAGTCACGAGATCCGCACGCCTCTGAACGGTGTGCTCGGCATGATGGACGTGCTGGAGCGCCAGGGCCTGGACGCGCCGCAGCAGCGCACCATGGCGACCATGCGCGAGTCGGCCCAAGCACTGCTGCGGATTATTGATGAAGTGCTGGATTTCTCGAAGATCGAGGCCGGCCGATTGGAGTTGGAGGAGACCGCTTTCTCGTTGTCGGGTCTGGCAGACGGCATTTTGCCGGCCTTCCAACAGGAGGCAGCAACAAAGGGGCTGGTCTTGGAAGTCGAGATTATTCCGGGTTCAAACGACGCGCTGGTGGGCGATCCGACCCGCGTGCGGCAGATCCTCTTCAATCTCGTGAGCAACGCACTGAAATTCACCGAGCATGGAAGTGTCCGCATACACCTTGCCACAGCGCCGTTGGGCGGCGGGCGGGTGAGCCTGATTCTCGCCGTGACCGATACCGGCATAGGGTTGAGCGCCGAACAATGTGCGAAGCTGTTTCAGCCGTTTGCCCAGGCGGACAGCTCGACCACTCGCCGATTCGGCGGCACCGGCCTGGGCTTGTCGATCGTGCGCCGATTGGCGCAACTTATGCAGGGTGATGTAGCGGTTGAAAGTGCGCTTGCCGTCGGCTCGACCTTCACCGTGACGCTGACTCTGCGGGCGGCCCCAGCAGATTCGCCGCTCAAGGAGTTGACGCGTCCACGAGCGCAGTTGCTTTCGGCGTCCACGTTGCCAGTGGATGGCAGTCCCCCGCGCGTACTTGTCGTCGACGACCACCCCGTCAATCGCGAAGTGCTGGTGCGGCAGCTCGAACTCTTGGGCCTTGCGGCCGACACCGCGGACGACGGCGCGAAGGCTTTGGCGGCATGGACACAGGGTAACTACGCGGCGGTGCTCGCGGATATCCATATGCCCGGGATGGACGGCTACGCACTGGTGCGATGTATACGAGCAAGCGAAGCTGAACGGCGCCAAGGCCGTACGCCTGTCGTTGCGGTAACCGCCAATGCTTTGAAAGGCGAGGAGGAGCGCTGCCTTGCCGCCGGCATGGACGCGTACATCACGAAACCGGTAAATATCGATCGCCTCCACGACACTTTGGCGCGCTGGCTGCCTGTCCAGATGCGGGGGGATGCGACGAGCCAAGCGGCTACCCCGCGATCGATGGCTGCCATCGACCGCAGTGTTCTCGGTGCCTGGCTGGGGGACGATACCGCCGCCGTCGCCTCGCTTTTGCATCAATTCCGGAAGACGACTACGGAGGCGGAGCGGGAAATCAACGCGGCGGCACACTCAGGCGATCTCGCCACTTTGGCAGCCGCCGCGCACAAGCTTAACGGGGCGGCGCGGGCCGTGGGGGCGACGGGTGTGGCCAAGGCTGCGGCCGCGCTTGAGCGGGCGGGCAGAGCGGGCGACAGAGCGCGCTGCCGTGATGGGCTGGGACCGCTTGCAGCCGAGCTGCGCCGTCTTCGCGCCGAAGTTGAGCCGCCAAGCGAGCCCCGTTAGCGGCCTCAATCCTTCGGCGGCACGAACATGTACCCGACGCCTCGCACAGTCCGAATCGCGTCCGGATGAGCAGGATCGGTCTCGATTTTGCGCCGAAGGCGGGTAATACGCAGGTCGATGGCGCGGTCGAATGCTTCCGTTTCGCGATGCGCGATGGCCTCCAGCAGCCAGTCCCGGTTCAACGGCCTGCTCGGGTTCTCGGCAAACACCTTGAGGAGGTCGAATTCGCTCGCCGTCAGCGTCTCCTCGCTGCCGTCGGCCGGATCGACCAGCACGCGCCTTTCGAGATCGAGCACGCGGCGACCCATGCGTACCCGCGGTCCTGCGGTGACGATCGCTCCGGTCGCGCGCCGCAGGACGCTTTTCACCCGCGCCAGCAACTCGCGCGGCTCGAACGGCTTGGCGATGTAGTCGTCCGCGCCGGTTTCGAGCCCCACCACGCGGTCCACGGTTTCAGAGGCGGCCGTGACCATGACAATGCCAATGCGCGCACTCTTCTCTCGCAGCCACTGCGCTAGAGCGAATCCGTCTTCGCCTGGCAATCCGACATCGAGTAGGACGAGCGCTGGCATGTCGCGCTCCACCAGCTTGCGCAACGCGGTGCCCCCCTCGGCCCCACTGACGCGGAAATTCTGTCTGGTCAGATAATCCACTAACAGCCGGCGCTGCGTGGTTTCATCTTCGACCACTACGATATGCGGGCGGCGGTCCATCCCGTCTGAACCCTGTCGGTGCGATCACGGCGCGACCAAAAACATGCGATCAAGACGGTTGAAAATCCGATCGCCCAACGCGGACGCGCCACCACCACACCATAACGCTTGCCTGAAGGGAATTGAAATCCGACAGCAGGGTCGACACCTTTTTACCATCGTACCGGCGAAGACCCCGCGATCCCCATGCGCTTCCTTCGGCGTCGTCTATGTCATGTTTCGGCCGGAACGAACGTGGCGTTAGGGCTTGGGGACTTGCGCCGTGCCACGATACGGACGATACAAATCGCGGCGCCGGCGACACGCGCACGATACGCTGGATGGTCAAAATGGTGCGTTCGGAGACCTTCGAGATATCGATTGATTGGCGACCCGAACGCCGCCCGCTGACAGAATGGCGGTACGAGAGTGTGCCGACCGAGCCTCCTCCGTCGCGAACGAGAATTATGGCAGCTGTCCACGATCTCGCTTGGAAACCGATCAGGAGCCGCCGGTTATGGGATCGCCGCAGCCGTGCCCCAGCCAACCCTGACGCAATCCAAGTATGTAGCTGCTCCCGCTTCACGAGGCTGGTGCTGGTGCAATTGATCTTCCTGGTCACCGACAGGTAGCGCACTCATGGTCACGCGCCTTAGAAACCGAGCATCGGTGTCCGCGTCGCGGCCCCAGCGGTCAGCGCCGCGAAGCTCGCGTAAGCCCCGCGGCACGGATGCCGAAACGACCGTCGCAGTGCTCACCCAGGAGCTTGACGAAGCGCGTCAGCAGCAGGCTGCTACTGCAGACGTGCTGAAAGTAATCAGCCACTCGACCTACGACCTCCAATCGGTATTGGACAAGCTTAGCGCGTTGGCGGCGCGACTGTGTGAGGCGGATATCGTCACCATCTGGCGGCCCGTAGGTCCGGGCTATCGCCCGGTCGCGAGGTTCGGGACCTCGCGGGCGCACGATGACTATATGGCTAATCTTTCCCTCAAGCCCGAGCGGGGGTCGTGTGTCGGGCGGGTTTTGCTCGAGGCAAAAACCGTCCAGATCCCGGATATCAGGGTGGATCCCGAATACACGCTGGATGCAAGAAGCAGGGGAGCGCTCAAGGAATATCGCACCATTCTCGGCGTTCCGCTCCTGCGGGACGGAATACCCATCGGCGTTATCGCGCTGCGGCGCCACACCGTGCGGCCGTTCACCGAGAAGCAGATCGAGCTGGTGACCACCTTCGCCGACCAGGCAGCAATCGCGATCGAGAACGTGCGGCTGTTCGAGGAAGAGGCCACGGCCAGGGCAGCTGCCGAGGCCGCGCGTGCCGACGTCGAGCGCACGCGCGAAGTGCTGCAGACCGTGCTCGACAATATGAGCGACGGTATCGTCCTTTTCGACAAGGACCTGCGCTTGAGGTTCGTCAACCGCAAGCTCATGGAATTCCAGCAATACACGCCTGAGGTTGCCCATCCAGGCGCCTCGATCCACGACCTGTTGCGTTTCCAGGCCGAGCGGGGCGATTTCGGTCGCGTCGACGACGTGGAGCGGATCGTGCAACAGCGCGCCGCGTTTGCCCTCAAGCCAGGGGGCAATCGCTACGAGCGCAAGCGGCGCACAGCTGGCGGCCGATATCTCGAATTCAATTTCAAGCCACTGGATGACGGCGGTCTGCTCGCGGTCCACCGCGACATCACCCCCCTGAAGGAGCGGGAGGAGGCCTTGGACGCCGCCAAGCAAGCTGCCGAGGCCGCCAACTTGGCGAAGTCGACGTTCCTCGCCACCATGAGTCACGAAATCCGAACGCCTATGAACGGCGTGCTTGGCATGATCGAGGTGCTGGAGCGGCAGGGACTCACCAAGGATCAGCGGCCCATCATCGTGACCATGCGAGAATCGGCACAGGCACTGCTGCGCATCATTGACGACGTGCTCGACTTCTCGAAAATCGAGGCCGGACGGCTGGAACTCGAGGCTACACCTTTCTCGCTGAGCGGCCTGGTCGAAGGGGTACTAGATACATTCCGGCCGCAGGTGCTCGCTAAAGGTCTCACGCTCGATGCCGAGATCGATGCCGGCTCGCAGGACGCTTTGGTCGGGGATCCGACACGGGTACGGCAAATTCTGTTGAACCTGTTAAGCAATGCCATCAAGTTCACAGAACACGGCGGCGTGCGGGTGCGCGCCGGCACCTTGCCGCTCGGGGGCGGGAGGACGCGCGCAACGCTCGCCGTGACCGACACCGGCATTGGGCTGGGCGCAGAGCAACTCGCTCGCCTGTTCCAACCCTTCGTACAGGCCGATAGCTCGACCACACGGCAATTCGGAGGGACCGGGCTTGGCCTGTCTATCGTCCAACGGCTGGCGCAAGCCATGGGCGGTGATGTCGCCGTCGAGAGCTCGCCCGGCGTCGGGTCCACCTTCACCGTGACGTTGACGCTTGATGCGGCGCCGGCCGACTCTCCGCTCAAGACGCTGCTCAGGCCTGTTGCCAGACCTTCGGCGAGAATCGCCGCGCGACCAGGCGAAGGCCCGCGCGTCCTGGTGGTCGAAGATCACCCCGTGAACCGTGAGGTGCTCGTGCTCCAGCTCAAGGTGCTCGGTATCGCTGCCGACAGTGCGGAGAACGGCGTCGACGCACTGGCGGCGTGGACGCGTGGCCGCTACGCCGCCGTGCTCGCCGATATCCACATGCCGCACATGGACGGCCATGAGTTAGCGCGGCGGCTGCGCGCCGCCGAAGCCGATCGGGGCGCCGCCCGCACGCCGATCGTTGCGGTCACTGCCAACGCCATAAAGGGCGAGGAAGAGCGCTGCCTCGCATCCGGCATGGATGCCTATCTGGTGAAGCCGGTAAGCATCGAGCAGCTGCGCGCAACGCTGGAACGCTGGCTGCCGATCCAGGAGGAGAGCAGCGCTCGGCGATCGCACTGACCAGGAGCCCACCGCCGCAATCGACCGGAACGTGCTTGCGGCTTGGCTCGGGGACGACTGCGCCGCCATTGATTCGCTATTGGGGAAATTCCGTGAAACAGCAATTGAGGCAGAGCGGGAGATCGACGTTGCCTCGCGCACTGGCGACCTTGCGAAGGTGGCCGCGGTCGCGCACAAGCTCAAAGGCGCCGCGCAGGCGGTCGGTGCGACTGGCGTTGGCGTCGCCACCGCCGCATTGGAGCAGGCGGAAGGCCGGCGACCGCGCACGCTGCCGCGACTTGCTCGGTCCGCTCGCGGTGCAATTGCGTCACGTACTCATAGAGATCGAGAGATCGAGCGGATCGACGTAATCTGAGGCAGGTGGATGCTCCGGCGCGCGGGGCCACGAGCGCGCGGCGGCGACCATCTCGCGTGACGACGAGCAGAAGCCGAGGGGTTCGCATCGGCGTGTCAAAGGACGCGGAAGCGGTTCGTCCAACATGGTCGGGCGGGCGCCAGTGCATCGCGATACAAACGATACAAAATCGATGGCGAGTGACATCGGAACGATACGGAAGGGACTTATGGTGACCTGGCTGATCGTATGGACCTAAGCTAACCGTACGTTCGATGAGAAGGGGGGAAGACGTGTCCATCAGCTGCACCAGGGGCCAGCTCTACTCCATTACTAGCGCCGGCAGGCACGCCTCGGGCACGTCTGACCTAGAGCTGATTCGGTCGATTGCCGCGGGCGATAAGCAGGCGATGCAGATTCTGTTTGCCCGCCACAACGTGCGGGTCTTCCGGTTTCTCGCCCGCTTTGTCGGGGACAAGTCGGCTGCTGAGGATCTCGTCAGCGAAGTGTTCTTGGACGTTTGGCGCCAGGTCGGACGATTCCAGGATCGATCCCAGGTTACCACTTGGCTGCTGGCGATCGCCCGCAACAAGGCGCTTTCGGCGCTGCAGCGCCGGTCGACCGAAGAACTGGACGAGGAAGCGGTAGCAGCTGTCGAGGATACCGACAACAACCCCGAGGTAACGATTCACACTCGGCAGACGTCGGCGATCTTGCTCAACTGTCTTGCACAGTTGTCGCCGCCCCATCGTGAGGTCATCGACCTAGTCTACTACCACGAGAAATCGACTGATGAGGTCGCCGAGATCACCGGCGTCCCGCAGAACACGGTCAAAACACGTATGTTTTACGCGCGCAAACGGATCGCTGAGCTGATGGCCGCTCAGGGAATCGACAGAGCCATTGTTTGATCCACCTTAATCGTCAATCTTCGCTGCACGCTGCAATCGTTGCCTTCAGGGGTGTCCTACAGTGGGCGACGCCCGAAGAAGTCCCTCAAGCCTAGCGCCATATTTTGGCATCGACGATCTGTAGGGCATGTGTTGCGCCCTTGAGGACGAAGGCTTCTTACTGAGGCAACCAACCCTGTAACAGTTGGTGAACCTCTATCCAGCCTGGCCAGAGAGATGCCTGTCACCCCAAGGAGCGAGAGGACCGGCTGCCGCAGGAACCCGATCCAAGCCAAGAAATGGCGACCCGATCGGAAGGGCTTTGGATCAGCAATGCCACATCGCCAACGGGCCAGGGTTGATGGCGCAGGCTTGGGCGATACAGACGATACCAAAACGGCAGGAAGCGACATCGGGACGATACGGAAGGAACGTATGGTGGCCCGAGCTAAGCTGAACTCGTATGGAGAATTCAGATGAAAGCTAATGCAACAACCGCTACGTCGTCCCGCCGCGGCAGCCACAGCATGGACCGGGCTATGAAAGCCGGAATCGGCGCCACTGCCTGCAGCGTGCTCATCGTCGCCCTTGTATTACTGACAATGCACGCGCTGCCGGTGAGCGTCGGATGATAGTACACGATGGACCGTAGAGGCGCTTGGTGAGGCTGCGAGCGTTTCGTTTGCTGAACGGCGCGGTGTAATCCCGCAAACCGCGGAAAAAATAAGCCCCCGTCTCCACTCCCAGTTTCCTGGGCCTGAATCGACCATTTCCGTGATGGCCATCACATCGGCGGAAGTGCTGCTTCGGCATGTTGTTCGTCACGATGCCGCTTTAACGAGGCGTTCAGGGAGAAATCGAATGTTGACTGCCGATGAAATCGAGTTGGTTCGTGCGAGTTTCGCGCAGGTAGTCCTGATTCAGGACAAGGCTGCGGACTTGTTCTACGACCGCCTATTCGACATTGCGCCAAACCTTCGCAGACTGTTTCCCGTCGATATGCGCGAACAAAAGCGCAAGCTTATACAGATGATCGCTACTGCGGTCGGCGGACTGAACAATCCCGATAGACTTGTCCCGGCGGTGAAAGCGCTCGGCGCGCGCCACGCCGGTTATGGCGTCACGGCGAGCCATTACGAGCTTGTCGGTGAGGCGCTGCTCTGGACACTCGAGCGGGGCCTCGAAGGCTTCACGCCCGAGGTGCGCTCCGCTTGGGCCAATGTGCTGCGGAAGTCGACGAATGCGCACCACCGAACTTAAGCGCTGGGTCGCTGCATGAAGCAGTTGCGGCGTAGTCTTACCGCACGGTTCATTTTTTGGTAGGGAATCAGGTAGGCACACGCGCCTCCCTGGACAGGTGGCGGTTAGGATAGGTTTGCGCCCGAGCAAAGCGCAACAGGGCCGGCAGGCAGCAGCGCCCGCGGCCAGATGCAGAAATTTGCGGCGGGGAAGTTTCATTTTCCACCTCCCTCTCGCTTCACATCATTCGATCACCTCGTCGGCGCGAGCGAGCAGCGTGGACGGCACGGCGACCCACGGGCGCGTCGTGGTGATCACGGCAGCGGCCTTGCGCGGGCTTGGAAACAGTCCCAGGCTGTGATCGTCGGCGGCGTAAGCCTCGAAGCCGCTCCTACCCCGCGCCAAGATGACGCCGAGACGGCTTCGATCATCGTAAACGGACGAAAAGGGCTCAACGAGCACGGTCATCGCGGCGGCCCTGCGGTACTGGTAAGCAGCGCCCGCTCCCAATAGGTCGCGCAGCTTGCCCTTACTTGGACAAGCATCTCAACATGGTGCCTCGGATTCATACTCGGCGGCAAGGTTTAGAGCCGCGCGGAGCATTCAGCGACGCGCTAAACTTCTGCCGCTCCGCGATCGCGGCCTTGGTTGCTGAACGGGTTCAGCCCTCGCTCATGTAGGCGGGTTTGCCGCCGACTAGGAAGTCTTCGCGCGGAGGCGCGAAGAAATCGATCACCTCGGTGTCTTCGTGGAACCATGCCTCGTGCTCCGCACCTCCCGGAATGACCACGACGTCGCCCGGGCCGCAGACCCGCTGTTCGCTGCCGAGGCGGAACTCCATTTTGCCCTTGAGCATCCAAGCGATCTGCTCATTTGCGTGACTGTGAGG
>WNFU01011050.1_pt1 | contig 19075 bp, 26 predicted proteins | sample 5400121 | NCBI WGS metagenome assembly WNFU01 (sample SAMN13153360, study PRJNA577476) | soil metagenome | isolation source: 100 cm soil or saprolite under grassland replicate 1 | place: USA:California | collected 2016-06-15 | reverse complement strand
ACGGTGGCGTGGTACTGGGAGGGGCTGGGGCTCGGAAGCCCGGCGGGGTTGCACTGGCGGCAGACCGATTTTCCCCAAGGCACGGTGGTCCCACATCGGATGCATCGGTCGTAAAGACGCCTCATATCCGAAGTGTACCCCTGCTCATCGGATCCCTCTTTCGCATCTACCGCGACATCCGGTCCTCCAAGGAAAACGTCGCGTCAGCTACGAGTCGCTACATCAGGACGGGTCGAACGGATAGTCCCGAGTGGAATGGGCCGCACCGCCTCGCATAGAGTCCGGGTGGAGACCCTTTCGAAAGGAGACGGGGATGTTCGCGCGTGTGACCGTGGTGCGAGGTTCACCCGACCGGTATGACGACGCGGTCAGGATCATCAACGAGCGGGCCGTGCCGGGAGCGAGGCAGATCCCGGGACTGGTCGCTGCCTACTGGGCGGTCGACCGGTCCTCCGGCAAGGGAGTGACGTTCGCCGTCTTCGACAGCGAGGAGTCGCTGAACGCCAGCGAGGAGGCCGTCCGGGAGCTTCGAGAGCGCTCGGTGGCGGAGGCGGGCGGCCAGGTCGTGAGTGTCGAGACCTACGAGATCGTCGGCCAGGCGTGACCGCACAGACCGACGGCGCCGCTCCTGAGAGGGCTTGAGGCTCTTCCTGGATAGAGTTTGGGCTGCCCTCTACGCGCGCCGCCGGTCGGAAGGAGGAGCCTCCGCTCCGATGGGTGAAGGACTGTTCACCGCCGACCTGTTCCGGTTCCTGGAGGACCTGCGCAAGCACAACAACCGAGGTTGGTTTGCGAAGAACAAGGAGCGGTATCTCGACTCGGTCCAGGATCCGGCTCTGGAATTCGTGCGGAGCTTCGCCTCGTACCTCAGCGAGATCAGTCCGCACTTCGTCGCCGACGACCGTCCATCGGGGGGATCCCTCTTCCGAATCTACCGCGATATCCGCTTCTCCAAGGACAGGAGCCCCTACAAGACCCACGTGGGGATCGACTTCCGCCACCGGAGCGGCCGCGACGTCCACGGCCCCAGCTTCTACCTCCACCTCCAGCCGGGTGAAGTGTTCGCCGCCGCCGGGATCTGGCACCCCGAGCGGGAGACCCTGCACCGGATCCGGACCGCGTTGGTGGAGAAGCCCGAGCCATGGAAACGAGCTGCCCATGGCAAGGGATTCCGGTCCCGCTACCGACTCTCGGGAGACTCCTTGAAGCGCGCCCCGGCCGGATTCGATCCGGACCACCCGCTGATCGAGGACCTCAAGCGGAAGGACCACGTGGCGATGGCCACGCTGGACGAGCGGACTGTCACGTCCCCGGACTTCCTGCCCGTCTATGCGGAGATCTGCCGGGCCGCGACCCCATACGTTCGTTTCCTCTGCGAGGCGGTGGACGCGCCATTCTGAGGGATCGCCCCCAGGTAGGACAAACCATCGCCTCAGAAGTCGAACAGTGCGCTCGTTAAGGAGAACCGAAGCGCCGGACCGAGCGCCGCGAAGACTCCGAACATCACCGCGCATGCCCCAAGCCCGATCATGTTGCGCCAGAAGAGCTGCGTCTGGGTCATCTTCTGCATCGGGTCATCGACCGTCCAGTAGCGGTGGAAGAACCACGCGGCGGGAAGCAGGAACGCCGCGATCATCAACGCGCCGACGTCGGGCCAGATCCCCAGGGCGATCGACACCGCGCCGGCGATGAGCCAGATGCCCGCCGGCCAACCGGCGATGGCCGGAACCGGGAAGCCGGCTCCCTTCGCGTAGCCTTCCATCTGATCGCTCCGGCGGATGTGTCCCACTCCGGCGACCGCCCCGAAAAAGCTCGCGAACAGGACCCGCCCGGCAAGGACGATCGCCCCGGTTGCAGCGCTCATGAGCGCTCTCCTCCTTCCAACTCAACGATTCATCTAGTAGCTCCGTTTTCCAGAGCTACTCTCAGACTAACACTCCTGCACGATAGGATGAGGGGGATGGCTCGGCTTTCAGAAGATCAGGCGATCCACTGCGACGAAGCGCTGACCCGGGTCTTCTCCCTGTTGGGAAAGCGGTGGACCGGGGTGATCATCGGGGTGCTCCTCGAACGTCCCGCCAGGTTCGCCGAGCTGGCTCGAGCCATCCCTGGGATCACCGAGGGGATGCTCTCGGCCCGTCTCAGGGAGCTGAAGGAACTGGGTCTCGTCGATCGCGAGGTCAGACAGGGCCCCCCGATCTCGTCCACGTATCGGCTCACCAAGCGGGGTGAGGCACTCCGTCCCGGACTGCTCGCGCTGGGGAACTGGGCCGAGCTCTACCTGATCCGACGGTCGAAGACCAAGGCTGTCAGACCGTCGTCCTAGGACGGATCGAGGGGCCGGTGAGCACCAGCCAACGAGGTGGGCCGGCCGGCGACGGGCGGGCCCAACCTCACCACGGCTAATCCGTGTATGAGTACAGGCCGAACTCGGTGCCTTGCGGATCCTGGAACGCGGCGATCGACGTGTGCTCGTCCACTCCCATCGGCTGGAGCGTGACCTTCCCGCCCAGCGACTCGGCCCGCTCGAGGTACTTCTGGAGGTCGTCCACGGACGCGTAGACCGTCACATGCGACTTGCCGTCGGGCGAGCTCCCGATGCCGCCGCGGGCCCCGGCGCCTCCGGTCTCGACCTGCCCATGCACGAATCCCTCAGCTTCGTCTCCCTTGATTTCCCACCCGAACAGTTGGCGGTAGAAGTCCCAGGCCCGCTGGGGCTCGGAACAGGAGATCTCGAACCAGTCGACCGAGGGGTTGCCTCCATCCGAGACCTTCACGGTCCCGTCCCCCTTCACCAGCCCGATCACGTTGCCGAATGGGTCGGCGAACAGGGCGAACGTGACCATGTCCGGGACCTCCGTGACCGGCGTGACCGTCTTCGCTCCGAGCGACTCGGCCCTGTCCAGCAGCTTCTCGATGTCTGGGTCTTCCGCGTAGAAGATGGAGCCTGGCGGCTGTCCCTGTTGGTTCTTCCCGAGACCGCCGTTGATCCCCTTACCCGAGTGCGTGTCGATCAGGGCGTAGCTCGATTCTGGGATCCACTCCGTGTGCCACCCCAGGAGCTCCGAGTAGAACTTGGCGGTCTGCTCAGGGTCGGGTCCATTCACCTCGAACCATGTGACCGGGTTTCCCATCGCTTCTCCTCCTCGCTCGGGCCGCTGCAACCGGGGGCAGCGGCGGTCCGCCTACCCTACCGACGTTCCGGCGGGAGCGTTCTCGACAAGTTCGCGCCGAGTGATCGCGGTCCGTTTCGCTTCTCGATCCAGTCGAGCACCTCGGAGGCGTGGGCATCGGGCGGGAACACCGGATAGAACACCTTCTCCACCAGGCCGTCTCGCACGATGAGGGTGAGCCGCTTCAAGAGCGCAACACCGCCCGCCTCGAACGTGGGCAGCCGGAGCGCGCTCGCCAGTCGCAGATCGGCGTCGCTGAGGAGGGGGAATGGGAGCCTCAATCGGTCCACGACTTCCCGTTGGGAGTCCGTGGACTGGGTCGACACTCCCGCAACGGCGGCGCCGGCAGCGGCCAGGTCCGCGGCATGGTCGCGGAAGCCGCACGACTCGGGCGTGCAACCGCGCGCGCCGGGGATCTGGTCCCAGTCCGGCGTCAGGGGCGGTTCGTCGGGCCGGCTCATGCTCGGATAGGCGTAGAGGACGAGTCGGTCGAACCCTTCGGGCGCGTGGTCCACCGGGAACGGGGAGCCATCGGTGGCCGGGAGGGCGAGGGGTGGTATACGGGTGCTGTCCAGGTGCACCGCAGCGCCGTCGTCCTCCGGGATCGGCAGATCGGGGGGCAGTGCGAGCGGATCGCGGCTGTCCTGAGCCATGATGCAAGTATGACGGTGGTCGGGTTCGTTGGGCTCGGGGGGATGGGAAGCCGCATGGCCCGCCGACTCGTGGACGCGGGGCACGAGGTCCTGGTGTGGAATCGAACGCCGGAGAAGATGTCACCACTCATCGATCGAGGGGCGACCCCGGCCGGGACTCCCGCCGAGGCCGCAGAACGCGCCGACGCCGTGATCACGATGGTCTCGGACCCGGAAGCGCTCCGAGCGGTGACCGAGGGGCCGGACGGTATCGTCGCGGGCGCCGGGAGCTCGGTGACCGCCATCGAGATGTCCACGGTGGGCCCCGCGGCAGTGTCACGGCTGGCGTCGGTGCTTCCGGCAGGAACCGGACTGCTCGACGCGCCGGTGCTGGGTAGCCTGGCCGAGGCAGAATCAGGCTCGCTCAAGATCTTCGTGGGCGGGCCTTTACCGCTTGTCGATCAATGGACGCCTCTGCTCTCCGCCCTGGGCACTCCGATGAGCGTGGGCCCGCTCGGCTCCGGCGCGGCAGCGAAGCTGGTTGCCAACCTCACCTTGCTCGGAGTGCTCGGACTGCTCGGCGAGGCGTTGGCACTCGCTCGGGGATTGGGCCTGTCCAGCGAGACAGCGTTCGACGTTTTGACCACCACCCCTCTGGCCGCCCAGGCGGAGCGGCGGCGGCCCGCGATCGAGTCTGGCGACTACCCGGCCCGCTTCTCGCTCACGCTCGCCCACAAGGATGCGAACCTGATCGCGGACGCGGCCACCGCCGCCGGAATCGACCTTCGAGTCTCGAAGGCGGCGCGAGACTGGTTCACCGATGCGAAGGAGGGGGGCTGGGGCGATCGAGACTACGCGGCCGTCCTCGCCTGGATACTCGGCACTGGCGACGCACCTCAATCACCCAGCTGACCAGGTCGTCCGGTCAGCCGACGAGTGCTCTCCACCACGCACTTGCCGCCTTGTACGACGCCCGGTAACGCCGATGCTCTGGGAAGTGTCCGATTCCAGGCGATCGCCAATCGGGCCGCTCTCGAGCTGGACCTGAACGCGGGGCGGCTCCTCCGTCATCCGCGCTATCAGCACAGCTTCCAATTGGTCACCGGAGACCTGGACCCCGAGGTCGCCCTGAAGAGCTTGCGCTTCTTCTTCGTCCCCGTGGAGACGTTCCCGGCCCACCGGGCCTCCCTTCCCGAAGGCCACCCCCTCTCCCCCAGATACGAAAGCGCGCTGACCGCCCCGTTCGCCCATTCCCCCGCTCACCTGCTCTTCTGGGCAGTGGGGAGCCGAGCCCGGCCACACGCGAGGGGGATGGCTGGCCATCTACAGATACGTGGAGGGCGGCCCTCTCTGGGGAAACGGCGTCGAGTCGATGGTGCGGGCCTTCGGATCTCGCGTTCCGGCGCCGACGCACGAACCCGCCAAGCTGCCTCCTCCGGGTGAGTAGCCGGTCCAGATCCCTCGGGATAGCCCTCGGTTGGGCGACCGCGGTCACCGCCATCGAGGCGATGGCCGGGCGTCGAATCCCGAGCCGATCCCGCGCCTGGCTTCTCGCCTACTCGGTTCTCGGCGTCGCTGGCGGGGCTGTGCTTCTCGCTCGCAGAAGCGAGATGGCGACGCCCACGCCCAATCGCAATCGCGCAGGGCTGCTGTCCGGCCTCGCGCTGGCCGGCGCTGGCTATCAGGTGGGTCGGGCGGCGCTCCACGACCGCCCGACGAACCGGCCGAACCCGACGCCGAGCTCGATCTGTACCTCGTTCTGAAGACTCTCCCACGACAGAACAGGAGCGTCATCATGGGGAGGGTCCAGCTCGCGGGGAAAGTCATCGAGCACGAGGATGGGTACCGGGCAGAGCTTGCTCGCGTCTTCGAACTTCTTCCCGTCCGGGGGCAGGAGTCGGCCGCTCAGAAGCTGGCCGCGGCATACCTGGCTCGGGTGTCGTCTTATTTCTCCTCACTGGATCCAGCTCCACTTGTCCCGGCGCCGGCTACGCCTGGTCGGCCAACCAGACGTCCTCCGGGCGAGCCTCGGGATGGCCCGAGCCGCTCTTCTGCTTCTCATCCCCGGCGTTGCCCTCGTGGCCTTCGCCCTGGGGAATCCATACCTTGGGTGGGCGCTGTCGAAAGCGCTGCTTGGGCTTCTGCTGGCCAGCAAGGCCCCCCGGTCCTGGCACCCGAGACCACCCGGCCACGTCGGACTCGTTCCGCGACGGCGTGCTCGGGAAGATCCGCAGCTGTACCTCACATCGCAAGCCATTCGTTCCGCCGCTCGCCGCAAGGTGATGCCTTCGGGCCTTGTCTGGCCCGGGTGAACCCGAACCTTCGGTCTACCTTCCTCCGGGTCCGCGCCAGTAGCATCGATGGGCTCATGGACGCGCCTCCAGGGTCTCCGAGCCGAAGCGTCACTCGGGAGCACCCCTCGCTCGGTGTACGTGAACAGCCTTCGCGCCCATTCGCGGGCGACACTCTGCGGAACCGGGGCCCCTCCCTGCCCCGGGTAGGCCGGCATGATGATGGTGGGTATGCCCTTCGAGCCGTGTGGATTCATCGGTCCGGGCTGACATAGGCTGGCAGGACAACGATCGCCCAGCCCGGACAAAGAAAGGGGGTCCCCATGGCCGCCACCCAGCCAGTTCCCGCACGGCCCGAATCCACCTCTGACGTCAGGTCAGGCAGAGGGCTTGGCGTGGCATCGCTGGTCCTTGGTGTGGCCAGCCTGGTGGCCGTATTGTCGTTCCTGCTGTTTCCCCTCGCCCTGGTCGGCGGCGTCATCGGTGTCGTGCTCGGCGCACTCGCCCTCGCCCGGAAGCGACAGGGAACGAACGGGCAGGCGGTCGCGGGCCTCATCTGCAGCCTGGTCGCCCTCGTCCTCGCCGTCACGCTGACGGTGCGCGTGGGGATCTGGGCCAGGCACAACCGGCGCCCCATCACCCGTCTCTCCAGCTGTCTGGCGAAGGCCAGCAAGGATCCCGCGGTCCGTGCCTGCTTCGTGCGTTTCGCCAACGAGGTCCGCGGCTAGGTCAACCGCGGGTCGGGGCTCAGCCAGCCTGCCCGTACTACCCTGACGCCATGGAGACCTGGGATGCCATCAGGTCGCGGCGGGCGGTGCGCAGCTTCACCGATCAGCCCATCGAGGGGAAGGACCTCGACCGGATCCTCGAGGCGGGTCGGCGAGCCCCTTCCTCGATGAACGGGCAACGGTGGGACTTCGTGGTCGTGACCCGGCGAGAAAGGCTGCAGCACTTGTCGCAGGTCTGGCGCTACGGCCAGCACGTCGCTTCATCGGCGGCCACGGTCGCGTTGGTCACGCCGCAGAGCGACGACCCACACGAGCGGGAGTCGATCGCGTTCGACCTGGGTCAGGCCGTGATGAGCATGTTGATCGCCGCCGCCGACCTGGGGATCGGCAGTTGCCACTCCTCGGTGTACCACAAGGAATTGGCGCGCAGCCTTCTTGGGTATCCTGGCGACAGAAGATGCGATTACCTGGTGGCCTTGGGCTATCCCGCCGACCGTTCTCTGAAGCCGCTGAAGCACCACAAGCGCCGCTCGTTCGACGACGTCGTGCATCGGGACCGCTGGTAGAACGCTCCGCCGGAATGGACGAGCAGGAGTGGGACGTGCCCACATCCTGCTCGTAAGTCTACCTAGCCCTTTTTGTGCCCCTTCTGTTTGTGTTCCTTCAACACGGTTCGAGCAGCCACCTCCTTGGCCCGCTTCCCGTAGCGACCCTCTCTTTGCGCGCTTTCCTTGATGTGCTCGTACTGGCGCTGTTCCTTGTCGCCGACGCCACGTAGGTGCTTCTTCTCAGGCATGTCCCACCTCCTGTCCGGGAAGCTCTTCGAAAGGACTCGGTCAGGGGCGTCCTCAGGCGGCCCGGTCCGTCCGGCCGGCCGAGGATGCCTCCCAGGGAGCCGATCGACCGGCGGACCGCTTCCTCCGAGAGCTGACCAGCCAGATCCCGAGAACGACCAGGACGACGAGGATTGCGGCCGCGATCAGCCAGAACAATGGACCGTAGCTGATACCTCCCCCTCCTCCGCCTGATCCCGGATTTCTGTACTGGGCGAGCATGGTGAGCATGAGCCTCACCTCCATCATGATTGTTCCCGCAGGTAGAAGCGGCAAAACGACACCTTCCCGTCGTCCACTCTTCGCGTGGGAGAATCGCCGACATGACCGACCCCGAGACCGGCGACGTCGACACCGCGCTCGATCGCCGGTTCGATCCCGTCGCCGAAGCGGACGAGTACCGCAGGATGCTCCTGGGGCTTCTGGGTGACAGTGACCCCGCGGAGGTACAGGCCGAGCTCGCCGACCAACTCGACGCGATGGTCGAGGAGGCCGGGCCGCACCTTCGCACGAGGCCTGCCCCGAACGAGTGGTCGGTCCTGCAGGTGCTCGGCCACATCCTGGACGCCGAAATCGCCCTCGCGGGCCGGTATCGATGGATTCTGGCCCAGGACGAACCGATCCTGATCGGCTACGACCAGGATCGGTGGGTGGAACGCCTGCACAGCCGGGACGACGATCCCGAGGAGATGCTGGCCCTGTTTCGGGCGCTCCGGAGCTCGCACCTCCGCTTGTGGGCGGGCGCGTCCGAGAGCGACCGCGCCAGGGTCGGTATTCACTCCGAACGGGGACCGGAGAGCTTCGACCTCTCCTTCCGCCTGATGGCCGGCCACGGGCTGTATCACCTCGGCCAGATGCGCCGAACGCTCGCCCAGGTCGTGTCCTGAGCGCGGCGGTGAGCGAGCTCCCGGAGTTCGGGCTCAGCTTCGTTCCCACGTGGGCCGATCCCGGCTACGCGCTCCGGCTGTCCCGACTGGCCGACGAGAAGGGCTACGACCTCATCGGCATTCAGGACCATCCCTACCAGTGGCGATACCTCGACACGTGGACCTTGATCGCGTGGCTGGCCGGGCAAACCAGCCGGGTTCGCTTCTTCCTCGACGTGGCCAGCCTCCCCATGCGGCCACCCGCCGTGCTGGCCAAGGCCGCCGCGTCGCTGGACGTGTTGACAGGCGGCCGGATCGAACTCGGGCTGGGGGCCGGAGCGTTCTGGGAGGCCATCGAGGCGATGGGCGCGGAGCGCCGAACCCCGGCCGAGGCGCGACAGGCCACCGGGGAGGCAATCGACGTCATCCGTCTGATCTGGAGCGGCGCGCGGGGCCGGCGGTACGAGGGGAAGTTCTATCGCCTGGCGGGGGTCAACACCGGGCCACGGCCGGCCCATCCGATCGGGATCTGGGTCGGCGCGTACGGGCCTCGGATGCTGGAGCTCATCGGGCGGAGGGCCGACGGCTGGGTGCCGTCGATGCGGCCGAGGGTGACAGCCGACAGTCTGGCCAACGGCGTCCGCACGATCGAGGTCGCAGCATCCGCAGCGGGGCGCGATCCCTCGGCGATCCGTCGTGTGCTCAACGTGGGTGGCGCCGTCGAGCCGAACCGAGACGAGGGTCTCATCGGGCCTGCTTCCTATTGGCTGGAGCAGCTCGTCGGGCTGGTGGAAGTAGGCATGGACGCATTCGTGTTCTGGCCTGCTCACGACGAGGAGCGCCAAGCCGAGGTGTTCGCAGCCGAGGTGATCCCGGCTGTCCGTGAAGCCATCTCGAAGAAATAGCTCATCCGTCGGAAAGGGCCGGTGCGTAGGAGAGGTCTCCACGCACCGGCCCCGGACCTCGGGACTGGCACTCGGTGGTATCCGGCTTTTTAGGCTTCCCTTCCGCGCCGCCCCTTGGATAGGCGAGGAGCCTGGCGAGCCTTCCCCATACCCGCAGGGCTCCTCGCCGACGGATTGAACGACAAAACACGAGAAGACGGTTTGTCTCCGTGGGAGCGATTCCCTAGGGTAGGAGGTGCCCCCGATGGGGCTGAGAGGCCGAGGCAGGGAACCGAATGGCGTCCCGAACTCGGGGAATCTCGGGGTACCTGCGTCGGCGGTCGGGAAAGCTAACTGGCTGCCGGTGTGGGGTACCTGGGAGTACCTGGGAGAGGGGTGATCATAAGGAAACCAAGCCGGTTTCGGCGCTTCGTCGGGGGCACTTTCATGCTCCGATTCGGCCAGGTCCCCGAACTACCCTGAAGCCCTGCCACCAGGGTGGCTCTTCCTGGCCGTGTCGCGTTCCTTGGCGTCCTCGACACTCTGGCGGAGGGCCGCCAGGAGGTCGGCCATCTCCGGCCGTGGCATGGGTTCCTCTTCGATAACAGGCGCGAGGCCCTCGGCTTTCTGCCGGATCAGCTCCATGACCCGATCGCGATACCTGTCCGTGTACTCGCCGGGGTCCCAGTCTCCGGCCATCACGTCGATCAGCTTCATCGCCACGTTGAGCTCCCGTTCGGCGGTAGGTGCCGGCAGCCCGTACGGCAGCACATCGGAAGCACGCCGAACCTCATCCGCGAAGAACAGCGTCTCCATGCCCAGCACTCCGTCCATGGGACGGACCGCCGCCAGGTACTCCCGGGTCCGCATGACGAAGCGCCCGACACCCACCCTCCCCGCATGCTCGAGAGCCGCCAGGAGGAGACCGTAAGCTCGTTCCGATCCCGGCGTGCGGTGGGGGGCCTGCCCCGGTGCCAGGTAGTAGCTCCGCTCGAAGTACACGGGATCGATCTGTTCCAGAGGGACGAACGACTCGATGTGGATCGTGCGGTCGGGGGCGGGACGGAGCGCCTCCAGCTCGTCCCGCTCGAGCATCACGAATCGGCCGGGCTCGACCTCGTAACCCTTCACCACGTCTTCGTACTCGATCTCGGACGGTGCCTGGGTGAGAGGTTCGCGACCTTGGAAGGCAGGGTGCTCGGCCTCCGGCGCAGACGGTCCCATTTCGGGCAGGACCGGCTCGGACGCGGGGAGCCGGCCATCTTGCTGCTCTCCGGGCCCCAGAGACTCGAGCTCGCCCGCCGTCTCCTGCTCCGAGGGTTCGCCCGAGCCTGTGGCCCACCGGCCGAGATCCCATGGCGCCTCCTCCTCGACCACCCGCCGATGACGCACCCGTCGGCCACTGCCCCTGGCGAACTCGTGGAATCGGACGTCTCGGGGCGTGATGGCCGGGAACAACTTGACCGGAATCAGAACAAGCCCGAAGCCGACCCAGCCCGTCCAGATCGCTCTAGGCACCGCGCCCTCAGATCACCACGCGCCAGCCCAGGCGTCGATCCGCTCCTGGACCTCACGCAGCCGTTCCACCAGGCCCTTCAGCATGGCCACCGCCACACGCGGCTGGTGCAGCAGGAAACCCTGGAACTCCTCGGAGCCGATGCGGAGGGCATCGACGCGCTCGGCGGCTCTCACGGTGGCCATGCGCTTCCTCCCGGCGACCAGGGCCATCTCACCGAAGAACTCGCCCGGCTTGAGCTCGTGGTACCGGCCGCCCACGTCGACGTGGGCCGTCCCCCGCAGGACGATGTACATCGCGTCGCCCGGCTCGCCACGCTCGACGATGCTCTGGTCGGGTTCGAACGAGCGAAGCTCCCCGATCTTCAAGATGTTTTGAAGGTCGTGTCGGGTGACCCCGGCGAACAGAGGCATCCCCTCCAGGGCCGAAATCCCTACCGCTTGGTCGTCCATCCCCTGACCCCCATCATCCGAAGACCGACCCGAGTGGAAAGGTCCTCCTAAGCTTAATTCCCCTTCCGAGGAGGCACCCTCGTCGGTTACACTTCGCCGATTCCAACCCCGGCTCGACCGGGAAACCATCTCACAGGGGGAGGAGCCGTGACCAAGCCAACGATCGACGAGCTGCGTGAGCGCGCCAGCGGGGAGGTGATCACCCGGGATGACCCCGGCTACGAGGAAGCACGCAAGGCGTACAACGCCATGATCGACCGGCGGCCTCTGGTCGTGGTGCGGTGCGCCGGTGATGGAGACGTCGTGGCGGCCGTGGATTTCGCCCGGGAGAACGAGCTCGACCTGGCCGTTCGCGGAGGAGGCCACAGCGTTCCCGGGTTCGGCACGTGCGACGACGGCGTGGTGGCTGACCTGTCGGGCATGCAGCAGGTCACCGTTGACCACGACACGCGGACGGCCCGAGCGCAGGGAGGCACGACCTGGGGCGCATTCAACGACGCCACGCATGCCTACGGCTTCGCCACGACCGGCGGCATCATCTCCACCACGGGGATCGGCGGGCTCACGCTCGGAGGCGGCATCGGATACCTGGCCCGGGGCGCCGGACTCTCCTGCGACAACTTGCTCTCGGCACAAGTCGTGACGGCGGACGGCCGAACCCTCACCGCCAGCGACAGGGAGAACGAGGATCTGTTCTGGGCCCTCCGCGGCGGAGGTGGCAACTTCGGCGTGGTGACGGCGTTCGAGTACCGCCTCCACCCCGTCAAGGACATCTACGGCGGCCCGATGCTGTACGAGCTCGACGACGCGCGAACGGTGCTGCAGTTCTACCGTGACTTCATCGCCGACGCGCCCGAGGAATTCGGGGGGTTCCCCGCATGGCAGATGGCACCGCCGCTTCCGTTCATCCCCGAGGATCGCCACGGCGACATGTTCTGCGCTTTCGTTGCGTGCTGGACCGGTCCGATCGAGGAAGGTGAAGGCATCCTCAAGCCCTTCCACGACATCGCGCCCGTGGTTGCCGAGCACGTGGGCCCCATGCCGTACCCCGCGCTCAACGCGGCGTTCGATGCCCTCCTGCCGGCCGGTCTCCAGCAGTACTGGAAGGCCAACTTCCTGACCGAATTGAGCGACGAGCAGATCGACGCGCAGATCCAGTGGGGCCCGAAGGCTCCCACGGTGAACTCGACCGGCCATATCTACCCGATCAACGGCGCTGTCCATCGGGTCGGTTCCGCCGAGACTGCGTTTCCCTACCGCGACGCCAACTTCGCCACCGTGATCGCTGGGGCCTGGCCGGATCCGGCCGACAATGAGTCCAACATCAAGTGGGTGCGGGACTTCTACGAGGCGTCGGCCGCGCACGCGGAGGAGGGAGGCTACATCAATTTCATGGCCGCCGACGATCAGGGGCGCATCAAGGCCAATTACAGAGGGAACTACGAGCGGCTGGTCGAGACCAAGCGAAAGTATGACCCGGGCAACCTGTTCCACCTGAACCAGAACATCAAGCCTTAGAAAGCCATCCGGTCCCCGGGCGCTCGGAGGTGATGCTTCCTCCATCGCCTCCCCGTTCGACGTCGACATCCGTGACCTCGGCGCCGAAGTCGGCCGTGAGGATCTCGACGATGGCCAGGGCGACCATGAGGGCGGACTGGCCGGACGCAACCGGGATCGAGTAACGGCCGGGCTCCGAGCTGCTCGCGAGCGGCACGTCCCTCTTACGCTCGGGGGTCCGTGGCACGGGCCATCCTCTCTCCGGCTCCGGGGAGCGTCTCGCTGACCGCGAACCGATCATTCTGCACCAGCACGTGTTCGACTGCGGCAAGCCATTCCTCGAGGAGGGGAGCCGTGCTGATGTGGAGCTCACCACTGGCGAAGAGACGAACGACACCGTTTTGATGCTCGCCGCGAACGGCGAAGGAGATTGGTTCTTCGGATACAGGCATAATGCCCCCAGTCTCACTCGTTCGGCCAAAGGTGCGGTCACGGAGCGGGCCAAGGGCATCCTCATGGAGCGTCACGCCGTGGACGAGCGAGAGGCCTTCAACATGGTGAGAACAGAGGCCCGGCGGACCGGTCGCAAACTCACCGACGCGGCAGATGCCATCCTCGGGAGCCACAGGTTGCTTCCCAGCGAGCAGCTGAGGCAGTCCCCACCCGACCCGGGAGCCAAGCCCTCAGACGGTTGATCTGTTAGGGATGAGCGGTGAGCCATCTCCCTCGGGCCGACCGGCAGTCCGGCGCAGCTGCAGCTCGAACCACACAACGGTGGCCCTGCCCCGCTTGACGCCCCATCGTCGGGCGACCTGCTGGACCAGATGCAAGCCTCTTCCTCCGACCGCCGAGAGCTCGGCCGCAGCGGGGTCGGGCGCGAAGCCCGGGCCCGGGTCGGAGACCTCCACCTTGACCACTCCTGAGTCCCCGTCCACCTCGACCGAAAGCTCGATCGAATCGTCGGGGCTCAGGTTGCCGTGGTGAAGACTGTTCGTCACGAGCTCGCTCACCAGGAGTTGCGCAAGATAGATGTCAGCGGGCCTAGCCGCTTCCCCCAGGCACTGTTCGACGGCCCGGCGGGCCACTCTCGGCGCTCGAGTGGTGGGCGGGAGCCGGATGTCGATCTCGCCTCCTCTTCGGTTGGGCCACGGCCGTCACCCGATGCCGGGCAGGCCCACATGTGGCCCCTCCGGGGTCATCTTGTCTATTTACCCAGCTGAAATGGGTCCACCCGTCCCCGAACCCGCTACCTGGACTAGGGCCTGCTCGAAGAGCAGACTGGTTTTTGTCGGTTCGGAGGATGCGTTCTGCCACCCGCGGAGTGAGGAGGTAGGCCCGGTGCGAAAATCGGCTCTCGCCGCCATGTTGGTGGCCCTGATTGCGTCGTCCGCTTGCAGCTCGGGGTCCGGGCTGCCCAGATCGTCTGGGCCCTCGAATACGTCTCGGCCTCCGTCGGAATCCTCCAGCCCGAGCGTCGGCTCGCCCTCGGTCACCGTCGCCCGGCTGGCCTCCGGCGCGCCGCTGCCGCCGGTCTGCACACGCGGCAGTCCGAAGGGGTCCGACACGGCTACCTTTGTCAGCGGCGGCCACGCGTGGGCGCTCAGCTCCGACGGCAGCCGGCTGACCTGCTTGTTCGATGTGCAGAACCCCGGCCCGTTCGCGTGGGGCCCTCTGGGAGATCGGGCGCTCGTGGGCGACTTCGAGGTGAAGGGCCTCCCCGGCGCCCTCACCCTCCCACCGACCAATCTGCAGAGCGGACCGACCTCGTGGGGCCGGCCTACAGGAAGGTCGATCGTCCTCGTCTCCGGAGATGGCACGGGCCTGGAGAAAGCGCATCTGGACGGGAAGCCGGTCGAGGACATCTCGCCGCTTCGGAACACGCGATACCTGGGGGTCATCTACCACCCGTCGGGCCTGGCCATCGCCTTCACCGTCCAGCGAGGCACCGGCCAGTCCATCTGGATCTCGTCGAACCAGGGGACCAAACCGATGCGGCTGGTGTTCTCCAAGGAAGGGACCAAGTTCGGGGCGCTGGCGTTCGGCGCCGATGGCGTGGTTCTGTACTACGCGGCTCTTCACGCGAGCGGAACCTCGGTCCTCCACCAGCTCTCCCTGGAGAATCCGACCGAGGTCGGGGCCTTGTGGAGTGCCTCGCCGGGCCAGCTGATCCTGGGCATCGTGGCGGGGCCAAAGCCAGGTGCCATTGCCTGGACGGCGGGGAAGTCCTGCGACGACAGCGTGGCCGAGGCGCAGGACGCCGATGGGAACAAGCTCACGATCCCGGGCGGGTCGAGGCCCACCCGCGCGGTTGGATGGCTCGATGCCAAGCGGGTTCTGGTGGCAACCGGAGGTTGCTCGGGACCGATGGATCTGAGCGCGGTCGATGTGACGTCGGGGACGACCGTGCCTCTGGTGTTCGGGGTCGTCGCTGCCGGCGTCCGGACCCCCGCTCCCAGGCCCCCGCCTCCGCTGCCCAAGACCGACGCGGACGTGGGAAGCGGGAACGCCTGATAGGGACCTGAGCGGCCGGTCGGCCGCCTAACGCTATCTCCTCGGCCCCACTCAGTGATCTGCCAGGACGATTTCCCGGTTCCAGGTGCGACTCCACGAGAGGTTGGCTCCAACCCCGGAGGAGCGGAGAACGTTCAGCTCGTGGAGCCACCGCAGGGCCTCGGTGCGGATGTCGGCGCGGCACGCTTCGCACCACACGCCATTTCCACACCGATTGCCGCAGTCGGAAAGATCGACCAGGTCGGGGCCAATTCGGAGGACCACTCGAGGCTCGGACGAAGAAGCGAGGGCGCGCAGACGCCCCAAGCCACGGGCCCGGACACTCGGGTGGTTCATGCGACTGGCGCGGATGCTGGGATGGCTCGTCCCAGCCACCTCCGGGACCGGCCAGAGCATCTCCGCCGTTCCGGGGGCCTCGCCCTCGACCCCTCGAGCCCTACGCCGCGCCCTTCTTCCATCCCCCACTGCATCCTCCTCCCAAGGAACTCACCTGCTGCGACCCCATGGTCCTCGAACGGGGGATACATGCCAAGCATCGAACGACCTAAGTGCGTGCGTCGAAAGGCCGAGAGTTCTCCGGTGAGACGTTCGGTCCCCCACGGGTTTGCGCCCCTCCTCAGTCCCGGCATAGATTTCTGGCCCCAGAGAGTCTGTCTCGTCCCAGCACCCGATCCCGCCCCCGACGGAGGTGACGCCACGTGGCCGTCCGAGCACCCTTCACCCGGCGGGCGCTGTTCCGTGTCCTCGCATGTGCCAGCGCGCTGGCGCTCGCCCTGTCGATGAGTGGCAGCGCGACAGCGAAGGAAGGACCACCCGGGTTCCTGACTGACCAGCCGGCCATGATCACGCCGCTCTCGCCGGGGAGCACGGTGCTCCCGATCATCACGGTGGGGGACACTCTGAAAAAGAGCGGATACCGTTACGAGGCGATCCCGGACGGCATCGGCTTCGGCATCCTTGGGAAGAAGGACGTTCGCGTCTACGTGAACCATGAGACCTCGACCGTCCCCTTCCCTTACAACCAGCAGAATCCGAACCCGGACAACTCACAGAACGATTTCGACAATGCCCAGGTCAGTGAGCTCAGCCTGTCCCTGAAGAACGCGGGCGTTCTGTCAGGGTCGCTTGTGATCCCGAGCTCCGCGAACTATCAGCGGTTCTGCTCCAACTTCCTGCTAGGCCCTGCCGAGGGTTTCGACCGGCCGCTCTTGCTCACCAACGAAGAGACCAGTGACCGAGTGAACCGGACCGGGATGGCCTGGCCTCCGGGACCCGACGCGGAGCAGGCCGGCCTGGCAGTGGCCTATGACCCGGCCACGGGCGCGTACCGATCGATCTATGGGGTCGGACGGATGAACCACGAGAACAGCGTGCCCATCCCCGGGTACGGCGAGGCAGTCCTGGTGACCGGCGATGACACGTTCGCCGCCCCGTCCTCTCAGCTGTACATGTACGTGGCCGCCGATCGAGATGCCGTGTGGGACGACGAGGGACATCTCTATGGCTTCGTCTCGGACGACCCGGCGATCAACGACTACGGGGATCTGTCGGGGAACGCGAGCGTCTCGGGGCACTTCATCCAGGTCCCGGATGCGATCGCCGACGGAGAACAGTCCGGGCTCGAGACCTGGAGCAACGACAACAACGTGTTCCAATTCATCCGCGTCGAGGACATCGCCTACGATCGGAATTCTCCAAACGTGATCTACTTCGCCGACACGGGCGAGCCACGGAGCATCCCCGATCCGGATACCGGGCGGTTGAAGCGAGGGCCAGCCGGCACGATGGGGCCGTGGCCCAACGGTCGCATCTTCAAGCTTGTGCTCGACCAGGCCGACCCCACCGTCGTGGACAGCCTTTCGATCCTGATCGACGCCGACCTGGGTGGCTACAACAACCCGTCGATCTTGCATCAGCCCGACAATGTCGAGACGACGAAGAACAGCTTGCTGGTGCTGGAGGACCCTGGCGGCCACAACCAATACGCGGCGAACGACCCTGCAGGGACGACTGCACGGGTATGGCGCTACGACTTCACCACCGCTTCGTTCACGGCGGTGGCGAAGGTCGACCAGTCTGCCGATCCCGGGCAGGACGCACCTCAGGGCTCCTGGGAGTCCAGCGGCATCGTGGATGCTTCTTCCGTGTTCGGGGAGGGGGCGTTCCTGATCAACATCCAGGCGCACACGATCTTCGTCGAGACTGCCCCCGGCCCCGATCTTGTGCCGCCACCCGGACCCGACTGGTTGTACAAGAGGGAGGGAGGGCAGCTCCTGCTGCTCCGGATCCCGGGCGCCTGAGGGCAACGAGGCCGAGCCGGAGTCTCGCCCCTTCCCTCAGTCCCGGGCGGCCCGAACCACCGTGTCGGCCGCCTTGTCGAGGCTCAATCGCTCCGTGTTGATGACAAGATCGTAGTGAGTCGGCACCTCCTGATCGATGCCGTGGAAGCGTTTGATGTACTCCGCTCGGCGGTCGTCGGAGCTCCGCACGATCTTCGCAGCTTCCGCTTCGTCGATCCCTTCAGCGTCGGCGAGTCGCAGCGTCCGCGCCTCAGGTGGGGCGGTGACGAGCACGCGGAGCAGGTCATCCCTACCGGCGAGGACGATCGACGCTGCATGCGCGACGATCACGACGTCACCCCCTTCGGCGGTCTCGCGAATTGCCTCCAGGATGAGCGTCCGGAAATCATCGCTCCTCTTGAGCTCGGACACCTGACGGATCGTGACCGCACCGATGCCTGCCCCCGCCACTCCGAACCTCCCGATGCCGGCGACGAGACGCGCGAGCAGACTCCTCCTTTTCTCGGCATCGGCCACGAGAGCCGGATGGACTCCCTCCTTCTCGGCGGCCCTGGCGACGACCTCCTCGTCGACGTAGCGAAAGCCGAGCCGCTCCGAAACGATCTGACCGATGGTCTCGCCTCCGGCTCCATCCGTGTGCGAGATGGCAACGACTTGTATCGGCATGGCTCCCTCTCATCCGACCGATGAACGCTACCGGTACCGGGCTCACGGGATCAAGTCACCCGACGTGCGAGGCCCTCGAGGCCCGCCTGGACTCGGACTGGAGCGACTTGCTGGGACCGGAGGTGCGGGCTCGGGTCGTCGCTCGCGCCTACAGCTCGAGGAGGCAAGGAGCTAGTCTTTGTTCCAGAACGTCGATTCGGGCGTCGGGGGGCGAGGGATGGGCCGTCGAGGTGGAACGCTGCTGAAGGGTCTGACGGCCGAGCGTGACCGCGCCGTGAGCGCCAGATCGGACTTGCTCTCCGATGGGATGCAACTCGTCCTCGTGGCGGCGACATATTACCTGGCTGCACGGTTCAGCCTGCGACTCGCCCTGATCCAGAACAACGTCACTCCTCTGTGGCCGCCGACGGGCATCGCTCTCGTCGCCTTTCTCGTCCTCAGACGGAGGATCTGGCCGGCGGTCGCGTTGGCGGCGTTCCTGGTGAACCTGCCGATCAGCCCGAATCCATTGGCCGCGGCGGCGACGGCCGCCGGGAACACCCTCGCTCCGTTCGTTGCCGCCGAGCTGCTCCGCAATGCGGGGTTTCGCAGGGAGATGGACCGCGTGCGGGACGCGATCTCCATCGTGGTGGCCGCCTTGATCAGCACGCTCATCAGCGCATCGATCGGGGCAGGGACCCTTGTGCTCTCCGGCAGCATTTCCACTCGAGATTTCCAGACCGCCTG
>WNFU01004500.1_pt1 | contig 19107 bp, 7 predicted proteins | sample 5400121 | NCBI WGS metagenome assembly WNFU01 (sample SAMN13153360, study PRJNA577476) | soil metagenome | isolation source: 100 cm soil or saprolite under grassland replicate 1 | place: USA:California | collected 2016-06-15 | reverse complement strand
CGTAACTGGATAGGTCCCTGAATCGAGGGGCGTGGAAGTCCCTGGTGGTCAGGCGGTGGTGGGGATCCAGGGGTTGCCAGAGGCAGCGGTGATGAGGGCGTCGAGCATGTTGATGCCGTGTCGGGTGGCGGTGGCGGTGTAGCTGCGGATCGCGGCGAAGTGTTCGGCTCCGGTCAGGGTGCGCATGCTGCCGGAGACTTTGATCCTCAGTTTCGGCATGCGGATGGTCTGCTCCGCCGGGTTGTTATCGAACGGGACGGCGGGGTTGGTGACGAAGCGCAGGTAGTCGTCGCGGCGGTCGCGGAGCCGCACGAACAGGGCGTGATGCTTGCGTTCCAGCTTGCTGGCGCGCTCGGCGGTGGCTTGGGCGCCGAGCACGACCGCGCTGCGCAGCACGTGTAGGTGGCGGGCGAGGTCGGCCTCATCAGGTGTGTCGCCGGCGGTGTGCGCGGTGCCGACGAGCCGGTTCAGCTGCCGCAGGGCGCTGATGGCCTGGTCGGCGAGGTCGGCGACGTGTCCGGTGGTGGTGTCGGTGACATAGATCAACTCCCGTAGTGCGTGGGCGTTGCACAGAGCGTGGACCGCGTCGGTGTAGGTGTCGTACGGCGCCCACGCGTCATGCACCGCGACACCGGAAAACCGCGGAAGGATCCCGATCGCGTCCATCGCTGTGGTGCCGCGTTTCGGATGCACGGCCAGCAGCACATCCGTGGGTGTGGAGGCGGAGTGCAGCCAGGCCAGCCGGCCGTCGGTGCGCATCCCGGTCTCGTCGAAGTGCGCTACCGGCGCGGCGGCGATACGCCCGGCGATCACCGGCAACACGCGGTCGATGACACCCAGAGCGGTGCGTTTCACCCAGCCGGCCACCGTGCCCACCGCGACCGGCACCCCGAACAAGTCCTTGAGCGCCGCCGCCGTGCGCGACACGGACAGGAACTGCCCGTGCAGCAGGTACACCCCGATCCCGGCCAGCCGTGGCCCGTAGGCCACCGGCGCGGACGCCTCCGGCGGTGCGGTCGCGGTGGTGTGATGCCCGCACACGCACGCGAGGGTGACCAGCTGATGCTCGGTCACCTGTGGTTTCGGCTCCGGCAGGTCGATCACCTGCCGCCAGGTCATCCCGATCTCGGTAGCCTCGGCCAGGCTGGTCCCGCACCCCGCGCACACCTGCGGCCGGTGTATCACCACGTCCGGATCCGCCACCCGCTCCAGGGTGACACCATCCTGGCCTTTCGGCCGTCCCGGACCCCGACCCGACCGTCCCCGTAACGACTTCGGCGCAGGCTTGGCCAACCCGTCCGACGACGGTGGGCTCCAACCCGGCAGCCAACTCCGCGTTACGCGCAAGCAGGTCGTCATACGACGGCAGCGACGACTCGGCAGACACGACCCGTCAACCTACCAGCGTCCACAACAGACACCAGAGCCGCACGACTACCTATCCAGTCACGCGTTCGCTTCACCGATGGCGAGGGCTCAATAGCGACGACGGCACTATGGCTGGGTCGCAGTAGCGCGGCGTCTGTGCGAGGGTCGACGACGAAATTCGGCGTGCCTGCCAGATCGGCTACGAGCCGCGCGGTTTCCGCCGGTCCTTTTCGGAGGTCGACTCGACCTGGCCGGCGATTGTCGACCACCTGACCCGGTCGGCACCCACCCGCCGCGCCGCCGGCTCGTCCGCCAACCGGGCGGCCAGGGTGCGGGTCGCTGACTGCGGCGGAAGGATCTCGCCGAACTTCAGCTCTCGTACAGCCTCGTCGACGACCACTGGGCCGGGCAGTTCGCTGGTGACCATCATCTCGTCGAGTGCGGTGCGCAGCTCGGCCGGATCGACCTCTGTACGCAGCCGTAGCCGATGGTTCTCTGGGCGACCATCGATATCGATCACACGGTCGAGCGCCGCGGCCAACGTGGCGTTTCCGCGACCGCCCGCCCAGGTCCACCACCACAGTTCGTCGTCCTGTCGTTCCACTACTGTGCCGGACGCCCACACTCGGTGGCCGGACTCCTCGCGCAACCCCGAAAGCGCTTTCACCGCGCGGAGGGACAGGTCGACGTCAGGCGTCCTGCCCAACAGGACAGAGCGCTGAGCCTGACTCAGCTCGTACGACTCGGGTGGCAGCGCGCCCTGCCACAGGCTGCGGGCCGATAGATCCGTTGGCTCGACGTAACAGCGCTGGCGTGTCCAGTCGATGTGGGTCACCCGCCAGGGGCGCCCACCCAGGGCCAATACGCGAGGTCCGTCGACCTTGCGCATCAGCATGAGTGGATCGGCGCTGCCAACCTCCTGGCGGCCGCACACGACCGTGAACTCGGGTGCCGCGGTAAATACGGCGAGCAGCTCCATGAAGTTGCGCCGGCCGTATCGGCGCTCGGCCTCCGGACCGATGAACAGCATCCCGCCATCTCGCTCCAGATGTCCGGTCTCGACCAGCCATCCGGCGATCTCTGGCGCCGTTTCGTCGAAGACCGGCAGGTCGCCCCACCACTCTTGCCACACGTTCTCCCCTACCCTGCCCTCCTGCAGGCACAGCGCGAGGATCTGTTGCGCGGCGATGTGCCGAGGGCTAGGTGGGGCCTGCACCGGTTCCACGAAGCCGTCGTTCCACAAGGACAACAGCCCGGCGCCACGCAGCAGCGCATCCCGTGTGGTGGCCAGGATCAGCATGTTGCGGGTGGTGTCGGGCCGCCGGCCGGTGCGGCCGAGTCGTTGGAGGAACGACGCGACGGTACGGGGAGCATCGAGTTGGATAACCCGATCGAGATCCCCTACGTCGATGCCAAGTTCCAGTGTCGACGTGGATACGATCACGCAGTCCCGTGCGTCGGCAAATGCCTTCTCGGCCTCGTGGCGTTCGTTCGCCGACAGCGACGAGTGCGAAACGAACGTGGTGACAGCCTGAGATCGCAGCGCAAGCGCCAGGCGTTCGACCTGGCTGCGCGTCTCGCAGAAGACCAGCCGCTTTTCACCTCGATGCAGCGCGCCGATGACGGTGGCGGCATTGGGGACGCTGGCCACGTAGTCCAGCCCGACCTCGGCCGGTGGCGCGATTGCCGCAATCGGTGGTGCCAGTGTCTTGGCCGGCCGCTGCGAGGCGTCGGCGCCTTGGAGCCAGCGCAGCAACTCGCCGGGGTTGCCGACCGTCGCCGATAGGCCGATGCGCTGCAGCCGACGATGGGCGAGGCGGGTCAGCCTTTCCAGCACCGCGAGCAGGTGCCAGCCGCGGTCGTCACCGGCGAACGCATGTACCTCGTCGACAATGACCGCCCGCACCTCGGCGAAGAATTCGCGTGGGTTGACCAGCGGTGAGACGAGCAGTGATTCAAGGGACTCCGGGGTGGTGAGCAGAATGTCGGGTCGCTCAACACGCATCCGGCGCCGCTGTGTCTGTGAGGTGTCGCCGTGCCAGAGCCCGGCGCTGCGTCCGACCCAGCGGGCGTAGCCATCGATGCGCGGGTGGAGGTTGTTGAGCAGGGCGCGCAGCGGACACACGTACAGCGCCGACAGGCCACGCCAACCGTTTTCGATCATCGCGGTGAGCATAGGAAAAACGGCGGCCTCGGTCTTGCCGCCGGCCGTGGGGGCGAGCAGCAGCGCGTCGATGCCGTCCAGCAGGGGCTCGATCGCGGCCTCCTGCAACGGGCGCAATGTCGCCCAGCCGAGGGTGTTGACGATGTGGTGCACCACTCCCGGGTGCAGCCGGTCGCTGCCGGTCACGGCAGATCAAGCTCGATGTCGTCGACGCTGCGCGCCACCAGCCCGGCGGCGTTACGCTCGACCTCGGTCAGCTCGGCTGCGGTCAGGGTGAGCTGGTAGTGCCGGCGCGGGTCGAAGTCGGCGTGTAGCTCAACGCGGTCGAGAACGTCGGCGACCAGTTTCTTGAGGAATACCCGTGGCACGATGCCCACCTTGCCGCCGAGGCGTCCGGTCACCGCGTCGGCGAGAGTCGTCAGGTATTCGTCGTCGACCTGGCCGGCGATGCGTTCGGCGTCGGGTAGGCCGGCCATGAACAGGTCGCGCACCCGGCCGCCGAGTTCTCGCAGGCCGTCGATGGTGAAGCCAGGTAGCCTCAGTTGCACGGCACGCGGGTTGTCGAATCGCGGGTCGGTGGTGAAGTCGGTCGCCAGGCGCTGGGCCAGCGGCGGCAGCCGCTGAGCGCCCTGGGTACCGTCGAAGAACGCGGGCGTGCCGGTGGTCAGCAGGTACAGTCCAGGGAACCGGCCCGAGTCCACCTCGTCGATGAGCTGGCGCAGCGCGTTGAGCGCCTTGTCGCGCACGTCGCCGCGGGTACGTTGCAGGGTTTCCACTTCGTCGAGCACCAGCAGCAGTCCGGGATGGCCACTGTCGCGCAGCACGGTGAGCAGGCCTTGTAGGAAGCCGACCGCGCCGAAGTGGTCCAGTTGGCCGCGCACACCGGCCCGCTGGCGTACCGTGGCGGCGACGTGTGGCTGGCCTCCCAGCCACGCGACCAGTCCTTCCGCGGTGGCTACACCACCGTCTTGCTGCGCGGCGCGATAGGCGCGCAGAGCGGAGGCGAATGCGGGCGTGGTGCGCGACACCGAGGCCAGCCGCTGCTCCAGCACCGCGTCGACCTGGCTGCCGGCCTCCTCTTCCAGCGTGTACAGCCAAGCATCCAGCACCGGACGCAGCGCAGAGGGTGGGAACTCGGCGGTCTGCAACGACTCGCAGACCCGCCGGTACACGGTCTCCAGCCGGTGCAGCGGCGTCTGGGTCTCGGAGATCTGCACCTCGGCCACTGCCATGCCACGGCGCTTGGCCCGCTCGCCGAGCCACCGGGCGAAGAAGGTCTTGCCGGATCCGTACTCGCCACGAACGGCCTTGAACACCGCGCCGCCGGCACATACCGTTGCCAGCTCATCGTCTGCGGTGGGCTCGAACCGGCGCAGCCCGACGGCGAGCACATCGAGCCCGTTGTACGGCACGGTGCCGCGCCGCAACGCGTCGAGGACCTCCTTGCGGCGGCGCGGGCTGAGCCCGCTGCCTGCCGGGTCGTGGGGGCCGGTCATCCGATCACCCAGAACTGCTCACGTAGCAGTCCGACGTCCAACACGACGGTGGCGCCGTCGGCGTCACGGCTGAGAATCGGGTACTGCTCGATGTTGAGCAGCCGCTGCGCCTGGGTCAGCGCTCCGGCGAGCTGGACCGCGGCCACGCCGAGGGCTACGGCCGCCGACTCGGGGTCCAGCCGATGGTCGGGTGCGGCCAGCAGCGCGGCCAGCAGCTTGCGGATCTGGTCGTCGGTGATGCGCAGCCGAGCGCCCCGGTGGCGCTGGTCGCGGTACGCCGCGGAGGCGAGCACCGCGTTGGCGAGGTCATTGCGATCCGGTTCCACCGTGTCGAACAGGGTCGGCGGCTCTCCTCCACGGGCGCCGTGGCGGGATGGCGACCGGGGCGTCGACACGACGGCCTGCGATTCGGCGACCGGGTTCCGCCACCACCCGGGCGACTGGGGGGGTGCGAGCCGCCACCCCTCCGGTGCCTCGCCGGGGGCGAGCACCACGACTGGGACGACAACCTCTGCTGGTGCGGCGCCGCCGTGGTAGCCGGCCTTGAGCGGCCCGTACCGCAGACGGGTGTCGACAGCGAGCACCGCGTCGCCGCCGTGCAACAGCACGCGGGGTCCGCGTACCCGTACCTCGCCGTCGCCAGGCGGGCTGTCATCGGCGAACGGGCGGGAACGGTCGCTGAAGGACGAGCCCACGGATACCAGGCGTCCGTCGCGGAGCTCCGCAACGTGTCCGTGGTCGGAGGCAAGGACGACGACCCGGCCGGCACGGCGAGCCCGGTCCAGCAACGGGCGCAGGTTTTTGACCGTCTCTGCTGCCCAGTCGGACCCGCCCGCCTCGGGTCGGTCCAGCGCATTACGGATGGTGTTGAGCACACACGTGACCAATCGGGTACCAGTGACATCGTCGATGGCCGCGCGCACCTCGGGTGCGAGGGCAAGGCCCGAGTCGTCGCTGTCCTCCAGCCAGAGCCTGTCGATTAGGGCTCCGGTGATCCTGTGTGCCTTGATCAGCCTGTCGAATCCGGTCCGTTCCATGACGTGCTCACCGACGGTCAACTCCCCGCACAGCAGGCTGGCCCGGCACACCTGGGTCAGCGTGGGCAGCGCCGCGATGGCTGCCAGCCGGCCGTCGCGGCTGGCGGGCAAGCACTCCAGCCAGGTCTCGTACCGGCGCACCACGTCGTCGACGATCACACTGGCCACCGGCTGGCTCATGCCGTCGACGATGACCAGCAGCACCGGCTGCTGCTTGGCCAGCGGCGTCACCGTGCTCGCGAGCAGCCCTTCCTGGTATACGAAACCGACCGGTGGCTGTGTGGCGGAGGCGAGTGCTGACGCGAACGCGGTGTCGTGGGCGTCCCGGCGCAGTCGCACCGCCCCCAGCGCCGCACGCAGGCCGTGGGTCAGCGCCTCATCATCGATGCCCGTCCACGCGTCGGCGACGGCGCGGTCGACCCAGGCGTCTTGGTCACGGTAGCGGGCTACGTGGTCGGACAAGTCGGCCGCGATCGGCACGGGCTGGGCGAGCCAACGGGCCAGGCGTACCGCGGCGAGAGCAGGTGGTACCCGTATCTCATCCGGACGGCCGGCGAGCGCATGCTCCTGCACGGCGGCCCGCCGCTCCTCGATCTCCGGTAGCAGCGCCGCGTCGATCAGCGGCCCGTCCGGCCCACCCGCCGCCACCCGCGCCGCGGCCCGGTCGGCGCAGCGGCGCAGTGCCTCCCCGACTGCGGCAAGCCGGGCGATCAGCCCGCGCCGAAGGACCGTCGATTCGCCGGCGAGGGCATCCGCTTCCAGCTGATCCACCAGCGTCTCCGCGCGGGCGAGCACCCGAGCCGCGGCATCCGGGTCGGTGGCCAGAATCTCGCGGGCCACCGCTTCGGCCTCGGCCGCCCAGGCGAGCAGGGCGTGGTCGCCCGGGTTCCCGCCTATTTCCCGGCCGAGCAGGGCGCGCGGTCCTGAGCCCCGGCCGGCCGAGACGATGGCCCGGGCGACCAGGCCCAGCGGTACCACATCGGTGGCCCGCCCGTCGCGCAGCAGCCGGCCGACCGGTTCGCCACCGGCACCGCACCGCCCGGCGAGCCAGGCCAACAGCGCATCGACGAGGGCGTCACCACCGATTGCCCGCAGATCCGCCACGGCGGTCGCCGACTCTACCCGGGTGGTCCAGCGCAGGATTGCCGTCAGGTCCAACGGCTCGCCGGGTGGACTCACCTGCAGCAACAGCGTGGCCACCGAGGTGAACACGTGGTCACCTATGAGTAGGCCCGCCGGGGCCGGCGGCCACCCGCCGGGCGGGGTCGTGGCCAGCAGGCCCAGGGCCACGTCCCGCCCGTTGTCGCTTGCGACCAGTCGATGGTCGATGCGGGTGGCAGCGAACCGGTCCTGGACGGCGGACCACGGATCAGGCTGGCGCAGTCTCTGCCAGACCAGGTGCGCGGTGATACCGAGCCCGAGTTCGGTTTCGTCGCGGTCGGTCAGCAGCACCAGCCACCGGTCGGCGGCGCGATCCAGCAAGGCCTCCCGTACAGCCAGCGCCGAGGGGCATGCGCGCACCCACACATCGGTGCCGTTGTGCTCGAAGGTGTCCGGGCCTTCCCATTGCGGTCGGGCGCGCACGCCGAGCACACCGGCCCTGAACTTCTTGCGCCGCGCCTGGTCCAACAGCGCCCGGATGACCGGCACGGTCGCCGCGGTAACCGTTGTCGTCGGGTTCACTGCGGTATCCGCCACTCAACGACTACCCGCTGGCCGCGGTGCTCCTCGACGAAGGCGCGCACCTCGTCCAGTGCGGCCTCCAGGTCAGCTGACGAATCCACCACCCGGCGGCCGGCACCGCCCGGTGGTGGCGGCGGACGCCGAGGCGGGGACGGCGGGGTGAACGCCCAGGCGAACGCCTCGTCTTCGGCTCGCTTGAGCGCCGGCCCCAGCTGCGACGGCAACTCCTCGGCGGTCAGCACCTCCCGCAGCCGTTCCAGGATCGCCCGCGCCTGCCGGCCACGATCGTCGTCGCCCGCGGCCCCCTGGGTCAGTGGCACCAGCCGGTCCCAGGGGTACTCGTGCAGCGCAGCGGCGACCCTCTCCGCGGAGGCAAGCGAGTGCCCGATCGCCTGTGGCGTCGCGGGCAGCTCGCGATGGGCCAACAGCTCGATCAGCTTCACCCGGTCCGGCGTGGACGACACAGATGCGACCAGGTCGCGGCCCGCGCGAGCGGTGGCCAGCCGCCCCGTCGCCAGGTCCGTGGATAAGTTCAGCCGGGTATACGCCGTGCCCAGCTCCTCCACCAACGCGGCCGCGTGCTTGGACCACCCGCCGGCCTTGGCCCGCACCTGCTCGGTCAGCTCAGCCACGGCTGGACCGGTCAGGTAGGGGTTGGCCACCGCTCCGAAGAGCGCACCTGCACGGGCCACCGCCAGCTCCCAGGCAGTGGAAGGCGGCAGCGGCTCGGGGCGAAGCTCGACGTCGCGGGCGAGCGAACCGGGCAGCGGCGCGGGCAGCAGCGGCGCATTGCCTCGGTACCAGGACCTGTTGTGCAGCACCGCCCACGCGCAGATGATCAGATCGGCGACCTCCGGGCGCAGCCCAGCCGGCGGGGCGACCGCGGCGATCCACTCGCGCAGCGTCCCTACCTGCACCGGATCGGTCGGCGCTAGCCCGTCGCGGCCCATCGCGGTGGCCAGCACCATGTTCCAACGGAACCGGTCGGTGCCGAACAGGAAGTGCGTCTCGCCCATATGGCCGACGCCGAGCGGGTTGGCGACCCGCCGTACCGTCTCCCGCTTGTTGGGATCGACATATGCCCGCCCGTCGCGGTCCTGCCGCGCAGCCTGTACCGCCACCAGGACCGCGGCCAGGTCATGGGCACGCACCTCCCGGTTCTCCGGCTCGAATCGCGGGTGGCCGGGGAACGTCGCGGTAAATGCCTGATCGATCAGGTTGGTGAATGCGGCGGCCAGGTCGTGCCCCACCGGTGCCGCCGGGTCCAGCTCCGGGTGCAGGCTGATGAGCACCCGGTCGTGGCCCGGACTGATCTCCAGCGTGCCGGGCGTCGGGGTGGCCGCCCCATACGCCTCCTGTACCGCGCGGCGCAGCCGCTCGCGGAGCGCGTCACGCTGCGATTCCAGGATGATCCGCGCCTGCACACGGTCGGCTTCGGCCAGATGGTTGGCGTGCGCGGTCCACCGCTCCCCGGATCCGCCCAGCAGCCAGTCCAGGATGACCAGCCGGCCCAGCTCGCGGCGGCGTGCGGTGGCCAGGAAGTGCGGGATCCACACCACGGTACGGGTGGCCGCGCCTCTGGCGCGCAGCTCCTCGGCCCGGTTGAGGTCTTCCCGCGCGCTGTGTCCGTCCTCGTCGAACGGGTAGTCCACGACGAACCGCCAGGTGTCCGGGCTGGCCTCGAACATGCCGTCGGTTAGCCAGCCCCGGTCGCGGACGTTGCCGAAGACGACCTCGATCTCCCGGCGGGAGCCTCGCCAGATCCGCACCTGCCGGCACACCCCGAACGCGTCTCCGTCGAGGTCGGTCAGGCCCAGCGCCTCCCATACCAGGCGCTTGAGGATTTCACGCCGGCGGCCGTCGTTGTCCTCGCCCTTGGCCTTCTCCACCACGCTTTCGTAGTCGACCTCGGCGATGCGTACCCGGATCACCGGGTTACGGCTGGCGCCATTGACGTGGATCTCCGGTACGACCGCCGACCAGCGGCGCACCTTGGACAGCACCACACTGGCTTCCTGCCCGTCGATCGGGCTGACGATCGACCCGTGGTTCAACGCCGCCAGCCGCGCGCCGGTGAGCTCCTTGAGCGCCGGGACCTCCGGCGCCACCGCGGACAGCACCAGCGTCTTGACCAGCCGGTCATCGGCCCGGAAGGAATGTTCCCAAGCCAAACCGTCGACATCCGACTCGCTCAGGCCGTTCTCCCGCAGCAGCAGCGGGCGAAGCTTGTCCTGGTAGAGCAAGCGGGCATTCTTGAACCGGCCGGCCATCTCCGGGGTGAGGGCCTGGTTGCCGTCCACCACCAGGTCGAACACGTCCCCGACCGGCACCACGTCGTCGACCGTGAGGTGGTCGCGCTGGCGCACCAACACCTGCTGCATCACCTTCAACGCGGTGCGGTCGCGTTGCATGGCCGAGGCGAGTGTGCGCAGCGTCGACACCAAGGCCGGGGAGAACGGGTACGTGCGGCGGAAGGCGGCCTGGTCGGACCCGCGGTGGCTGTCATCGGTGTTCACCCCGTCCAGCAGCACGTCCCACACCTCGGGGCGGCGTTCCAACCGGGCGAAGGCGTCGTCGATTCTGGCCCTTGCCGCGGCGTCTATGGGCGTCAGCAGTCGCCGTTCCGCCACGTACGGCAGGTTGTCGTCGCCCAGCCGGATCGTCAAGAACCGGCCCTCTTGATGTCGGAAGGCGTTGTCCAGCGCATCCTGCTCGGCACCCATGCCGCCGCCGGCGTCCACGAAGTAGCGACGCAGGTCCATCTGGCGAGCCACGAAGGACACCACCGGGATGGACCGCTCACCTACTCCGGACTCCACCAGCTTGGTGATCTTCTGCGCCTCCCGGCCGAAGAGTTCCCGGTTGCGCACGCTGAACGCCAACCACAGCACCAGCTCGTCGAGGAACATGACCACCGCGTCGTAGCCGAGACCCTTCGCGTGCCGGGAGATCGCCGCCAGCCCTTCGTCGACCGAGACGAACTCGGCCGTCTGGGTGAACGCGGTGAAGTACGCCTTCACCAGGGCGGAGACCAGCCGTTGCCGCTGCTCGCTGCCGGGCAGCGCGGCCCGCGCCGCCGCGTACGATCCGGCGTCCCACGCCTGCTCACCCTCCAGCACCGCGGACCATTCGTCCTGCGGCGCACCGCCGTGCTGGTTTAGCCCGGCTAAGAACGCGTCGTCGCCCAGCCGGTCCCGGATCCGCTCGCCATCGGCCAGCACGGCGTCGCCTTTGTGTACCGCCGGCAGGTCACAGCCCGGATGCAGCGCCTGAATCTGCGCCACGTAGCCGCCCAGCAGCGTCTCCTCCACGCTGCGCGCTTCCAAGAAATGGAAGGCCAGCCGCAGGACCTTCTTGCCGGACAGGGCCGCGTCGTGCCGAGCGACGGCCGGCTGCAACTCCGCGATCCCACACGCCGCCGAATCCCCGCCGAGCAGCGCATACAGCACCGCCATGAAGTGGCTCTTACCCGAGCCGAACGACCCGGACAGGAACGCCGCCCGGCTCTGGTCATCGCGTACGGCCGCGGCCACCAGACCCAGCGCCTGGTCGAACGCCTCGGCGAGCGCGTCGGTGACGACATACTCGGCGACGGTGCGGGCCAGTCGGCCGCGTCCCACACCCTCGGTCAGGCGCAGCACGTAGTCTTCCGCACCCGCCGTCTCCGGGATGTGGATCACATCGCGCAGCAACGTGCTCATCTGGTCACCGCCTTCCGGGCGCGGCCACGCCGCAGCGGAGTCGGTCGCCACGCGGCGAGCTGTTCGCGGGTACGGCCCACCTGACGCGCCCGGTTGTCCAACTGCTCAGTGAAGAACGCGGCAGGGGACACGCCACCGTAGAACGGATCCGGGTCCGCGTGCCACTGCTGCACCCAGGGCAGCGACTCGGCCAGCCCGGCCACCAACGGCACCAGCCGCTCATCGTCCCACCCGTCGGCCTCCCGCTGCTGGATCAACTGGGCCAGCGCCAGCGCCCGCTGCGCGTCATCCCACCCGGCCCAGCCCAGCAGCGGTGTGGGATCGGTATCTCGGCCCGCATCCGGGTAGAGAACAAACCGTTCTTTGGGCACGTCCAGCTTGCCGCGGTGCGCCCAATACTCCTTGCGAGTGAAGTCGGCCGAGTTGTATTTCGGCGGTACCGGAATCGTCCCCACCTTCTCGGCCCGGTCTTCGCGGCGTTGCAGCTTCCAGGCTTGCTCCCACGCCTCGCGCTTGCGCAGCCCGCTGTCCTTGTACCGGTACGCGGCCAGGTACGGCACCGCCTCCTCGTCCAGCAGCTTCTGCAGGCTCGCCACCACCGGTACGTCGGGCCGACCCTCCCACAGCGCCAGCACGTCGGCCAGATCCGGGTCACGGGACACCTCATCGCCGAGTTGCGCGACGCTGCGCGGCGCGGGACGGCCGGCCCGGTCGAACCAGAACCGCCTGTCCTCCAGACGATCCAGCAGCCACCCGCGCAGCGCCCGCTCCTCCTGCCGCTCCCACGGTTCGCTCATCCAGCGCCGCTTGTACTCGGGACGCTCCAACAGCCGCAGGAACGGGTCCGACTCGATCAGCGCGATCCGCCACTCGACGAGGTCACGGTAGGCGGACGGCCAATGCTGCGAGACATCGCTGATTCGAGTGGAGCCGTGCCGGTCGAACCAGGCGGTCTGTTCCTGGCCAGCGTCAACGCGGCGGGACAGGACGATCTCGAAGGCACGCTCGCCAAGGTCGATCGGCGGCAGGTCCATGCCGGCATAGGTCAGGTCATCGTCGACGAGGCCGTAGAGCCGGTACACCTCCCAGTCCAGCTCCTCCTGCTGCGCGATCAGCTCAGCGCGGAGTTGATGGTACGAGTGCCGCGCACTCTCCAATGCCTCATGTAACGGAGCGCCCGCCTCGACAGCGCTCTGCGGCGTCGCGGAGGTCAGCAGCCGCGCTAGGTTGTCGAGCGTGCGCCCCCGCGCCAACGGAAGCGACCCGGGCAATGGAAAGTCCTGCAACGTCGCCCCGGTGAACTCGTAGAACCGCTCCCAGTCCGACGGAGTAAACCCGCCGCCTTCGCCCCGGATACCCTTGTCGTGGCTGTTCTGCTTCAGCCAGAAGCACGCCGTCGACGAGTTCAGCACTCCCAACAGCGCGACATAATCATCTTCGTCCGCACTCTCAGACAATTTGATCATGGGCGCGTGACGGTTGTGCAGTAGGCAGCTGCGCAGAAACGCGAAATGATTCGAAGTCTGAACGAATGCCCAGGTGATAACGGGTCCAGATAATCGCGACCTCGCTACCTGGTGCCACTCCCACCATGGCCGGCCCTCGTTTCGATAGGTGGACTTTCCAAAGGTGGCTCGGGCCCAGAGAACGGTCCGACTAGGCCACATCCATCTCCAGAGTGCCGTTTCAGGTTCCAACTGCAGCAGTTTGGTGTCGACATAGGGGAAAACGGCGAACGATGAGGGGAACGCAAGGTAGTCGCGAACATCATCACCTGTTACGAATGGTCTAATCAGGCGGGGGTCGATCCGGTTACGCCGGAATACAGAACGCTGTGCCAGGAACGCGTCGTCGCTATTGGTCTGGCCGGTATAGCCAATGGATGAGCACCTCAGTGCCAAGGTGGTACCGCATGCACCGACGATCCGGCTGGCCAACTCGGTGGCACCACCGCCGGAGAGCGACCATGGGTGCTTGGCGAGGATGTTGCGGTCCAGGTCTGCAATGGTCACCCACTCGTCGGAGTAGCGCAGCTCGTCCACGTGCTCAACGATGGACGTCCACACCAGGCCCTTAGCCGGAACCTCCGGCCGGCCCGGCTCCCCCCGTACCCCGAGCACCGCTCGGACCGTCTCGGCCACTGGTCGGGTGTTGCGGCCGACGATGATGACGGTCGGCGTGCCGTGGCCTGGGATGTAAGCACCGGAGGTGTCCGCGATGAGCCGTAGATCCTTGGTGGGAAAGAACTTCTCGACCAATGGCGCGCCGAACTCCCGTTTCATGAAGGAGTTGCTGGTGATCTGGCCGACCCAGCCAGCCCGCTCGCCATCTCTTGCGAGCGCGAAGAACTTCTCCATGAACGGTACCGTCAGTGCGTAGGTGCCCTTGCAGTAACGGTATCTGCCTCGGTAACGGGCGTTGGACGCCTTGTCCTTGACGGTGATGTAGGGCGGGTTGCCCACCACCACGTCGTACCGGCCATTGTCCAGGATGGACCTTAGCGCAGCCAGGTTCTCGGTTGGGTACACGTGCGCGGCCGCCGTACGGTCGGCGCTGAACTCCGGCCCGTAGTCGAACTCCTGTTGGTCGAGGCCATGGAGCAACGAGTCGCCCACCGCCAGGTGATAGGCGAAGTCCGGCGCGTCCTCCAGCCGCTTGTCACCGGACGCCTTCAGCGCGGCGATGGTTAGTCGGAACCGGGCGATCGCGACCGCACACGGATTGATGTCCACCCCGTGGATCGACTCCAACGCCTTCTGCACGCGGGCCCGGCTGTCCAGGTCCGGCGCAGCACGATGCCACCGATCCATCAGCCGAGCGAACGCTCCGAGCAGGAAGTGACCCGATCCGCAGGCCGGGTCGATGAGTAGAAACCCATCCAGCGGCCGCTCCTTCAGCGCCGGCTCCAGCGCACGATCGAGGATGAACTCCTCCACGAACACCGGCGTCTGCCGCAGCGCATAACGGTCGCGTGCCTCCTCGGATAGGTTCTCGTACAGGTCGCCCAGAAAACGGGTATCCCACGAGTCCTCGCGCAGATCCCTGACCAGGTAGCCGTTCTCGTCCCGCTGCCGCCAGAAGTCCAGCAGCCGGGTCGCCGCGTCACCGGACGGGGTCACCAGCCACAGCGGCGACCGTTCGTCGACCAGATCCCGGGTCGCCGGCAGCTTGGCCCCGTAAGAGATAGCCTCCAGCAGCCATTCCCGGTCGGTCACGTCCGGGTTGGCGCGCGCCGCCAAGCGGAGGAACTGTGCCTGTGCCTGCAACGCCTCCTCGCGCCGCTCCTTGGGCCCGGAGATCCACACCGGCGCGATCAGACGATTGTCCTCGACAAACCGGATGAAGACGGTGAGCAGGACCCAGGCCGCAGCCGCCTGGGTGACCCTGTCGTCCGACCACTCCTGCCACGACGCCGCCGTCCGGCCGTCGTCCACGGCCGCCTTGTGCTGCGCCCTCCAATCGGCGAGCACGCCGGGTTGTGCGGCCACCCGCGCTCGCAGGTCGGCCTCTAGGCCCTTGACCTCGGCCCGCAGCTCTGTGGTGAGGCTCCGCGTCGCAGTCATGCGGGCTCTCCCTCCGGCTGGTTCGCGAGCAGCCAATCGTCGTCCAGTAGCAAGAACTGACCACCGTGTGCAAGCGGTAGCGGGATGCCGTCGAGCGCGGCGCCCGAGTCGAACTCGGTCGGCAGCAGGAGCCACACGGCCTGGATACGCCTGGTGGTGATGTCGGCCAGCCGGGCCAGCACGTCGGTGTGTCCGTACCGGGCCAGTGGCGCCGCCTCCAACAGCAGCACGGGCCTGGTACCCTCCGCCGCGGCGGAGGCGGCCTCCGTGATCGCCTCCTCGACGGAAGGGACTGCCGTCCGCACCAGGCTCGCGAGTCCTTGTGCAGGCCGGCTGCCTGGCTCGGCGGCGTCGGCCGCGCGTACCGAGTCCCAGGACACGCCCCGGCGGCCGGCCTCCTCGCGTAGCGCGCGCAGCAACACGTCGGTGACGTCGACCATCTGCGCGTCGTGCCGCTCGACAAGCAGCGCGGCTGCCTTGTCCAACCGTTGTGCCGCGACGCCAAGAGCCAGGAACGACCGGCTGCGGACGCTGTTAGCCAACGCTGCGTCTTCGCGAGTGGCGGCGCCACGCCCGGTAGAGACAACAGGGATGCCGCTGTGCGTCGTCCGACTGGCTAGCGTCGTGTCGGCCTCACGGGGCCGAACCACGAAGAACTGCCCCTCCCGAAGGACCGGCAGCCGTGCGGCATGAACGATCCGGTCCAGGTCCCGACCGGCGGGCAGATCGGTTAGGTCTGGGAAGCGGGCGCGTACCCGCTGCCGCAGATCCTGTTCGGACAACCGTTGCAGCGGTGCCAGGCCACCCAACGCGATCATCGTGGCGGCGGCCAGGTCCAGGTCCCGGTCGTGCAACTCGCCGCGGCGGGACGCACCGGCCCGGGTGGACAGTCGCGCCGCGAGGCGGACAAGCCGGACGTCATCTGGAGCGGCGACTCCGTCTGGCCATAGTGACCGCAGCCGGGCCGTTGCGCGCGGCGCCGGAACTACGTCCTCCCCGGCCGCTACTGCGGCTGCGACGATCTCGTCGGCCCGCCGGCCCAGCGGGTCGGCGATCTCCAGCAGGGCAGGTGCCGTCGCCATTACAGGGCCGCGCAACCGGCGGCGACGCCGGGCGATCGGCATCGGCTCGCCGCCGGCCTTCTCAGCCATCTCGGCTCGGTCGATCGCCATCCGCAGCAGGCCACCGGCCACCCGGGCCGCTCGCGGCCCTGGTTCGGCCGCCTCGCCGGCCAGTGCAGCCACCAGGTCCTCGGCGGTGGCCAAGCCGCTCAAGCCGGCCAGCACGTCGTGTGCCCGTGCGAGTACCGCATCCAGGCGTGAAACCGCGCCGGGGTCACCGGCCCATGCCTCCTGCACGCCGGCCAGCGCCCGGGATACCTGCGGCTGTCCGCGCAGCCCGAGTGGGTCGGCTAGGTCGGCGAGGCTGGCAAAGGCGTCGAACGGCGTGTCACCGTCCTCGAACAACCCGAGCATCCGACGGGCACATCGGCCACGAGCGCTGGCCCGTGCACCTTCGGCCACCCGTACCAGATAACTGGCGGCATTGACCGGATCCGCGACCGGGTCGTCCACGGGCCGTGTCCGCGGCGCCTGCCCAACGGCTTCGGCACCCGCCCGGGTGCCGAAGCGCTTCCGCCACTGTTTTGCCCGCGCTCGCACCTCGCGCCGGGTCGCCTCGGCTACCCCGGCCAGCCGGGACAGCCGCACCGGGTCGACCGCAGCGAGATCCCCAACGGTGCTGACGTGCAGCGGCTCCAGCGCCGACAGCGCCCGCGCGGAGAGCCCGGCCTCGGCAAGCGCCGTCTGCGTCTGTGCCGCCGCGGCCAGCGTATCGGCGTCGTCGGGCACCGTGGTGGTCCCACTGGCGAACACCGCCCGCCACCCAGCCAGCATCTCTGCCGCGGTGTGAAACCGCTGTCGGGCGTCACGGCGCAGCGCCCGCCGGAAAAAGTCGACCAGCGCGGCAGCCAGGCTCGGGTCGAACGCACCCGATTCGACGGTCGCCTCGCTTGCGATCACCGCTGGATTGGACAGTCCGTCCCCGTACTCCGGCGTCCGGCCGGTGGCCATCTCGAACAAGGTGACGGCGGCCGCGTACCGCTCGGCCGCCGAGTCGAACGTCGGCCGGGCCGCCGTGCCCAGAAACGGGTCCAGATACGGCGGAGTACCCGCCTCCATCGCGGACGCCCCGGCCCGCGACAGCGAGAAGTCGAACAGCACCAGGTGCTTGGCCCGGTCGCCGCGCTGCTCTCGTACTCCCAAGTTCGCCGGCTTGATGTCACGGTGGTCAACGCTGGCCTTATCCAGCGCGACCAACGCCTCCAGCAGATCGACACCGTATCGCTCCAGCAGGTCCAGCGACAGCCGGGATCGCTCCCGCAGCACCTCCGCGAGGGTCTGTTCCCCTGCGCTGTCCAGCAGCAACGCGAGTCGGCTTCCTACCCGAAGCGGCTCGGGCTCCACCAGCTTGATCAACCGTGTGCTGGCCACCGTGCGCAGCGCTCGCAGCACCTCGGCCTCTGCGCGCAGCCGGACTTCGGCCGCCTCATCTCGAGCGACCTTCAACACCCGAGACTCGCCGTCGGCCTGGTGGTCCTTCACCAACAGCCCGACCGCCGTCGAGCCGGAGCCCAGCCGCCGGACCAGCTCGAACCGCTGGCCCAACAACGTGCCCGGCGGCACATCCAGCGGGTCTTCATCGGTCGCCGTGCCATCGGCAGCCTCCCGATCAACCTCGGCAAGCTTTACCAGGAACGCCAATACGTCCGGCAGGCGCTCGCTGACTGCCGGCCGGGTGGCCAGCAGCACGAGCTGGCGCAGCGACTCGGGCGCCTCCGGGACGTCCGCGCCCAGGTCAAGGCCCCCGTCGCGAGTCACCCGGTCGCGCAGATCGACGGCGTCCGTCGCGGGAGGACGTACGGCAACAATGTGGTACGCCACGGCGCCAAGCGCGAACACGTCCAGACGCACCCGGTCCGCGGCCGGATCCCACCGTCCCTCTGGCGCCAGGTATGCCTGTGCCCGTTGCAGCTGCGGGTCGACCGCCTCCCGCTCGTCCAGCAACGCAAACAGACGGGTGGCCACCTCACCGAATTGGGGTGTCGTGCTCGGCTCGTCCCGGCCCGCGACCTGCCAGTCTCCCAGGCGTACCACGATCTCGTCGCCGCGCTGGCGCACGAGAACCGCCGACGGCGACAGACCCCGGTGCACCACATGGTTGCGGTGGGCGTAGGACAACGCCTCCGCGACCTGGCGGATCACGTCCAACCGGCGTGGCAGCGTCAACTCGCTGCCGTGGTCCTCCAGCCACAGATCCAGCCGGCGGAACTCGTCGTCGCGCGGATAGACCAGACCGACCCCGAGGTCGTCTTCGACGAGATCCCGTGGACGTAGAAGCGCGTCGTGGTGCAGCCGGCGGGTCAAGTCGTACTCCCGCACCGCCAACTGGTGAACGCCTCGTCGCTCCGGCTCCGAGGCACCTGGCGGGCTGACGAAGAACCGAATCCGGGCTTGATCGCGCCGGGCCAGCCGATGCTCGGCCGGCCAATCCTGCCAACCATCGCCCTCCGCGAGCGGTGCGCCAACCAACCGCCACGAGCCGACCTCACGCTCCCGCCGCAACGCGAACCCGATCCTCTCGAACAGCTTGACCAGCAGGTCATCCTGCTCGATCAACGGCGGCCGGCCACCCGGCGGCGGCGGTTCCAACATCCGCTGCGCGATACTCGGCAGACCGCTGCGCTGCTCCTGCCCGTCCAGCCCAAACAAGTCAGTCGCATCGCTGGCTGGCAGCGCGCAGCGCCCATCCGGAGCGTGCAGAAAGACGCACTGCTGCACGTATGGCGCAGGGATCCCGGCGTGAAGATCTCCCAACGCCTGCACGATGACACTCTTAAGACGCTGCGCCTTACGCCGGGCGAGAATCAGCGGCGACTCTTCGGTATGACCGCCCCGCCTCCACCTGCGTTCCGCGTAATTCTGGCGGGCTAGAGCACGAATCAGGGGTCTGAGCTGCGGGTATGCGGGAGTGCACGCGGACGGGGCGTGTCTCTAGGGGTTGGAGCCCCTCAGGTGGGTGTCAGCGGGGTCGGTC
>WNFU01003987.1_pt1 | contig 19109 bp, 25 predicted proteins | sample 5400121 | NCBI WGS metagenome assembly WNFU01 (sample SAMN13153360, study PRJNA577476) | soil metagenome | isolation source: 100 cm soil or saprolite under grassland replicate 1 | place: USA:California | collected 2016-06-15 | reverse complement strand
CCCAGCGCGTCCCGTTGACACGGGCGCTGACACGCGCGCTCCCCCACGACTCCTTGGCCGCACATCAGGCGGCCCCCGGGCAACGGCCCTCAACCCTCGCCCAGGGGCCCCGCACGCCAAGGAGTCCCAAGACATGCAGCCGGATCGTACCAAGCACGCCCCCACCGGAGGCCAGCAGGGCACCAAGCGCTGCCCGAAGTGCCGCACCGTCAAGCCGCTCGACGACTTCTACATGCGCCGCGGCGGACGGCCCTCGAGCTACTGCCGTCCCTGCACTCGCAACGCCACCAAGGACAGCTACGCCCGCCGGCGCCGCGACCCGGCTACGCGCGAGCGGATGCGGGCGGTCGACCGGACCCGCAAGCGCCGCTACCGCTCCCTGCGCTCCTCCGGTCCCGCAGGTGGTGACGCCGCATGAGCGCCGCTCCCACCGCTGCCGGGCCCGTCTGCTGGATCGATGCCGAGTGGGACCGGTCAAACGCATCCGATGGGGTCAGCCGCTACGGCGCCTACCTGAGCACCCACACCGAGCTGTTCGACCCCTGGCAGGGCGAGGAGACCCCCGACCGCATCACCCGCGACCCGGCTGACTTCGCCATCGCGGCGTTCAAGGTGGCGACCGGGCCGATCATGAGCCCCGGTTACGTCTGCTGGCACCCCCGCGTGCTCGACCACGAGGTCAGCTACGGCGACGATCCTGACCCGCGCCGGCTGGTCTGCAAGCTCACCCTCGCCGTTACGCTGCCACTGTGGCTCGGCTCGCCCTGGCGGAGTTGGACCCACTACATGGGCCGGGACTGGCGCGAGCCTGACGAGAACCAACATGCCGCGCTGACCAGCCTGGTGCTGCGCTGGCCGCTGCCGGCCGCCAGCCTGCCCCGCCCCAAGCCGCCGCGCAGGTCGGGCGTGCCGAACCTCGCCGACGCGAAGGCCTCGGTGCGCGCCCTGGTCGCCGCTTTCAATGCGACCGCCGGGCCGGTCCTGGCCAAGCTCGAAGGTGGTGCGGACCGGTGAGCGCCGCGCCGCTGGTTCCGGCCGCTGGTGACTGGCGGCAGCGGGCAGCCTGCGCCCGACCCGGCATCGACCCGGACGTGTTCTTCCCGCTCAAGGGTGGCAGCGCCAGGCGGGCCCGCCGCATCTGCGCGTCCTGCCCCGTCCAGGTGCCGTGTCTGGCTGACGCGCTGGCCACCTCGCCGTGGGATGACGTGTCCGGCGGTATCAGGGCCGGCACGACCGCGCGGGAGCGCGAGCGGATGCGGAGGCGGGCCCGATGACCGCCGCCGCGCCCCGGCCGCTGCATCGAGTCGAGTGCGCGTGCGGCTGGGTCGGCTACCGCCGCAACCCGCAATGCCGCCCCTGCCCCGCCTGCGCCGCTGACCCCGTCAAGCTCCAGGCGGTCTGGCTGGCCGGCTGCGCCCCGCACCGTGGCCGCTGTTGCTACCTGGTCGAGATCCGCCCCGCCTACCGCCACGCGGCCCATTACCTCGGGTTCACCACCAACCTGCCGGTCCGCTGGCCCGACCACCTCGCCGGCGGCTACGACCCCGTCACCCGCAAGGCCACCGGCCGAGGCGCCCGGCTCCTGGCCGCCGCGCTGCATGCCGGCTGCACGATCGAGCTGGTCAGGGTCTGGTACGGCGAGCAGGCCCGGGCCCTGGAGCAGAAGCTCAAGCAGCGCCGCAAGCCCGGCTCGTTGCGCGCCGGCGCCGCCGGCAGCCTCAAGCCGCTCTGCCCGCTCTGCAACCCGGACGGATGGTGGCGCCGCTACCCGGACCTCCCTGACCCTCCCCCGCCGGCCCGGCCCGCCCGGTTCGTCCACGACCCCGAGCTGTGGGACTCCGACGCCGAGTGGAACCTCGCGTTCCCTCACCTCGCCTACGGAGCTGCGCCGTGAGCGCCCGGGCGCAGGAGTCCGGAGCCGGCGGCGGCGTCCTGGTGGTCCTTCTGATCCTCGGGCTGGTGTGGGCCTACGGCGGTACAGCCACGCCGCAGACCCGGCCGCGCACCACGGCCACCACGGCGCTGGCTAGTACACGGCCGCCGGCAGGCCTGTCGTTCACCGATGGCGCCGGCTGCCGCCCCGCCAGCGACTACGCCTCACCCAAGCTGGACCGGCGCGTCCGGGCGCTCTTGGTTGCTACCGCCGCGCAGCACCGCGTGCGTGTGTCTTGCCTGCACACCGGCCACTCGTGGTTCGTTGCGGGCACCACGCGCGTGTCCAACCACAGCGTGTGGCGCGCGGTCGACGTCGACCAGGTCGACGGCCAACCGGTCAGCCCATCCAACCAGGTCGTGCGCCAGCTCGCCCGCTGGATCGGCCAGGGCCGCGCCGGCGTCCAGCCAAGCGAGGTCGGCTCGCCGTGGGCATTCGACGGCCGCCCCTGGTTCACCGACGAGGGCCACCAGGACCACATCCACGTCGGCTTCGCCGGCCCCACCCAAGCGGGAGGTGGCCGGTGAACGAACGACGCGGCGACGGCGTCTGGCTGTTGATCTTCCTGGCGCTGGTCCTGGCCGCCAAGCCTGCCGCCGATGCCGCCGACCACCCACCCACCAGCACGACCCGCCCGGCCGTGCGCGGCGCGGGCTCCGCTCCCCCGCCGGCGCCGAGCTCGGCGGCCACGTCCGAGATCCCGTCCAACTACCTGGCGCTGTACCAGCAGGCCGCCAAGGCCTGTCCCGGGCTGCTGTGGAGCGTGCTCGCCGGCATCGGCAAGGTCGAGACCAATCATGGCCGCTCGACCGCCCCCGGCGTGCGCTCAGGCGTCAACGCCTTTGGGTGCTGCGCCGGGCCGATGCAGTTCAACATCCGCAACGGCCCACCGAGCACCTGGGACACCTACGGCCGCGGCGGCAACGTCTACGACCCCCACGACGCGATCCCCGCCGCCGCGCGCCTGCTGTGCGCCAACGGCGCCCGAGATGGCCGCGACCTGCGCAGCGCGATCTACGCCTACAACCACGCCGGCTGGTACGTCGCCCAGGTCCTCACCCTCTCCCGCTCCTACCAGCAAGGGAGGAGGTGATCCCCCTGGTCCTGGCCGTGATCGCCGCCGGCGTCGTCGTCGGCTGGTGCATCGGCGCACTCCTGCGCCGCGTCTTCGCCCCCTGATCCCTACCGCCCCGCGCGGGGGCGCCAACCCGGCCCGGCATCCCCGGACGCGCCCCCGCCACCACCACGAAGGAGCCCGCATGTCCCATCCCAAGAGCCGCAACGTCGGCGCCGGCGTGCTGACCCGCTACCGCAACGGCGCCTGCACCTTCACCTGCCGCCACGACGGTTGCCGCGCCTGGTGGGAGCCTCGCACCTGGCGCGCTGGGCTGCGCCAGGCCCGCACACACGCCGCCGACCATGCCGCCACCGAGGCCCGCTACCTCGGTACTCCCTGGGGCACCCCCGACCACGAGCTGCCCCACGCCATCCGCCGCCGGCGGCCGCCGCGCCGCCTGGCCGTCGCCGGCGTGGTCCTGGTCCTGGCCGTAATCGCCTTCGCCGCCACGGTGGCAAGCATGGCCAGCCGCGCCGCACAGGCGCCGGTGCCGCCCATCGGCATCGTCACCATCACGGCCGCGCCGAGCTCGCACGCCGCCCCGGCCACCACCGGCTACCGCCCCACCCCGGCCGGCCCACCCGCCACCGACGCCCAGGGCCAGTGGATCCCCAACCCCGACCCGGCCACGTCCAGCACGGGAGGTAGCCGCTGATGCTGCGCCACCGCACCGACCCCATCGCCCCCGGCTGGGGCATGGGCACGCTCCACCCGGCCATGCAGCACCCGCGCCGGCTGGTCGAGCGGACCCGCTGGCTATGGCTGATCCCGCTGGTCGGATGCTTCCTGGCCGTGATCGGCTGGGTCGCCAGCCACGACCCCGGCCCCGGCCTGGCCCTGACCAACCGCGGCTGGCTGACCATCCTCACCGCGGCGCTGGTCCTGATCCTGGTCACCATCCACCGCGGCGACGGCCTCGGACACCTGCTGCGCATGCTGGCCGAGTACGCCGTCGTGTTCGCCCTGGCCGTGCTGGTGACCATCGCCGCCACCTCGGCGAACAGCCCCGCCGAGATCCAGGCCAGAGCCCAGGCGCAGGCCCAGGCAGCACAAGCGCAGGCCCAGGCGCGCGCCGCCGGCGCCTGCCCCCCGGTGGTACAGGTGCGCGCGTGGCTGTCGTGCCTGTGGGACCAGGCCAAGGCAGCCAACCAGCAGGCGTCGCCGACAACCACGACGCAGCCGCGGCGGAGGTGACAGGCCATGCCACAGCCGCAGGGCTTCACCTACTTCGTCAGCTTCAACTTGGGCAATGCCAATGGGCAGGCCGGCTTCGGCAACACCGAGATGGTCGTGCCCGCGCCGATCGTGCGCCTGGAGCAGGTCCGCGAGATCGAGGCGTGGCTGCGGCAGCACCTCGGCATGCCCCGCATCGTCGTACTCAACTACCAGCTCCTCATGCCGGGACCGGTCTCGTGAGCTGTCCCCGTCTGGATTCCGACCTGGCCGCCGCGCTGGAGGTGCTGACGCGCGCCTTCGGCCCTACCCCACCGCAAATGCTCGAGGTCCGTCCTGCCCGGCGCCGGCCAGCTCCCCCGCCGGCGCCGGACGGCCCCGAGCGGCAACCCGCCCTGTTCGACCCCGCCACTCCCCCAACCAGGAGGAACAGCCTGTGACCAAGTTCCGCCACCTGCCGGCTGTTGGCCGGCTCATCATCATCACCGTGGCCGCCGGCGTCTTCGCTGTCGCCGCGCTGGCCTGCGCCACGAGCTGGAACGCGATCTACCGCCTGGTCGAGATGCTCGGCCTGTACGGCGCCGGGATCACCAAGGCGTTCCCCGGCATGCTCGATGTCGCGTTCATTGTCGCCGAGCTGGCCGCGATCCTCGGCGGGATCATGCGCGCCGTCACCCGCTCCGACGAAGTCACCAAGGGCTGGCCCAACACCACCATGCTGCTGTGCGGTGTCGGCACCATCGCCTTCAACGTCGCGCACGCCTTCCTGCTCGGCGGCCGAAGCGACCCGCTGACCGTCTGGCGCTGCGTCGTGGCGTCGCTCCCCCCGGTGCTGATGATGGTCTCCTTCCAAGTCCTGATCGCCATTGTCAAGTGGGTCATGCTGCACCTTGGCCGGCCGCTGAACAGCGCCGCCGCGCTCTCCCCCACCGGCCTGCCGGGCTACGGCCCGGGCCTGCCGGGCCCATGGACCGCCTACGGGCAGATGCCAAACGCCGGCCCCTGGTCAATGAGTTCCGGAAATCCCCAAAACGGACACGGCAATGGCGCCGGTGAGCTGCCCGAGACCTACAAGCGCGCCGCCATCGAGAGCTACCTGAGCCAGCTCAGCCCGGACCAGCTCGGCAAGGCCACCGGCGCAGAGGTCCGCGAGGCCCTCGCCGAAGAGCAAGGCATCGAGGTCAGCGAGCGTTACGCCCGCCGCATCGTCGACTCCTACCGCGACGCCCGCACGCCAATCAGCCCCCGCAAGCGGAAGCGCTGACCGTGCATGGACCGCAGTGGCATGCCTGACTCGGCCCGGCCGGCCGGCAATGCCGCCAGTGGCCTGGTGGCCTCGCTGGAACGCGCTTGGACGGCCATTCGACGGCGCCATCCGGAGGTGCCCGAGGTGGTCATGGCGATGGCCTCCGGCAGTGTGGGCCGGCGTGGTGCGCTGACCCTGGGGCACTTCGCCGACCGGCGCTGGAACGTGGCGGCCGCCGAGCGGCCCGAACTGTTCGTGGGCGGGGAGGGCCTAGCCGCCGGCCCGGTCGAAGTGCTCGGCACCCTGCTGCACGAGGCCGCCCACGGCCTGGCCGCCGCCCGCGGCATCCCCGACACCAGCCGCCAAGGCCGCTATCACAACCGCCGCTACGCCGCCCTGGCCGGCGAGCTGGGCCTGACCGTGACAACCGCTGGCAGCCGCGGCTGGACCGCGACCACGGTCCCCGCCGAAACCACCACCGCCTACGCGAAGGTGATCGATGACCTTGGCCGGGCGCTAGTGCTGTGGCGCCGCGCCGAACACCCCGGCGGCGGCCGCCGCGCCAACAACCTGCTGGCCGCCGTGTGCGACTGCGGCCGCCGCATCCGGGCGTCCCGTTCCACGCTGGCGGAGGCGCCGGTGCTGTGCGGCCGCTGCGGCGGCGCCTTCCAGCCACCCGCCGCCCCAGACAGCGACTTTGACACTTAAGCGTCAACACGAGGACTGAACAGCATGGCTGACCGCATCATCCCTGAGCCCGCCGGGCGCGACCCCGAGCGACTGGCGGAGGAGCGCGAGCTCGCCCGCAGCGCCCACCTCGCCGGCCTGGCCGTGCAGCGCGCCACCGACCTCGGCCGCCTGCTCGGCGGGCAGAAGCCCGACGGCTACACCCTCGACCAACTCGACCACCTCGCCAACACCCTCAAGGGCTGGGGAATCCGCATGGCCTTTGGGACCGGCGACACCGAGTTGATGGCAGAGCTGACCGGCCGCCAGTGGACCCGGATCGAGAGCCTGGACGACGCCGAGCGCCTGTGGCGCCGTCAGCATCCCGACCCTCCCGAGGGAGCGGCGTGAGCGCCCGCAGCGCCGCCGAGCGGGCCCGCGCATGGCGCGAGCGCCAGCACGCCGAGGCGCTCGACCATGTGCTGGGCCTGCTCACCACCTTGCCCGAGGTGGCGATCGCAGACGCCCTCGGCCGGCTCACCACCGGCCAACTCCAGCTGATCGGCCACCACCTCATCACCGTCGCCATCCGCCATAGCGATATCGAGCCGGTACTCGAGCTGGAACAGGAGAGCGGCAGCGTTCGCACCAGCGCGAACGACACGACCACATCGCCGGTCCGCTCGACCACCCGATCCCACACCGCCCACCAGAGGCGCGAAGCTGTGCAGGAGGCAGCCCGTTGATCGAACGTGCGCCCCGGTCCCGATCGTTCACCGTCCTGGACAACCAGGTCGTCAATGACCCCGCCATGTCGTTCGGCGCCAAGGGCCTGCTGGCATTCATCCTCTCCAAGCCCGACCACTGGCGCACCGACCGTGACCACCTCGCCCGCCAAGGCCCCGATGGAGAGAAGGCCGTCCGCGCCCTGCTGCGGGAGCTGGAGCAGGCCGGCTATCTCACGCGCCAGCGCCACCGCGATCGCCACGGCCGCATTGGCTGGAAGCGCGTTGTGCACGAGCTGCCCGTCCCGGCACCACAGCGCACTGGCCACAGCACGCCACTGACCAGCGACAATGATGCAAAGCCGCAGGTCGCACCACTGGCCCAAAACCGGCCAGTGGCGAAATCGGACACGACCAGGCAAGGTGCTGACCTGCGGAAACGAAGAAAAAGCGCTGGTCGCACCACTGGCCGGTTGCGCACCGGTGGTGAACAGGCCAGTGGGCACCTCTCTATAGCAAGTACTGAAGAGCAAACGGTAACTCCTGACGGAGTTACCGCGGCGGTGCTGCTTGCCGAGCACATCGCGGAGGTTCGCGCCCGAACCGGCAACCCGACCTACCAGCCACCGCCCCGGGTGCGCGGCATCCTCGCCCGCCAGCTCGGCGAGCTGGTTGACGCCGGCATTCCGCTCGAGGCGATCCGCGCGGGCCTGGCCGACTACGCCGCAAGCGACCGCCACCCAAGCGCACTGTCCAGCCTGGTGGACGTGCACCTGCGAAACGGCAAGCCCCCGTCGCCGGCCCGCCGCGTGGCCGGCAACGGCCGGCCCGCCGCCACCAGAGCCGACCTGATCGCTTGGGCCCGCGCCAAGCAGGCCGCCCTTGACCCCGGCAGCGCCGGCGCCGGCGAGGACCTGGCCGCGGTCGAGCGCGACCGCCTGGCGCTGCCGGCCCGCGGGGGAGCGAACCGGCCATGACCCCGGTTGAGTGGGGCGTGCTGGTCGAGCGGCTGGGCCACATCTACCCGGCGCAGGTCCTGCCCGCCGAGACCGTCAACGCCTGGTACGACGAACTCGCCGATTTCGATGCAGACCAGGTCTGGCAGGCGATGCGCCGGCTGATCCGTACACGGCCGCGCTGGCTGTTCGACGCTGTCGCCAACCTCTACGACGCTCTCGCCGAGCTGGACCGGGAACGCCGCGCCATGGCCGCCCAGGAACGCGCCGCTCAGCAACGCCCCGTCCGCCGACAGCAAGGCGCCCCATGCCCACCCGAGTTCGACGCCGCCCTGGCCGTGCTCAAGCGCCGTCTCGCCGGCGACCTGGACGCGGTCAGCGCCAACGAGACCATCCAGGCCCTCGCCGACCAACACGAGGCCCGCACCGGCGACCAGCCGACCGCAGGCCCGGACTACTGCCCGCCCTGGGCACTGCGCTCTTGCCCTGACTGCGCCACCAGCCCCGCCGAGGGCTTCCTCCCCACTACCCTCGCCGCCGGCGATCCCGACAACGCCTATCCGTGGTCGGTCGAGGTGTACGCCCCCTGCCCTGGCTGCAACCCGATCCGTGCCGAGGCTGCCAAGGCCGGCCGACTTCACCTCGCGCACGACCGCGACGGCAGGCCCCGCAGCGGTAATGGTGCGGCCCCATGACCCGGCTCTCTCGAGGAGTCACGTTATCCAACGAGAACACCCCCAGCGCGATCCGGGGGTGTTCTGCTATGCGAGCGGTCCCGCGCGCGGCGCCAGTGCGGCCCTACGCCCGAGCACAGGACTACTCCGAGCCGAGGAGGGTTGGCGACTACCCGGGTGATTCCGGATACGGTGACGGTGGGCGACCCCGATCAGGATCGAGAAGGACGAACTGTCACCGCCTTGAGGGACCCGGCGCAGAATGACAAGCGGGGACTTGAAACATGGATGATTACTCGGCAGAGGGAGTGTGGTGGCGACCCGAGGCGTCCCAGCATCGGGTGCCCGGAACACTCACGTCCGATGAGGACGGCGTCCAACTCGTCGTGTACGGGCCGCTACGAGCGTCGATTCCATCAAAGGCCGGAGTCGTGAGGATCGAAGGATCCGGATGGGTAGCCACGCCGGTAGTCCATGGTCGCACTCGCGACGGCGCGGACATCACCCTGTTGGACGTTGGCGGCTTGATGAGTCTGCCGGTCCGGTTTGCTGCTGAGGTGCGCGAGACGTACACCGTCTCAGTCGCATGTATCGGTGGACACTTCAGCGAGGATGCATTCATCGAGGCGCGGGCGGAATTCGACTGGCTCGATGCCTGGTTAGACCCGCCATCGATCGTGGACGACAACGTGACTGGCTCCCGCGACGAGACGGTCGTCCGCGTTGGCCGCTCAGAGCTTGCCCGCGCGGAGATCGTCGGCGGCACTCTCCAGCTCATCACCGGCGTTGCTGGCCGGGAGGAACCGTCCGCCATCCATCTCGATCGGCGGTCCGCGGTTAGCATCGATCTCAACGAGCCGCAGCCTTGGCGGACGATTCTGGACAGCCGGATTCGGCCGTTCCATGACTTGCTCACAATCTCGATTGGTCGACCTGTACGGCTTACGAAGCTTCGCCTACGGCCGGCCGACGCGGACCCACGTGCGCCGCTGTGCGATGCTCGATTCGGGGCGGTCCAGGCCCAGCGGAAAGCGAGTCCGTCACCGCAGGCGCTGCTCAACTACAGCGCACCAACGCTAGTCACCCGTCGGGACGCGGGGGTGCCGCTCCAGGAGCTGCTGACAGCTTGGTATGAGCTGTGGGTGCGAGAGCGGGAGGCGATCATGCACCTGCTGGCGCCGTTCCACGCATCGTTCATGTATAGCCAACACAAGTTCGGGGCTGCATTTCAGGCTGTTGAAGCGCTGCACAAGAAACCACGATTCACCGGCCGGGAGATGGACCGACGTTCACACCAGGAGCGTGTCGCCGCCATCGTGCGCGCCGCCCAGGCCGCCGGCGTCGAGGATGACACGGTGGCCTGGGCTGAACAGGTGCTGCGGTCGCGCAACGACAAGACGCTAACCCAGAAGATCGAGGATGTCGTCCGGTCGGCAGGCGCTTGCGGTGACGCCGTGCTGAAGGCCGCGCCCACGTTCCCCAGCACGGTAGCCAGCGAGCGGGCCGGTGTATCGCACCCGGGCGCTCGAAGGGATCTGGATGCGGCCGACCGCTACTGGCATGGCGAGGTGCTCACCTGGATCGCCCGCACGGTGCTGCTTGCTGCCGCCGGTGTCAATGACGCGGACAGGCGCACCGTTGCGCGTGCAGCGTTCAAGCACGCGGTCGAGCAGCTCGGCCCTACTGTCGAATCTGTGTCAGAAAACGGGTGACCCGGCTGGCAGCTCTGTGACGTTAATCTGTGCCCTGGCCAGCGCGAATCAAGGTTCCCGCTGACAGGCCGGGATCAGCCCGTCGCGGTTCTCATCAGGCGGACGGAGAACGCAGAACTCGTTCCCGTCCGGGTCCAGAAGCACATGCCACACCCACCCGTTGTTCCGAAGTGGCGCGTCAGTGGCGCGGCGCGCACCCAGCGCTGTGAGGCGAGACACCTCCGCGTCGAGGTCCAGGACGCGCAGGTCAAAGTGCATCCGGTTCTTGGCTGCCTTTCGCTCGGGCACCTGCTGTAGCAGGAGCTCAATCCCGTCGCCGTTGGCCGGGAGTAGCACGCGGTAGGGTCCGGACCCCGGCTCCATCGGCAAAGCAACGTAGCCGAGCGCGGCGCACCAGAACTCGCCTGCCCGATCAAGATCGGCGCAGTCGAGGACAACCGCTAGGGCGGTATCCTCGCGCCCGCCGTAGCGCGCCGGCTGCCGTTTGAGGTCAGCCATCAGCGGCTTCGGTCTCTTCGAGGATCCAGCGGATGTAGTCAGGTCCACCGTCAATGATCGGCAGAGCTACGACGCTCGGCACCTCATAGGGATGGTCGCGCTTGGTGCGCTCGATGATCTCCGGCAAGAGACTACGCCGCGTGCGGAGCGCAACTCGCCCCTCCGTCCGGTCGTAGATCTGACCCTGCCACCGGTACATCGATCGAATGGGAGCGAAATTGTGCCCGGAAGCACAGAGCCCCTCCGTGACCAGCTTGTGAGTGAACTCGGCGAGCCATTCAGGGTCAGGCGCCGTGATGACGACCTCGCAGACTTCATGCACCGCCGGACTCCTTCAGCTTGGCAACCAGTTCCCTCGCCTCATCTTCGCCCTTCGCCATACTGCCCCAGCCCGTGACGATCCGTCCGTCATAGCTCAGCCCAACCCATCGGCCGGTCATGCTCAGGCCGTGAGGATGCATGACGTAATACATGGTCCCCTTCGAGCGAACAGACCCGTCGTTTGCCGCGTACCAGCCCATGAGGACTTCGTTGTCCCAGAGGCGAAACTCGCCACTCCAGAGGTAGCCGCCCTGTTCGAGCGGCCGCCCCCGGGCGAGAGCCTCGATCTGGATCATTTCGCCTCGCTGGCGAAGGCGAACGGGTTGAACTCGAATGTCTTCGATGCCCTCCCTCTGTGACTGCCAGCACGCCTGCCAGTTGCCGGAGAGGTCAACTCGATGGACCACCGTTCCTCCGGCCAGCTCGTCAAGCGAGACGCCAAGGACCCGCGCAATCGCCACCGCGACAGGGAGTGTGGGATGCGTCTCGCCTGCTTCGTATCGCCTGATCTGGCGCTTGTCGACGCCGGCGGCTTCCGCGAGCTGGGCCTGCGTGAGCCCGAGCACGGCGCGGCGGCTACGGATGACCTCTGCCACGTCCATCCTGTTCGCCTCTCACGGATGTGGACAAGTTCGTCCTTGACAGGGCTCGATCGTCCTCTTCATCATTGGGCAATCGAGTCCCCTTGAGGACGTGATGACCCTCAGAGGCTACAGCAGAGCGGGAGTCCGAGGGAAGCCCGCACCAGGCAATACCTGCGGATAAGAGGACAGCAACGACAGTGCGAGGATCGGATGGACCCTGACTCCCAGACGCGGGCATCGAGGCGCCGGCGAGCGCCGCGCCGGCGCCGGTCGCGTTCTCGCCTCCGCGAACTTCCCGCCACCATCACGGTGGAGGAGGCCGCCGAGCTGCTGAGCATGAGCCGGTCGGCCGCCTACCGGGCGGTGAAGCGCGGCGAGATCCGCACCTTCCGGCTCAACGGCAAGATCAAGGTGCCCACCGCCCCGTTGCTGGAGATGCTGGGCCGATGAGCAGGGGCAGCGTGCGTCCGCGCGGGAAGACCTGGACCTGGTACCTCGACCTCGAGCCGGACTCCCTGACCGGCCGTCGCCGCCAGACCTCCAAGGGCGGATTCAAGACCAGGAAGGCCGCTCAGGAGGACCTGAACAAGGCGATCGCTCAGCGACAGCGCGGCGAGCTGGCCAAGCGCTCGAAGCGCACCGTCCGCGACTTCCTCGAGGACGAGTGGCTACCAACGGTCGAGGCCAACCGGCGCGCATCGACCACGGCGAGCTACCACACCAACATCAAGGTCCATGTGGTGCCGCTGATCGGCGATATCCGGCTCCAGGCGCTGACTCCAGTCCAGCTCAACGCCTTCTACGCCCGGCTCCAGGCCAACCACCGGCGTGACGGGAACGGCCTGGCACCGAAGACGGCCCGCAACATCCACGCCATGCTGCACAAGGCGCTCAAGGACGCGCTTCGCTGGGGCCTGGTCACGCGCAACGTCGCCGATGCGGTCGACCCACCCAACGGGCTGTCCCCTGAGATGCAGGTCTGGACCGCCGAGCAACTCCGCGCCTTCCTAGCGCACGCGCGCCGTGACCGGCTGTTCGCCGCATGGATGCTATTCGCCACCACGGGCATGCGCCGCGGCGAGGTCGCTGGCCTGCGGGACCTGGACCTCGACCTGGACGCCGGCTGGGTCGCGCCGCGGCGGCCCCGCGTAGTGGTCAATTACCAGGTCCACCTCTCGGACCCGAAGACCGTCGCCGGCCGGCGCCTGCTCGCGCTCGACCCCGCGACCGTTGCCACGCTCCGCGAGCACCTGGAGCTGCGCAAGGCGGAGCGCGCCCAGCTCGCCAAGTGGGGCGTGTCCGTCGAGCACTCGGGTCTGCTGTTCACCGAGACAGACGGCACGCCGCTGCATCCCGACCGGTTCCTGAAGCGGTTCCGCAGCCTCGCGGCCAGAGTCGAGTGGAAGCACGACGGGGAGCGTCGGGTTGGCCTGCCACCGATCCGGCTGCACGACGTGCGCCACACCTACGCGACCGTCGCCTTACAGGCCGGCGTGCCCCCCAAGGTGGTCAGCGAGCGTCTCGGCCACGCCTCCATCGTGGTCACGCTCAAGATCTACGCCCACGTCCTGCCGGGCATGGACCGCGACGCGGCCAACGCCGTCGCCAGCGTGATCCTCGGAACGACAAAGGGGCCCGCGAGCGCTTCCGCGGACCCCTCCGTTGACAAAGCCGTTGACAAGAAGCTGTTCGACCTCGACACCCGAAAGGAGGTGAAGGGCTCCAGCCCTGCTCAGGACGACCCTGGTACTAGTGGCGGGGGAGGGATTTGAACCCTCGACCTCTGGGTTATGAGCCCAGCGAGCTACCAGACTGCTCCACCCCGCGCCGTTTGCTGGCGCAAGGTAGCACAGCGAAAGCCCGCTCCGCAAAGGCGATCTCAGCCTCCGGCGCCCGGCGCCGTGGCCGCCGGGGGCTTGGCCTGGCTCGCGCCCAGCGCCTGGTCCAGCAGCTTCGCCATCGCGTTCACGTGCTGCTGGTAGGCGGCCAGGTTGCCCTGCTGCAGCGCCCGGGTGGCGAGGTCGTACTCCCGGTTCGCCTGCTGCAGGAGCTGCTGCACGTTCGCGGTGGCCGGCGGCTGCGTCGGCTGTTGCGGGTTTTGCGGCGGCGGTTGCTGTGGTGCCTGGCCGCCCACCACCTCGGCGATCGCCTCCGACAGCGTCGGCGCGTAGCCGACGTCGGTGTTGAGCACCACCGCCACCTTCTCCAGCAACGGGATCGTGGTCGAGCCGGATCCCGCCCCGCTGCTGCCCGTGGTCGAGCGCACGAAGATCGGCTGCACGTACAGCAGGGAGTTCTTGACCGGGACGATCAGCAGGTTCCCGAGGATCACCTCCGACCCCTGCTGGTTCAGCAGTGAGAGCTCGGACGCGACCCTCGTGTTGGCCAGGATCCTCGAGTTCACCTGGGTCGGCCCGTCGATGGTGCGGGACGGGTCCAGGCCGACGAGCGAGAGCTTGCCGTAGTCGGCCGGGTCCGAGCTGGCCGCGACATAGCCGAGCAGGTTCTGCTTGTTGTTCGGCGTGAACGGCATCACCAGCACGAACTTCGTGCCCGCCTGCCCCGGCAGGGTGGTGAGCAGGTAGTAGGGCCGCATCTTGGCCGGGTTGGTGGGCGGCGCGAGCGAGGCCACCGCGCTCTGGCCCTGTTGCGAGCGGATCTGGCCGGAGCGGTCCTCGGGCAGCGCCCAGAGGTCCTTGCGCGAGTACACGTCGTCGGCCTTGGTGAGGTGGTAGAGCGTGTAGCGGTCGGTCTGGATGGCGAACAGGTCCTCCGGGTAGCGCAGGTGCGCCGCCAGGCCGGGCGGGACCGAGGACTTGGACGCGAACAGGTCGGGGAACGCCTTGCGCCACGCCTTGAGGATCGGGTCGGACTCGTCGAACGCGTACAGCGTCACCTTGCCGGTGTAGGCGTCCACCACGGCCTTGACGGAGTTGCGGATGTAGTTGCCGGAGCCGTGCACGCCCCGCCCGGTCGAGCCGTCGCGGGCCGCCGCCTCGCCGAGGTTGATCCGCTGCACGTACGGATAGTGGTCGGTGACGGTGTAGCCGTCGCGCACGAACAGGATGCGGCCGTCGATCACCACCGCGTACGGGTCGCCGTCCCACTGCAGGAAGGGCGCCACCTTCTCGACGCGGTCGCGGATGTCGCGGTTGAACATCAGCCGGGACTTCGACGTGAGGTTGCCGGAGATGAGCAGGTTGATGTCGCGGAAGCGAAGGGCGAAGGCGAGCCGCCGCCCGAAGCTGGAGAGCTGGATGCCGCCGTCGCCGTTGTAGCTGGTGGTCTGGGTGTCGCCGGTGGGCGTCGGCCGGTCCACCTCCAGCTGCTTGGTGTCGACCACCACGTAGTCCGGTCCCGCTTCGGGCGGCTCGCCGAAGTAGACGCGCGGCTGGGTCACCGGGATCTTGGCCCGCTCCTGGTCGAAGTCGGAGACGATGAAGTCGGGCTGGCCCTGCCTGGCCGCGGTGTTGACCTGGGTCGCCACCACCCCGTAGCCGTGCGTATAGGCCAGGTGGAGGTTCTGCCACGTCTTGGCGGCCTGCGGCAGCAGGCTCGGGTCGACCTCGCGGACCGACACCATCACCTGCCGGAGCTGGCCGTCCACGGGGTAGCGGTCCACGTCGACGTCGCTGAACGAGTAGTACTGGGCGATCGCCTGGAGGTTGCGGATCGCCGGCTGCAGCACCTCCGGGTCCCACAGACGAATGTTGTCCACTGTGGGACGATTGGCGCTGACGTCGGCCGCGGTGAGGTTGGGACTGTCCTCGAACGAGCGCACCTGTATCCCGCCGAGATCGAACGCCTTCCGGCTGGCGTCGATGTTGCGCTGGATGTAGGGCCGCTCGCGCTGCAGCTCCTGGGGCGCGACCCTGAAGCGCTGGAACACCGTGGGGATGACCCCGCCGATGATGATCGACACGCCGGCGAGCAGCACGATGCTGAACAGCGGCACGGCGATGCCACGGCTGCGGACCCCCCAGAAGAACAGCACCGCGCAGATCAGCGCCACCCAGAACAGCACCTCGAGCGCGGGAAGCTGCGCCTTCACGTCGGTGTAGGTCGCACCGGTCGCCGCACCCCGGGTCGAGTAGACCAGCTGATATTTGTCCAGCCAGTAGCCCCACGCCTTCAGCGCGACGATCAGGCCGAGGAGGACGGTGAGATGTGACTGGGTCGCTCCGGCGATGCGGTTGGACTGGGCCTGTGGCCGGATGCCGCCCAGCAGGTAGTGCCCGGCCGCCGAGAGCAGCAGCGCCAGCACCAGCGTGGTGAACAGCCAACCGAACACCGACCGCAGGAAGGGGAGCTGGAAGACGTAGAAACCGATGTCCCGGCCGAACTGCGCGTCGCGGTCACCGAAGGGCACGGCGTGGCGCCACAGCAGGAAGCTCTGCCACAAGCCGGTGTTCCCCAGGCCCACCAGCAGGCCGATGAAGGCCGCCACGGCGATCCGCAGCGGCCGCAGGTACGGGCCGAGGACCTGCTGGACCCGCTCCATCTGGGGCCGGCCCACCACAGCCGGGCGATAGCGCGGCGCCAGGCGCTCGACCAGCCACAGGTTGATCCCGATGATCACGCCGGTGCCGACGCCCGCCAGCAGCCCGAGCGTCACCTTGGCACGAATCTGGCCCCAGAACACGCTGGTCTTGCCGACCTCGCCGAACCACAGAAGATCGGTGTAGAAGCTCGACAGGCTTCCGACAGCGGCCAGCACGACGAACGCCAGCAACAGGACTGCGATCGCCCAGCGGCGAGGGGGGCGGCGAGCTGCGACCACGCGACGTGCCTTTCACTCGAGTGCATCCGTTCACGCACACTGCTGGTGGCCAGCCCGACCCCCTGCGGCTGGCCACCAGCAGACCCTAGCACGGGTGCGGCGGGAACGAGGGGCTCGTGGCGCGGACCCCGTACCGTTGCGGCCACGGCGACGCCTGGCCGGTGGAGCCAGCCCCGACCGGTCCGCGGGGCTGGCTCCACGGGCCGGGGGCCGTGGAACCGCGGTCAGCAGTGGGGCACCGGCGACGTGCCGGGCTTGGACTCGAGGAACGCGACGGCCTCGCGGACGTTGGAGATCGGGACGAGACGCAGCCCCCGCGGCGGGTGGGCGGACGCCTCGTCGCAGTTGCCGCGCGGCAGCAGGAAGACGGTGGCGCCCTGGCGCCTGGCCCCGATCAGCTTCTCGACGATCCCACCGATCGGCATCACCGAGCCGTCCTCGGTGATCTGGCCGGTGCCGGCGACCCTGCGGCCGCCGGTCAGGTCCCCCTGGGTGAGCTTGTCGTAGATCGACAGCGCGAACATCATCCCCGCTGAGGGCCCACCGATGTTCTCGGTGTCGATGCTCACCTGTATCGGCAGGCGGCCGTACACCTCGCGGAGCACCACCCCGATGCGCGGCTGGCCGTCGTCGATGGCCACCGCGACCTTGACGGGCACGTCCGCGTCGCCGCGCCTGACTCCCAGCGCGAGGACCTCGCCCGGCCGGTGCCTGCGGATGAGCACCTGCAGCTGCTGGATGTTGGTGACGGCGCGCCCGTCGGCGCGCTCGAGCCGGTCGCCGGGCCGCAGCTTGCCGTCGGCCGGTGCGCCCGGGCGCACGTCCACGATCTCCACGCCGGCCGGGTCGATCCTGCGGCCGGCCAGCCGCAGCGCGACCACCGTGGCGAGCACCTTGGACTCGTCCATGTCGGCGGCGTTCTGCTGGTTCACCCGCTGGGTGCTCTGGCCCTCCGGGTAGACGACGCGGCGCGGGCGCAGCTGCACGTCGCGGTTGGCCAGGTCGAGGATCGCCTCGAAGAAGCGCACGTCGTCGTCGATCCCGACCGAGGTGAGGTAGAGCTTGCCGCTGGAGTCGTCGACGCGGGCGCTGCCCTGGACCTTGGTGCGGGCGAGCACGTCCTCGGCCGGGCCCGGGGACAGCGCGACCACCGGGAGCCGGTAGAGATTCAGCGCCAGCACCACGGCGACCAGCGCCACGCCCCCTACGCCGACGGTGATGCGGTGCCGCACGCGACCTCCTCCATCCCGGGCGTCGCCGTCCCGTCCATCTTCCTACACGTATCTCGGGGACTCGACGTACATCGGGCCGAGGTCGTCGAACGCCTCGATGACCCGGCCGGCGCCCAGTGCCACGCACTCGAGCGGCGCGTCGACGATATGGACCGCCACGTCGGCCTCCTGCGCGATGCGGTCGCCGAGGCCGCGCAGCATGCTCGATCCCCCGGTCATGAAGATGCCCTTGTCGAGCACGTCGTTGGCGAGCTCCGGCGGGGCCGCCGACAGCGTGTCGAGCACGGCCTGCACGATCTGCGACACCGGCTCCGCCAACGCCTGGCGCACCTCGCCGGCGGTGAGCAGGATCGTCTTGGGCAGCCCGGTGGCCAGCTCCCGGCCGCGCACCTCGAGCTTGTCCTCGGCCCCGGGCTGCGGCACGGCCGAGCCGATCAGGATCTTGACCTTCTCGGCGGTGCGCTCGCCGATGACGATGGCGTAGTCGCGCCGGACGTGCTGGATGATCGCGGCGTCCAGGTCGAAGCCGGCGAGCCGCAGCGCCTTGGAGGCGACGATGCCGCCGAGGGAGATGCAGGCCACCTCGGTGGTGCCGCCGCCCACGTCGACGATCAGGCTGCCGGTCGGCTCCTGCACCGGCAGGCCCGCGCCGATCGCCGCCGCCATCGGCTCCTCCATCAGGTAGGCGACCTTGGCGCCGGCGTGCAGGGCGGCCTCCTGCACCGCCTTGCGCTCCACCTGGGTGATCGCCGAGGGGACGCAGACCACGACCTTCGGCCTGCCCATCGGTCCCCTGGTCACCCGCTGCAGGAGCAGCCGGATCAGCCGAGCGGTGGTGTCGAAGTCGGAGATCGCGCCGCCGCGCAGCGGCCGCACCGCCACGATGTGGCCCGGGGTGCGCCCGATCATGGCATAGGCCTCGTCGCCGAGCGCGAGGATCTCGCCGCTGCTGTCGTTCAGGGCGATGACGGTCGGCTGGCGGAGCTGGATGCCGCGGCCGCGGACGTACACGAGGGTGTTGGCAGTGCCGAGGTCGATCGCCAGCGCCCGGCTCACGACCTGCCTCCACGAGTCGCGCGGCGGGCGAGCGCGGCCGCGGCGGCCACGAAGGCCAGTCCCGCGGCGGCTCCGCGCAGGACGTCGCCGCGCCGCACCTGGACTCTGCCGAACCGCACGCCCTCGGGCAGGGCTCGGCCGCTCGCGGCCAGCGCCTCGGCGGTCGATCGGGTGGGCGTCCAGCCGGCCGCGCGCAGCCTGGCGTTGGAGAGCACCCAGGGATACATGTGGTGGTGCAGCTCACCCGGGCTCGCGCCGGCCACACCGAGCCAGGCGAGCCGGTCCGCGGCGGCGAAGGCCACGGCCTCGGGAACCTCGAGGCGGCGCCGCCCGGTGAGCCTGGCGAGCTGGCTCGCCGGAACCCAGTCGTCGGGGGCGACGTTGTACACTCCGCCGGCGAGGTGGCCGCCGGCGGCCAGCGCCAGCGCGCTGGTGG
>WNFU01006277.1_pt1 | contig 19111 bp, 18 predicted proteins | sample 5400121 | NCBI WGS metagenome assembly WNFU01 (sample SAMN13153360, study PRJNA577476) | soil metagenome | isolation source: 100 cm soil or saprolite under grassland replicate 1 | place: USA:California | collected 2016-06-15 | reverse complement strand
CGAACCTCGAACCTCGAACCGGTACGTTACAGTTCCTCCCGGAGTCAACATGAACACCCACGCGATCGACGAGACCCGCCGAAAATTCCTTGCCCACTTTTCAGCGCTCGGACTTGGTGGCACGCTCCTGCCCGGCGTGCTCTGGGCAGAAATGCAACAGAGCGGGGCGCAGCAGGTCACGCCCGACATGCTCAAAGGGGCGCTCGCTCTGTCCGGTCTCAACTTTTCGGATGACGACCAGAAAGCCATGCTGCGGGGCGTCAATCAAAATCTGACGCGCTACGCGGACATTCGCGCCATCCCGATACCGAACGACGTGTCGCCGCCGTTTCACTTCAGCGCGCTCGTTCCCGGCATGACCGTGAACCGCACACGTCAACCGTTTCGCATAAGCACACCGGCCGTGAAACGTCCCGCGAATCTCGAGGACGTCGCGTTCTGGCCTGTGGTGCAGCTCGCGCAGCTTCTCAAGACGCGTCAGGTGACCTCGACGGAGCTGACGCGCATGTACCTCGCGCGCCTTCATCGCTACAACGCGACGCTGAATTGCGCCGTCACCATCCTCGACGATGTCGCTCTCGAACAAGCGAAACAGGCCGACGCGGCCATCGCGGCGGGCAAATACAAAGGCCCACTTCACGGCATTCCCTGGGGCGCCAAAGACATCATCGCCGTCAAAGGCTACAAAACCACGTGGGGTTCGGGGGCATATCAGGATCAGGTGATCGACTCCGACGCGAGCATCGTCGAGATGCTCCGCGATGCAGGCGCGGTTCTCATGGCGAAGCTCGCCACAGGTGAGCTCGCGCAGGGCGATCGCTGGTTTGGCGGACAGACGAAGAATCCCTGGAATCCAAGCGAGGGATCGGGCGGGTCGTCAGCGGGTCCGGGCTCCGCAACGGCAGCCGGCCTGGTGGGGTTCTCGATTGGGACCGAAACGAGCGGCTCCATTCTTGGACCATCGTCGCGATGCGGAGTCACCGGCCTGCGGCCGACGCTTGGGCGCATCAGCCGGTACGGGGTGATGGCGTTGTCGTGGACGCAGGATCGTCTGGGGCCGATGTGCCGTTACGCGGAGGATTGCGCACTTGTCATGAGCGTGATTGCGAAACCCGACAACCGCGACATGAGCGTCGTCGATCTGCCGTTCAACTGGAACGCGCAGATGGACATCAAGACGGTGCGCGTTGGGTATCTCAAGACGGCGTTCGAAGAAAACGCCGATCCTGTCGGCAAGAAGAACCAGCAGCAGACCGTCGATACGCTCACGTCGCTCGGCGTGAAGCTCGTGCCCGTAGAGGTACCGCAGTTCACAACCGACGTGTCGGCGATCAACGTGGAATCGGGGACGTTCTTCGACGAGCTGATGCGGAGCGGTGGCGACAAGAAGCTGACGAATCCCGGACGCGCGAGCGGCTGGCGCAGCGGCCGCATGATCCCCGCCGTTGAATATCTGCAGTCGCAGCGCGTGCGCATGATGATGATGATGAAGCTTGCCGAAGCTACAGCGCACGTGGACGTTTATCTCGCGCCGGGCAACGGCGGCGGTGCGGCGGGTGGCGGTCGCGGAGGGCGAGGAGGCGCGGGCGCAGCAGCGGGTGCCGACACGGGCGGCGACGCGCAGTATGCCTCGCGCCGGCAGACCACGGCGCAAAGGCATTCTGCGATGGCCAATCTCGCAACCTATCCGGCCGTTGCGGTTCCAAACGGCTTCAACGCGGCGGGCTCGCCCACGAGCATCACGTTCTTCGCGCGGCCGTTTGGCGAATCGGAGCTCCTGGCCGTTGTGACGGCGTACCAGGATGCGTCGGGATTTCATCTGAAGCATCCATCGCTCGACGCGCCGCGCACGTCGACAGGTTAAGCGGGATGACGTCCCGCTTTCGGATGGTGGCCCAGGCGGGTTCAGCTTTGAGTGAATGAGGGCCGCGGCCAGTCCCTGCAGACGGCGACGAGCCCGGCCGAAATAGTCGATGTGAAGGCGCGCCACCACCATCGGGTCTACGTTGTGCGCCTGAACCATCCGCGCGCGAAGGGCCGCGAGTGCTTCTATGTCGGCATGACGGGCTTGCCCCTCGAACAACGATTCGCCAACCACAAGCGCGGCTACAAAGGCTCCCGCGTCGTCGAGAAGTACGGCGTCGCGCTCGCGCCGGAGTGGTTCGAGGGCATTCCCGCGATGCCATACGAAGAAGCGGCACGCGCCGAACCGACGCTGGCGGACGATCTGCGGGATCTTGGTTATCTGGTCTTCGGTCCGACGAACCGCAAGAAAAGAGTGGAACGGCGCAGGCGGGGCTGAAGCCCGCCACTACAGTTACGTGTCCCGGTCCACCAGCCTCACTCACCAGATCACGCGGACGGAATACTGCGAGATGAGCGGGTCCGGTGTGACAATCGCCAGACCGTGCGCGATTGCTTGCGAGATCAGCATCCGATCGAACGGATCGCGATGGAGCCACGGCAGTCGCATGCCCTGAAGAGCCGATTCTTCGTCGAAGGCGAGCGCGACGAGACCACGCAACTTCCGCTCCGTCGGAATCAGCCGCTCCGGCGGCTCGGGCAACGCCAGCCGATCGCGGCGGTACTTCGTCACGATTTCCCACACCGACGCCGCGCTGAGAAACACCTCATTCGCCGGCGTCCTGATCGCGTCGGCTGCCTCGCCCGACAAGGACCTCCCGCCGGCGAGCCACAAGAACGTACACGTATCGAGGAGCAGCCTCATTTGCGCCGACGCCGCGAGCGACGCGCAGGGGCACCGAACCGCCCCTTGTTGTCGGCAACTCGCGGGGCGCGCGGTGCTCCCTGTTCGGATGTCCCGAATTGCGAGCCGGCTCCTTCCCACAGATCGAGCTCGTCAGACGATAGCGGCTCGAAAAACGACGGCGGCACGTCAAAGGTGGGCCGTCCAGGCAGCGGACCTATCGGGCGAGGCTCGATCGGCGATACGTCCAGCGCGCGCAGCTCGGCGACTGGTTTGTTGTGGCGACAAATCACGATACGTTCGCCCGCTATCGCACGATCGAGATACTCGGAGAATTTCGCCTTGACCTCCGCGACATTGGTCTTGGACATGACCATATTCTAGACCATTGGCGTGTGCCTGTCCAATCCCGGATTCGGATCGCGGCAATCGTGCGCGGCAATCGCTCGTGCGGCTCAGTTCCCGTCAAACGTATAGCACCAGGTCTCGCCCTCGAGCACCGCCGTGCCATCGTCTCGCGCAACGCTTACCCGCAGTTGTGTCACGGGCTTGGTGGGGTGCACGGAGACGATCTCCGCATGTGCCGTGATTGTGTCGCCGATGTACACCGGCGCGATGAAGCGCCAGTTCTGACTCAGAAAGACTGTGCCCGGTCCCGGCAAGTCCGTCGCAACCAGGGCGTGAAGGAGGCCCGTCGTGAGTCCGCCCTGCACGACGAGGCGGCCGAAATTGGTGCGCGCGGCAAACGCTTCATCGAAATGCAGCGGATTATAGTCACCTGAGATTTCCGCAAACTTGCGCACGTGCTCGGCCGTGAGCGTCAGACTGCGGGACGCTCGCTGACCAACGGTGACCGGCATGGGAACGCCTCGAGGCTGGCAAGTGCGCGCACTTCCCGCGACATCTGCACACTGAAGGCGCGATGAAGCGACTGGAGCTCGTCATCGGTCCAGGTAAACGACGCAATCGTATCCGTAATGTGAAACAGCTCGCGTGACAAGTCCAGGCGGGTCGCCTCGTAGTGAGCCAGCGCGGCGCCTGTGCCCTGGATAATCGCGCACGCCAACAGCTCGGCGTCGCGCAGCGCGTCCGTAATGCCGTGTGCAGTCAAGGGGTCTTTGAAGTAGCCGGCGTCGCCCACCAGCGCCCAGCCGGGTCCGTGGCCTTGCTTGATGAATCCGACGTGTCCCCCAAAGCCGCGAACACGCTCGACGCGGCGTGCGGCGGAAAGGCGTTCGGCGACAGCCGGCGACACGATACCAACCAGACGCAGGTAAGCGTCCGTCGCATCGCCCCGAACCTCCTCACGGAATCGAATCGCAGGTACGGACACGAAAATGCACGTCGCGCCATCGTTCGTTGGGATGATGCCGACACTGGAGCCGGAGGAATAGAGCCATTCGTATCCCTCCGCGGTGAATCCAGTCCAGTAACTGTAAAGGACGCCAGTTGCGTGCTGGCCGAGGACGACGGGTGCGGCGGCGACTCGACCGGCGACCGTCGAGTACAAGCCATCGGCGCCAATGACGACGTCTGCGTTGACCGGTGATGTGACGCCGTTCACGACAGTCACGACACCGCGCACACGGCCGCCCGCGTCTACAATCAGGTCGCTCGCATGAGCGCCGTGCCTGATCTCCGCGCCGCTTTCCACGGCGGCGTCCACCAGCGTCCGATCGAGCAGAGCCCGACGCGGCGCGTACAGCGCTTCGACGCCGTAACGCGATTCGATGGGGATGACAACGGTGCCGCTCGAGTAGCCGAATGTCGTCACGCGCACCGGTGGCGTGCCGGCCATCTCGATTGCGGGCAGCACGCCCCAGCGGTGGAGCTGCAGGACGGCTCCCCGCATCAGCGCGTGCGTGGACAGCGTGTCGGCTCCGTACGCGCCTTTGTCCATCAAGAGGACCCGAGCCCCAGCGCGAGCGAGCAGCAACGCAGTGGCCGCACCTCCACATCGCCACCCGAGTGACGTCCACCGACGCGGCAAGGTGGTGTGCAATCCACCGTGCGTCGGCGCCCACACCATGGATGAAGCTCGAGCTCCGTCGTTGCTGAAAATTCAGACCGAGCACGTATAACCCGCGCTCCACGGTGACACCGCGCTCGTGTTTGATTTCGCCGCGTTCGTCGAGCACCGATTCGGGGAGCCATGGATACGCACGCCGATATCCTGTTGCCCAGATCACCGTCTTCAGCTCCTGTGTTCCCACGCGCCTGATCGGCGGCGGATGCATCGCGAGCGGCCATGTCGGGACAAAAGGCTCGGGTTCGACCGCAGGAAGACCGCGCTCGTCGATGAAGGAATCAATTCGCCTGCGGAGGTCTGCCAGCTTGACATCGGCTGCAGCGGTGGTCGCCACGAGATCCTCGGCAAAATACACAGCGTCGTTATCGGCATTCACGACACGGCCGGCAAGTCGCACTCCTCGTCCGTGGAGGATCGCGAGATCGAGCGAGACATGCTCGGGACTGCCGACGAGTTGCAGCGACGGTTGCTCTCGAGAGATATCGATGGCGTGAACCGTGGAAACATCCTGGTCAAGTAGTCCCAGGCGATCGAGCCACCAGAAAATGTCTTTACCTCGGTACCGGCGCGGCAGGCGGGTGTGGCGTCCGACGGCAAGCGTCACCGGCCGTCCGGAGCGGTGAATTTCGTCGGCGAGCTGAATGCCCGTGGACGACGCGCCGACGACGAGAACCTCGCCAGACGGTAGCTGTGCGGGATTGCGGTAGTCGACGGGAATAACTTGCACAATCGAAGGCGGTAGCGTGCCGCTTGTCATCGGAACTGCCGGAAGGTCGCAATAGCCGGTGGCCGCGATGACTGCAGACGCACTCCAAATCCCGCGATTTGTGGTGACCTGGAAGCGATCGTTCAATCGTTCCACGCGTTGAACAGTCGTGTCGGTGACAACTGGCGCACCTGATGCCGCGGCGTAGCGCTCGAGGCATTCGATCAACTCGGGAACTGACATGAACCCATCAGGATCATCTCCGTCATAGCCGAAGCCAGGCAGCCGCGTCATCCAGTTCGGCGTCAGCAGGCGCAACGAGTCCCATGAGTGACTTCTCCAACCCTCTGCGATTCTCCCGCGCTCCAGGACGACGTGCTCGACGCCGAGTTCGGACAAGCAGTAACTCATGGCGAGTCCTGCCTGTCCGGCGCCGACGATGACCGCTGTCACTTGCGACACGCGTCCTCACGCAGCGTTCACGGTGACGTCTACGGGGACCCCGTTGGTCAGGACGTCGAAGACCGCTGAACGGGCTCGCGATTGCTCGACGATCTCGCGCAGCTTCTCCGGCGGTGCGTCACCGGCGATATCGAAGTTGATGCGAATGCGCTCGTACCCGTTTCGTACCGTTTTGGACAGACCGAGGATGCCCTGCAGATCGATGTCGCCTTCGATGGTCGACTGCACGGACGTAAGCGTGATGCCGCGTGCGGCCGCAATGTTGCCGATGCCCGCGGTAATACAGGTGGCCAGCGCGTGCAGGAGGAACTCGATTGGCGTCGGCGCACGGTCTTCGCCGACGAGCACATTCGGGTGATCTGCGGCGTAGCGGAATTCGGTGACGTGGTTGTGCTCGCCGCCAGCGCCGCTGAACGACTCCACACGTGTTTCGCTGAAAGTGCCGCTAACCCAGCGGTTCGAGGCGCGGAACTGGAACTTGGCCAGCGCCGGTGTGGCTTTGACGGCGTTGATGGTGGCAAACAAAACCGGCGTGTTGACGCCGTTGAGCGGCGCGCGAGTGGGCGCGACAGAAGAAGGCGTATCGGACATACAGGTGTCTCCTTTGGCCGCTCGATCATACAGCGGCCCCTATCTGTAAGAACGTAATCCTCGGCCAAAAGGCGCCACGCCTTCGACGGGCGGTCGCGGCGCGCCAGCTTTCGAGACAAACCACACGCTGCTACACTCTGTCAACCTTTGGTTGGAGGCTCGCCTTGATCTCTCGCTCACCCTCACGGCTCCTGTGCGCTAGTGTTCTCGTGGCCACCTTCGCGGGGTCGGCGGAATCGCAAAAGGAACCCGCGCCGGCGCAGACGCCGCCGCTCGAAACGGCGATGCTCAACGCGTATCGCTGGCGAAGCATCGGTCCCAGCCGCGGTGGCCGATCCATCGCGGTGTCCGGCGTCAAGGGCCGTCCGCGCGAGGCGTATTTCGGCGCCGTCGGCGGCGGACTTTGGAAAACGACGGACGCGGGCAACACGTGGTCGCCCGTCACCGATGGGCAGCTCACGAGCTCGTCAGTTGGAGCCGTCGCCGTTTCCGAGTCGAACCCCGATGTGCTCTACATCGGCATGGGCGAATCGTGCATTCGCGGCAACATCATGCCGGGCGACGGCGTTTACAAATCCACGGACGCGGGCAAGACCTGGACGAAGATCGGCTTCGCGAAATCCGACGCGATCTCCAAGATTCGCATTCACCCGACCAATCACGACATCGTCTTTGTCGCGGACTTCGGCCTCTACAGCGGCCCGAGCGACGAGCGCGGCGTCTACAAGAGCGCCGATGGCGGCAAGACGTGGAAGCGCGTGCTGTTCCGCGACGCGAAGACCGGCGCCGTTGATATTGCTATCGATCGCCGGAATCCCAATGTCCTGTTTGCCGCGCTGTGGGAGGCCTACCGCGTCGAGTATCAGATGTCGAGCGGCGGACCAGGCAGCGGCCTGTTCAAATCCACCGACGGCGGCGAGACATGGACGGAGATCACGAGAAACCAGGGTCTTCCCGCGGGCCTCGTCGGCAAGATTGGCGTCGCGATTTCCGGCGCCGACTCGAACCGCGTATACGCGCTGATCGAGAACGAAAACGGTGGCTTGTTCGTGTCCGACGACGGCGGCACGACGTGGAAGCTGATGAATCCCGCCAGGAGCATCCGGCAGCGGGCCTTTTATTACACGCACGTCACGGCGGACGCGCAGAACAAAGACACCGTGTATCTGCTCAACACGAGCGCGTTCAGATCCACCGACGGCGGCAAGACCCTCGGCAACGTGGGGCAGGGCACGCACGGAGATCACCACGATCTCTGGGTGGACCCGGACGATGCGGATCACATCGTGATTGGAAACGATGGAGGCGGCGCGGTCACCTACAACATGTCGTCGCGCCAGCGCACATGGAGCGATGAGGACTTCCCGACCGCGCAGTTCTATCACGTCGTCACCACGGCGCACGTGCCCTTTCATGTGTGCGGCGCGCAGCAGGACAACAGCACGATGTGCGTGCCGAGCGATACGAACCTGTTCGGCGGCTTTGGCCGCGTGCCGCCGGTGGCGCCGTATCAGGCGGGCGGCGGCGAGCCCGGATACATTGCGCCGTCGCCAACCGATCCCGATCTCTTCTTTGCCGGCGCAAACAACGGCGCGTTCCTCACGCGACTCAACCGGCGCACTGGAGAATTCAAGGAGGTCGGCGCATACCCGCGCTTCTTCTCCGGCGAGCCATCCAAGGACGTCAAGGAACGCTGGCAGTGGACCTATCCGATCATCTTTTCGTACGTCGATCCGACGGTCCTTTACACGACATCGCAGCGCGTGTGGAAGTCCACCAACGGCGGCGACACATGGGAAGCCATCAGCGGCGATCTCTCGCGCCACGATCCGAAGACGATGCAGGAATCGGGCGGGCCGATCACGCACGACATGAACAGCCCGGAGATCTACGGGACCGTCTTCTCGCTCGCGCCGGGCAAGAAAGACATCAACATCATCTGGGCCGGATCGGACGACGGCGTCGTTCAGTTGACGCGCGACGGAGGAAAGACGTGGACGAACGTCACGCCCTCGGACATGCCGGAGTTCGGCCGCGTCAGTCAGATAGATGGCTCGTCATTCGACAACGGCACCGCGTACGTCGCAGTAAAGCGGATGCTGCTCGGCGACCAGTCCCCTTACATTTTTCGCACGCGCGATTACGGCAAGACGTGGACGAAGACTGTCGCCGGCATCGCCCCGAACGACTACGTGCATGTCGTCCGCGAAGATAACGTCAGACGTGGACTGCTGTACGCAGGAGCGCAGCACGGCGCGTACGTGTCGTTTGACGATGGCGAGCATTGGCTGCCGTTCAAGGCCGGATTGCCCGATACGCCTGTGACCGATCTGTGGGTCGAGGACAACGCTCTGGCGATTGCAACACACGGCCGCAGCTTTTACGTGATGGACAATTTGGCGACACTGCGCCAGTACGGCCGCACGTCAACGACCGACGTTTCACTGTTCGAGCCGGCGCACACCATTCGCGGACTCGACCGCGCCACGATTGACTATTATTTGAAAGCGCAACCCAAGACGCTCACGCTGGAATTCATCGACGCGAAGGGGCAGGTGGTCCGCTCGTTCACAGGGCAGCCGCCGCGGACGGGCCCGCAAGCCGCGGCGAGCGAAGACGACGACGGACCACGGCCGCCGGCGAGCACGGTGGCAATGGCGGCAGGATTCAATCGCGCAACGTGGGATCTCACCTCCACCCCCGTCGCGTCGTTTCCGGGAATGATTTTGTGGGGGGCGACGACGAACGGCCCGATGGTGCTGGCCGGCACGTATCAGGTCAAGCTCACCGTCGACGGCGTCTCGCAGACACAACCGCTCGTCATCGTCAAACACCTGCTGCGCAACGTGAGCGATGCCGACTTGCTCGCGCAGTGGGAGCTGGCCAGCCGCATTCGCGACAAAGTGAACGAAGCCAACCTCGCGGTCACGAGAATTCGGCGCATCAAGACGGACATTGCGTCGCGCGCCAAGGACGCGCCGAAGGAAGTGCAGACGGCGGCCGAGCAGCTCACGAAAAACCTGACCGCGGTCGAAGAGGATATTTATCAGGTCAGAAATCAGAGCGGCCAGGATCCGCTCAACTTCCCTATCAAAACGAACAACCGGCTCGCATCGCTCCTGCGCGTGGCGATTTCAGGCGAGGGACGACCGACAGGTAACGTCGAGCCGATTTTCAACGAGCTGGTTCAGGAGCTGAAGGGCGAGACCGAACGGTTGAACAAAACCATCGCCGAGCAACTGCCTCCGTTCAATCGGATGCTCCAGAGAATCAAACGCGAGCCGATCAGCGAGAAATAGATCCGCCACCGACGGCGGCCCTGAAGGGCCGCCACAACAAGCCAACACGTAGTGGCGGGGCTTTAGCCCCGCCCGCGACGTCCTGGCGCGTCGACGTGACTGTCGGCTGCCGCGTAAATCGCATATCCCACACACGATCCTGAACGACGCTCAGCGACGTGACACGACCGCTGCCCTCGCGCCGAAAAATGACGAGGCCCAACGTGTCAGCCGAGAACGCATCGGCGTATACGGGCGTAAGTTTCGTGACCTTGTCAGGCCGGCGCTTGATCGCAAGAGAAGCGCCATCAATGGCAACCGTCAGCGTCATCTCGGCTTCGTCGCTCGTGTAGGTTCCCGTGAGCGCCTTCCCTTGCTCCGGCGCCCGCTTCGAAGCGTCGACGCGCTGCAACGTGTCGACGGTGCCGTATGCGTCAGTCACCCGCACGCGGCCGCTCGTGTCGAACTCCCAGGTTTGATTGCTCGCTGTCACGAAACGAGTGGGCGACATGGCCAGAAGCGCCGTGTCGCGTTCGTCGCTCTCCTCATCGCGATCGACATGGAGCCCGTTCTTGTCGTACGCAATCGTCGTCGGAAGACCGCGCTCGATGTCTTTGTACAGCCCGGTCAGCCGTTTCCCCTCGGCCTCGCTCAGCGAGTACGCGGCTTTCACCGTTGCCGGTTTCAGCCTGTCGCCCAAGTAGATCTCGGCGACGGCATGCGCAGATTCCGTTGCCCCGCCGCTCGTCACGTTGCAGAGCACCGCAACGGAGACATGTTGATCCGGGTATCGGCCGAGGTGCGCGCGGTAGCCTGCGGTCGATCCGCTGTGATCGACCTGACGTACGCCCTTGTAAGTATCGACCATCAGCCCAAGCGCGTAGCCATGCGGTCGGCCGTCGTTGAATCTGCCTGGCTGCTGCTGCTCGGCGATAAACGACCGGTCTCCAATCCTGGGCGCGTCGAAGTTCTCATTCCACTTCAGGAGATCACCAACGGTGGTCAGCAACCCGCCATTGCCGTACACGTTCTCAAACGGCATGTCGATGTGAAAGCCGTCTTTCTGGTCTGCATATGCTACGGCGCGGTTCTTGACGATGCGCGTGTGATCGTCGCGCCAGGAGGTGTGCATCATCCCCAACGGCTGGAATAAACGCGTCTTCGTGAACTCCGCGAACGGCATGCCGCTGACACGCGCTACGAGCATTGCCGCGAGGTTGTAGCCAGAATTGCTGTACGAATAGCGAGTGCCGGATGGGAAGTTGATCGCGCGCTGCCTGCTCAGAATCTCGAGCACATGTGCCTGCGTATACACGCGCGAGGTGCGCGGCCATCCCGCGATGCTTTCGACGCTGCCCCAGTCTCTCAGTCCGCTCGTGTGATTCAGCATGTGCCGAATCCTCAGAGGCGCGCCGTAGTCGGGAATCTCCGGAATGTACTTGCGCACCGGATCGTCGAGCGAGAGTTTGCCTTCGCGCGCGAGCAGCAGCACGGCGGCAGCCGTGAACTGCTTCGACACCGAGCCGCCTTCGAAAATGGTTTCCGGTGTGTTCTTCACTTCGCGCTCGAGATCGGCCATGCCGTAGGCAGCGCTCACGACCTGCTGGCCGTCTACGGCAGCGCCCACCGCGCAGCCCGGGGTCGAATTCGTCCATTTGCTGAAGATTTTATCGACGCGCGTCTGTGTTTCCGGCGATTGGCCGAACGCAATGACCAGAGAGCCGATCGTCGCGGGAAGCTCGATCGCGAGAACACGGCGGACGCGGGCTATCGAGAGTGCCATAGCGTCGAGATTCTAGCAGCACGTAACAGATGTTTTTCAGCGGATGTTCTCTTTGGCGCGGCCATCGGAGCGGCGGTCGGATGGACGAGGTCGGTCGTCCAGTTCGCGAAGGTGCCAACTGACATGAGATAGCATCAGCACCGATGGCAGTGCGAGCCAAAAACGCCGGATTTGCTCGCGCGTGCGCGCTGATCGAGGAGGCGCTCGCGGGCACCACTCGCCAGGCCATCCTGTCGACCCTCACCACATCGCGCGAACTCGGCGCGACTCTGCTTCGCCTGCGCGAGAGCATGCAGTCGCACGTGTGGAAGGCGGGCGCGCGCAGGATAGATCTCGCAAAGGCCGTCACGACGCTCGACGCGCGCACGCGAGGTGAGGGGTTGCACGCGATGCACGACTGGGACGGCATCGCCGATCACGTCAACCCCGACATGATCGCTGTCGACGTCCTGAACTACATCCTGGAAATTCGTGGTGCGGAACCGACCGATGCGACGGTTGTCGCGATTCTGCTCGACTACTACTTCCTGTATCTCCTGGCGCTGCTGTCCCTGCGCCTGTGGGATGAAGGCGACGCGGATGACAATCTGGATCGCGTCGGGGTGTTGCTTGCGGCGTTACAGGGACCGCACGGCAGCGGTCAGCCGTTCGCGCGCAGTGCCGAAACACTGATCCTCATAGCCACGTCGCATTACGAGATCGCTGAACATGGCTACGGTTTGCTGCTTCAGCGCACGCGGACGCTGAATCCGCCGCACCGGGTGAAGGTCGCCATCGGTCATGCTCCGTGTCTCGGCAGCCATCTGCGCTTCGGTTTTGAAGCGACGTACGGCCGCGACACGGTGAACATGCGCAACGATAACGTTGCGGATTACCCGTGGCTTTCCTTTTCGCTTGCGACGTTGATTCGCGAGTACCGCCGCCTGCGGGACGAAGGCACTGAGGGACCCGAGCGGGATCTCATCGTCGAGGCGCTGCTCAACGGGCTGACACCGGACGCGCGGGCATTTGTCGGGGGCGCCCCGAGCTTCTTGTCGACTTCTGAAGCGGAGCTGTCCGTATTCCGCGATGACTTCAAGCGCTATTCGAACGATTTACTGGACGAGTTCGTGCGGTTCCGTCCCACCGCGCAGGCGTACTCGCCGCTTTCCTTCTTCTTCAACTTCTCGCATAACGTCGTCAAAGGAACCGTTGTCGACGCGTTGCTCTCGAGCAGGCCATGGCCGTTGACGATCGACGACCTCGTCACGGCGATGCACAGAGACGCTGCAACTGCGCAGGAGAAGGAGACGCTCGCCCGAACGCTGATGGCCTATGCGCGGGCGAATCCTCACAAGATTCGCGGTCGGCTGATGCCCGTCATCGTCTACGACCCGCAGGCCGGACGTCAGGCGTTTGCAGTCACGATGCGAAAGCTGCGGGAATGAGCGGCCTCACCGCATTTTGGCGACGAGGAATCCGATCCCGGCCACGACCACCACAACCGCAATCACGCCGACGGCAAAGCCTGCCTTGAAAATGCCCTTGATGGCATCGCAGCCCGCCAGCATTGGGAGCAGCGTGAGCAGCGCGAGAAGCCACAGAACACGCATGAGGTGCCTCCGACATCTACGGTGCAAGCCGCACGCCACAATGAATAAGATTTAGCGAAGTCGTACCGCACGCCAGGATACGCGGATGAAACTGACATTCGTTACGACAGTTGCCCTCGCTGCCGCGGTAGTCACCGCCGCTGCCCAGGGCGCCGGTACACCAGCAGGTCAGGCAGGGCGAGGGGCCGCCCAGGGTCGTGGCCCGGCCGGTCCCGGCCTGACACTCACCACGCCCGCCTTCGAAGACGGCGGCGTCATCCCCAACAAGTACACGCAGGCGGACCCGAATCCCGTCTCGCCGAAGCTCGAATGGACCAACGTGCCGCCGAACACCGCGACGTTCGCGCTGATCATGCACGACCCCGACGTCGCGCTGAAGCGCAGCACCGACGACGTGCTGCACTGGATCGTTTTCAACATTCCAGGCACCGCGAAAGAGTTGCCGGAGGGTGTGCCGTCAAATGCGACGCTCTCAGACGGGACGATTCAGCCGAAGAATTCCGGCGGCGCTGTGGGGTACCGCGGACCGGGAGCGCCGGCTGCCGGCCCCCAATCATCACTACACGTGGGAGCTCTTCGCACTCGATACGAAGCTCGATCTGACGCCGGAGGCCGCGCGCGCCGATGTGCTCAAGGCAATGGACGGGCACATCCTCGGCAAAGCTGTCCTCGTCGGGCGCTTCAAGCGGCCGCAATAGGTCCGGCGAGCGAGGCAGATAGCCGCAGATGGCCGCAGATAAGCTGCTGCTTGCACACTCGCTCAGACATGGCGTCCGAGCCACATCGACCGCCGATCGATGATCCTCAGACATTTCAGATCATCGGCGCTGCCTTCGAGGTGCATCGGATGTGGTTTTTCCGAGCCGATCTATCGTGAGGGTTTTACGGTCGAACTCCTGCGTTGCGGGGTGCCGTTCGCCCGAGAAATCGCCCTGCCGGTGTACTACAAGGGTGATTTGCTGCCACTGCACTACCGGGCCGACTTCCTGTGCTTCGAGGATGTCCTCGTCGAATTAAAGGCGATCCCCGCTCTCGGGCCACGCGAGTACGCGCAGGTGAGGAACTATCTTCGCGTCGCGCGAAAGCCCTTGGGACTGCTGCTGAATTTCGGCGCGGATAGTCTGCAGCACCGGCGAATCGAGTTGCCTGACACTCACGCGCGGCGGGTCGGACTGGAGTAGGGCCCGTCAAAAACCATCGGGGATTTACGGGATTCTCGGGATTCCGGGGATCCGCAGCGAAGCGTCGGCGCGCGGCCTTCGGCCGCGGTGTTGAATGGGCACGGGCCGGATAGACGCGCCACACCAGGCGCGCAGGCGTGTCTACCCGGCCCGTGCCCATTCAACACTCGCGCCGGCAAAGCCGGCGCACGCCGACGCGCCCCTCGCACCCTGTCGTGAAGCTCGTTCCCCTTAATCCCTGAAATCCCGCAAATCTCCTCTGCCTTTGGACCGCAGATGGACGCAGATAGCCGCAGATGGACGCAGATAAGTTACAGGTTAACGAGTTCTATCTGTGTCCTATCTGCGACTATCAGTGGCCGTCCGTGACCATCTGCAACTATCTGTGGCGATGTGGCTAATTGGTGCGTGCGACCGCGTATGTCAGCGCGCGCGTCGCCCAGTTCGTCGCCGCTGCTGAAATCCACGCGTCGCGGCCGTACGGGAAGCTTGCGTCGAACTGCGGCTGAATGGGCACGGCACGCGTCCGCACAAACCACGACCCGTCTTCGAGCTGCGACTTCAGCAAGAACTGGACGGCCTTCTGGAATGCAGGATCGCTCGTCGGCACTGCGGCGCTTTCGGCCAACGCGACGAGCGCCTCGCCTGTTGCGTACGCGTCGCTCGCGAGCGTTGGAATCTGCGCCCAGCCGCCGTCAGCTCGCTGCTCGGCGACGAGCGCATGGCCGGCAGTCTGGATCATCGAGCGATCCGCGCCGCTCCACCCAAACCCCAGCAACTGGTAGGCACGATCTTCAGTGGTTCGCGGCTTGACGGTTTTCAACCACGCGGCCGCGCGTTGAATGGCTTCGTCGTAGGAGGCGCGGTGCGCACGCGGAGCGTAGAGTTGCAGCGCGCGCATGGCGGCCGCGGTCACTTCGACGCTGCTCGATTCAATCGGCGGGCGGTGCGCGAGGACCTCCCAGTGGCCGTCAGGCAGCTGCTTGGTCTTGACGAAGCGCGCGAGGGCATCGGTCGCCGCATCGGCGGGGTGGTTTTCCGCCGCGAGGCCCATCAGGATGTACGTGATCGTGTCGGAATCGCCCGGGATGCCGATGTTCTGGAGCGCTCGCTCGCGCCACGATTCGATGTAGGTCGCGATCTTCGACACGCTGGTGCGCGCCATTCCCGCGTCGACGGGCAATCCTCTTTGCCGCGCGCTGCTCAACGTCAGAGCGGTCAACGTGTTGTTGTGGCAGGACACGCAACCCGACTTCTGGAGAAACGCCGCATCGGTTCGCTGCAGCAGCGGAAGGCTGCGCGTCACGGCAGCGCGCGGTGAATCCGCCGCCTTGAACGTCGTCGGCGCAGGCACCGGTGTCAGGCCGCGCTGAGCGCCGGCCTTGGTCAACAACTCCACCAGCGGCGTCTGGCCGCGCTGCAGCGCGGCGTCGAGCGCTGTCTCGCCAATCGGACCCTTCGCGTTCACGTCGACCTGACGCTGTAACAGCGCTTGTACGGTCTCGATAGGAATAGCATCCGAGCTGGCAACCGCGACGATGAGCGGCCGGCCTTCGGGATCGCGAGCGTTTGCGTCTGCGCCCTGTTCAATGAGGTCACGCGTGAGGCGCCCGTCACCGATCGGCGGCGCCACAATGCCAGCAGCGATGCTGAGGAACATCGGTGGTGACGCCTTGGCGATCATGGCCGCGCAGCTCTCGCAATGGGTGAACTTTGCAATGGCCAGCGCGCCTGGGCCCGCGGTCTTCAGATCCGCGCCGCGATCGACCAGCAGCTTGAACAACGCTTCATCGCCCGTCGATACGGCCTCAGCCAGCGGGTTCGTCATGCCAAACAGTGCCGGGCCCGACGCAGAGGGATTCGCACCCTTATCGAGCAGCAGCTTCACAACGGGCATCGAGCTGGGCAGGCCGGCCGCGATCATGAGCGCCGTCCGCCCATCGTCCGATCGCGCATCAACCTCGGCGCCGCGCTCGAGCAGCAGCTGCGTCTTGGGGAGATCTGGAACGGCCCACATGAGCGCCGTCGCGCCCGCATCGGTGCGCGAGTTGGGATCAGCGCCCTTCTCGAGCAGCGCCTGCATCGTCGCGACATCGCTGTAGAGCACGGCAGACATCAACGGCGTGACGCCGCCCGCGCCTCTGAGGCGCGCGCCCGCGGGACTCTCGTTCAGCGCGGCGCGGAATGCCGCCGTATCGCCCTTGCGCAGTGCGTCGTTCAAGCGCACGGCGCCCGCATCTGGCGGCGCGACCGCCGCTTCGCCCGATGCTTCGTCCGGCCAGACCGCGCCCTCGTCTATCCACGCCTTGATGATCGCAACCTGTTCGGGCTTGAGGGCTCCGGTCGGCGGCATCTGCTGCCCGTACTGACTGCCAATCAGGCGTTTAAACAAGCGGCTGCCATCGCTGTTGCCGGCGCCGATTACTGCGATGGTGCCACCGCGCATGGCGTCGCGACGGCGATCCAGTCGAAATCCGTTCATCTGCTGCGACGGTCCATGGCAGCCGATGCAGTACTGCCGGAACAGCGGCTGAACGTCGCGAACAAAGTCGACCTTGCCCGGCGCGCTTTGCGCGGCGGGCGATGAAGAGCTCATGGCGAATGCGGTTAACGCGACGGCGAAGAAAGCTGCGGGGTACAGAGCTTTGCGCATAGGTTTTCACTTGTCGGTCAACGGGCGACGGTCCAACACTCGACAGTCGTCCCTCGACGTCATATTCGGCAGTAGCCAGTTGTCAGCCAAAATGAGCTGTGATTGCTCGACGGTCATTAGCCGAGCGCCGACGTTGCACAGCTCTTGTTACGGCGAGCCGGCGCCGCCCGTTCCGGCGCCACGGAAGAGCTTACCTGAAAGCTGAAGAGAGTTAAAGAGGTGGGACGGAGGGTCTACTGTCCTGGCTTGGTGGCTTCGAACTTGATGCCTTTCAGCTCTTCGGTCTTTGTGCCGATCTCGTAGGTGCCGGCGGGGAACTTATTGAAATGCAGAATGTGCGCGATGATGTCGGCCTTCGTCTCGTTGGGCACAGACGCTTCTTTGCCTGGAGGCATCGCGGTGCGAACGCGATCGTAGAGGTCACCGATGCTGAGCCCGTTCCACGCGTTCATGAACTCGGCGCCTGAAAGGGCCGGCGCAAAGCCGTCGCCGGTGAGCTCCGGCTGGTGACACTCCGAGCAGTTCTTCGAATACGCCTCTTCACCTCTCTTGGCCTGCTCTTCGGTGTATGCCCCGTCCCAGACGGACTTGGGTGGCTGCACAGCCGCTGCTTGCGCGTGCAGCGATGATTGAAGAACTCCCGCGATCCAGACGGCGGTGAGCGCGATGAGGGCGTTCCTGAAATTCATGGCACCTATTGTACACAGAAAAAAAAGTGCCGAGTGCCGAGTGCCGAGTGCCGAGTGCCCAGTGCACGAGTGCCGAGTGCCGAGTGCCCAGTGCACGAGTGCCGAGATGAGTCCGCTGCCCGTCTAATCGTCCGCTGCAGCGAGGTAGACCGCAACCGGCGCAATGACGAGCCAGACGCAAAGCGCGAGCAGCACGCCGCGTGCGGCGATCGAAGCAACCTCGACGGTGCTGGGCGCATTTGCAATCACCGCCGCCGCGTTACTCAGCCAGACGACCCACGAGCGCAGCCACCACGCACTGGTACCGATGAGCGCCGCGCCGGCCCCGACGGCACACGCAAACCCAAGCGCCTGCACCAGTGCGATGGGACGCACGGCAAGCCGCATCGCTTCGTGGCGTGCTCGAATCTTCGCGTGTAGCCAGATCACATCTGCCGCCGGAACCATAGCGTCGGACCACGCCCTATCCTGTTCATCGCGAAGAGCACCGGCTACGAGCGCTGCGTCCGCACAAACCTCGCATTCCTGGACGTGACGCTGTAATTCACGTCGTGTTCCGGTCGAGCCGCTCGGCGAGGAAATCAACCGACCGGCGGCAACCGCTTCGAGAACGTCCACCTCGAACGCGCAGAATCGTCGTTCTGACGAGCGCGCAATCATGACAGTCCTCTCAGGAAACCCGCCATCTTCTTGCGGGCGCGAAAGAGCAGGAGCTTGACGCTTCCGACCTTGAGGCCGAAGACGTCCGCAATCTCCCGATGTGATGCACCGTGCGCGTATGCCAGCCAGAGCAGCGCGCGCTCGCGCGGCTTGAGCTTGCCGAGCGCACGCCCGACGTCCGCGGCATCGACGGCGCGGTCCGCAAGATCGGCATCGACTTGCAGCGTCGGCGTGAGGGCGGGATCGGGGAGACCAACCACCAGCGGGCGGCGGCGCGCATCGATCGCAAGGTTCGTCGCGATGCGGAACAGCGAGTTACGCCGGTGCGCATCGCTCTCATAGCGGCGGTCCGCGCGCAGGAATCGATAGTAGGTTTCCTGCAAGAGATCATCAGCGAGCTCGCGGCTTCCGGTTAGGCGCGACAGATACCCCCACAACCCGCGGGCGGTGCGGTCGTAAAACGCGCGGAACGCGTCTTCGTCCATCTCGAAGGCGATTTCGTCCGCCTTGCCCTGTGCGGCGAGCGTTTCGAGCTCAGAAACCGTTAAGTCGCGCATGGTCTAGAGTGCCTAGAGTGCCTACAGTGCCTAGCGTGCTTAGCGTGCCTGGCGTGTCTGGTGTGCCTAGAGTGCCTGGCGTGCCTAGTACTGCGTAACATAAGTCATGTTAATATACACGCCATGTAATCGCTCTCGGGAGGATTCATGGCGAACCTGTCTCGACCTGTTGTGTTGTCGGTCCTTGAGCGCCAGGAATTGGAGCGCCTGCAACGAGCGCCGA
>WNFU01003986.1_pt1 | contig 19112 bp, 20 predicted proteins | sample 5400121 | NCBI WGS metagenome assembly WNFU01 (sample SAMN13153360, study PRJNA577476) | soil metagenome | isolation source: 100 cm soil or saprolite under grassland replicate 1 | place: USA:California | collected 2016-06-15 | reverse complement strand
GAGACCTGCGAACGTCGAGGTCGCCTCGCCTCAGGCACCCGCGATAGCTTCCCGTCGTGGACATCTCCGGCGAGGTCGCCGTCCCTCCCGCCGATCGGACAGTCGGCCAGCTCGTGGCCGAGGCGATCCGGCTCTACGGGCGGCATTTCTGGCGCGCGCTTGCGCTCGGCGCTGTCGTCGCGACCTTCAACCAGCTCGCGATCGGGCGGGGGACGGAGGTCCAGGCGACGCTGCTCGTCGTCGCCGCTCCTTTCTTCGCACTCGCGTATATGGGGGCATGTGCGCTTGCCTCAGGCGAGCGTCCGCCTCGCCGCGCTTTTCTGTCCGCCTTCGCGGTTGGCGTCGTCGTCTTCCTGCCGGTTGGCTTCCTCGTCTGGATCTTCGTCCTCCCCGCGCTCGCATGGCTCGCGTTCTTCGGGCTCGCAGTTCCGGCGGCCCTGCTCGAGGGTCGCGGAGTCCGCGACGCGTTATGGCGTGCCCGGCGCCTCGGGGGCGCGGACTACCTGCACGCGCTCGGCTCGCTGGCCACGCTCGTCATCGTCTACTTCGTCAGTCGCAGCGCCCTGCTGCTGCTCCTGCACGGACAGGCGGACACGGCTCTGCGAACGGCGGCTTTTCTCGCCGACCTCGTGCTCTCGCCGCTCCTCTTCCTGGGCGCCGCCCTGCTCTACTTCGACCAGAAGGCGAGGTTAGAGTCGGGCTCCCTACGACGAAGGAGGCGCGATGCCCGTCTACATCATGCTCTCGACACTGACCGCTCAGGGCGTCCAGACGCTGAAGTCGAATCCGGACCGGCTGCGCGAGGTGAACCGTGACGTCGAGGAGCTCGGTGCCAAGGTGCTGCACCAGTGGGCGACGTTGGGGCCGTTCGACTTCGTGAATGTGGTCGAGGCGCCCGATGCGGCGACGATTGCGCGGGTCTCGATCGCGCTCGGCGCCCGTGGCAGCGCGAAGCTCCAGACGCTGACCGCGCTCGAGATCGAGGAGTTGCTCGGCGCGATCGGCTAGCTGGGTCAGTCGGGGACGCTCGCCAGCACGGCGTCCCAGGCGAGCTCGGAGGCGACGACACCGAGGCTCGTCGCGGTGAGTTCCTCGTTCTCGACCTCGTTCGTCGCCATTGCGCAGAGCACGTCCCCGTCGACGAGCGCGTGGAACGGCTGGATCGCGCGCGCCAGCGACGCATGAACTTGCACCGCTAGCTGGCGCAGCGAACGGCGGTCGAGCTGCTGGTTCGTAACGAGGACGGTCAGCGTCGTGTTCCCGGGCACCGCCTTCGGCAGCCGCGCCTCGAGGGCTTCGACGAGCGGCGTGCGCGTTCCCCGCTCGGGGTCACGGTGCCCACGCACGACGGTTCCGTCTCGGTCGACGATGGCGCCGAACGCGTTCACGACGGTGAAGACTGCGACTCTCGTCTCGCCGATCCGGCGAAAGGCGGCGCCCTGGCCGGAGGCCTCGCCCTCCTCGAACGAGAACGTCTTGCCGACAGTCGCCGAGCGGCCGGCTCCGCGGGCGCCGAGTGGGAACACGCCTTCGCGTGCCGAGCGCAGGGCTGCGCGGCCCAGCGCGCGGTCGGGATAGATCGAGTTCTCGCGCGGCCCGAAGTCGTAGATGATCCCGCCGACGGTGAGCTCGATCTCGTCCCAGCCAACTGTGTGCCCCCGCCGCGCCATCAATTCCGCCGCGACGCCGCAGGAGGCCTCGAGACCGTAGAGCGAGCCCCCCGCGAAGCAGACTGCGTGCGTCCACTCGTACGTACTGCCGATCGTCCCCGGCGAGCCGCCGCGGACGTCGACCGCGCATGTTGCACCGCCGGGCGGAAGCTGGAAGACGGTGCAGCCCGTCGGGCCCTCCTCGTACTCGGCGACGCCGATGCGGAGGCCGGGGAAGTCGAAGCGCAGCTCCGGGCCGTGGAACTCGGTTTGCGGCACGAGCGTGGTGTCGTCGTTCGTCGCGCCGGTCACGCGGCGATTCTCGCGTAGGCGACGGCGACTTCGGCGGCGAGCCCGGCATTGTCCGCGACGAGCTTTCGGTTGGCCTCCAGCGTGCGGCCGCCGCTGAGCTCGTGCAGGCGGGCCAGGACGAAGGGGGTCACGTTCTGGCCTTGGACTCCTGCCTTCTCGGCCTCGTCCACGGCCTGCTCGATCATTGGTGCCACGTCGTCGAGGCTCTCGTCCGGCGGACGGGCGAGGACGAGCGCCGAATGCCGGCCAAGCTGCCAGTGGGCATGTGCGACCCGAGCGGCTTCCTCCGCGCTCTCGATCCGCGCCGAGACCGCCGGGCCGCCACGGGCGGTGTAGAAGAGCGGGAGCTCGTCCGTCCGGAAGCCGAGCGCCGGAATGCCGAGGGTTTCCAGAAGCTCCGCGGTCGCTGCGACGTCGAGCAGTGACTTCACGCCCGAGCAGACGACGAGCGCCTCCGTACGGGCGAGCTCGCCGAGGTCGGCCGAAACGTCGAGCCGCTCCCCGCGATGGACACCGCCGATCCCACCCGTGGCCATGAAGCCGATTCCCGCGACGCGACAGACTGCGAGGGTGCCGCCGACGGTGGTCGCTCCGACCGCACCCTGAACGGCGCAGGCCGCGAGATCCCGCGGGCCGAGCTTGCGGGCCTCAGACCTAAAGCGCTCGAGCTCCGTCTCCGAGAGCCCGACGCGGAGCGCGCCGTCGAGGACGCCGACGGTGGCGGGAACGGCTCCCGCCTCGCGCACGCGGCGCTCGGCCTCGAGCCCGACCGCGAGGCCCTCGCCGGCGGGAAAGCCGTGCGCGACGAGGGTCGTCTCGAGCGCGACGACGGGCTGCCGTCCACTCAGGGCGGCGGCCACCTCGCGACCAATTTCCAGCAGGCCGGCCATCAGAGCTTGTGTTGCATAGGACAAGCGATTTTTCGCTGATCGAGGGCAGCGGCGGGTGGGTGATGCAACACAAAGTTGCTCAAGGCATCCCTCCGAGGTGGGCGACGCAGCGGGCTGCCGCCTCGGCTGCGAGCTCGGGGCCGCCGACGAGATAGCCGGCTGCAAGCGCGTCGCCCGCACCGGTCGTGTCGACGATCTCCGTCGCCAGCGCCGGATACGAGCTCCCGTCGATCATGAATCCCTCCGAGCCCCGTTTAACGACGAGCGCCTTACCCGGGGGTTCGCCTCCGATCGCCGCCAGCTCGCCCTCGTTCGCGAAGACGACGTCGGGTTGCAGGAGCCCGAGCCGGCTCAGCAGGCGCTCCGGGCCGTGGGAGCGGATGCCGGCTGCCGACGAGAGGTCGACGCTCACGTGGCCGCCTTGAGCCTGGACGGCGCCCGCCGCCTTGGCAGCCGCCTCCTCGATCGGTCGCCTGAAGAGCGAGTAGCCGGACAGGTGCAGCCACTCGCAGCCCCCGAACCAGCGGACGTCGAGATCTTCGGCGCGCAGCTCGGGCGCGACCCCGCGGTCGGAGAGCATCGTTCGGGCCCCTTCGGGATCGACGAGCGAGACGACGACGCCGCTTCTCCCCTCGGCAACGACCGGGCCGAGCAGCTCGACTCCGCGGCTCGCGAGCTCGCGCGCGGCCAGCTCGCCGGCGCCGTCGGCGGCACGCTTGCCGACGAAGCGCGCCTCCGCTCCGAGCATGACAGCCCAGGCGGCGACGTTGGCCGCCTGACCGCCTGCGCCGACCCTCGTCTCCGCGGTTCCCTCTGCATCGGGCCCGCTCGATCCGTCGGTGCGGACGATGACATCGAGCAGTAGATCGCCGAGCGCGCACAGAAGCACACCTAGGATCGTCGCATGCGTCTGCGTGTCCGGCCCGAGCAGGTGCTCTTCCTCGTCCCGGCGGCGCTCGCACTCGGCCTGCTGCTCGTTCGGCTCGCGAGAGACGTCCACGGGAAGCCGCTGGTGGAAGACGAGGCGGTCGCGGGGCTGATCGGGGCGCGCCCGCTGTCTGAGCTGCTTGGGACCGTGGTCTGGGACCGCGGCGGGGCGCCCCTCCACTTCCTCCTCGTTCACGCCGTGCTCGCGTTCGACTCGTCGGCCGACGCGTTGCGCTGGCTCTCGGTCGCGTTCGCGGCCGGAACCGTCGTCACCTGCTTCGAGCTCGGACGACGGCTCGGCGGTCCGATCGCCGCTGCGGCGGCGGCGATCGCCGGTGCGACTTCGGGCTTGCTGACGATCTACGGGAGCGTCGCTCGGATGTATGCGCTCTTTGCCTTCGTCGGTGGGCTCGCCGCCGTGCTCTTCGTGCGGGCGCTCGAGCGCCGCACCGGAGAAGCCGCGTTCACCGCGGCGCTTGCGGCGTGGCTCCTGCCGGCAGCACACCCGTACGGAGGGATCGCCGTCGCGGTCGAGGCGGGCATTGCGCTCGCCCTCTGGCGCGGGCGGCCACTGAAGCCGGCGCTGCCGGCGCTCGCCGTCGGCGCGGCGACAATGCCCTTCGCCTTCTTCGATCTGCGCCTGGCGCACCGGTTCGACGTCGGCGGGCGCGGTCACTCGCTCGCCGGGCCCGGCGAGACCTGGAACCAGCTCGAGCACGTGTTCCGCGGCGCAGCCGGCGGGAGCGGATTTCCACTCGTCCTCTTCCTGGCTCTCGCTCTGTTCGGGCTCGTGACTCTCGCCCATGACCGCCCGGCGGTGGCGGCGCTGACCGCGCTCTGGCTGCTCGCCCCGCCTCTCCTCTTCCTGATCGTGCGGAGCCATTCGTCGCCCGACCTCTCGCCCCGGCACCTGATGTATGCAATCCCCTTGTGGGCGGCCGCGGCCGGAGTCGGCGCGGCGCGGCTGCTGACCTACGAGCGGCCCCCGGTGCAGGCCGCAGCCCTCGGAGTGCTCACGCTCGTCGCTGCGCTCGGTTCGACCGGCGTCCACGATCCGCGCGAGCTCCGTTTTCCGGCCGGCCTCGGCGCCGAGCGGGAGCTCGCGAGGCCCGCCACCCGGCTTCGGGCCGAGATTCGCCCCGGCGACGTGCTTTTCCCCTTCTCGTCGGTGCACCTCGCGGCTCTGCCGGCCTCGGGAAGGGCGAGAGCGCTTCCGAGAGCTCAGCCGGAGCTCCTGGCTCGGGCGATTCGCCGCATCGAGCTGCCGGCGGGCTCGGTCTTCGTCTCGGTCCCGGTGGCCGGTTCTGACATTCGTCTCGACCGGCTCCGCGCTCATCTCGGCCCGCGCTTTCGTGCCGAGCGGATCGGAGGCTGGCTGATTCTCGAGCGCCGCGGGCCCGTGCGGGACCGGCCCTCGATCGCAGCCTCGATCGCGACGCTCCTTCGCCAGGCCCAGGCCGCGACGACGGGCCGCTATCACACGGCACTGGCCGGGTACTACGAGCTCGGCATCGACGTCGCCGACGGTGCCGAGCGGCGACTACGCTAGGGGGCATGGATGAGGAGCAGCGCCGAAGTCGCATGCGCTCGTTCGTGCTCGGAGGGCTTCTGGGCGCCTCGGCCGTGCTGGCCACGGTCCGGCGCAAGAGGGCCTCAGGTCCCGCCCCTGTACCGCCGGCCGGCCTCGCCGCCTTCGAGGACGCCCCCTGCTTCCAGGAGACGCTCGAGCGGGAGCGGCAGGTCCGACCCTAGCGGAGCTTCTCCTCAGCCAGAAGGACCGTGTGCAGGTTTCCGTCGTCGTCGACGATCCCGAGCTTCTTTCCCAGTCGCATTGCGCTCGCGGCGAGCGTGAGATAGCGCGCCGGCGTCCGCGTCGGCTCCCTCGTCCGCAGTAGGAGATAGGGGCCGAAGACACGCCCCTCGAAGGCTTGCGAGGGCAGCCGGAGCGCGATCGTTGGACGCGGCGGCCGGTTATTGCCGTCGCCCGCGTCGAGCACCCAGGTGCCACGGCCCAGTGAGGCCGCCGAGCGCAGCGCCGACAGCGCGAGCTTTGCATCGGCCCTCGGCACGACGGTCTCGGGGAAGTCGCGGTCATGCTCCCAAGCCTCGAGGAATAGCGAGTCGTACCCGAAGAGGACGTCGTCCGGCCGGGCTGTGGCCGCGAGCCAGGCAGAAGCCCGCTGCCGAGCCGCGATTCGCGCTGTCGATTCGCCCTCGAAGAGCGCGGGTGTCCGGTGCCAGGCCCAGGCGATTTCTGCCGTGAGCAGAACCGCAATTGCGACGACGAGCGCGGGACGCGAGCGGAAGACGGCGACCAGGCCGGAGGCCAGGATCGTGCTGAAGAACGGCAGCGCGAAGACGAGATGCCGGGACTCCGGCGAGGCGGCGTGGCCGAGGTGGGCGAAAGCGAGCACGAGCGCGGGCACGACGACGACGCAGGCGGTCAGCAGCGCCGCTGGAGCGCTGAGTCGCCGCCAGCCCACCGCCGAGAGGGCGAGAATCGGGACGAGGATTGCCAGGAAGCCCGAGGAGGAGTCCCCCGCCGCATCGGTCAGGTAGCCGAGCACGGGGAACCGGTCGCTTCCCTGCGCGACGCCGACGTCCAGGCGTTCCGCCAGCACACGGTCTGTGAGCCAGAAGGGAATCCCGGCGACCGCGACCGCGCCGAGAGCTGCTAGGGCGTATCTCGTTCTCGCGCGCGCGAGAACAAACACCGCCTGCGAAGCCAGGACGAGCGCGCCGTATGGGTGCGTGGCGATCGCCGCGATCGTCGCCAGGGCCCAGAGCGCCCAGCGGCCGCGGCCGCCGCGCTCGACGGCGACGAGGAGCGCGAGATAGGAGAGTGCGCTCGTGAGGAGGAAGAGGCTGTACATGCGTCCATACACGCCGTGGAAGAGGAAGAGCCAGCTCCCGACCGCCAGGAGGGTCGCCACGAGCGCGACGCGCCGGCCTGCGAGGCGGGTCGAGAACGCCGCCAGCACGGGAATGCTCGCGACGGCGAAGAACGCTGAGGTCAGCCGCAGCGGGGTCAGGCCGCCGCCGAGGTGAACGACGACCCAGGCGACGAGAAAGTGCAGCGGCGCTCCTCCGCGGTCACCGTGCACCGTCTCGAGCAGGCCGCCGAGCGAGTCCCGCCCGACGAAGAGCGCGAGGGCCTCGTCCTCGTGGGGAGGCCAAGCGTGCAGGCGTGCGACGAAGAAGATCGCCAGCGCGACCGTGCACGTGCCGATTCCGAGCGGGAACCAGCGCTCGGCGACAGCCCTCAGGTCGTACGACCGGGCCCGCGGATGGGTCGCTGTCGTGGACGCCAAAGTCGGCGGAATCCCGCACTGGGAGCGGGGCCGCGGAAACTAGCACTTCCTAGTCCGTTGCTAGCCTTCGGCTGCGTGCCCATCTACGAGTACAAGTGTCCGAAGGGGCACGTCTTCGAGGTCTTCCAGAAGATGGCGGACGCCCCGGTGCAGACCTGCGAAGTGTGTGGAGAGGGCCCGGTGCAGCGCGTGCTCTACCCCGTGGCGGTGCATTTCAAGGGCTCCGGCTTCTACTCGACGGACTACGGCCGGGGTGGGCGCAAGAAGGACTCATCCCGTGACGGCGACAAGCCAGCCGACTCGGAGAAGGGCGAGAAGAAGAAGGACGTAAAGAAGGTCTCGGAGAGCTAGGGCCGCTCGGGTCTAACTCGAAGGGATCGACCGGTCATTTCAGACGGACGCGCGCTGAGGCACCGTTCGCGGTGCCGTTTAGAGGCCATGCGGGCTTTGCCCGCGTGGCCGTCCTCACCTGCCCGCGCGTCCTGATGGTCGGCACCGCAAGCGGCGCCTAGGACCACCCGCGGCGCCCACGCAACGCCTCGAGCGCGAGCAGTAGCACGACCGAGCCCGCGACTGCGAGCAGGAACGGCCCCAGATCCCAGCGGAAGCGCACCTCGTCACCGAGCACGACTTCCCCGATCAGCCCACCGATGAGGGCGCCGACGATGCCGACCGCGATCGTCGCCAGGCAGCCGATGCGCTGTGCGCCGGGGACGACGAGCCGCGCGACCGCCCCAGCCACGAGCCCGAACAAGATCCAGGAGAGGACGCCCATCTACCTGCAGCCCGATCCGAACGTAGACCCCGGCAAGGGTGGCTGCGGTGCCGAGTGCCCGAGGAAGGCCGCGATCGTGCGCAGCCGCTCCTCGTCCGGTAGCAGGTAGCCGCCGCCGAATCCGGACGTCGTCCCGCCGACGCGGCAGTGCTCCTCGTGCCCCGTCTTCTTCTTGACGAGCGCAAGCTGAGTCAGTTCGCCGGCAGAGAGATCGGTCGTCAGAGGCCGCATGATGTCGTCGCCGATGAAGGGCAGCTTGAAGAGCACCCCCGGGCTCGTCAACCGCGAGAGCAGCGCCTGGATCACGTCCTGCTGGTGTTGGGCGCGGGTGATGTCGCTGTAGCTCGGATCGAGCTTGTTCTCGCGGATCCGCGAGTAGATCCGCGCCCGATGGCCGTCCATGTGCTGCTTGCCCTTCGCGAAGCGCCAGCCCTGCCAGCGGTCGCAGCGGGCCTGGGTCGCGTAGGGGCAATCGAACTTGTTGGAGAGGATCGGCTTCGGCACGTCGATCGTCACCCCGCCCACCTTGTCGATCACCTTGGTGAAGGCCTCGAAGTCGACGACGACGACGTGGTTCACCTCGACTCCGGTGAACTCGCGCACGGTCCGGATCGCGAGCGAGGCGCCGCCGATCTGGAACGCCGAGTTGATCTTGTCGAAGCCGTGGCCGGGGACGTTCACGCGCAGGTCCCGCGGCAGCGAGAGGTAGTTGAGGCGGCCCTTCCCGGGATCGGTGCGCAGCAGCATCATCGAATCGGAGCGCTGGAAGCCGCTGCGCTCCCTGATCCTCGAGGAGTGATCCGTCCCGAGCAGCAGGATCACACTCGGGTGGGAGAGCATGAGCCCGCTCTGGGGCACGAGCGCCGCCTTGGCGGAGCGTGAGAGGCGCTTGTTCGCGTCCTTGGCGCCGCTGCGCAGCGCCAGATAGCTGGCGAGGATCCAGACGAAGAGGAGAACGAAGAGGACGACGACGCCGATGAGCACGCGGCGACGCCAGTTCGGCGGGCCCTTCGTGCGCGGCGCCTTCGGGCCGGGACCCTTGAAGCGGATCGGCTTGCGGCCGTCGCGCGGCGCGGCGCGCTCCGGCGCCGGCAGCGTCGGCACGCGGCCCTTCACGCGCCCGCCTCGGTAGACGCGGTAGGGCTTTTCTCCCTGGGCCATTCGGCGGCGTATGGTAGCCGGGTGGCGGGCCAGCGCACCATCGGTGTCGACGTCGGCGGGACGAAGATCGCGGCCGGCGTCGTCGACAGTGAGGGGCGGATCGAGCGGCGCGTCGAGCGCCCGACGCCGCTCGGATCGCAAGACGAGCTGCTTGCGGAGCTCGACGCACTCGTCGAGGAGGTGCTGGCAGACGACGTCGCCGCGCTCGGCTTCGGGGTCCCGTCCACGGTCGATCAGCGTTCAGGCCGCGTCGTCTCTTCGGTGCACGTCCCGCTCGTCGACCTCGACTTCCGCACGCGGATGAGCGAGCGCTTCTCGCTCCCCGTGGCGATCGACAACGATGGGAACGCGGCGACGATCGCCGAGTGGAGGATCGGGGCCGGCCGGGGCGCGCGCCACCTGGTCATGCTCACGCTCGGAACGGGCATTGGGGGCGGGCTCATCCTCGACGGGAAGCCCTATCGCGGCTCCGTCGGCGCCGGCGCCGAGCTCGGGCACATCGTCCTCCAGTACGGCGGTGAGCCCTGCCGCGGCGCCTGTACCGGGCATGGCCATTTCGAGCAGTACGGATCCGGCTGGGCAGCGGATCGCGCCGCGGCGGAAATCCTCGGGGCGGGCTCGCATGCGCGAGACCTCGTCGCGGCGGCGCGTGACGGAAACGACGCCGCGCTCGAGGCAATGCGCGAGATCGGGCGACGGCTCGGGGCGGGAATCGGCAGCCTGGTCAACATCTTCAACCCGGAGCTCGTCGTGCTCGGAGGCGGCTTCTCGAGCGCGCTCGACCTCATGCTCGAGCCCACCCGGGAGGTCATGGCGCAGGAAGCGCTCCCTCCGGGCCGCGACCTCGTCCGCATCGTCCCGGCCGAGCTCGGGGGCGAAGCGGGACTCGTCGGGGCCGGGTTCGTCGCCTTCGAGGCCCTCGAGTCGTAGTGCCGCTCTCGATCTGCGCGACTCCCATCGGCAATCTGGAGGACGTCACTCTCCGCGTCCTGCGCGAGCTCGCCGAGGCCGAGCTCGTGCTCTGCGAGGACACCCGGCGGACCCGGATCCTGCTCGAGCGGCACGGGATCAAAGCCCGCCTCAAGAGCTACCACGAGCACAATGAGGCCGAGCGGACGGCTGAGGTTCTCCCGCGGCTCGAGTCCGGTGAGCGGGTCGCGCTGACGAGCGATGCCGGTCTACCGGGGGTCAGCGATCCCGGCGCCCGCCTGATCTCGGCGGCGCTCGAGGCGGGTCTGCCGGTGACGGTCCTGCCTGGCGCGTCGGCGGTCGAAACGGCTTTGGTCGCGAGCGGGCTCGTCACCGAGCGCTACCAGTTCGTCGGATACCTGCCGCGGGGAGCGCGGGCGCTGGAGGCGCTCTGGGCCGAGCTGGAACGCTGGCCGCACGCCGTCGTCGCGTTCGAGTCGCCGCGCCGCCTGCCCCTAAGCCTCGCCTCGCTGGCCGAGGCGCTGCCCGAGCGGCCGGTCGCCGTCTGCCGCGAGCTCACGAAACGGTTCGAGCAGGTCATCAGGGGAACTGCCTCCGAGGTGGCGGCGCAGGTGGCCGAGCCTCCGAAAGGCGAGATCACGCTCGTCCTCGGCGCGTTCGAAGCCGAGGCCGGCGGCGAGGAGGACGCTCTGGCCGCCGTCGCCGACCTCGTGGCAGCCGGAGCGGGGCGCAGGCAGGCCGCCGACGTCGTCGCACGGCTGACCGGTCAGTCTCGGAACCAGCTCTACCAGGCCTCGCTGTAATCAGATTTGACAACAGCCACCCGGCTCGGTACTCTGCCCGCGCGTGGTTTTCAGATTAGGCAACAACATCGCGGTCGTTCTCTTTGCCGCGCTGGCTCTCGTGCCGAGCGCGTCCGGATGGAGCTGGCCGGTCGACGGCCCCGTGCTCCGGCCCTTCGTCTCCGGTGACGACCCGTACGGAAGCGGGCAGCACCGCGGAATCGACATCGGCGCGCCTTCGGGCGCTGAGGTGCGCGCTCCGGTGACCGGGATCGTCGCGTTCGCCGGCCAGGTTCCCCGTGCAGGCCGCTGCCTGACGATCCGTACCGAGGACGGCTACTCGGTCACCCTGGTCCACCTGGGGTCGATCGCCGTTCGAGTTGGGACCGCTGTCGCAGAGGGCGAAGTCGTCGGCACGATCGGGCCGAGCGGCGAGCCCGAAGGCCCCGAGCCCTACGTCCACCTCGGCGTGCGCCTGACCGCCGACCCGAACGGCTACATCGACCCGCAGTTGCTGCTCCCCGCGCGGCAGCAGGAGGCTCCCGCGCGACCCGCAGAGCGACCGCCCGCCGCGCAGCCCGCTGCTTCTGCTGTTGTGCCGGCTCCCGCGCCTCCGCAGCGGGCGGTCGGTCCACCCCCGACGACGTCACGCGCTCGCGTTGTCGCCCGCCCACGCACGCGCTCGAGCCGCGCCGCCGAGCCAGAGCCACACGCGAGGTCACGGCCTGCTGGCACCGAGCGGGTCGTGGCGAAGGCGCGTCCCTCGCGCGACGCGCGACACCTGCCGCCCCCGAGCTCGAGCGACTCGAGCGTGCCGGCCGGTGAGGCGGCGAGTCGGGCTGTCGAGCCGTCGCCCTCGGGACCCGTCCGCGCCCGGGTCTTACCTCGCGGCGGCGAGGCGATCGGATCTTCTGCGGAGGTGCGTAGGACCGTCCTTGGCCCGGCTGCTCGCCACCACCCGAAGCGGGCTCTTCTCTTCGTCCTCGGCCTAGTCGGGCTCGTCCTGATCGCCGTCGGTGCGGCTTGGCACTCCATGGCTCTCGGATCGCCGGGGCCGCAGGCGGTTGCCCGGCAGCCCCTTCGTAAGATGTCGGACAGTCAACCGGGGCCGGAGGAACACCTCGCCGAACCGTCCACAACAGAGAATCCTGATCGCACCCGCCTGGCCCTACGCGGCCGGTCCGCGGCACCTGGGCCATGTGGCGGGCTTCGGCGTGCCCTCGGACATCACGGCCCGCTATCACCGCCTGCGCGGCGATCAGGTGCTGATGGTCAGCGGCACCGACGAGCACGGCACGCCGGCCATGGTCGCGGCCCATCGCGAAGGTTTGTCGCCGCGTGAGGCGGTCGACCGCTACAGCCGGAAGATTCGTGAGGACCTCAGAAAGCTCGGGCTGTCGTATGACCTCTTCACCCGCACGACGACACGCAACCACTACCGGGTCGTCCAGGACTTGTTCAAGACCGTCTACGAGAACGGCTACATCATCGAGCAGACGACGTTGGGGGCGTTCTCCGCCACGACCGGCAACACGCTACCCGACCGCTATATCGAGGGGACCTGTCCGATCTGCGGGTTCGAATCGGCACGCGGGGATCAGTGCGACAACTGCGGCAACCAGCTCGACCCGATCGACCTGATCAACCCGCGGTCGAAGATCGACGGGACGCCGCCGGTCTTCAAGGAGACCAAACACCTATTCCTCAATCTGCCGGCATTTGCCGAGCGGTTGAAGGAATGGATCGAGCAGCAGCGGCAGTGGCGGCCGAACGTCCGCAACTTTTCGCTCGGCCTGCTCGAAGACCTGAAACCCCGGCCGATCACCCGCGACCTCGATTGGGGAGTCCCGATCCCGGTGCCGCCCGAGTACGCCGCGCGAGAGGACAAGCGGATCTACGTCTGGTTCGAAGCCGTGATCGGCTATCTCTCGGCAGCGGTCGAGTGGGCCTCGAACCGTGGGACCCCGGACGCGTGGCGCGACTGGTGGCAGAACCCGGAGGCTCGCCACTCCTACTTCATGGGCAAGGACAACATCGTCTTCCACAGCATCATCTGGCCGAGCATCCTGCTCGGCTACGGGGAAGGCGGCGAGATCGGCGCCGGCAAGGGGCCGCTCGGGTTGCCGACGGACATCGTCGCGAGCGAGTTCCTGACCATGGAGGGGAAGCAGCTCAGCGTCAGCAGGGGCGTGGCGATCGAACTCGGTGACTTCCTCAGCCGCTACGACCCGGATCCGCTCCGCTACTTCCTCACCGCCGCGGGCCCGGAGACGCAGGACACGGACTTCACATGGTCGGAGTTCGTTCGCCGGAACAATGACGAGCTCGTCGCCAACTGGGGCAACCTCGTCAACAGGACGCTGACGTCGGTCCAGCGCAGCTTCGGAGCGGTTCCCGAGCCCGGGAACCTCGAGGAGGCCGACCGCCGCTTGCTCGAAGAGATCGAGTCGGGATTCCACACGGTCGGCGCGGCGATCGAGGCCGCGCGTTTCAAGGCTGCGCTCGGCGAGGCGATGCGGCTTGCGTCGCTCGTCAACCAGTACACGAGCGACCAGGCGCCGTGGGCGTTGATCGAGACCGACCGCGAGCGGGCAGGCACCGTTCTCTACGTCAGCCTGCGGGCGATCGACAGTCTGAAGACCATGTTCACACCGTTCCTCCCGTTCTCGTCCCAGGTGCTGCACGAGCTGCTCGGCTACGAGGGGACGATCGCGGGGGCGCTCGAGCTCCGCGAGGTCGGCGAGGAGGGCGACGAGCACGAGGTGCTGACCGGCGACTACGAGAGCTGGGAGGGAAGCTGGGCACCGAGTGAGTTGCCTCCGGGCCGCGAGCTTCCAAAGCCTAGACCGCTCTTCAAGAAGCTCGACGCCGAGCAAGTCGTACCGGAAGAGCTCGAACGGATGCGGCGACGGGCTGCCGGCGACGAGCTTGCCGGCGCCGCGGCGTGATTGACACGCACGCGCACCTCGACGCGTGCGCGGATCGCCCTTCAGCTCTCATCCGCCGTTCCCGCTCGGCTGGAGTCGACCGGATCATCACGGTCGGCACAGGCATCGAGTCGTGCCGCGCGGCGCTCGAGCTCGCGGAGCTGCACGAGGAGGTGTTCGCCGCGCTCGGCATCGACCCGCACCAAGCCGGCGACGCTGAGGCCTCCCGCGTCGGTGAGCTGCGTGAGCTCCTCGAGCACGAGCGAGCGGTCGCGGTCGGCGAAACGGGGCTCGACTACTTCCGCGACCGGGCTCCTCGGGAGCGACAGCGGCGGCTCTTCGCTGCACAGCTCGAGCTCGCCGCGGAGCTCGGCAAGCCGGTCGTGATCCACACGCGCGAGGCCGACAAGGACACGGCCGAGGCGCTCGCCGGGTTCGACGGCACCGTCGTCATGCACTGCTTCTCGTCGCCCGGCCTGCTCGCGACGGTCGTCGAGCGCGGCTACTACATCTCGTTCGCCGGCAACATCACGTACCCGAAGGCCGGCGACCTCCGCGCCGCCGCCGCGCAAGTGCCGGTCGAGCAGGTCCTGGCCGAGACCGACAGCCCTTACCTCGCCCCGCAGGCTCGACGCGGTCGCCCGAACGAGCCGGCGAACGTCGCGCTGACGATCGCGGCTCTCGCCGAGGCTCGCCGCGAAGACGCGGCCGAGCTCGGCGCCCGGATCGACGCGAACGCCGACGCCGCCTTCTCGCTCGCGTGACGCTGCCGGTCTCCCCGAAACGCGAGCTCGGCCAGCACTTCCTCGTCGACGAGAACATCCTCGGCGTCATCGGCCGTCTGGCGGAGCTCGACCCAGCCGACGTCGTGCTCGAGGTCGGACCGGGCCTGGGCGTCCTCACAGCCTACCTGGCTGATCGCGTCGCGCGCGTCCATGCGATCGAGCTCGATCGCGCGCTCGAACTGCACCTCGCCGAGCGGCTGGCCGGTCGGGCCAACGTCGAGCTGCGCTTCGGCGACGCACTGCGTCTCGATCTCGCCGGCCTCGAACCGCCGCCGGCCAAGCTCGTCGCCAACCTGCCGTACAACATCGCGACACCGCTGATCGTCGAGAGCCTCGAGGGGTTGCCGAGCGTCCAGCAATGGACGGTGATGATTCAACGCGAGGTCGCCGACCGGCTCTTCGCGTCGCCGAGCACGAAGGCATACGGCGCCGTCTCCGTCCTCGTTCAGCTCGTCACCGAGCGCACCGGCTTCCATCCGGTCTCGCGCACGGTGTTCCGGCCTCCGCCCAACGTCGATTCGGCGCTCGTCGCCTTCCGGCGAACGGGCCTGCCCGCAGACTATCCAGCGGTCAAGCGCGTCGTCGAGGCGGCCTTCTCCCACCGCCGCAAGACGCTGCCCAACGCGCTCGAGCTCGCGGGGCTTGCAGATCGGCCGCGCGGGGCGGAAGCCCTAACCGCGATCGGGCGGCTGCCGGACACGCGAGCCGAGGCACTCGAGCCGCCCGAGTTCGTCGCCCTCGCGGAGGCGCTGCAATGAGGCGGAAGCCGGCGACGGCGAAGATCAATCTCGCGCTCGTCGTCGGCCCGCGCCGGGAGGACGGCAAGCATGAGGTGACGACAGTCCTGCAGCGGATCGATCTCGCCGACCGCATCTCGCTGGCGCCGGCTGCGCGACTCGAAATTCGGGGCTTTGCCGAGGACACGCTGGTGCGTGACGCGCTTCTCGCGCTCGCAACCGCTGCAGGTGTTGAGCCGACCTGGTCGGTTCGCATCGACAAGCGCATCCCGGTCGCCGCGGGGCTCGGTGGCGGCAGCTCCGATGCGGCGACCGCGCTGCGGCTGGCGAACGAGACGCTCACCGAGCCGCTCCCCGCGGAGCGCCTACACGCAATCGCCGCCGGGATCGGAGCCGACGTGCCCTTCTTTCTCGCGCAAGGGCCTCAACTGGGGCGCGGCGACGGCAGCGCATTGGCGCCCCTCGACCTTCCGCAGGACTACTGGGTGCTCATCGTGCTGCCGGCCGGGGCCCGTAAGCCCGCTACTGCGGCGGTCTACGACGCGTTCGACGGCGTGATCGGCTTCGAGGAGCGCCAGGCGGCGCTGCGCAGGGTCCTCGCGAAGGCCCGCCGCCCCTCCGACCTCGCGGAGCTGCCGCCCAACGATCTCGTCACCTCGCCGCTCGCCGACGAGCTGCGCGAGCTCGGAGCCTTCCGCGCAGACGTTTCCGGGGCGGGTCCGGCCGTCTACGGCCTGTTCGTGCGTCGGGAGCCGGCCGAGGCGGCCCGGCGCTCGGTTGCCTCGCGGGGCGACACCTGGCTCACCATCCCCACTTGGTACGGTTGAGCCATGCTCGAACAAGGCGGCCGAGAAGCGGTCCGGGTTGAAGCCGAACCGTTTCGACCGGTCGTTTCAGACGGACGCATGGGCGAGGCCCATGCGTCCTGAAGGCGGCACCGCAAGCGGTGCCTTGGTCGAGCACGGGACGAGCCGGACCGGGCGCTGGCTTCGTGCACACCGGCTTCGTATCGCTTTTTGGATCGCTCTCATCGAGGCAGTCCTACTCGTCGTCGGCGCCATCTCCCGACCGCTCGCGCTCGTCGTCGCCGTCGCGGTCATCGCGCTGTACTTCTGGCAGGGGAACCGAATTCGGTCGACCACGGTCCGCGAGGTCGCCTGGATCGCGGCCGTCTCACAGGCTCTCGTTGCGCTCGTGCCGGTGCTCCTGATCCTGGTGACCACGGTCGCCCTGATCGTGGTCGCAGCAATTGCGGTTGTCGCGCTGATCCTCCTGTTCTCCGACCGCCGCTAAGTCGGGCGCGTGGCACACTGAGGTCTGCAAAGCCCTGGGGCGTAGCCAAGTGCTGAGGCGTCGCTTGCGACGCCGACCAAGGAGGCCGGGCCGGCTTCGCCGGCGCGGCCGTTCACGCTGATGACAGCTCGTGGCAGACTCCAGATCTGAAAGCTCTGACTTTGGGGCGTAGCCAAGTGGTAAGGCAACGGGTTTTGGTCCCGTGATCCCAGGTTCGAATCCTGGCGCCCCAGCACACCCTCGCCGATGAGCTCGTCCAATCCCGCAGCGGTCGTCCTCGCCGGAGGCCTCGGCACACGGATGCGCTCGGCGATCCCGAAGCATTTCCACACGCTCCTCGGACGGCGCATGGTCGACTGGGTCGTCGAGGCCGCTCGCGCGCTGGAGGCCAACCCGCTCGTCGTAGTCACCTCGCCGGAAGGCAAGGAAGCGTTCGAGGGACTCGAGGTCGCCGTCCAGCCCGAGCCGCTCGGCACAGGGGATGCCCTGGAAGCCGCTCGCTCCGCCCTCGACGGCGTCGCCGGTGAGCTGTTCGTCCTCACCGGTGATGCGCCCGTCCTCAGCCCGCAGCTCCTGCGCGAGCTGCTCGAGGCCCATCGGAGCGAAGGTGCCGCGGCCACCATCCTGTCGTTCCGGCCTTCCGATCCGCGCGACTACGGGCGCGTCATCCGTGACGAGAGCGGCGCCGTGCGCGAGATCGTCGAAGCGGGCGACGCGACTCCCGACCAGCTTGCCGTCGACGAGGTGAACTCCGCGATCTACGTGTTCGCCGCCGATCGGGTGTGGCCGGCGCTCGAGCAGCTCGAGAGCTCGAATCGCCAGGGTGAGCTCTACCTCACGGACGCCGTACGCCATCTCGTGGACAATGGCGAGCGTGTCGCGGCCCATGTCGCTCCCGATCCGATCGAGGCCGAGGGCGTGAACACGCGCGCCGAGCTGGCGGCGGCGGCGGCGGCTCTCCGTGACCGCATCAACGAAGCGCACATGCTGGCCGGCGTCACGATCGTGGATCCACAGGCGACCTGGATCGAGCCCGAGGTCGAACTCGAGCCGGATTCGACAATCCATCCCTTCACCGTCCTGAGCGGCAAGACGCGCGTCGCAGCCGGAGCCGTCGTCGGGCCGCACGTGGTCGCGGTCGACGCCGTCATCGGCCCGGAGACGACCGTCGGACCGTTCTGTTACCTTCGCCCCGGCACGGAGCTGGAGGCGGGAGCAAAGGCGGGCACATTCGTGGAGATCAAGAACGCACGCATCGGCGCGCGCGCAAAGGTGCCCCACTTGTCGTATATCGGGGACGCCGACCTCGGCGAGGAGACGAATATCGGCGCCGGGGCGATCACGGCCAACTACCGCCCGGAGCTCGGCCCCGGCAAGTTCCGGACGACAATCGGCCGCAACGTCCACACGGGCAGCGACAATGTGTTTGTTGCTCCGGTCACGATTGGCGACAATGCTTGGGTTGCCGCGGGCTCGGTCGTCACGAAGAACGTCCCGCCCGGGGCCCTCGCCATCGCCCGCAGCAAACAGGTCAACAAGGAAGGATTCGACGATCGACAGCGGCACGGCTGAGCTGACACACCTGCCGGGCATGGAGCTCGCGACGACGAGCGCGGTCCCGAGCCCGGAGCGCTTCATCGAGCGCGGGCCCTGGAAACGGCTGATGCTCTTCGCGGGCCGCTCGAATCGCCCGCTGGCCGATGACATCGGGCGCCATCTCGGCGTGCAACTCGGCGAGGTGAAGCTGAAGACCTTTGCGAACGGCGAGAACTACTGCCGTTACGAGAAGTCCATTCGCGGCGCGGACGTCTTCATCGTCCAGTCGGGCAGCCCGCCCGTGAACGACCATCTGCTCGAGCTGCTGATCATGATCCAGGCCGCGAAGCTCGCCTCGGCGAAGCGGATCACCGCCGTCGTGCCCTGGTTCCCATATTCGCGCCAGGACAAGAAATCGCGGCCCCGCGAGCCGATCACGGCCAAGCTCGTCGCCGACATGCTCGAAGCCGCCGGCGCCGACCGCGTGCTGACGATGGACCTGCACGCGGGGCAGATCCAGGGCTTCTTCAGCGTCCCGGTCGACCACATGACCGCGCTGCCGCTCTTTGCCACGTACTACCGCGACAAAGGCCTGTTCGGAGAGAAGGTCGTCGCCGTTTCCCCCGATCCCGGCCGTGCGAAGATGGCCCGCCGCTTCGGCGCGATGCTCGAAGCCGACCTCGCGATCATGAACAAGGTCCGGCCCGAGCACGACACCGCCGAGGTGACCGAGGTCATCGGCGACGTGCGCGGGAAGATCGCGCTCCTGAGCGACGACATGATCGTCACCGGCGGGACGCTGATCGCGGGCGCCACGGCCCTGCGCAAAGCCGGCGCGACCGAGGTCTATGCCTGCGCGACGCACGGGCTCTTCCCCGGCAACGCGTTCGAGAAGATCGCAGCCAGCGAGCTGACCAAGGTGACGGTCACCGACACAGTCCCGATCGACCCGGTCAACCGTCCGGAGAAGATCGACGTGTTACCGGTCTCGGGGCTGCTCGCGGAGACGATCATGAACGTCTTCGGCGACGAGTCCGTCTCGGCAATCTTCGCCGGCGAGAACCAGCTCTTCTAGCTTCGAGACGGACGGACCACGA